>JAEAMF010000784.1_pt1 | contig 31351 bp, 32 predicted proteins | sample 8958721 | NCBI WGS metagenome assembly JAEAMF01 (sample SAMN16933255, study PRJNA681124) | bioreactor sludge metagenome | isolation source: anaerobic bioreactor treating anionic surfactant - SDBS | place: India: Bengaluru | collected 2019-02-28 | reverse complement strand
GTAACCTCCTCGCAGGTGAGGAGATAATTCTGCCATTCCATTTTTTCGCCCTTCTCGGGGATCCGTCCGAGACGGTCAAGAATCAGCCCCGCCAACGTATCGTAGGGCAGAAAATCCCCCAGATCGACCCCCAGCAATTCTTCGATGTCATTGATCGGAAGAAGCGCATCCAACAGAAGGCTGCCGTCGGGCAGCTTCTGGAACCGGCGTGTCTCGCCTATGTCATGTTCGTCCTCGATTTCGCCGACGAGCTCTTCGAGAAGATCTTCCGTGGTGACGAGCCCGCTCAGGATGCCGTATTCGTCGACGACGAGCGCCAGGTGGATTCGTTTCCGCTGCATCTCCTTGAGAAGACTGCTGACCTTTTTCCCCTCGGGAACGAAAAGCGGGGTCCGGATGATTCCGGCCAAATCGAACTCGCCTTCGGTAAAGATCCTCCCCAGCAGGATGTCTTTGCTGTGGACGAAACCGACAATATGATCCATGTCGCCCCGATAGACCGGATAGCGTGAGTAGAGGTTTTCCCGGATGGTGCGGAGAATATCTTCACGGGGGAGTTCCAGATTCAGCGCAATGATCCGGGTCCGGGGCACCATGACCTCGTGGACGGCGGTATGGGTGAATTCAAACACGTTTTCGATGTATTTGTGTTCGGTCTCCGTCAGGGCGCCGGTCTCGCTTCCCTCCGAGAGGACCTGCTGAACCTCTTCACGGGTGATGAAGGCGTGTCCCTCCCTCGGCTTGATTCGGAGAAGCGCAAGCACGGCCCGGTTGGATAGGGTGAGGAAGCGGACAGCGACCGCGGCGACGATCGAAAGAGTCCGGATCGGCCGCGCGACGACCAGCGCGATGCGGTCGGCATACTGAAGGCCGATGGTTTTGGGGGCCAGCTCGCCGAGAACGAGGAACAGGTAGGAGATCCCGATGACGACCAGGGCGATCGATAGAGGATCCGCGGCGTGACGGATAAAATCAAAGGGGGCTTTCTGAAGCAGGGGCTTAAGGTATTCGATGGCCGCGGCGCCTCCAATGGCAGAGGCGAACGAACCGACAACGGTCACGCCGATTTGGACGGTGGCCAGAAAGCGGTGCGGGTTCTTTTGGATCTGCTCGACGAGGCGGGCGTTCGGATTTCCGGCCGCGGCGAGGCTCGCAATGTGGGTTTTACGGGCGGAGAGAACGGCCAACTCCGCGGCGGAAAAAAAACCGTTTGCCAGGATCAGGATGAAGATGAGAAAAAATTCGTTCAAAATGAGATCCAATACGATCATCCTCCCCGAAATTCATGCCCGGTAAGACCTGAACATTCTCCGCTGCCGTTCCTCAGTGAAGACTTCACTCTTCCCCCCTGCTTGCCCTGTGCCTTTTCACGAAGTGGAGAATCTCTTCATGGTAATAGTAGGCCAGCAGCGTGATCAGCGCGCTGACCCCTAAAATGGCCAGCATCGCTGCATGATGGTCGTTGCGCGCGTAGCTGCCGCTGACGGAAAGCATGATCGTTCCCATGAGGCGTCCGGCGGTGCAGATGATCAGAAAGATGGACATCTTCATGCGGCTGAGGCCGATGATGTAGGAGAGGGCATCCTTGGGGAAGCCGGGGATCAGAAAGAGGATGAAGGTGATCGGAATGCCGCGGTGCTCCATGAAGTGATTATACTTTTGAATGATTTTTGGACTGACGATCCTTTCGACAAAAGGCATCCCGAGCCATCGGGCCAGCAGAAACGCGAGCCACGAGCCGATCGTGAGGCCGATCGTCGAGTAGATCGTTCCCAGAACGGGTCCGTAGAGATACCCGCCGATAAAGCCGTTCAGCTCGCCCGGAATCGGCGCTACCAGAACCTGGATGATCTGAAGGCCGATGAAGATCACCACCGAGAGGGGGCCGAATGAATTCAGAAAATGAACGATCTTCTTCCGGCTGACGAAGAAGGTGTAGAGGTCATAATGAAAGAAAAGGAAAACACCGGCAAGGATCAGGGCAAGCAGAAGGGCGAGCTTACATAAGTCATTTCTGTTCATGATTTCAAAATCGATTTGACCATACTCGTCCCCGGAGACCGCAGCGCCGGGACCCTGCCACAACCTGACCATTTGTATCCGGCTCTAAACTAACAAAAGGAGGGATGATTGTAAAGCAGGATATTCTCATATCCAAAGACGGAGGGAAATTTCCTTTCCGTCCATCCCCGGTTTCATTCGGATTGTTTCCTGAAATGATCGGCCACAAAGGTATCTGTAACCATCTGGGTCAAATGGTATACGATGGGCGGGATCATGGCCATGGGCAGATGCACGGAAAAATAAGCGGCCCAGACAATGTAGGGGATCGTCAGCGTCTTTTGCGATGTGTGTATCGTAAAAGTCGCCCTGGAGGGACGATCAAATTTCAGAACCCGCGAGAGGCCGTAATTCGTGATCAGAACGACAGCGTGTAAAGGGATCATAAAGAGGAACACATAAAGAACCTGCGGACCTGCCCGCAGGAGCTGATCGGTGGAACTGGAAACGGAGTTCAAAATGATCATGAGAATGACCGTCTGGGAAAAGTACGAAAAAGCAGCGTGATATCGCTTCAACCGGTCCTGAACCTTGATTCTGAGGAGTTGTCCGAGAATTGTCGGAAGCAGGACGATCAACATCAGGTTCTTGAGCAACTCGATTGCTGACAGCTCGATGTGTTGCTCAAATTGCACCATGATGCGCAGAGAAATGGGGATGGTGAAAAGGGAGACGAAATTGACGGCAATGCAGATCAGGATGCTTAACGGAACGTTTCCGCGGGCCAGCCCCGTCAAAACGGTGCCTGAGGCAATCGTTACGGGCGCAACGGCGATGAGAATGGCTCCCAGGGTGAAATCCGACAAATCCCGCAACAGGAAAGAGGCCAAAAAATAGGTCAGGACCGGGAAAAAAAACAGGGACGAAAGGACGGCCGACGCCAGCCCTCGAATGTTTTTCATTTCTTCAATCATGCTTTTCGTCTGTAGTTCGAGACCGTTGATGAAGAAGGCCAGAAAAATGCCGATGCTGAGCAGGCGCCATTCTTTGATCTTGATCCCGACAATCGGGGCCTGGAAAGCCAGAAAGACGACCACGGCGATGCCGATAAAGAACCAGTATTTGATCAGATATTTCTTCATGAGCCTTCCATTTTCCATCGTGGAGCTATCCGAAACCGCTTGCAGTGCGGCGGGAATGTCGTTCGGATTTTCAGAGTAAGGTTTTGGTCTCTCCTACGCTATCGAACGGCGATGATCCCGGATGATGCAAAACGGGCGGGATTGATCTCCCGCCCATTCGATTTCATCCGACGCCATTCACGAACGGAAACCTTTGGGTGGTTTACCCCAAACGTTTCCGGAGGTCGTCAAGCTGTTTCCGGAGCCTTCCGGGAAGACGGTCGCCGAACCGGGCGAAATGCCGCTCGATGTCCGCCGCCTCGGCCTTCCAGGCGGAAGGGTCGACACGGAAGAGCTCTTTCAGGTCCGTCGGGGAAACGGCAAGTCCCGTAAGGTCGAGATCGCCCTTGGCAGGCATGAAGCCGATCGGGGTTTCCAGCGCCCCGATCTTCCCCTCGACCCGTTCGCACATCCATTTCAGGACGCGGCTGTTTTCGCCGAATCCGGGCCAGAGCCATCTTCCCTCCGGGCTTTTTCGGAACCAGTTCACGTAGAAAATCCTCGGGGCGTGCTTGCCGAATCGATCGCCCATGGTGAGCCAGTGGCCGAAATAATCGGCCATGTTGTAACCGCAGAACGGCTGCATGGCAAATGGGTCGCGCCGGAGATTGCCGACGGCGCCGATGTTCGCCGCGGTCGTTTCCGAGGACGCCGTTGCACCCATAAAGACGCCGTGGTCCCAGGAAAAGGCCTCGTGAACCAGCGGCATGACGCTTGCGCGGCGGCCTCCGAAAACGAAGATGTCGATCGGAACGCCTTCGGGCTTTTCCCAGTCGGGGCAAATGACCGGGCATTGTCCGGCCGGCGCCGTAAAGCGGGCATTGGGATGTGCGGCCGGCTCGCTGCCGCCGGGCGCCCAGTCCCGGCCCTTCCAGTCGATGGCGTGGCTCGGAGGCGGTCCGTCCATTCCCTCCCACCAGATGTCGCCGTCGTCGGTCAGGGCGCAGTTGGTGAAGATCGTGTTCTCCTTCAGCGTCTCCATCGCGGACGGATTGGAGTCATAGGAGGTTCCCGGGGCGACGCCGAAGAATCCGTATTCAGGATTGATCGCATAAGGCCTTCCGTCCGGACCGATTTTGATCCAGGCGATGTCGTCACCGATGCATTCGCATTTCCAGCCGGGGATGGTCGGTCTGAGCATGGCCAGATTGGTCTTGCCGCAGGCGGACGGGAATGCGGCCGCAAGATGAAACTGTTTTCCCTCCGGGTTGGTCAAACGGAGAATCAGCATGTGTTCGGCCATCCACCCCTCCCGTTTGGCCATGGCCGAGGCGATGCGAAGCGCGAGGCATTTCTTTCCCAGAAGGGCATTTCCCCCATAGCCGCTGCCATAGGACCAGATCAGATTCTCCTCGGGAAAATGGCTGATGTACTTCTTTTCCATCGGAGCGCAGGGCCAGGGCTCATCCTTCCGGCCCGGTTCCAGAGGCGCGCCGACGGAATGCAGGCAGGGGATGAATTCGCCGTCGGCGCCGAGTTTCTCGATCACTTTTGTTCCGACCCGCGTCATGATGTGCATGTTGCAGACGACGTAGGGGCTGTCCGTAATCTCGATGCCGATCTTGGCGATCGGGGAATCGACCGGACCCATGGAAAAGGGGATCACATACAGGGTGCGCCCTCTCATGCAACCGTCGTAGAGGTCCTTCATCGTTGCCTTCAGCTCTTCCGGCGAAATCCAGTTGTTGGTGGGCCCCGCATCCTCCTGTTTCGCCGTGCTGATATAGGTGCGCGCTTCGACCCGCGCCACGTCGCTCGGCTGGGAGCGAAAGAGAACACTGTTGGGACGCTTTGCCAGCGGCGTGGCCGCGCCTGAAGCGACCATCTGCTTCATCAGGCGGTCATATTCCTCCCGGCTGCCGTCGCACCAGTGGACGGCGTCTGGCCGACACCATTGGGTCATCTCGCTGACCCATTGGTTTAATGCTTTATGTTTTGTGAACATGAGACTCTCCTCGTTTCCAATCAAAAATACGATTACCCGGCGTCCGCATCCCGTCGCTCCGGCGTAGATTCGGCATGGCTGCTGATGGACGGTTTTCCGGAGCGGATGATGCGCGGGCCTATCGTCGAACTTCGATCCCGGCGATCTTCTCGTAATACCGGACCAGCGCGCTGTGATCGTTGTCGCCCATCCCGTCGTCGCGCAGCGAAAGCATCATCTTCATCGCCTCCTCGGTGAGTGGCGTTGGCGCGGAGATGCCTTTTGCGGTGTCCAGCACGTTGTTGAGATCCTTGATGTGGAGGTTGATGCGGAAACCGGGCTTGAAATTCCGATCCAGCATCATCGGGGCCTTGGCGTCCATCACCGTGCTGCCGGCCAGGCCGCCCCGGATCGCCTGAAAGACGAGATCCCGCATGGTCTCGATGATGCCGTCTTTCCCCAGCACGACTTCCTTCACATGCGGGGAGTTGGGCAGCATCGTGATGATCGCATCCGTCTTCGCGGCGACGTCTTTCGGGGAGGTTCCCTTTTCCGCACCCGCCTTCACGGCTTCGTCAACCGCCTCGGCGACAATGTCGTAGACCACGAGCGGATATCCCGCCTTCAACAGGTTTTTGCTCATGTGCTTTCCCATGATTCCCAGGCCGATGAAACCGATTTTTTTCATGATGCATTCTCCTTCTTGTCTTTTTAAAGTTTGTATCCGTACAACGAAAACCACTGAAGGGATGTCACGGTATCGGGGGAGGGGATGTATTCCAGCGATACGAAACCCGAATATCCCATGCGGTCGATTTCCTGAAGGAGGAACCGGAAGTCCGTTTCCCCTGTTCCGGGCTGATGGCGTCCGGGACAGTCCGCAATCTGGATGTGACCGATCCTGTTGAAATGGTTTTGCAGGATCGCGGCCGCGTCTTCGTTTTCGCGGCGCGCATGGTAGACGTCGAACTGGAGATAGGCGTTGGGGTGGCCGATCTCCGCCAGCAAATCGAGGACCTGTGCGCAGGAATTCAGAGCAAAGCCGGGCATATCGAGATGATTGACCGGTTCAACCATCAGTCGGATGCCTGATCCGTGCAGCGCATCGGCCGCATAGCGGATATTTTCGACCAGAATTTTCCGGCATTCCCCGTCGGACAGTCCGCCCGGTTTCAGGCCGACGAGGCAGTTCATTCTGGAGAAGCCGAGGGTGCGCGCCGCCTCGAGCCCCTTGGCGACGCCATCACGAAACTCCTGCCTCCGCGCCGGATCGGCCGCCGTTCCGCGGTCTCCCGCCGCCCAATTGCCGGCGGGAAGGTTGCAGAGCACGAGTTGGAGACCCGTTTTTTGAAGTTGATTCCGGATTTCGCTCTGATCGAAATCATACGGGAACATGAATTCCACGGCATCGAATCCGGCCTGCTTCGCCGCGCCGAACCGATCCATAAACGGAATCTCTGTAAAAAGGAAGGTCAGATTCGCTGCAAAATGGGGCATGATTACCTCCTGACGGTTTGACAAAGGAATGATCGGACTCGACGGCTAATGTCAAGCCTTCAGCAGTTTCAGCGCCTCGCGGCCGCGTTCGATGATCATGTTCGTCTCGTAGGACCAGGTGATCATCTGCATTCCCTGGCCGATCCAGTAGCGGAGGTCGTCGATGCCGGGAACGTGGTTTCCGGACGCCTTGCCGTTCTTCCTGCAGGCGTCGACGACCTTCTGGACGGCCGCCCGCATTTCCGGATGGTTTCCCTGCCCCGGATAACCCAGGTCCAGGGAGAGATCCTGTGTCCCCATCATGGCCACATCGATTCCGGGGACGGCCGTGATCTCCTCCACATTCCGGATGGCGATTCCGCTCTCCATCTGGGCGATCAGCAGGGTTTCCTCGTTTACGGCGCGGAAGTAGTCGGCGGCCTGCTTGAACTCCTGCCGCTCCTTCATCCGGAAAACCGGCACCGCCGCGCCGCGCTTTCCCTCCGGCGGGTATTTGCCGTAGCTCACGAGTGCCTTCGCCTCCTCGACCGTGTCCAGATGGGGCACCCAGATCCCCTCCGCCCCCATGTCCAGCGTCTTGGCCACATAGGCATAATCCAGACGGGGGATTCTGACCACCGCCGTGATTTCGGTTTTCCTGGCGAATTGCAGGATCGGGGCGATGTCCGCCATGTCGAAATAGGCGTGCTCCATGTCGATGACGAAATAGTCGAAGCCGGCGATCTCCAGAATCTCGGCGATATTGACGTTCCGCGCCTCCTTGATCATCGTGCCGTATACCCGCTCCCCGTTCTTCATCTTTTTCTTGATTTTATTGATTCTCATAGGTGTTCTCCTGTTTTTCTCGACGCCGATCCGTGCAGCCGGCGGGACGAACGGATCCCCTTTTCGATTAGTGCGCCTCTTCCATCGCGCCGGCGATGTACATCATGGCCAGCAGCATGAACACCAGCGTCTGGATGCATGACGTGAAGATCATGAGTGCGAAAACCGGCAGCGGAACCAGCAGCGGAACGAGCAGCAGAACGACGGCGAGAACGATGTCCTCCCCCATGATGTTGCCGAACAGCCGAACGGAAAGGGAGAGGGGGCGGGAAAGGTGGCTGATGAGCTCAATCGGCAGCATCAGCGGCGTGAGCCACCAGACGGGGCCCATGAACTGCTTGACGTATTTGAAACCGTGAACCTTGATTCCGACCACATGGGTCATCACGAAGACGACGATGGCCATCGAAACGGTCGTGTTGAGATTGGCGGTCGGCGACTCGAAGCCCGGGATCAGGCCGAGGAGGTTCGAGGTCAGGATGTAAAGACCCAGTGTCGCGATCAGCGGGAAGAATCTTTTTCCCTCCGGGCCCATGGTGTCGGTGAGGAGACTGTCGAGTCCGCCGATGACCACCTCCATGAAGTTCTGGAATTTTCCCGGGTAGATGTTCAGGCGGCGCGTCGCGAGAAAAGAGAAGAAGGCCAGGAAGGCCATCGCGAACCAGGTGTAGGAAACGACGACGAGATGATGCTCCTTCAGCCAGTGATTTTCAAAAAACAGGAACGGTTCCATCAGTTTGCCTCCTCAACGGGTTTTTTCTTCGAAAATGCCGCAACGGTGGTCAGCACGATGTTCAAAACGACGATGGAAAGGCCGGTGACAAGGCCGATCACATCAACCATATCCCGGGAAATGATCCAGTAAAGCACGATGGTCGTGATCGTCAGACGCAGGTAATAGCGGAGCATCAGGGCCATCCGCGCCCGGTTCAGATGTTTGCTGAATACGCTCAGCAGATTGCGGTACAGCCAGTAAAAGTTGATGATGCTGATCAATCCTCCGAAAAGGATGCCGAGCGTGAATCGACGGGAACCCACAATGAGGCTCAACGCAACCAGAGCGACCAGCAGGATCCAATTTGTCCACTCAAGTCTTTTTTGGAGAGGGTCTTTTTCGGTGCGGTTCACTTTTCACACAGGTGATGATCGGTTGCTCATCCTTAAAATTTTTCTTGATCAGAACATACATGTTCCTGAATCCGGCGACGATCCCGATCAGCAGCAGAAGAAGGGTAAAATAAGGTTTCGTGCCCAGTTTCCCATCCAGCCATGATCCCAGAAAGAGGCATCCGAAGATGGCCAAAACCATGGCGATGCCGATGCTGCTCGCATAGGCCATCTGAATTGCTGATTTTTTTGTCTCCTGATCCACCGGAGAGTCACTAACACAATCTGTGACCGGAAGTCAAACGAAAAGGGCTGCAACGATACGGCGAGCCTTGAAAGGACCGATCCGTCGGCTTCTCCAAAAGCCGAGCCATTCCGACGTATTACAATTTTCCCCCGGCGTTTTCTCGGCCCCGGTACCACTCGATGGTTTTTTTCAGTCCCTCGCGGAAATCGGTGGCGGCCCGGAAACCGAATTCCCGAAATGCCCGGCTCGTATCCAGCATGCGCCGCGGCTGGCCGTCCGGCTTCGAGGCATCCCAGACGATCCGGCCCTTGAAGCCCGTCAGATCGACGATCAGGCCGACCAGCTCCCGGATCGAGATTTCGAAACCGGCGCCGATGTTGACCGGTTCGGGCTTGTCGTAATGTTCGGTCGCCAGGCAGATCGCTTTTGCCGCGTCCTCAACGTAAAAGAATTCCCGCGTCGCGCCGCCGGTCCCCCAGACGACGATCTCCGGGTCGCCGCGGTCGACGGCGTCCACGCACTTTTTGATCAGCGCGGGGATCACGTGGGAGGAACGGGGGTCGAAGTTGTCGCCGGGGCCGTACAGATTCACCGGCAGCAAAAAGATCGCGTTGAAGCCGTACTGTTGGCGATACGCCTGCGCCTGGACCAGCATCATCTTCTTGGCCAGGCCGTAGGGGGCGTTGGTCTCCTCCGGGTAGCCGTTCCAGAGGTCGTCTTCCCGGAACGGAACCGGCGTGAATTTGGGATAGGCGCAGATCGTCCCGAGGGCGACGAACTTGCCGATCTTCCGGAGACACCCCTCATGGAGAAGCGGAATCCCCATCATGATGTTGTCGTAAAACAGCGACCCGGGATTCTGCTGATTGAAGCCGATCCCGCCGACCTTCGCGGCAAGGTGGACGACGATGTCCGGCCGCTGATCGTCGTAGAGGCGACGCACGTCTTCGATGCGGGTCAGGTTGTATTCGGGGAGGTCGGCCACCGAAAGATGGCGGCAGCCCCTCTTTTTGAAGGCCCGGATCAGGTGCTTCCCCAAAAACCCCTTGCCGCCGGTGATCGTGATGCGTTTGTGTTGCATATCGAACCTCTTGAGGAGGGGTCAGGTCTTGAAATGGATCCTATCGTTCATGGAGCGCACGAAACGCTGAATTTCAAGACTGGACACCGCACGCTCCTGCTACAGACGGTGGTTGGTGCACTTGTAGCCCGCGTCGACCAGCGTCTTCTCCTTTTCGGCGGCTTCCAGGTCCGCGGCAATCATCATGTCGATGAGTTGGTCGAAACCGACTTTCGGCGCCCAGTTCAGGGCCTTGCGCGCCCTGCCGGCGTCGCCCAGCAGGACGTCCACCTCCGTCGGACGGAAATAACGGGCGTCGACGGCCACATACTTTTGATAATCCAGATCGAGCTTTTCGAACACCTTCTCGGCGAACTCGCGGACCGAGTGGGTTTCGCCGGTGGCGATCACGTAGTCGTCGGGTTTCTCCTGCTGGAGCATCAGCCACATCGCCTCGACATAGTCGCCGGCGAATCCCCAGTCGCGCTTCGCTTCGAGATTTCCGAGAAAAAGCTTCTGCTGGAGGCCCAGTTTGATCCGGGTCGCGGCGCGGGTGATCTTCCGGGTGACAAAGGTTTCGCCGCGGCGGGGAGATTCATGGTTGAAGAGGATCCCGTTGGCGGCAAAGAGGTTGTACGCATTCCGGTAGTTTCGGACGATGTAGTATGCGTACACCTTGGCCGCGGCGTAGGGACTCTGAGGCTGAAAGGGGGTTGACTCGCTTTGCGGCGGCGGCGCGGCGCCGAACATTTCGCTGGAGGAGGCCTGGTAGAAACGGGCCTGGATCCTCGTCTTGCGGATGGCCTCCAGAAGCCGCAAGGTTCCCAGGCCGGTGATGTCGCCCGTATACTCGGGCATGTCGAAGCTCACGCGCACATGGCTCTGGGCGCCCAGGTGATAGATCTCATCCGGCCGGATCTCCTGCAGAAGGTCGGTCAGTTGTCCCGAAACGCTGAGGTCGCCGTAATGAAGATAGACCCGGGCCTCCGGGTCATGGAAATCCCTGTATAGATGATCGATCCGGTCGGTGTTGAATGTGCTGGCCCGGCGGATGAGGCCGTGGATCTCATACCCCTTGCAGAGCAGAAACTCTGCCAGGTAGGAACCGTCCTGGCCCGTGATCCCGGTGATGAACGCTTTTTTCATTTGGAAGCCTCCCGTGGCATGTCGTGGCGGATTTCAAATCCGTTCCGCCCCAGAGCAGGGATTCCGGGACGGATTTGAAATCCGCCCGGGATCGTCAGCAGCGATAGTATTCCCGGTACCAGGCGACAAAACGACGGATTCCCTCCGTGATCGGCGTGGCGGGCCGGAAGCCGACGTCGGCCGTCAGATCATCCACGTCGGCGCACGTGGCCGGCACGTCCCCTGCCTGCATGGGCAACAGATTCCGAACGGCTTTCCGTCCGAGTTGATCCTCCAGAGTAGTGATGTATTCCATCAGATCGACGGGTCGATTGTTTCCGATGTTGTAGAGGCGGTACGGGGCGAAGCTGGAGGACGGGTCGGGGGAATCGCCCCGCCATGCGGGATCGGGTTCGGGAATCCTATCCAGTACACGGATGACTCCCTCGACGATGTCGTCGATATAGGTGAAATCCCGCTTCATCTTTCCGTGGTTGAAGACGTCGATCGGCCGGTTCTCGAGAATCGCCCGCGTGAAGAGGAAGAGGGCCATGTCCGGTCTTCCCCAGGGCCCATACACGGTGAAGAAACGAAGACCCGTACAGGGAATCCGATGGAGCGAGGCGTAGGCATGGGCCATCAGCTCGTTGGACTTTTTCGTCGCCGCGTAGAGGCTGAGCGGATGGTCCACGTTGTCGCGGGTCGAAAAGGGCATCCGGGTGTTCCCCCCGTATACCGAACTGGAGGAGGCGAATACCAGATGTTTCACCGGGTGGTGACGGCACCCCTCGAGGATATTCAGAAAACCGGTCAGGTTGCTGTCGAGGTATGCGTACGGGTTTTTGAGCGAATACCGGACGCCCGCCTGAGCCGCCAAATTGACGACGATCTCGAAGCCGTTTTTTGCGAACAGCGAATCCAGTTCGTTCCGGTCCGCGAGGTTCGCCCGGATGAAACGGAAGCCCTCGTTTTCCTGCAGAAGTTTCAGCCTTGCCTGTTTCAACGAGACATCGTAGTAGTCGTTCAGGTTGTCCAGGCCGACGACCGTATCCCCCTCCTTCAGAAGCCTGCGGGAAAGGTGAAAGCCGATAAAGCCCGCTGCGCCCGTGACCAGGATTTTTCGCACGGTTTTTCTCCCATCGATGATGCCACCCGTTCCGATAAAAGGACCGCCGGCGGAAGGGTATGGCAGACCTACAACAATTCCCCCGCCCTGTCAACGGAAGAGCTGCCCGGAGTCAAAAAATTCTTGACACTGAACTCCTGCATGTCTCATAGTCCCGCCGGGCAAATGCATATTTTTGACAAGAAATGTCTTTTGCCTCGAATTTTCATGTCAAGCATCCGGCCTAAGCTATTTCGCCAAGAAACTGAGTCCCATCTGCGCTATCCGGCGGCAGGTACTTGAGCCTGAAAGGGCGATCGCCATTGATTTGTTCTTCTCGCGGAGGGAATGTGATGGGGTGTATTTCAGCGATCTTGAAGCGTTTCGCTTTTTTCATCCTTCCCATGTTGGCATGCGGATTGTTTCACGGATGCAGCTCCGATTCCGACTCTTCAAACTACACCGCAACCATAGCCGAAGCCAAGGCCGCCGCTGCCGACGCCCTTACAGAGTGTCAGGCCAGCGCGATCACCCTGGCCCTGGTGGACGACAAAGGGGTCATCTGGGTGGAATCCCAGGGATATGCGGACAGGGCAGTCGGAAAGACCGCGGGTGCGGAGACGATGTTCGGCATCGGCTCCGTCAGCAAGATGTTCGCCGCCATCGCCGTGATGAAGCTGGTGGAAAAGGGCAGCCTTCACCTCGATATGCCGCTGACCGCCTATCTGAAGGATTTCAGTATGGTCTCCCCGGAATACCGGAACATCACCGTGCGCATGCTGCTGAACCATTCGGCGGGTTTTCCGGGCGGTGATTTGCGCAATGGCCTCACGGACGCTCCCTTTACCGGCTATGCCGAGCAAGTGATGGACGGCCTCAAATATCAGCGCCTCAAGCATGCGCCCGGATATTTGAACGTATACAGCAACGACGGCTTTACGATGGTGGAGAGCCTCGTGAAGGCACGCACCGGCCTCAGTTATCCTGAATATGTGCGACAGGAAATTCTGACGCCGCTGCAAATGACCGACAGCCGCTATCCCGAAGATTACCTCCCGGAGGGATCCTATGCCAAGCCACACAACGGCGAGACGCCCCAGCCCTACACCTCCCTGAACCTCTATGCCGCCGGGGCTTTATATTCCAGCGCCGCCGATATGGGAAAGCTGATGATGATGCTGATCAACGGGGGCTGCTCTGGAACGACCCAAATCCTTTCTCCCGACTCCATCGCAGAGATGAGCAAAGACCAGACACAGGGAACATTCAATCCGGCGCCGACCGACATGGTGCGCTACGGACTCGGATGGGATACGGTAACACAGCCGGGCCTGAAGGCCGTCGGAATCAGCGGTTGGCAGAAGGGCGGTTCCATTGACGGCTCCTACGGGGTCATGTACCGTTCAACCATGATCGTTGCGCCGGACGCCAAACTCGGGGTGATCGTGTTGATGGCGTCCAACAAAACATCTTCGGATAGGGTGGCCAAGGTCGGCGAGCGGGTCCTGCTGAGAGCCCTGGTCGATAAAGGAATGCTCCCGGCAATGCCCGCCTCTCTTACTCAGAATCCCCTTCCGGTCATTCCCCCGACCGATGAAGAGAAAAACACCTATAGCGGATTTTATGCCGCCGCCGGCTCTGTGTATCGCTTAAGTTTCACGGCAGACGGTTCGCTGACCGTTGAAAACTATGTCGAAGATACGTGGACACCAAAATACACCGGGTTCAAGAAACGGAACGACGGCTGGTACGCCGCGGACGGCGATTCCATAACGGGACTTCGCCTGCTGACCGCTTCCGGCCGGAAATATATGGATTATCGCAAATTATACGGCGCAGAACATTACACGACCACCTATCTGCTCGCACAGAAACTCGATGCCAGGGCCGCCGTTTCAACCATCTGGCGGAACCGTATGGCCACCCGATGGCTGCCGGCGAATAAAACATTATTTTTTTCATCCTTCCTGGATCTGAGCATCGATCACAGCATACTGCTCACATCCGTCGATGGCCTGACGGGATACCTGTTTATGAATGGGGATCTCTTGCGCGACATGGATCCGCCGTCGGCTGATCGTCTGGATGGGATGTTCCTGCAGATCCCCCAGGTCTCGGGAAGAGATTTGACCGATGCGGCCATTGAACGGCGGGAAGAAAGCGACTGGCTCCGTGTCGGCGGCACGGTCTTCCGTCCGTTATCAGGGATACCAACGGTGCCTGCCGGAGTTACTTCAGTGGCCATCGGCAGCGAAGGCTTCGCCGAGTGGCGGAAGCTGCCGGCCTCCGCCTCAATCTCCATCGACAACGCCACGGCCTGGAGGCTGTATGACAGCGACTTCAATCAGACGGCCTCCGGTACGGGAAGCGGCAGTGTCGCGCTTTCCGGATCGGGAGATGCTGCCTACCTGATGCTCTTCGGCACACCGGGAGCGAAGATTGGTCTCCGGTATTAGGATCAAACGGATTGCAACAGGGAAAGGAGCCGGGAACGCAACGATTTCCGGCGGCATGCATCACCGGGCGTTCCACCGTGCCGCAACCGTTGATGCGGCGTGAATTGCCCCCGGGCCGGGAACAAATGGAATGGAGGGTGTGATGGCCGGACGGATCGCCTGTTTCTTAATCATCCCGCTTTTGATCTGGGGCTGCAGCGGTTCCAACGGTAAAGACCAACCATTCCCGCAGCAGGTCATGCGCTCTTTGATTCGACATGCCCGAAATCACTGATGGCGGCCTTTCTTGATGATCCTGCCGCGAATCTCGACACCTTCTGCATTGCAGCCATGCCGCAGGTGCCGATCTTTTCGACAGAGCAAGAAGATCACCATACCGATCATATCCGGATCCGCCGGCATCATCGCCACGCACCCGTACCTGGTCGTTTCGATCAGAAATTCGGAAGCGCTACAGCGTCTTTAAGGCCTTCTCGCAGGCCTCGACGGTCCGGGCGATGTCGTTGTCCGTGTGGGCGAAGGATACAAATCCGGCCTCGAACTGGGCGGGGGCGAGGTTGATCCCCGCCGCCAGCATTCCCCGGAAGAATCGGGCATACAGGGCCGTATCGCTGTGCGAAGCCGTTTCGAAATCCACGACATCCTCCGCCGTGAAGAACAGCGTGAACATGGACCCGACGCGGTTGATCCGCACGGGGATCCCTTTTATCCGGAAAAGGTCCAGGAAACCGGCGCCGAGATCCGCCGCCCTCCGGTCAATCTCTTTGTAGGACGCATCCCGCAGGATGTCCAGCGTCGTGATCCCCGCGGCCATGGCGAGCGGGTTCCCCGAGAGGGTGCCCGCCTGGTAAACGGGTCCGGTCGGGGCCAGATGCTCCAGGATGGTTCTGTTGCCGCCGACCGCGCCGACCGGCAGTCCTCCACCGATAATCTTGCCCAGGCAGGTGAGGTCGGGGCCGATGCCGGTCAGGGTTTGCCAGCCGCCGTATGCAAGACGGAATCCGGTGATCACCTCGTCGAAGATCAGAAGCGCACCGTTCTCTCGCGTGACTTCCCGCAAGGTTTCGAGGAATCCCGGGCGCGGCGGCACGACCCCCATGTTTCCGGCGACGGGCTCGACAATGATGCAGGCGATCTCCTCCCCCAAACGGGCGAATACTTCAAGAACGGCGTCGGCATTGTTAAATGGAATCGGAATCGTGAGTTCGGCCAGGGATCGGGGGATTCCCGGGCTCCCCGGGATCCCGAGCGTGGCGACGCCGGAACCCGCCTTGACCAGCAGCGAGTCGGCATGGCCGTGGTAGCAGCCAATGAACTTGACGATCTTTTCCCGGCCCGTCCAGCCGCGGGCCAGGCGAATGGCGGTCATGGTCGCCTCGGTTCCGGAACTCACCATACGGACCGTTTCGACGGACGGAAAAGCGGAAACGATTCGCTCGGCCATGGCGATCTCCGCCAGGGTCGGCGCCCCATAGCTCGTCCCCCGGCCGGCCGCCTCACGGATGGCGGCGACAACCTCCGGTCGGCCGTGGCCGAGGATCATCGGCCCCCAGGAGGCGATGTAGTCGATGTATTCCCGTTCATCCTCATCGACAACCCGGGAGCCGGCGGCGCCTCGGATGAAAATCGGTGTGCCGCCGACGGCCTGAAAGGCCCTCACGGGGCTGTTGACTCCGCCGGGAATGACCCGCTTCGCCTGTAAAAAGAGATCCCGCGTTTTCATTCTAAAAATACTCCATGCTGTTTTTCTTGAATTCCTCCAGGCTCCGCAGAACCCGGAAGTCATCGATGCCGGAGGCCGCGGCCATTTCCCGAAGCCGCACCTCACTGTCTTGGGTTCGGAAGTGGATCATGGTGAAGAGGTTGTACCGGCCGGCGTACGGCGGCGTCCGTTCATAACAGTGGGTGACCTCTTTGAACCGGGAGAGGGCCTTTCCCCCTTTTTCGGCAAGCTCCGGAGGGACCGCCCAGAGAACCATGACGTTGTGGGTATAACCGACCCTCTGATGACGGACGATGGCTACAAATTTCCGGATCACCCCCCGTGCCTTGAGACCGCGGACAAGCGACAACAGACGCTCCTCGCTCAGGCCCGCGGTTTTCGCGAGACGCCGGAAGGGTCGTTCGGTCAGCGGGATATCTGCCTGAATCAGCCGGGCGACATCGATCTCCGCCGGACTCATGGCGGAGGTTCCGCGAGATTTCAGAATCCTTTGCTGCTGCATCGGGGTCTTACCTTTTTTGAGGCTTCGCGGCATGCTCTATACCACAAACCTTTTGGACCGCACCAAATATTTCTTGACAAGCATCCGCCATGCCGATACAGAAAACACCATAAAAGAATAAGATATTTCTCGTTCGATGGTTGTTCGGAAAGGGTGAGCTGAAAACCTTTTCGGGACTGCGGCGGAATATCGTGAAGAAGGGAGGTGAACGTCTGAGTTTGTCAAGGGATTGACAAAAAAAGCAAGGAGGGAAAATCATGGCAAAAAGATTGGTTGAAGCGGTTGTGGTCATCGGTTCGATTCTGTTCTGTGCCTCGCTTGCGGTCGCCGCGGAATCGGCGGCGCCCGGATCCTCCGTCGACTATACGAAGGCCATCGTCGTCGCGTGCAGCCTTCTCGCCGCGGGTGTGGCCATGGCTCTGGGCACCATCGGGACCGGCATCGGCATGGGAAACGGGTTGAGCGGCGCGACGAATGCCGTCGGTCGGAATCCGGAGGCGCACGGCAAGATCCTGATTACCATGATGGTCGGACTGGCGATGATCGAGTCGCTGGCCATCTATGCGCTGGTCATCGCGTTGGTGGTATTGTATGCCAATCCGCTGCTTAAGGTGATCGGCCTTTCGTAGCAAACCTGTTTTTATAGAAAAAAGGGAGGGGAAGCGCTACCACGACTTTCACTCCCTTTTTTTATGTCTTCACGATCCGGCGCGTACAGCGGACTTTTCGGAATCCGTGGCGGATCGACTGTTTCGCGGCCCGCGCGTCTGATGCCCTGTTTTCATGGCTACTTCCATTTCAACAGATCGATCGAGGGCGTTTTATCCGATGAAGTAACCCATTTCGGACCGCTGTGGCCGGACGATGGATCGATCCGGTAGCTGTTCTCTGCTGCCCATTTTTTGACCGCATTGACCAAAGGCGGATGGCCGCAATCCTGGAAATCCTGCGCCATCCAGAGGATGCGTGTGCCGTAGCGATTCAATGCCTGTATCAGCAGGTCCTCCGATCCGGAGATGCTTTTCCGGATAAAAAAGGAGTACGCCCCGGCGATGACCTCCACATTTTTATCTTTCAATGCGTCGAGAAGGGCTTTTTCGGCTTTGGGATCCCCGATCGCGCCGAGCGCGCGAGCCGCCTCGGTGAGAACGGACAGATCTTTGTCCCGAAGCGCGGCGATCAACGAATCGACGGCAGGGGCGCCGATGCTTGCGAGGGAATCCGCGGCCTTCCTCCGGACGGAGGGTTCTTTGTCCGTCAGCGCGGAAACCAGCGGCTCGACGGCACGGGGATCCTTGATCCTGCCGAGGATGTCCGCAGCGACGCCGCGAACGGAGGCGTCTTCATGCTTCAGCGCGGCGACCAACGGATCTACGGCAGGGGCGCCGATGGCTGCGAGGGCGGTTGCCGCTTCCGTCCGCACAGACAGATCCGGATCCTTCAACAGGACGGCCAGCGGTTCGGCGGCACGGGAGTCCCCGATCTTTCCCAGGGTCCCGGCGGCCGCATTTCTCACGGATGCGTTCGGGTCCTGCAGCGATGCAACCAGCGGCTCGACAGCCGGGCTCCCGATCCTTCCGATCGCATCCGAAACCCCGCTGCGCACGGAGGGGTCTTTGTCTTTCAGCGCGTTCACCAGCGGTTCGACGGCCGGGCTTCCGATCCTTTCAAGAACGCCTGCCACTTCTTTTCTCAGGGTTGTGTCTTTGTTCCCCAGCGCGTCCACCAGCGGCTTGACGGCCGGAACCCCTATCCTGACGAGATCCCGTGCCGCCGCTGTACGCAACGTTTCATCCCTGTCCTTCAGAATATCGATCAGCGGCCGGGCGATCTTTCCGAGCGCATCCGCGGCACCGCTTTTTGCACGGGAGTCCGAATCCCCCGGAACAGCCTTCAACGGCTCAATGGCGGAAGGTCCGATGCTCCCGAGGGCATCCACGGCCTTTCTGCGGACACTGTAATTTTCATCGTTCAGCGCAGCCGCGAGCGGTTCGACGGCACGGACGTCCCGCATCTTTCCAAGGGTTTCCGCAACCTCGCTCCGCACCGAAGGGTCCTTGTCTTTCAGCGCGTCAATCAATCTTGCGATGGTCGAAGCATCCGCGGTCCCGTCTCGAATGAACGGATCTTTGTCCTTTGGTTGAGCAACCGATGTTTCGACGGCTTGGCTGTCGGCAGCCCCTTGTCGGATGGACGTTTTTCGATCCTTCGGCCCTGCAGCGGGCGGTTCAGATGTGCCGTCTTTCATCATCTTTTTCAACGCATCCGAGGCATGCCTGCGGACGGCATGGTGATCGTCCTTCAATGCCTCGGTCAGCGGGTCAAGGGCGCGCGCGTCACGGATCTTTCCGAGGGCTTCCGCGGCCCCGCTGCGAACCAGAGGGTTCTTGTCCTTCAGTGCGACAATCAGCGTTTCAACGGCAGGCGGCCCGATCGCCGCAAGGGCATCGACCACGGCGTCTCGGCCGAGGTGGCTTTCATCCTTCAGTGCGGCGAGCAGCGGTTCGACGGCACGGGGATCCCGGATCCTTCCAAGGGCGACCGCCGCGCCGCTCCTCACCGACGGGTCTTCGTTCTTCAGCAGGAGGATCAGCCGATCGAAGGCGGGCGGACCGATCTCTCCGAGGGCGCCGGCCGCCTTTGATCGAACGGATGCGTTGATGTCCTTCAGTGCGGCAAGCAGCGGTTCGACGGCGCGGGGATCCCGGATCTTTCCAAGGGCGCCCGCCGCTTCGCTTCGGACGGACGGGTCCGGATCTTTCAGCGCAGGGATCAACGGCTCGACCGCGGATGGACCGATCCTTCCAAGGGCCCCGGACGCCGCGCTTCGGACACTGTATTTTTCATCCTTCAGCGCGGACGCCAGCGGTTCGGCGCCTCGGGGATCCCTGATTTTTCCGAGAGCGCCCGCGGCGCCGCTTCGGACGGAAGGGTCCGGGTCCTTCAGCGCGACGATCAGGGCCTCGACGGCATGGATGTCTCCGAGCCTTCCAAGGGCATCGGCCGCATTTCGTCGGACGACCGGGTCCCTGTGGCTTAACTCTTGAATGAATTTTTCCGATCTGCCGAGATTCCTCTCCTGGCGAACACAGGAGAAAAGAGAGAGCAATACCAGGCTCGTCACCAGCACGATCTGAAAAAAAGATTGTTTGGATCGAGTGGGCTCAGGTTTCACGACCCCTCCTTCCATAGGTTTCATTCGATTGATCCCCAGGGAGGATCTGATCTTAACAGAAAGGGGAGAAGGGTTCCACATTCCGCAACATTTCTGCCGGCAAGTCTCTCTCGGATCGGATACCGCATGGGATGAAAGGTCCGAAAGGCAACCCGAAGCGATGGTGATCTCCCTGTGCATTGGGCGCGGAAGGAACGTGGAGGGCGGATTGGGGTCTGATCAATCCTCCGGGCCGACACGGCTTCGCAGGGATTTTTTTTCGGACTGGAGATGTTTGGCCTCCAGGGTCTTTTCCCGTGCCCGCCGGGAACGGCGTCTTTTCTGCCGTCGGATCTTTTCAATCCTCGCCTTTTCGGCGTTGACGAGCCCCGTTCGCATCCGTTCGATCCGATCCACGAGATGGCGACGGGCGAGAAATCGGTTCAGCGTCTGGGATCGTTCCTGCTGGCATTTCACGGAAAGGCCGGTCGGCAGATGGACCAGAAAGACACAGGATGAGGTCTTGTTGACCTTTTGCCCTCCGGGTCCGGAGGAACGAACAAAGGTCTCCCGGAACTCTTCCTCCCGAATGCCGAGACGCTCCATCCTCTCCCGGAGCGCTTTCTCCTTGTCCTGTGAAATGACCATCTTGTTCGGGCGCCGGACGAGACTTCCGGAGTTGATCCGTCATCCGTTTTCAGAGGGAATAGATCTCCTCTTCGATCAAATGGATCCAGTTTTGCTTCAGAACCTCCCGCGCCTCGTCGAGCTTGTCCGTGCCGAGGATGACGATCGTCTCCTTGCCGATCCGGTTGATCGAAGTATAGAGATAGAGGATGTTGATTTCCGCCTTGGCCAGCGGTTTCAGGATGGCGTTCATTCCGCCGGAATGAAGAGGCACCTCGGCGGCCAGAACCGGGGTGACCTCGTAATCGAAACCGTAGCTTTCCAGAACCGCTGCCGCCCGATCCGGATCACTGACCACCAGTCGCACCGTGCTGCTTTCGGCTGCGCTGGCGGCGAGCAGGGCCTTGGTCGTGATGTCCTCCTTGTCGAGGATGTTCGTGACGCGTGACAGCGTTCCCGGGACATTGCCCAGCAGGACGGAGATTTGTTTGACTGGCATGTTCGCTTGACTCCTAAACGAAGATCGTTTCTGTCCGGTTATTTCAGGTATTCGTACCCGGCCGCAAAGGCCTTGCGGTTGATCTCGATGACCGCCTTCTTCTTGCTCCCCATGACCATCTCCAGGCTGCTCAGGTAGATGTCGGCAGGCACCAGACCGGTCACCTTCATGAACGCGCCCATCATCACCGTGTTCGACGCCCGGGGGTTTCCCAACTTTTCGGCGATTTCCGAAGAGGGAACCTCGACGATCCGGACATCGTGCCGTGACGGTTTGACGGAGACGATCGAGGAGTTGAGGAAAATCACCCCTTCCGGGGCCACGCGGTTCTGAAAACTATACAGCGAAGGGGTGTTCAGAACAACGATGTTTTCCGGTTTCGACGCGATCGGTGAGGCGATCTCTTCGTCTGAAACTGCGACCGTGCAGTTGGCCGTGCCGCCGCGGACTTCCGCGCCGTAGGCGGGGAGGTACGTCACCTGGTATCCCGCGCTCATTGCGCTGTGCGCGAGCGTGTAGCCCATCATCAGCACCCCCTGGCCCCCGAAACCGGAAAAAACGGTCTTGACGATCATGGCTTTTGCTCTCCCTCCTTCCCTGCCTTGGAGGCTTCCGCGGGAACATCCTTGATCACGCCGAGCGGAAACTGTTTGCTCATCACCTCGTCGATCCAGCGGCAGGAGTCGATCGGCGTCATCTTCCAGTTCGTCGGACAAGGGGAAAGAATTTCGATCAGGGAGAAGCCGAGACCGTCGATCTGATACTGGAAGGCCTTCCGGATCGCCTTTCGTGCCTTGAGGATGGCCCCCGGAGAGTTGACCGTGCACCTTTCGATGTATGCCGTTCCGGGAAGCTTCGCGAAAATCTCGGAAACCTGGATCGGGTATCCGTCCCCGGCGTTTTTCCTCCCCGCGATCGAGGTCGTGGTCTTCTGTCCCAGAATCGATGTCGGGGCCATCTGCCCGCCGGTCATCCCGTAGACGGCATTGTTGATGAATATGACGGTGATGTTCTCGCCGCGGTTGGCCGCATGGAAGCTCTCGGCGATGCCGATCGCCGCCAGATCGCCGTCCCCCTGATAGGAAAAAATGACGCGATCCGGCAATACGCGTTTCATTCCGGTCGCCGTTGCAGGTCCTCGCCCATGCTGTGCCTCGATCATGTCCACGTCGAAATAGTTGTAGGCAAGAACCGCGCATCCCGCCGGCGGGATGCCGATCGTAATCCCCCGGATATCCAGTTCATCGATCACTTCGGCGATCAGCCGGTGGGCGATGCTGTGACCGCATCCCGCACAGTAGTGAAAGATGTTTTTTTTCAGGCTCTTGGGTCTTCCGAACACCTTTTTCATCTTTTCAATCCTTGTCGTTGCTCTCGATGGATCGCGTCACGTCGCGCGCGACCTATCCCAGTGGATCGACGATCCCCTTCTTCCGGTCATACTGGCGCATGACCACATGGGCCAGTTCCACCGGGGTCGGAACGACGCCGCCGGGACGCCCGTGGAAGCCGATCCGGGCGCGCCCCTGAATCGCGAGACGAACGTCCTCCACCATCTGCCCCGTGCTCATTTCGAAGACCAGGAAATCCCCGACCTTTTTCGCCACATCGCGGAGCTCGTTCCTTGGAAAAGGCCAAAGCGTAATCGGCCGGAAGAGGCCGGCCCGCAGTCCGATCTGGCGCAGCCGTTTGATGGCTCCCTCGGCGATCCGGGCAGCCGTCCCATAGGCGACGATGATCAATTCCGCGTCATCGGTCTTGTAGAGCTCGTGACGGGTTTCCCGCTGGGTGATCACCTCGTATTTCCGATGCAGCGTCCAGTTGTGCTCCTCCATCTCCAGCGGATCGAGGATGAGGCCCCGGATGATCTTGCTCTTGCCCGAGCCGGCCCCTTTCATGACGTGGCTTTCCGCGTATTCCCGCGTTTTGGGCTCTTTGAAGACCACCGGCTCCATCATCTGTCCCATCATGCCGTCGGCCAGGATCATCACCGGCGTCCGGTACCGGTCGGCGAGATCGAACGCGTCCATCGTCAGATCGGCCAGCTCCTGCGCCGAATCGGGCCCCAGAACGATGACGCGGTAGTCCCCGTGGCCGCCGCCGCGCGTGGCCTGGAAGTAATCCCCCTGGGAGGGGCTGATGTTGCCCAGGCCCGGACCGCCCCGCATCATGTTGACGATGACGGCGGGAAGTTCGCAGGCGGCCAGTGTGGAGATCCCCTCCTGCTTGAGGGAGATCCCCGGGCTGGAAGAAGAGGTCATGGCGCGGGCGCCGGCGGCGCTGGCGCCGACCACCATGTGTATGGCCGCGACTTCGCTTTCCGATTGGACGAAGACCCCTCCCTCCACCTGCCGCAGACGCTCGGACATGTACTCCGGAATCTCGTTCTGCGGGGTGATCGGATATCCGGCGAAGAAACGGCATCCCGCCCGGATGGCGGCCTCCCCGATGATCTTGTTGCCCTGCATGAGTACTTTATTCACGGTAAACCTCGATGGCGATATCCGGGCAGGCGGTCGCACACAACGCACAACCCGTGCAGCCCTCCTCATCCTTGAAACAGACCGGACGATATCCCCGGGAATTGTATTGATGGGAAGGGACGATGAGGCCCTTTTTACAGGCATGGATGCAAAGATGGCATTCCTTGCAAAGCTCACTGTCGATAACGATGCGTCCTTTCAAAGGTTTCGTCTCCTGTGCAATGGATTTCCGTCGCCCGGAACATTTCGGGATTCTGTATTTTTCCATGATCCCGGATCGCGGGACCCTCTCCGCGACAATTGAAAAAACAGGGTTCGTCTTTTCGCGCATAACCGAGAGAAAGTCAAGATGAAAATCGCAGTGGAAATCCGTCGATAGAGGAGGGACGGCCGCTGCGAAGAGGAACAAATGGAATGGAATCAGATCCGTGAGATCTGGAAGCCTTCCAGTTTGATCGCGACGGATCGCTGGAGAAGCTCGATCGAAACCACGAAGACCTCCTTTTCATAGTCCGTTTTCAGGACCAGACCCTCGATGCCCTTGAAGGGGCCGTCGATAATCCTGGCCGGCTCCCCGACCTTCGGATACTGGAACTGCTGGACCTCCACCTTCGAATCGACGATGCGCCGGATGGCATCGATCTTTTCATCGGGCACCGGGATGGGTTGGGAACCCGTCGGTTTTCCGAGGATGCGGACGACGCCGAACGTTTTGAGCACATCCACCTTGACCTCGTTGGTCAGAACGGGAAGTTCGACGAAGAGGTATCCGGGAAACATGGGGATCATGATTCTCTTTCGTCGGTCCTTCCGCTTGCTCCAGACCTCCATCTTCGGCAAAAAGGCCACAAAGGATTTTTGAAGGAGACCGAGATACACCCGGTCTTCGTGTCGGCTTTTGCTATGGACGGCATACCAGGACATCGGCTTCCCTTTCGAAGGCGGACCGCGGACAGGATTCGTCCCTTCCGCGCGCCGGCGTGCTCTCTACACTAAGGATCGCTGTTTTTCAACGGATAAAAAGGAATAGACCCGCCGAACCATGGATGGATCCTTGTCTCTTCTGCATGCGGGAGGCCTTTTCATGCGGATTCACGGATTCTGCGCGCGCATGCGGGCATCGAGGATGATGTCTTCGCCCAGCCGGGTGATCCGTTGAAACGAAAAACCGATCGCGTCGCTCATCCGCTGTATGCCCAGGGGGCCGATCGCGGCGATCCCCTCGCCGACGATCTTCGGGGCCAGAATGACCAGAAGACGGTCGACGAGATTTCCCTTCAGAAAGGATGCGGCCGCGGAGGCTCCTCCTTCAACCAGAAGCGAAGTGATGTTGCGCTTCCCAAGGGCGATCAGCAGTTGTCCCAGGTCGATCCTTCCCTCCATACCCTCCGCGATCTCCAGAACCTCGATCCCCTTTTCCTCCAGAGGACGCCGCCGATCCGCCGTTGCACGGCCGGTCGAGACGACGAGCGTCGGCTTCCCGTTCGTAAAGACCTTTGCGTCCGGCGGGAGACGGAGCCGGGAATCGAGAACGATCCTCAGGGGATCCCTTCCCCGGACCAGGCGGCAGGTCAGCTCCGGATCGTCGGCGCGGATCGTGCCTGCGCCGACGAGAATCGCATCATGGGTTGCCCGCAGACGATGGGCAAAACGGCGCGACGGGGGCGAACTGACCCAGCGCGCATCGCCGGTGACGGTTGCGATTCGGCCGTCCAGGGTCTGGGCGAATTTGAGCGTGACATAGGGGAGTCCGGTCCGGATGAATTTGAAAAAAAACCGGTTGATCTCCCGGCAGGCCGCGTCCAGTACGCCGACCTCCGTTGGGATGCCGCTTTGCCTCAGCGCAGCGATCCCCTTCCCGGAGACGAGCGGATTCGGATCGACGGCGCCGATGACCACGCGCCCGGGGCGGCAGGAGATCAGGGAATCCACGCAGGGGGGGGTGCGGCCATGATGGCTGCACGGCTCCAGCGTGATATAAAAGGTGGCTCCGGCGACATCCTCCGTCGCGTTTCGAAGCGCGTTGATCTCGGCATGGTTTTCGCCGCAGCACCGATGAAAGCCCTCGCCGATGATTTTCCCGTTCCGGACGATCACGGCGCCGACCAGCGGATTCGGGCTGACCGTTCCTTCGCCTTTCCGCGCCAGCGCGAGGGCGCGGCGCATGAACCTCTCATCGCTCGAACGATTGTTCACGCCGTCCATGAAATTCTTTCCCCCATGACCCTTATCGCCGCTTTTCTCTGCCGCCCTTCATCATGATGCCGTCCAGCCAGTCCAGGATCCGGGCGTTGGAGATCAGGACCGCCCCCATCTGACAATGCTCCTCCGCCCCGTCCTCTTTCGTGAACAGCATGAAATCTTTCGGGGATGTGAGCGCATCATACAGTTTTCGCGATTGTCCCGGCATGTCCTTGTCTCCTTCGGAGTCGACGATCAGCATGGGACAGGTGATCTTCGCCGCGACATCCTTCAGGGTGTACAGCCTGGTCATCCTGAGCCACTCGCTCGGGGATTTGGCATGGAAGGTGAACATGCCGTTGGCCATGATCCATCGCAGGGAAGGATTCGTCTTCATTAGGCCGTATATTGCGTTGTCGATCTCTTCCGCGCCTTTCGGGGTATCGAGCGCCTTCTCCTCCTCGGGAGCCAGACGGGCCGTCATATGAAAATCATAGACGCCGCCGTTGGCGATGCAGGCCTTGATCCTCTTTTCGAAGGCGACCGCCCGGGGGGCGAAGTAGCCGCCGAAGCTGACGCCCATCAGAGCGATTCTCTTCGCGTCCACCTCGCTGCGGCGGAGCGCATAATCGACGACAGGCGTCACCACGTTTTCCCAGTCGGGCCGAAACGGAAGCCTCTGCATCCGGATCGCGCCGCCCTGTCCCGGACCTTCAAAGAGAAGGACATTGTATCCCCGTTTCACGGCGAACAGGGCCGCTCCAAAATAGAGCTCTTCGATCGTGCCGTCGAAGCCGGATTGGATCATCAGCAGGGGTCTCTTTGCCCCCGATTGGTCGACGAGGCATAGATAACCGGCCAGCGCCGTTCCCTCGAACGGGATTTCGACGGGAAGGATCGGGTGATCGGCCAGCTTGGCCGCTTTCCGGAAGGTGTCGCGGCTTTTCCTCCAGACGAACAGGATCCGCGGATCTTCCGGGTTGGTGTGAAGAAAGAATTCAGCCGTCCGGAAATAGTTGGAGGCCTTGAAGAATTCCTGCCTTGCGCTGATTTTCCGGCCCCGGGAGAGAAAATCATCCCCGGCCTTCTCGCGCTGTTCGGCGGTTTTCAGCCATTCCCCGAACCAGCTTTCGTCGTCCCCCTCCCGGATCGCGTAGATCGTCTTGAGCACCTCGCCGACATCGGCGCCTCCGGACACCGTGTAGCCGAGCGCCCGCAGGGACTGGAATGAATACTGCGCGTCCTTGAAGACCAGTTCCACGGAGAACAGGGGGTCTGCGATCGGCAAATGCATGGCCCATAACCCCGCCGCGATCAAAAGAAGCCTGAAAATTTTTTTCATCCGTTCACCTCATCGCTGTTTCAGATATTCCCTCAGCGCGGGACGCATGTAGATGTCGTCGAGATCGAAATGCCTCACCGCGTCCGTCAAGATCTCGATTTTCCTGCCGGTGGATGCCCTGGAATGGAGGATGACCCGATACTGATCGTTGACCCGACAAAAGCCGCCGAATGCGGACGGGTCCTCCTTCTTCGGGGATTCCGTGCGGATCCGGATATTCAGCCGCTCGGCAAGCTCCTCAAGCTGGACCAGGAGTTCTTCGTGGGTCATGGCTTCGGCAATCCCCCGCTTCGGTTTTGCGTTGCGATCCGTTTTGGAAATGTGCTATGGATAATCCGCCCGCGGGCGCCGCTCCGGAATCGTGTCCGGGGATGCGGGTGAATTGTCCGACACAGGTTGCAAGCCGTTCCCGCAGGCGCAGGATCGCATAAAACGGCCTCAATAATCAAGGGCCGATTGATTCACGTTGCCGCCTGCGGGCAAGGCGGACGATCTGCAACAGGCCGTCGTTTACAGGAATCGAGGAGAGACAAAATGATCAACGGGGTGATGATCAAAAAACTGAAGGTAATCGCCGACGAGCGGGGACGCCTGATGGAGATCCTGCGGGCCGACGACGAGATGTTCGAGAGTTTCGGCCAGGTCTACATGACGACCGCCTATCCCGGGGTGGTCAAGGGCTGGCATTATCACAAGAGGCAGTCCGACAACATGGCGGTGGTCCGGGGGATGATGAAAATCGTGCTGTATGACAGTCGCGAAGGGTCTTCCACCCACGGCGAGGTCAACGAGTTCATCGCCGGGATTCACAACCCGATCCTCGTCCACATCCCGCCCTTCGTCTTCCACGGCTTCAAGTGCGTCTCCGAGGAGGAGGCGATCGTCGTGAACACCCCGACCGAAAAGTACGATTACAGGGAACCGGACGAATTCCGCGTCCATCCCCACGAGAACGACATCCCTTACGACTGGGGGCGAAAGGACGGCTGAGGGTCAGCGGCCCGCCCGCGAGGTGAACCGGCATGTTCCCGACGATCTGGCTGACGGTCCTCTTTATACTGGCGGGCGCTGCCGTGGGCAGTTTCCTCAACGTCTGCATCGCCCGCATCCCGGAGGGGCTTTCGATCGTTTCACCCCCCTCCCGCTGCCCCCGATGCGGCCATACGATCCGCATTTTCGACAACATACCGGTCATCAGTTTTCTGCTGCTCGGCGGAAAATGCCGGGACTGCCGCGAAAGAATCTCCGTCCGATACCCGCTGGTCGAACTGCTGACCGCGGTCATGGCCTGGCTTCTCTTTCGAAAATTCGGCCTGACGCCCGCTTTTCCGGTCGCCTTCCTTTTTGTCTGCACGCTGATCGTCATCAGCTTCATCGACCTCGACCACCAGATCATCCCTCACATCCTCACGCTGACCGGAATTCCGGTCTTCGGGGCAATGGCCGTCCTGTTCACGGAACTGACGGCCCTCGACGCGTTTCTCGGGGCCATGATCGGCGCCGCCCTCCTGTATTTTGTGGCCGTTTATTACGAGGCGCTGACCGGACGGGAGGGAATGGGGGGAGGGGACGTGAATCTGCTGGCCATGCTCGGGGCCTTCCTGGGCTGGAAATCGCTTCTTTTCATCCTGCTGGTCAGTTCATTTCTCGGGGCGCTGGTCGGGCTGGCATTCATCCTGCTGAAGGGGAAGGACATGAAGTATGCGGTGCCGTTCGGACCCTTTCTCTGCGTGGCGGCGGCCGCTTATCTGTTCTTCGGAGACCGTTTGATGTCCTTTATCTCGGCATTTCCCGCATGATGCCGCTCATTCAGGGAGGCCTCCATGATTTCGCCGATCCATGTCTTGAAAAGGATTCCGTTGTTTGCCTCGCTCTCGGAAACGGACCATATGAGGCTCGTCGGTCTGCTCCGAAGGGAAAGATTGAAAAAAGGAGAGGTCCTCTTCCGCCAGGGCGATGAGGGGAGCACGCTGTATCTCATTTTACAGGGCCGGATCCGGATCTCTTTGTCCCGGCGGACGGATACGGTCACGCTGGCGATCCTCGACCAAGGGGATTTTTTGGGCGAGATGGCCCTGCTGGACGGCCTGCCCCGTTCCGCCGATGCGGAGGCGCTGGAAAATTCGTGTCTCTATGCGCTCAACCGCAAAGATTTTCTCTCTTTTCTTACCGAGAACCAAAAAGCCGTCCGCGAGGTCCTTTCGGCCATTTCCCGGCGGCTGCGGAAGGCGGATGACCTCTATGCCGAGATGTGTTTCCTGAATCTATCGGTCCGGCTGGCGCGCAGACTCGTCGAGATGTCCGAACAGCAGCCGTGTGATGAAAAAGCCCCCGGGGAATGCCGGGTGAAAATATCCCAGCGGGAATTGGGAAACATCCTTGGGGTTTCCCGGGAAAGCATCAACAAGGAATTGAAGCGACTGCGGGAGAAAGGCATCGTATCCACGTCTCGCAACCATGTCCGGATCCATGATATTGCCGCATTGAGAAAAAAAACCTCTTAAGTCGGTGATGACACTTCAAGACTTTTTGCTGATTGGAGTCTGTTTTCAAACGCTTGGTTGTTTAACCCCCTCTCGCCATTTTGGGCTTCGTCCCACCCGGCGAGGCATTTTAAAGGCAAGTCCACTTTTTTGCCCAACCGTGAACATTTCATGAGATCTCCGTTCGGTATCATAGATTTGAATCTTTCCTTACGGAGCACAGTCCAGCTTTTTACAAATATGGAGAAAATCATTGGAAAAGTGTGATGCTGTTCACTCAAAACAGCCGTTTTCCTGTTGACATCAAAAAGAAATCGCCTATGATCTGTACACAGAGGGGTCTTTTTCAACGGATAGCAATAAGAATTTTATGCGGTCCTTTTTCAATATGTAGGAAACATGGTTTTCTACTACCCCGGACCAAAGGGTGGGATTGTCCGGCATGCGCGGATTTGAAAAAAAAATCATTTCAAGGGGTTTTTCACTGGTCGAGCTCCTCGTCGTGATTGCCCTGATCTCGATCGTGATGGCTTTTGGCATCCCTGCATGGCAGAACTACCGGACCAATACGGATTTGAAAACCGCCGCAAGAGAAATCATGGCCGACATTGCCAATGCGAAGCAACGGGCGGTTACGGAAAACGTGGATGCCTACCGGGTGACATTTAATGTGGGCGGGAACTCTTATGCGCTCACCCGGACAGACGGTGTTACAACCGGCACATGGAACAAGTCCCTGTCCGGTTACGGAAACGTCAGCATCGCGAGTGTCACTTTTGGGGGCAGTGCTATAAGCCTGCAAAAAAGGGGAACGGCAACAAACGGCACCCTGGTTCTGCAGAATACGCTGGGATCCACGGCTACGATCACCGTCAACATCACGGGAAGAACATATGTCGATTTCGACATCCACTAAAAACAGCGGAGTGACCCTGATCGAATCGGTGATTGCGATTCTGATCGTTTCCATCGGACTGCTCGGGCTTCTGTCCATGCAGCCTTCCGCGTGGCAGACCAGCGCCCGCGCCGATTATATTGGGCACGCGGCCATGATTCTCAGTCAGGAGCTCATGAGAAATGAGCTCCGGATCATGAATCCCTGCAATACCGTGGCGACGGGGACGATCAACCAATATTTTGATGCCGGCGGTCAACCCACGGGAGGAGCGGGGGTTTACGCCGTCCAGACGACCGTAGCGGCTGCCCCCATGGGCGGAATCCCGGCCTGGAGGGTCACCGTGCGTGTGACCTGGCCTCTGAACCCGTCAACCGGTATTGCAGACAGCGTTGTCGCGATCAGGCAGGAGCCGTTCCGGTTCGGATGTTCATGAGCAGCGACCATGAAACGTAACGACGGATATACCTTGGTGGAGATCGTGGTTTCGATTGCCGTGGGTCTGGTGATCATCGGGGCCATCTACGCCGCGGTGAATATGGGACAGCGATCCACCTCCAATGTCGAGCGGAAAGTGGCCGCTCATCAGGACGCCCGGGCGGCGCTGCAACTGATGGCGTTGGAAATTCAGATGGCCTCGTACAATCCGAGATCCACATCGAATATTTGGCAAAATCCGGCCACCTGCACGGCTGCGTCGGGCAACCAAAATTACCGGGGAATTCAGGCGGCAACCGCCTCATCGATCTCAATCGAGATGGACGCCAATGAAAACGGTGTCGTGGGCAGTGGCAACCCAAACCCCAACGAGATCATCAAATATGTTTACAATTCGGACAGCCAGCGCATCACCCGTGAGGTGGGTTGCGGGGCAGGGGCCCAGGCCTTTCTTGGTGACGTGCCGGGCAATCCGCGCACAGTCCGCGTGATCAAT
>JAEAMF010000792.1_pt1 | contig 31372 bp, 17 predicted proteins | sample 8958721 | NCBI WGS metagenome assembly JAEAMF01 (sample SAMN16933255, study PRJNA681124) | bioreactor sludge metagenome | isolation source: anaerobic bioreactor treating anionic surfactant - SDBS | place: India: Bengaluru | collected 2019-02-28 | reverse complement strand
CTTGCCGAGGAACGAAGGCGGAATGGGATTATAAGGGCGAAGCCCTTATTTCATCATACCCAGTTATCCCTGGAATGATACTCGTTACAATACACAACCCAATAATCAACACACTTACCACTTTTACATTACTCATATTCATTTCTTTTGCCTCATTTTTCTCCTGCCCTCTGATTGAAACAGGATGAATTTCGACATCAAGAATAAACTAAAAGCATATAATTTTATCGATACTGATTATAAATAAACTTTCACTCCTCTCCACATGCCACATGCTTCTATTGCGATGATTATCTCAGGAGTTGGTATATTGCAAAGGAATTTTTCTACTGCCTTTTTTGAAGATGGAAAGGTGTGTTCTCTTGTAATATTTCCATCTTTATCCATAATACATCCAGCAAGTTTTTCCTTGTGGATGTCTATGCCTCCATAGAGTTTCTCCATATCCTCTTATCACCTCAATCAAGTGCTTAGTAATGGCAATAAGCACTTGAGTATTATTTCCAGAAAAAGAGTTCTACTGCCATCACCATTTTACTAGTAAAAATAAGCTATTACCTCATATAAATACATAATAACTATAGAGGGAAAAGAAAGAGGGGATAGGTTAGTACCTAGAGGTCTTGAAGCAGAAATCGTACTTTGGATTTGAACTTGATTGTAATAATAAATATCGTGTTAATAATTTGCATGTCCATATTGGGAAACTTAAATTAAGTAATATCATTAAAATATTTTATTATCATTATAAAATGGAAAAAGGAGAGTTACGAATACCTGTATTTCTAGAAGCAGAACTTATCTATTCTTAATAAGATATTAATTAACTTTTAACTCGAAACCTCAACATCATCGATATACACGTTATTATAACCGTAATTGCTGACTCCTAGAAATCCGACATATACTGATGGTTGTCCATCATAGGCACTTAAATCGACAATATGGTTCTTCCATCCTTCCGTAGTATCCCACGTGTAGAATTGGGTGATATCCGTCCATGTAGATCCGTCTGTAGACACTTGGATAACTACTCGATCCGTGTAGGTTGTCGAATCATCATCATGATACATCATAAAGGACAAAGAATTGCCAGAACCGCTGAAATCTAATGGTGGGGTGTACAAGCGAGCACTGTTGTCCATTAAGATAATGTATATATCGTATTCTGCCATGTGTATTCCACTAGTTGGAACGACGCCAGCGGGATAGGTAACAGTATCGTTTATTTTCCAATAGTTATCGGGATCTATCCCTGATACAACTTGATTTGTCCATCCTGTCGGTGGAAAACTTCCTTCAAAATTTTCGGAAAGTGTCTCCTGTGTTTGCGATACAAAACCATACGTTTTAAATGTAAACTCATACATCGTCGGCAGGTCTCGCCAGAGCACACCGCCATTTCGGGTGAACCAGAATGAACCGCCATTGTATTGGTTGCCTAACGCGTATCCCCACTCATACCCAAAACTTGTAGAGACACCACTTGGCGCAGGTGGAAGCACAATAAACACATCAGAGCCTATACCGACGGTCGTATTATCAAAATCTATGGTTAGCCATGTCCATGAAGTAGGAACAGATGCAATAGGGATGATTACTGTATCAAGAAGAGACCCTTGCGGATGATTTTCTCGCAGTTCTATAGTTAGATTGTATTCAGGTGTCCCCATTTTCCGTAGGTAGATATCCGCCTCTGTTACAGTATTAACCGTTGGGGTAAAGTTCTGTGCAGCTCCCCAATCACCATCAATTGTATGACGGATGGGAAAGCCGCGGTCAAAGGCGGATTGATTAATATCTTCAACTATCTCAATAGTTTTCTTTATCCCAAGGCTATGATAATATCCTGCAGCGATTGCAATGAACTCCTGGTTTGGCGATGGAACAACACATTGGCCATCATTATTCTGACCCCAAGCAACAATAGAGCCATTCACCTTCAACCCAAGGCTAAAAGAACCATCTGCGGCAATAGCCCTAAACCCTGTGTTTGGTAACGGTGCATCGCACTGATTAGAATTGTTCCGTCCCCAACCAACGATAGAACCATCCGACTTCAAGCCTAAACTATGATACCCGCCCCCAGCAACTGCAATAAAGTTACTGTTTGGTGATGGGACATTGCACTGACCGTCTTCATTTTGTCCCCAGACAACGATAGAGCCGTCTGCCTTTAATCCTAGACTAAAACGACTGCCTGCAGCAATCGCGATGAACCCGTTGTTCGGTGACGGCACCGTACACTGACCATAATTGTTGTTTCCCCACGCAACAATGGAACCGTCTGCCTTCAATCCCAAACTAAATGCATAACCTGCAGCAACTGCAGTAAAGCCACTGTTTGGCGATGGCACATCACACTGATTATTATCATTCCTTCCCCAAGCTTCGATGGACCCGTCTGCCTTCAACCCCAAACTATGATACCCGCCTGCTGCAATAGCGGTAAAGCCACTGTTTGGCGATGGCACATTACATGCACCATAATTATTTGATCCCCAGGCTTCGATGGAGCCATTTGCCTTCAATCCCAAACTAAACCACTGACCCCCTTGGATAGTCATGAAATCGCTGTTTGGCGCTGTCACATTACACTGACCATCATCGTTAAGCCCCCAGGCAAAAATCATTCCAGATTCGATGGCTTTAACGGTTATTGAGCATATGTCAGTCTGGCTGCTTGTATCCGTCACTTGCAAGACCACAGTATGCGGATCTGTATCGCCAAAATCATGAGATTGGGTGATACCTTGTGCATCATACACACCATTATTATCGAAATCCCACTTGTAATAAACCAATCCATAATCATCCATAGAACATTCTGCATTAAAGTTGATCAATGTTCCCGACCCTCCACCATCGGCATCGGCCCACATGTAACATGCTGTCGGTGGATAATCTCCTAATGCTTGGACTGACGAATCAGACATAATATCCGTCTGACCCATTGTATCAGTTACCCGTATTATGACAGTATGCACATTAAGATCGCCATAATCATGAATCGCTGTTGGGATATTGGAAGACGCATCATATACACCATCATTGTTCCAATCCCACTCGTATAGAGCGATGCCTTTGTCATCTGTGGAACAGCTAGCGTTAAAGTTGATTACGGTGCCGGCTCCATTACCATCGGCATCGACCCAGGTGAAACAGGCAATAGGCGGGTCATCTATATCGTATTCTTTTAAGAAAACAGCCGCAAGTATCTCACAATTTAGCGAGTTATAAATTATCGAAATTGGTGTGCCATTAATCACAAAATAGTGATCATGTGATATATTCGCCGGGTTCCAGTGATCGAGGGGTGCATTGAAAAAGCGTCCAGGACCCATACCATTTTGAGCCATATTGTAGAGAGGATCACTGACTGCTAATGAAAAAGTATTAGAGTTAACTCCAGAACAAGTAAGATAGTGAAGGACATAGTCTTCATCTAGACAGTATAGAATAACATCTGAACATATTTCGATTTCCTCAGTAAGTTGGGAAAAGCTTGGATTGGATTTACGTTCAGTATAGAGCAATGAATCCAATCCGGCAGTAACAAGCCAGTCAGATATTGTTTGGTTAATAGTCATATATGAAGGACTTGGTCCCAAGAGAGAATAAAGATTATTGACTAAGGTTTGAGGGTCGGTTGTAACAAGATTTGTATATTGGGGGTCTTTACCATCAAACCACCAGAAACAATTTGCAACAGCACAAGCAGCTCTATCAAGGGCATTTACAATGCCACCTGGGAAATCTGGCATCCCATGAGGTGCATTTGTATTGGGTGGTTTATAAAACCAGTCCATTGTCACATTCACCCATTGAGGATTCATCATAATAGTAAGAAATTTCCTTCCTTCCCATCCATTATACGAGCCAGTGCCTTTGGCTTGAACAAGGAGAGAATCATATAATGTCCATTCCCCCGATTCAAATATCGCGCCATATGAACCATCGATATTTGAAACATCATAATGGATAACACCAGTTGCTACTTCAGTGATAGTGATTTCTGCGCTAGCTGCTGGGGTGCTTCCATCAGAGAGATAAATGTACCCCTGAACTGACATGGGTTCCGCTTTCACAATTGGTGTGTTCAAGATGCCCATTGGAGCAATCATCAAAAGTGTGATTATTAAAATTATCAGCCTTTCAAAATTTATCTTATTATATCGCATTATATTTACCTCCGCTCTCTTTTCTAGCCTCCCGACTAGTAATAAAGATAACATATTATTAGATAGATATAATTTTCCTCAAATTTAGACATAAAAATTGAAAAAAATTAGTAAATATGAATGATAATAAGGGAAGAGATACAAATTTACTAGTAAATAGATGCACGAATTATTTTTATAACTCATTACTTATAAAATATGCAGGGGAAGGGATTCGAACCCATGATTACTGGTAAAAATTATTTATATTTCAGTATTCACCCCAGAAAATGTTTTCCATGTGAAACCTCAAAAACTCTTCATTAATATCGTTCCTTTGATAATTCAATTGATTTCCATGAAATTCATTTTCGGAATTTACATGTAAAATAATATTGTTATCTGGATTAATAGTAATTGAACCATAATCAAATTCTGCATGATGGAATGGACATAAAATAATTATGTTATCCCTTGTATCTGGACCTTGGTATTCATTACCAAGAGGTTTTAAATGATGCCCTTCAGCATAATATCTTCCTTCAGGCAAAGTTATTCTCCTCCCACATATCTGACACCTCCAATCAAATTCTTCTTTTAGATTTCGTACCAACTGGGTATCTCGTACTATTCTTGAGACATTTACATCAGTTCTACCAGGGGGACTATAATCAGGATATGATGGTTCGTTAATAGTTGGTATTTGGTTTATATGCCCAAATTCTACATCGAATCCAATTCTGTCAGATAAATTTGAGAAAATATTGTATAATTGTTGAGGTGATTGTGCAAGATATCTTTGAGATATCCTCAAAATATTTTGATTTCCATATTCATAATAAAATAATCCATAATCCGTTGAATGTAGTATTTCTCTTAATTCGTTATGATAAATCTCGAATATTTGATCTACGTGTATAGGATTATTTAATCTGTTAAATTGCCTTAGATTTATTCTTTGATATGGTAACATGTTAGCCCAATTTGTAGGTTGGGGTGGTTCATAATTTACTTCAACTAATGTTGAATCAGATTGTGAAATCCCAGTCCAATAATATCCATCATTTCTCTTCAATAGATGCAGAATGATATCATTTGGTCTAACCTGATTCATAATAGTCCAAGCATGATTTCCGCCATGGTCCAATACAGGACTCCACAAACAACTTCCAAACTCCCACCCTGGACCACCATGGATAGGATTTGTAATCTCAAAAAATACCTTTTGATTAATATCTAACTGTGGTAACATTTTATTCCTCTGGATATAAATCTACAATTCCTTTTTATTCATTTTTATCAAATCCCTCTGTTGAAGGTCTTTCTTCAACGATTATAAGTGTTTATAGCAAAAAATCTTGAATAAATATAAAGTTTTTCCAAAAATTTAAATAAATTAAAAAAATAACAATTACAAATAATTGCAGTTGGAGGAGGAAGAAAATGAAATATAAGATTTTTGAATTATCTATTTTTATACTGCTAATTGGAACTTACTTCGTTGTTATCATGGATACTTTACCAGCAAATGTTGATGATTCTAATTTGGTAGGTTATTGGAGTTTTGATGAAGGAAGTGGAACAACTGTTCATGATAGCTCTATATATAGAAATCATGGAATCATAATCGGGGCTAGTTGGGAAACCGATGGAAAAATCAATGGAGCATTAAGTTTTGATGGTATAAATGATTATATCAGTGTACCAGATGATAGCTCTCTTCATACTGACGATTTGACTGTCAGTCTTTGGGTTAAACCTTTTGATGATAGCGATAATTTTATGATTGATAAATATGGCCTCTCAGAAGGATTTTTTATTAGGATTATTGATGACAAATGGGTTTTTCATGTAAATGGACTAGTAGTTGAATCAATAAGTACTGTTCAAATTGAAGAATGGACATTTATTGTTGGAAAGACTGATGGGAATTTTTTATACATATATATTAATGGTGTTCTTGATAATATGTATGATGCTCCCCGAGATGTAGTTAATTCCGCTAATTACACGTTATATATGGGAACTGGGGGTGTATCATACTTTAAAGGCGTACTTGATGAAGTTCGTATCTATAAAAGAGCATTAAGTGATAATGAGATAGGAGAATTATATAATCAACCACCATATAAACCAAGCAACCCTAATCCTAATGATTATGCGACAGGGATTGATGTGAACTCTGATCTTAGTTGGACAGCTGGAGACCCCGATAATGGTGATATCGTTACATATAATATTTACTTTGGAACAGCTAGTAATCCGCCTTTGAAGAAATCTGGTCACGCAAGTACAACCTACGATCCTGGAATGATGAACACCAATACGGGATATTATTGGAAGATTGTTGCTCAGGATAATAAAGGATCGACAACAACTAGCTCTGTTTGGTATTTCACAACAGTTGAATATCAATCAAATGAGTTACCTATTGCAGAGTTCACCTGGATACCATCAGCACCAAAAGCAGATCAGACAATTACCTTTGACGCTTCAGCAAGTAGTGACCCAGATAGTTTGATGATTACGAAATACGAATGGGATTGGAACAATGATGGAACTTACGACGACTATGAGAATACTTCAACCGTAACACATACTTGGGCACAAGAAGGTTACTACAATGTTAAATTACAAGTAACTGATGGAGAAGGTGCAACAAATACCAAAACCACAACTATAGTTGTCAGTAGCGCTGACGAAAATGGAGATTTGAATGGTAAAGGAACACCAGGCTTCGAAATCATTTTTTTATTGGTTGGTCTGTTATTTGTGTTCTATTGGAAAAGAAAAAAACATTAAATTTTTGGTCATATACGAGTTCTGTTTCAGGACATATGGGTTCTCGTAACTTGACTTTGACCTTAGTACAACTTTTTACTGAGGTTATAAATTTATCTTACCAATACAATTACATTTAGACACCTCGTACGTTCCCTTACATGAGGTGGTGGCTACCCAGGCAGAACCCAATACACACACCTTGACAACCCTAGACCACGTCCCATCTGGCAGCATTGTTTGTTTCCCTGAACACATGCTCATCACCAGTCGCACAAGTTTGAATATATCAGCTGAAAGATCCAATCACTACCATGCTGATTGCATACAAAGAAATCTATAGAAGTCCGCTGATCATTCCACACCTTGCGTTGAAGCATGTTGATTCCTCTAGTCCATCCCTAAACACATACGGGGTGCGCTACAGGAAAGACTGCACGTCTTCTATGATTGAGACAATGATTGAACGAACGGAGTCATCCTTTCCGAAGCGCTGTTTCCGGATGTCCAGCAGGCCAAAGAGGCGACGTTTGCAGGCCGATGGATACCGATGGGCGTAGCTACGTATCTGCGACCGGATCATCGGATCGAAGAAGGTTGCCTCCTTCATGATCGATTTGGAGAACGGGGAGAACGATATTGTTCTTGTCGGATCGATCGTCTCAAGCAGGGTGAAGACCGCCTCGTCAGCCTTCTGCGATTGCATCTGGACGAGGCAATGGAAGGCGATGAACCGCTCAACCCCATAGGGACGCGACGCGTCAAGACAGACCTTGAAAAAGAGCCCATCAAGGGGGGCGAGTTTCTCCACAGTCACTTTGTCAGTGTGTCGTACCCTGACATAGAGGCGGACTAGGCACTCCCAGATATCAAGAGTGATCTCATGGCCTGCTTGATATCGACAAGGATTCTCGTATGCCAGCTTCAGGAGAAAATCGACAAAAGCCTCTTGCTCGGCACCTTCCTTTTCGCAGAGGAGGAGCAGTTCCTTATGCAGGAGGTACACTTTTGCCTCGTCCTGTTCGCTAAGGGCCCGCTCATAGGTCTCGATAAACCAGCGGAGGTACTGGGCGTTCGTCTGTTCCTCCTCTGTTCTTCTTATGAATATGTATTTCCGGCCTGTTTCTGTCAGCATGACCTGGCAGGTCATCGTGTCATCATGACCTTTCCGGACCCTGTCGATGTGATGGTAGATGGTACGCAATGCGACCTCCTTTGTATGCGTCTCAAGTATGAACTGAACTGCCTCAGAGGGGGTTCGCTCGACCTGGAACGCCTCATAGATGAACGGCTTGACCGATCCCTTCCGTGTCTTTCTCATGCTCCATGCCTCTTCCCTGAACTTCAGGTAACTTATATCATTTCAATGTTAATTTGTATAACATTGCAATATACTGTATGAGCAATATTGAAATAGAAGAAACTGAATATATACGTTTCGAGTGCTTCACTGAAGCCCTGGGAACAGGTGGGCATGATGGACCAACCATTGATCGATCAAGGATTGAATGATAAAGCGCTTGTGCCAGGCGAGAGGGAAAAGACATCAAGATTATTAAAATCATATGAGGAGTCCAGGGGGACCCTGCATGCGTTCCGGCGGAGAGGCGACAGCCTGCTGATCACCTTTGTCACCGAGTGGGTGGTCGAGCTGCCCGCCGAGGCGATCCCCTATGAACAACTTAAACAGCTCATGGGACAGCAGATCGCTCTCTTCCACTGCGATGGCACCTATCACCTTCAAACAACAGGTGTAGAAGGGAAGAGAGAGCCTTGAGGAGCGATGAGGTATCACAGGCCCTTGCACAGAAGATCATGAGATTCACTAAGGTCTTTCTGCCTGCATGCTACAAGTAACAATAGGTGGCATATCGCCAATTGTTCTGTGTTTCCAAGCGTGGTTTGATATGCAAAATCATCAGTCCATCATTTTTTTCGGATGATTTGATTTATATTCCATAATTTAATTATAGTAACATCGTTTTAGACTATACGGTAGTCTACGCGTAGACTACGCCCTAGACTAGCGCACCGTCAATAAATCAGGGCGTTTTTCCCCCTATGGGCAACCTATCGTTTTTGGAGGATCATCCTTTCAGTACCAGTGACTTGAATCAAAAACAAAGGAAAACGAAAGAAAGAGCGCACAAAGAGGCAAGGATACCAACGCGCAGGTGAAATGGTATCGTGAAGCGAGAGGCAGCCTTTGGTCCATACATCGTTAGCCTCAGATCCTAACCATTTTCAGATGATCCCCAGCTGCGGGATGCAGCCCAGGTAGGCTCGCCTGAGCTCCTCATGGTCGATGTGGTAATAGGTATCCATGGCCGAGGTTCGCTTGTCACCCCGGAGTTCCATGATGAACTCCCGGGGCATGCCCGCCCTGCGCAGATGCGTGGTGAACCAGTGGCGGCAGCAATGCGGCGTGAACGCCTCCTCAAGCTTCTCAGAGGTGGGATCGTGAAGCCCGGCGAGGATTGCCCATTTGGTGAAAATGGTGCCCACCCCGTTGCGGTTCAGCCGGGCCTTCTTGTCATTATAGGTGACAAAGAGCGCCTTGTTCTCAGGGTCTGCATGGTAGGTCCTTTTGTCAAGCCATTTCCGTAGAACGACAGCGGTCTCATAGTCAAAATAGACGATGAGGTTGCTGCGCTTGTTGGTCGGCTTGAGATGGATGCTCATCTCCTGCCAGTTGATATCGTCAATGTCAATAACGACGAGTTCCCGTCTGCGTATCCCCGTTTTTGCAAAAAGAAGGGCGATGGCCCTGTCCCTGGCGTCGGGGATGAGATGGATGAAGCGCGCCATCTCCTCCACGCTGACAAGCTTGCGTTGTTCCCCATTGTCCTCCTTGTATTTTGTCAGGTAGTGCTTCCGGAACTCCCTCACAGGATGATGTGCTAGGTATCCTTCATAGACAAGGTAATCGTAAAACGTGTTGTAGGTCGAAAAGCGGTTCTGTATCGTTTTATAGCCTATGCTCTGTTGCTGCAGATCGTGCACGTACTCCCGGAGGTCGTTCCGAGTGATCGTAGAGAATGAGGTGTGTCTCTTTTTCAGGAATGTTTGGAAAAGGTGAAGCGATGATCGATAGCTTTCGATGCTATGGGGGCTGAAGTGGCGCAAGGCGATGTCCTTGAGGAATTGATCGATCAGATCATCCTCGTTCACTTTATCCATCGCCACTTCCTCCCGATGTCCTTGATAAGCCCGTATCGTTCAAGCTGTTCGATCTGATGCAGGATCGCTGTGGTCGATTCCTTGTCCATCGGGTCGATATCAAGTTTGCTGTAGATGTCTTCCTTTCGTATGTCGTTATAGGTCTTGAACACCTTGATCAGGTCAGCCTCATAGGCCCTGATGCCGGTGAAATCTTTTTGCTGGAACGGCTGCAGCGTCTGTTTCCTGAGATCGTGTTCCAGACGTCCGCAGAGGTTTTCCAATAGTTGTAGCTTTTTATGAAGGTCGTTGTTTTCCGCCTGCAATTCCTTATTGCTCTTGATGAGATTCACTCTTGTTTCCACACTTGGCTGGTGCTTCTCGCTATTCAGGGAGTTGGTGACATGTTCGATGATGAATTTAGAGATGGAGGTGCCTGCTTGCTCTGCCCTGTGCTTCCATTCCTTTGTCATTTCCTCATGCGGCAGGTAGACGTATAATGAGCGTTCCTTGATGGTATCAGTTTTTGATTTCCCTTCCGTTTTCTTTGTCATGTGCTTAGTACAACAGTATGCACCATGAGCTTTTAAAATTTACTAGTAAAATTATGCAGGGGAAGGGATTTGAACCCTTGGACCTCTGCAGGACAAGGCCCTGAACCTTGCGCCGTTGGCCATGCTTGGCTACCCCTGCGTTTTTTCAACTCTGATATGTTCTCTCTTTTAAGAACACATCCTTTAGAACGTATGGTGTGCTATCAAGGCAGATAATTTAAATATTTCTTCAGACATTTCCAACCCATAAAAATCGCCAACTGGCCTGGGTAGTGTAGCCTGGCAACATATGGGACTGTGGATCCTCTGTGGCGGGTTCAAATCCCGCCCCGGGCCTAAATTATACCGGTAAACTATTTATACCGGTAATGCGTTCTCTCCTAGTGTGACAACTGATGGGGAGACCAAAGAAAGCTAGCACCGTGAAGCAACGGACGGTCTATGTCTACGTGCCGAGTACCGAGCTGGGGGAGGAGTGGAAACACGCCGCTGAGCGCGTTGGCGTGTCCCTCTCGACGTTTGTGCAGGAGGCGATGGAGTTTTATCTTGCCCGTGATGCCCCGTTGCTAGCCAAGGAGACCCTGCAAGGGAAATACCAGGAAAGCCTTGCAACCATCGACGCCTTGCACCAGGAGCATGCGGAGCTCCACCGGAAATTGGAGCGCATGGAAACGTTGCTAGATCGCTATGAGAAACAGCTCAGGGATCTTGAGAACAAACGGTTCCTCTCAGATGCGACCTTCACCGGCATCCGGCAGTACAGCCGGCGGCTGATCGAGCTCTTCAAGAAGGAATCGTATCTCACCGAGGAGATGATCCTGGACCTGCTCCACATCCCACCCTCTGACGTGGATAGCATCAAGGCGATTGATACACAGATCAATCATCTCTTACAGTACGGAGTCATTCAACCGCGGCAGGGAGGGTATGTATGGAAAGGGTAACCGACGAACAGCTCGTCGCTCAATTTCTTGAGGATCTCCGGCTCCAGGGAAAAGCAGAGCGCACTATCAGCGATTACAAATCCTGTCTTCGGGTGTATCGTTACTGGCTTTCAAACAATCACCTGGGTATCTGTACGGTACGCACCCTTCAGGATAAAGGAATCATGGAACGGTTCTTGAAATATTTGCGTTTCGAATATGAGAAACCAAGTGGGGGGTCCTTGAGCCATAAACGCTTAAAATCGATATTTACGGCTCTGAATGGGCTCTACGAATATCTCGAGTACAATGGCCTCGTCGCAAAGAACGTGGTCCTGACGGTGCGGAAACGCTACCTAAAACAGTATAAAGGTGGCTACGTCCCAGCAGAACGGAAAATCATCGATGAGGCCCAGATGAGGGCGTTTATCAACAGCATAGCGAACCTGCGGGACAAGACCATGGTTGTGCTCCTTGTCAAAACGGGCGTCCGCCGGAACGAGCTCATCCAGATCGATGTCCATGATGTTGACCTCAATAAACAGATGATAACCCTCAAAAAACGGGAGTTCCATAAGCGGAGCAATCCACTCGTCTTCTTCGATGAGGAGACCAAGCAACTGTTAAGCTTGTGGCTAACACGACGACACATGTTTGCCACGGAGGGTGAACCAGCCCTGTTTGTAGGGCAATATGGGGGAAGAATCGATAAGAACACGGTGTACGACTCTGTGGTGAAATGGGCGAAACGGTTTGGGATTTATGATAGCACATCAACAATGAACAGCGATCATTTTAGTCCCCATAACCTCCGCCACTGTTTTACGACATACCTGCGGCAGCATGGCATGCCACGGGAGTTCATCAAGGAGCTTCGGGGGGACAAACGGTCAGAAGCCATTGATATCTACGATCATATCGATCCAATCGAGTTAAAACGAGAATATCTCGCTGCGATGCCGACATTCAATATTTTTTAGGAAATGGATTAAAAATAATCTGAACGAAAGAAGTTCTTTTGTAAAAAATAGAGCTGATAATATAATGATAAAATATGATTTTCTTAATAAAATAAATATTTTATTTAAAAAAAAAATCCAAGTTTTTTAATTCGACACTTTCAACTTTTGACTTTATATAATATGGGAACTCTGTTTTATTTAAATTTTCAATATACAAGTCAAATGTAATCGTGGTACAATCTCTGTGTATTATTTTAGTTTAAATACATTATAATTAATGGGGAAGTCACTTTGATCCATCGGGGGAGCTTGTTGTTAATATTATCTGGGTCTCCAGACCTAGAAGATAACATAAAAACCTATTTTTTAAATCTAATGACAATCTGCCTATCGGATCATCAATAATGATGCACCGAATAGTCCTGTGCTCCTTATATTCGTTCTCATTATTTTCATTATACGTTAACTGTAGTTTCTGCTCTGGCTTAATTTCAAGAGTTACTTCATATGATTTTTTCGTAAAGGAGAGTAACGAATGAAAATTTGGATTATCATATCCACAAGCCTTTACTATACCAGTTATTAACGCTGTTTTTCCAGTTCCATATGATCCTTCGATTACATTAAACATATCAAAATGCAATGTTATATCGGATAAAGGTCCTATGTTCTGTACGTGAGCACTTTTTAACTCAAAGGGGAGAAAAAAACAACCCCCCTCTTCCTCAAGCTGTTTAAGATAACGATGAAAATCAAATGATATACTTTTCTCTGCCATATTTATGGTATTCGCCCATTATATTAATATTTTAAATATTTCTATTTGAACTATTTGCTATCACTACAGTTATTCGGTATATCAATTAGTTGTTTTCCCCACTTTTTATCATAATCTAGCAATCTTTCCTGCATCGGTGAGTTGTAATCCGTTTTCAGTGCTGAGATATCCCATGTCTCGCAGTTCATCGATACTTCGATAGAGCATAGCTTTGGAGAGCCCGATTTTATCGGCAAGGTCAATGTAGGAAAGGTGTTTGAATTGCTCCTTGTCTATGCTATCCAGTATTGTTCGTTGACTTTCATTGAGTTTGAACGCTAGTTTTGGCAACCAAACGACAGCCGTACGATCCTCTTCAGGATTATAGGCGATTTTGCTTACTCTGTGACATCGAGCGTAAGCAGCGAAGAGGAGTCCAAGTGCCTTGGTCTTCCTCCCCGAGGTAATGTTAATGAAAATAACATCATCCTTGGGCTGCATATCAATAATTTCGACACATTTCTCTGCAACTGCCACAATGTCGTATACCTTCGTCTGTACTTTCTTCACATCAACGACCCGTCCGAGGCTTTCCTCAATGAGCTTATAGTTTTGTTGTTGTTCCTTATTTGGTTCTTGATCGATTAGAAGGATGAGGCGGTCAGGTCCAAGACGGTTTGCTGCAAGAAGCACAGGATCAGGGGAATAGAGTGTTGCAATGAGTACTTTTGCCATACGCATACCATTATGTTCGATATTTCTTATTCACACTATATGCATAATATGTAAATTTTTACTTGTTTAAATAATTTTCTACATTTTCAATTTAATTCCAATATATTTTTAATATATTCTTTTTAATTATACAATTCTACTTTTTATTAGAAATATTTATTAACTTGTAGACGCATTACATATTATGAACATGCCAAAAAATCCATATTGTAAAAAAACGCATAGCTCACCTATGCATTCAAAACTACCCGAATTACTGAAGGACATTCCCCCATCAGCGTTCGACTCCTCTGGCATTAAGACCATCGAGTATCTTCTCAACTATTTCTCCAAGAGTCATGATCCGCTGCTCTCAAGTAGAATTTTTCTTTTTTACGGTCATGCCGGGGTTGGGAAAACCTATCTTGTTCAACAGCTACTTTCCCTCATCGGTAAGGAGATTGTCTACATTGGATGCGAAAAAATCACCGGAGACCATCTTATCTCCTGCAAATCCTTAGAAGAGACGATAACAGCCATCTCCAATCCAGAATCACCAAGTAGTATGGTGGGTTTCTTTACCATCATTCCATCGCGGATAACCATAGACCATTCTCCCTTAGATGCTTATTTCCGCTGCACAAACTGTGCAACGATTGGCAACTGAGTCTGCACATCCGCAACTAGAAGTAAACCATACCCATAGTAAAATTCCCCCTTTGCAGAATCATAATTCCATACGGCATCTGGATCATCCAGATACTTCGTGGAAATACTGGTGCTGTCTACTGCATGATTTCACCCGCCATTCCAAGACCTTTAACTATCTGGGCGAATTCTTTGAACATTGATTCTGCAACAGTAGCAAATTGATGCCAGAATCGTTCCATTGTGGCATAACTCATGCTACCTTAATCAAGTCAGAAATGTCACCATGGGAAAAAACTGGACTGAATACTTCAGCCCTTGAGTAATTAATAACCTGAACGGAACGATTGCAGAGATCCAGACCTGGAGCACCAGTCCATACCCAACGATAGACCATACCCTTTGCGTCATACGACTCCAAGCGATGCGCCAAGGTATCTGTGCTCTCTCGCTCGAACAGGTGGCAGTAACCAACGTATCGTTTGAACTGATTCCCGTGAGTTTTACTAATAGCTCTATAACTATTGTTGATGAAACAGACGAAGATGGATCAGACGGAGATGGGTCTCATTCATCATCGTACGAAGGTGCTGAAGGCTATCTAATAGACAGTGATCAGGATGGCATATTAGATACCTTTCATAGCAATAAAACGGGGGAAAATACCAAAGTACAGGAGCATAATAACGGATTTCTTATTGACAGTAACGGTGAAGGGTTATGGGATTTTATATTTAATCCACACACCAAGGAGATGACACCATACCAACCTCCCAGTACTGAAGAAGAACAAACGACTACATCGACATTCCTTTATGTTGGGATTATTGGCGTAATCCTTGTTTCTTCTGTTGTTTTTCTTATACTGAGACAAAAAAGACATAGATTGTAGCTCTACACAAACCTTTATGATATTCAATTTCTAATATGTATAGTATAGAGCTTATGGATGCATGACAAAACACATAAAATTTCATGTACGTAAAAAAATTTTATAATTTGAGAAATAAAATCGTGGAAGAAACACTTACGATTATATTTAATTTCTCATTTAGCATTTTGATAATTGATAATGAATATTATAAAAATAATATAATAATATTTTATTAGAATAAAATTCAAAACATTCTTCCCACGAATATAATAACAGATGATTTTTTGGTGTCCTATATCCTAGCTTGTCAGATAGATGAAGATTGCTATTTATGATATACAGATTGTCATATAAAAGAGAAAAAGTATTTATTTAACTTATTCATATTGAGGTGAAGAAACGGCATCTTTTTATTTTGAGGGAATTAATAGATGTTCAAGGGGGTTACCTATGATGAAACTAAGATTGAAAATTTTAAATAAAAAAAATCATACATTGATACAAAAAAAATACATTATTACATCTATAGTGATGTCAATAATTTTTATTACGTCAGGATTTGTTGCAATAGGTGACAATACATCAGATGAAAATTATTCAATTGATCAAATAATTAATTACGAATACAATGGAAATAAACTTACTATTACACTTAATTTTCAACAATGCCATGAGTTACAAATTAAAAATGAACACGGTGTATTTACTTCATTAACACTTGATCATTGTGGTTATACAACTACCGTTGGAAAACCTCAATTACCCATATTTAGAAAATTGATTGCAGTTCCAAATGTAAACGCTGTGATGGAGTTGGTATCCACAAATATTTCTGAAACAAAAAATGTAGGCAAAATTTACCCAGTTCAGTTCCATAGTGATGACTTGAATAGTTCTGAAAATTTTTCAATTAATGAATCTTTTTATGAGAGTGATATAATTTATCCTGCGGGTATTGCAAATACAGATAATATTGGGAATGTTCGAGATATTCCTTATATTCTCTTAGAAATATGTCCTGTTCAATACAATCCAAAAACAGAGATTGCCATATTTTATAATCAAATAATAATTAATATAGACTTTCAAAATAAGAATGATGTAATCGTTGAAGACAATTTTAAAACTAGTATTTTTTACAATTATTACAATAATTTATTTGATAATTTTATACAGTTTGAGAATACCACTACCTTAATTACGGAAGGAAGGCTTGATTCGAATAATGGGTGTGATTTATTAATTATCACTCATTCAGATTTTTTTCAATCAGCACATGATTTATCAGATTGGAAAAACAAAAAAGGTATAAAAACAACGGTAATAAACAGTAGTGAGATAGGTATAACTAATGTTCAAATTAAGCAATATATCCAAAATGCGTATGATACCTGGGGAAACCCAAAACCTTCCTATGTTTTATTAATTGGTGATGTTGAGTATATACCAACAAATTACAATAATGGTTTTGGAACCGATTTATGGTATGTTACTCTTGAAGGGTCAGATTATCGACCCGATATGTTTATTGGTAGAATATCTGTTGATACCCCATCCCAGGCCAACATAGTTATTCAAAAAATAATCAATTATGAAAAGTTATCTACGAATAATAATGGGTTTTATAATAATGTTACCTTGGCCGCTTATTTCCAAGATTATGACAATTATGACGGATATGAAGATAGACGTTTTATTAAAACATCTGAAGAAATAAGAGATTTTTTACTTACAAAAAATTATAATGCTGTAAGAATTTACAATACAATGTCTAACGTAAATCCAACTAATTATAATAGCGGATCCTACGCAAATGGTGAACCACTACCCTCAGAATTATTACGGTCTAATGGATTTGCATGGGATGGTAGTACTGCAGATATTACAAACGCTATTAATTCTGGTACTTTTATTTTAAATCATAGAGATCATGGTTCAACATCGGGCTGGGGCGATCCTGAATTTTATAAAACACATATCGCGTCACTATCAAATGCGAATTTGCTACCAGTTTGTTTTAGCATTAATTGTCAAACGGGTTGGTTTGATTCCGAAACTGATGGGATTAGTAGCACATTTGAATGTTTCTGTGAAGAGTTCTTACGAAAAAACAATGGTGGTGTCGTAGGTATTATTGGTGCATCAAGAACTAGTTTGAGCGGATACAATGACTATCTTTGCAGGGGGTTTTATGATGCGATATGGCCAGATTTTGATACTCTTGAAGGCGGTACGATACCTCTTTACCATATGGGAGAAATTCTTAATTATGGAAAAAGTTATATGGAGAACACTTGGGGAAATCATCGAACAACCTTTGAATTATTTCATTATTTTGGCGACCCTACAATGGAGATATGGACCAATGTGCCCAATTCCCTAAATGTTACGCATCCAGATACTTTTATTGGGTCGTATCCTTTTACAATCCATGTTGAAGATATAAATGGAGTAAAAATCCCAGATGCATGTGTATGTTTATGGAAAGATGATGAGGTGTATGATGTTGATATTACAAATATAGAAGGTAATATCACCTTTTTCCCTGCTGCAACCTCTTCAGGAACTATGCACGTAACGGTCACAAAACATAACTATATACCTTATGAAGGAGTATCCTACTGCGGGGGCCAAAATCCCGCTTGTAAGATGGATATTTTAAGACCAAAACATAATGAATGGTATTTGTTGGATAATAACATCACCGTACCCTTTAAAACACCTTTAATAATTGGCCCCATTACCTTAAAAGTAGATACAGAGAATGGATATCAGGATCCTGAACATGTAGAGTTCTATGATGGTGAAAAATATTTATCAAGTGACAACGTATCGCCGTATACTAGCTACTTTAATGATAGAAAATTTGGGAAATTTTACAACATTGTTAAAGCTTTTTACAATGGAACATATGTTGCTGATGAACAGATTCTATGTTATATGATTAATTTTCCCAATATCATTCCGTTAAATAACGATCACATTGATTCATTTGGCTCGTCTAGATATAATATTTTTGAAAACCCTCAAGAAGAAGACGAATTAATCTATTTAAAAGAGTGGGAATTAGTAGTTGGTGAAAGTCTCGATGATGATTTTTGCTCTATTGATGTAAATAAAGATAATAATATTCTATTGATGGGAAACTCAGAATATTACTCTAATAATAAAATCAATAAGGCAGTGAGTATACGAAATATTTACCAAAATGGAACAATTAATTGGAGTAAAAGTTATGGAGGTGAAGACTATAGTGAGATAAAAAGTGGTCATGCAACAGAAGATAACGGGGCAATACTCATAGGGTGTAATGGATCGCTATATAACAAAAATATCTGGATTATTAAAGTAGATTATACGGGAACGCTTGAATGGGAAAAAGAGTACGATTTTTCATTGTTTGATATGGGTTATGAGATTCATCAGACAGACGATGGCGGATTTATTTTTATAGGGACCATATTTGATGCCCTTAGAATTAAAACAATTTTAATTAAAATCGATTCTAATGGAGATATTCTTTGGCAGAAAGAATTTCAGGATAGATTGCCCTTAGGAACATGTCTTGGTCTGACTGTTAAACAAACTAAGGATGGAGGTTATATTGTTGGTGGATCGAAATCAAAAAGTTTTCGTCCACTTGATTTCGACTATTGGCTTACAAAAACAAATCAGTTTGGAGAAACAGTGTGGGAAAAACCATCTCTATCTTCAACAGATAATATTGAGTTTGTTTATCAAGTACATCAAACACAAGACAATGGCTATATTATCATTGGTAATGATATCTCATCAGGGGATGGACGAATTATAAAAACAGATGAAAATGGCCATGTAGAGTGGAGTAAACTTATGGGAGGCATAAACCTTGATGCTATTTACGACATATATGAAACTACTGATTTTGGATATCTTATTTCCGGAATAACCTTTTCAACCGGCAATCAGCAAAAAAAAGCTTGGTTCTTTAAGTTAGATGATGTAGGTTCAATTCAATGGATGGCAACTTATGGGGAATCATCAAGATATGAAGGATTGAATATATTACAAACTACAGATGGTGGCATAGTAATTGCAGGATCAACAGAAAATGAATTTATTGATATTGATGGATGGGCCATGAAAATTGCCCTCCCCATCACAATTGAAAATGCGAGCTTTCAAAGATTTTTCTATGAATCTAGTGAAACGATAAACGAAAGTACGGGGATAAATTATAGTTTTGAGACCGGTGATACAATAACGCTTACAGCAAACATTTACTGCAATAATCAGATTGAGGAGGTGTATTACAATCTTACAGGCCCATATGGTTTTATTAGCAATCAATCATTGAGCGAGATTAATGAAAACCTATATTCCACCACATTCAAGGTTAATTATTCAGGTGATTACAATGGTCTGATTTGGGTTCAAGATAACTTTGACAATACAAAATACTATTACGGTTGTAATTTACATGTAACAAATGCTCCGGGATTATCAAGATATGATGGGTGGCTAGATGGAGTGAATCCCCACAATGGTTGGGAACACAATTCTACCTTTACATTTAAGGTTCATTATTATGACCAAGAATTCAATGCACCAAATGTGTCATATGTAGTCATTGAGGGTATTCAACATAATATGACGTGTGATGGTTCAAACTGTAGCAATGCCGATTATTCATACACACTAGATGGAAGTGAGTTGGGTGTTGGTACGTATCCTTATCATTTTCTCTTTGAGGATGGAGAAGGAGGAGTCACTCGATTACCAGATGACGGAAATTGGTTTTTTGTCATCCGGAATGCCTATTGGCCTCTCAATCATATGCCAACCATCGTCCTCAATGAACCAGCAAACAACGCAGGAAACGTAGACATTAACCCAGTTTTTGAGGTGTACGTGAGCGATATTGATGGTGATGATGTGAATGTGACGTTATGGATGAATGGAATATTTGGGGACGGGTCCGATGGCAATGTGACCATCAGTTCCAATACAATTCTGACCCACGATATGGACTATGCGAATTTGATCATTAATTCCGGGCGTACATTGGATACGCACGGGTATACGGTGAACGTGGCTGGGACATTGGTGAACAATGGGACCATCACAGATACCTATTCCGGTGGTGCTAGTGGGACCGGCGGTGCAGGTGGTGATGGCGGTGATTACTATTACTATCCCGACCCCGGCCTATGTGGCACTACTGGGAGCAATCCGCTAGTTTCACAAGCCGGGAAAGGTGGCGATAGTGGCGGTGGCGGCGGTGGCGGCGGTGGCGCCTGGGTACCCACAGGCGTTGATGCTGCAGGCGGTGACGGCGGTGACGGTGGAAATGGCGGAAAAGGTGGCGGATACGTCCACATCAACGCGTTTAATGTAGATAACAATGGTGTGATTCACGCCGACGGATCAAACGGCCAAAATGGACAAAATGGTGAAGATGGCGAGTACGTTGAATTTGACCTGAATACAAAGGATCTTGCCGGTGGCGGCGGTGGCGGCGGAGCCGGCGGTGACGGCGGTGACGGCGGGACCGTGGAGATTTCGTATAAGAATTTGATCCATCAAGGAACTATTCGTGCCAATGGTGGTACGGCGGGCAGTAAAGGGTATGGCGGAAATGGGCAGTATTGCATTCATACGACCGTATTTGGTAGTGAGGATGATGGTGCTTCTGGTGCGTGTGGCGGTGGCGACGGTGGCATGGGTGAGCATCGCCAATACTACTGGTCGGAAGACGGTGAAAATGGCGTTAACGGTGTCAATGGTGACGCGGGAACAATCAAATTGACCTCCAATGAGGATATGTGGGAGGTTGGGTTTGGCGATGGATCCGACGGTACCGTTACCATCAACAAAAACAGTGTCCTGAATCGAACTATGAACTATGAAAATTTGATTATTAATACGGGGTATACGTTGGATACGCACGGGTATACGGTGAACGTCTCTGGGACATTGGTAAACAATGGGACCATCATAGACACCTATTCCGGTGGTGCTGGTGGGACCGGCGGTGCAGGTGGTCATGGCGGTGATATCGACTATTATCCAGCTCCAGGAATATGCGGAAACACTGGCGGTGCCCCATTAGTGTCAAAAGCTGGCTTCGGTGGCCGCGGTGGCGGTGGTGGTGGCGGTGGTGGCGGTGCCTGGGTTCCACTGGGAACTGACGCTGCCGGTGGTGATGGCGGGAATGGCGGGAACGGTGGAAAAGGTGGCGGATACATCCGGATCAATGCCCATACCTTTGATAATACGCGGGGTGTTATTCATGCAGATGGGAGCAATGGTCTGAAAGGCCAGGATGGGCAAGATGGCGAGTACGTTGAATTTGACCTGAATACAAAGGATCTTGCCGGTGGCGGCGGTGGCGGCGGAGCCGGCGGTGACGGCGGTGACGGCGGGACTGTGGAAATCTACTATGCCCGATTAATCGCGATTGGAAATATCCACGCCAACCCTGGCTCGGCAGGCAGTAGAGGGTATGGCGGAGATGGGCAGGAATGCATTCATACGACCACATTTGGTGATGAGGATGAGGGAGCTGCTGGTGCGTGTGGCGGTGGCGACGGGGGCAGAGGCGAACATAGAATGTTTTATTCGTCGGAGGATGGAGAGAACGGCGATCCGGGTTCTGCAGGTAGTTATGGGAGCGTGTTTACTTCGTTGTACCAAAACAACAAGTTCCTGGATGTCTCTGAGGGATTTGCCTCTTTTCTCTGGCAAAGTGATTTGGACTATAACACCACCTATCATTGGTATGCGAGTGCCGAAGACCCCAGTGGTGATGAGGGAATAGCCTTGCCTCTCTGGTCATTTACCACCAGACAAGCACCAGTTGAAGTGGTCGGATCAAAAGGATCTAGCTATTACGATTCTATTCAAGGAGCCATTAACGCGGCGGCAAACGGGGACACGATTATCGTAAGCAGCGGTACCTATAATGAGTCGATCATCATCAATAAAGATATCACCCTGATTGGTGAAAACAGGGATACGACAATCATCAATACACCAAGTGCATCAGGCATAACGATCTTTTCCAATGGAGTTACGATCTATGGATTTACCATATGCAATGCCACTTATGGAATTCTAATAAATACTAATAATAACCAAATTAATAATACCAGTATTATAGATAACAATATAGGGATTTATTTACAAGGAGACAATAATGATATAGTATCGAATTACTTCTCTAACAAATATCATAATATATACCTATCGGGCTTAAATCCAGAAGATCAATCAATGTACAATCAGATTGGTGCAAATACATTTGAAGATGGGATCATGGGATCGATTTTCGTTCAAAATTATTGTAATGATAATGAGATAAGTGACAATACTATCCATAATACTAATGGTGGAGGCATAAAACTTACAGGTTATTGTTGTAATAATAAGGTTCATAACAATACTGTCAATTCTTCCTTTATTGGCATCTCTCTGTCATTACACGCTTCACAAAATAAAGTAAATGATAATCTGATTGAAAACGGCAATGTTGGCTTGTCTCTCTTCCTTACAACTTCTTCCACAAGACATAAGGGCGGTATTCGAGGAGATTTTATCGATGGAAATGAGATTATAGGAAACGAATTACGATATCAAAAGATCGACGGCATTAAGTTGGAATATTCGAACGATAATATCATTAAAACCAATGTGTTTACTGACATCTGTAATAATTGTATTACCACTACAAAATCGGCAACTAATAATATTTCTGATAATGAATTTAAAGAGACAACAGGTCTAGGTATCTATAGTGAAAGATCTTCTAATTCCATAGTGAATGGTAATACGTTTAATAACGGAAGTATAACATTATATGGAGATAACAGTAGCCAATACAGTCATGATATCGCTAATAATTTTGTCAATATCAATAATCGAGAAAGTAAACCAATATATTATTATGAAAACCAAATATCTGTTATCATCCCTGCCGATGCCGGTCAAGCAACAGTCGTTAATTGTAGTGAAGTGCTCATCGATGGCATTAATCTCTCAGATGTTGATGTAGGATTAGAATTGGCATATTGTACAGACGTCTCTATCAGTAATTCCATTTTCAAAGACAATGTGGTTAGCATCCTAGTTTCTAATAGTACCGATGTGCATATTTCGGATTGCATATTTACCTCGTCTTCTAAATATAATTATAATGTAGCTATTGAATTTGAGAATATTGTTTCGGGAACTATTTATGACAACATTCTGTCAAATTACAATGTGGGAATCGAGTTAAATGCATCGTCAAATATTTTAACATATAACAATTATTTCGATAATTGTTTCAATGTTTATGATGATGGAACCAACATGTGGAACATCACACAAACGCTAGGAACCAACATTATCAATGGATCATATCTTGGTGGAAATTATTGGAGCGATTACAGAGGGGCTGATACCAACGACGATGGGATAGGCGATACCGATACCCCTTACAATTGCTCAGGCCATATTCTTCATGGCGGAGATTTTCTCCCCCTGACGAATATTACTACAGACCTTGAACCGCCAGTGATCACAAACATCGATGCAACGGAACGGTACAATGCGTCAACCTGCTTGTGGGATGTTTCCCTCTCTGCGGAGATCACGGACAATAAGGGTGTGGCAAGCGTCGTCGTGAACATCAGCTATAATGATGGGAGCTATGCGAATGTGTCGATGCAGCCCGAGGGCACCACGTACACCTGTGCCGAGGCGTACGGTGCGGTGGGGCAGCAGGCAGGCATCTGCTCGTTCGTCATCTACGCTCTTGATATCACTGGGAACGGCAACACGAACACCTCCTCGCTGTATATCCCCCCAAATTGGGATCCAAATGGAGGCCATGTGGTCGATGTCGGTGATGTGGTGGTCGTGACCCAGCATTGGCTCGATAGTGGGTCTGGACCGGGGTGGATCAGAGCGGATACCTACCCAACAAACAGGGTGGATGTTGCTGATCTGGTCAATGTGACGCAGCATTGGGGCCCAACCAAAGAAGACCCTGATCGTTATGAGCGACCTGATTCCTTTGGGACGACGTGGTTGAACGTCACCCCGGCGTATCAGGAGGTCGATGCAAGCCAGGTGTTTACGGTGAACATCACGATCGATCCGGGCGAGGCGATTGCCGGTGCCCAGGCCGACCTGCTCTTTGATCCCGCACTCGTCAGCGTCATCGATGTTAGCGATGGCGGGATGTTTGATCTGTGGGTCGACGCCAATCTGGAGATCGGTGCGGGATTTGTCCGCAACATGAGCGCTGCCGACTTCGGCTCCGTGGTTGACCCTGGCGTGTTCGCTGTCCTTACGTGTGTGGCCAACGCCTCTCACGAAGGCCTCTCACCGTTGAACCTCCTTGATACCAAGGTCGTTCGGCCCGACAGCTCTACCGTTGCATTCGTCCAACGCAATCAGACGGTACAGGTCGGTGCTCCCCCAGAGTGCTACGCCCTGACGGTGACGACCGTTGGCAGTGGAACGGTAGACCTAGTGCCTGATCTTGTGTGCTATCCAAGTGGAACCATCGTCGAGGTGACACCGGTTGCCGATGACGGTTGGACCTTTGGTGGGTGGTCAGGAGCCGATGCTGGTGATCTAGTAGCAAGGGGTGACGGGACTTGGGAGCTTACAATGGATGGCGAGAAAACGATCACAGTGATCTTCACGGTTAGTGAGGGAGAATTTGAAGATGTAAATCAAAGCGCATTCAATCGTGGGTATCCCATTCGACGAGACACTACCTCCGATACCCAAAGTTGGGGTGCAGCACAGAACGTTACACCCACGGTTGATACCATGACACGAGTCGAGCTATACCTACGGAAAATGGGATTACCAGAATTCGATCTCACAGTAGAACTTCGCAAGGATGGACCGCAAGGCACGCTTCTCGACACCGCAACGTTGTCTCTGCAAGATGACTCAATGGCCTGGAACTGGGTGAACATTGAGTTCACAGACGTGGTGGTAGGACGTGGATCAGATATCTTCATTGTGATACCGCCACCCACTGATGGCATAACCTCCTACGGCTATGAGTGGGGGTACGCATATGGTGACGTATACGATGATGGGGCTTTCTGGTTCACGCGTGATGGCGGCATACATTGGAGAGATTTGCCCACCATGTACGACTTCTGTATCAAAACGTACGGGTACTCGTAAATCCTCTATCTTTTTTTTTATTTTTTTATTTATACTTATGCATAGAAGGGAAACCACGTCCAGTAAAAATGTTGCATTTATTTGCAGATGCTGATAAGTTGTTATAGATGAGAAGATTGAGAGGCGATGTTCCCTATAGGTTATGGGTGGCATCCCAGTTCAGCCTATACTGGTGTATGTCGCTAATAAATTTGAAAAAAACGATTCAATATATTTGCAACTGTGTATATTGATGGGAATGAATCATATTTCTTTGAAAAACATAACGAAAGGATAATTGGGTGATAGCTGGAGGTTCCATGCTAATAGATATGACATTGAGTATAAACTAGCAGTTCTAATAGGGATTTGGCGAACGGTTGATTTTTTAAAGATCATCCTAGGTGCAAACCAAAATGCATGGAGCTGATATGGTTTTTGAAACCATTGAAATATTTTTTATTAGTTTCATAGTATGTGGAAGTAATTGTAAAACGATTTACTATTGTAAAAATAGCATAAATTATTTAGCATTTATAGAAAAATTAGGAGAGAAGAAGAAAATCCTATCTTTTTTTCCACTTGAAACCAATCATAGAAATTTATTAGGATGTTGAAGAATTCTGAAAACAGTCATTATTTCATAACACCAAGTTCAACAGCCGAAAGTAATAATGAGTACTTTCGTATAAATTCTAATGATTAAGTGTTTTGACTTACGGGATGTTCTTCTTTTTTATTGGGTGTTGATAGGGGGTAGTCTCAGATTAATAGTGAAGTAAGGTTCTGTTGAATTCTGCTCTTAGGTATACAATCGTTTGAAGGTTTTGATGCTGCGAGGTGAATGACCGAGCAGATGGTTCATGTATCCGATGAGAAGCATCCCTGTGAGGATAATAGTAGTGTAGAGTTCCAGGGTTTGTTTTCCGTAGATGACGAGTTTCTTCAGATTAAGGTAGTCTTTGAGCCGGGAGAAGAATCGTTCCACGCTGGTGCGTCTTATGTATTTCTCGTGGAACCATTGTGGGTAGTGTGGTCTGATTCTGGTTTTGGATGCTTTGACGATGGGTGTTACAAGGTTTTTCAGCAGGGTCTGTCGTATGGTGGTGGAGTCAAAAGCGAGATCGCCAATGAAGAATCTTGTGGGGAACCGAGCGTCGTATGTTTTTATCTGGGTGTAGAGGACATGAAATTGCTTGGAGTCATGGACGTTTGCGGTAGTGATAGTGAATGCAGTTGGTAACTCGGTTTTCGGGTCGACCATCACATGAAGTTTATACCCGTACACGTACTCTTCTTTGATGTGGTCCCATCCCCATTTAGCTTCTGGATCATCAGGGTTTGCTAGGAGGATAGAGCCGTCTTCGATGATCGTGGAGATGCTGAGGAATTCGTCGATGATGAGTTGTTGGACGATCTGGTTGAACAGGTGTTTGAAGGTGTTGATGCCGATACGTTCGATGAAATGGCTGTAGTTTCCGATGTCAGGGTTGCCTACGAATCCAAGTTGTCGTCTCCAAAAGTGGTCTTTTTCCAAGAAATGATGGTAATCCCGGTAGGATTCCATTCGGAGAAACATAAGCAAAAAAGATAGGAACATTCCTATGGGTGAGATCGCTGGTCGTCCAGGTTTTCCTGGTTGATATTTATATTGGTTTTTCAGAATGTTTTCAATTTCTGAAAGATTAATATTTGCCATTGTCTTTCTGAGACTGGCCCTCCGCTTATTTTTCATTTATTGCATCCCGCTTTAAATGAAAGGTGTGAGGGCTCAATTAATTTTTCAACACCCTAATAGAAATTTATTATGTCGGTTAACTTTATAAAACAAAACTTGTTTATCGTAAATGATATTTGGGGGGTTGAAAATATTTTTGGAGGAACAAAGATATGAGATCAAAAAAAATTAACTTATTAATCACTTTAATGATGATTACATTTGTAGTATTTGGGGGAGTATCAACTACTATTGGTTATAATGAAAAAATAAAAACAATTGTATTGGGACTTGATAATAGTCCACCCACACCACCACCCGGTCGTGATAGTGTTGATATAAAAAATCTTTCGAAATCTGTAGTCATTCTAAATGATGTTCCAACCTCTACATGGACCTACGGGTGTACTGCCACTTCAGCAGGGATGCTGTTTGGTTATTATGATAGAATAGGTTATGCGAATATGTATGCTGGGCCAGAAAATGGAGGTGTCTGTCCACTGACAAATCTTGGACAAGGTTCAAAAGGTCAGGGCAATGGTTGGCCTATTAATGGTTCTTGTTATATTATAGCAACGGAAAACGGATTGGATGGCATTATCTCAAAAGCACATGTTGATGATTACTGGGAATCCTATAATAGTGAAGGTCCTGATCCATGGGAAGGTAATTGGACGGAACATACTTGGAGTCTCTGTACAGCAGATTTCCTTGGGACAAATCAATGGAAATGGGATAATTACGAGCCGGATGGCACCATCGATTACAATACAGATGGAAGTACAACATACTATTATTACTCGGATGGCACCAAATTATATAATTATGCCCCTCCTCAAGAGTGTGGATTACCACGAACTGCATGTTGCTATGGGTGCAAGCTCTTTGCTGAATCAAGAGGATACCCAGTCGATTTGAACTATAATCAACTTACCAAAACGCCGATGGGAAATAATACATCAGGATTTACGTTCGATGAATTCAAACAAGAGATTGATGCAGGAAGACCTGTTATCACCCATTGGCGAAGTTCCTCGGATGGTGGTCATACAATGCTTGGTGTCGGATATGATAGTGCGACAAATAAAATCTATTTCCATGATACATGGGACAATGATCTTCATTCAACAACATGGAATGGGACCTATTCTTCTTACAATTTAGGACTTAGGGCTGTCACTGTTATCCATCTAGGAGAATCACAATTTGCAGGTGGAACTGGGAGTATTAGCGATCCATATCAAATAACCCATATTGAACATTTATACAACGTTCGTGATTTTTTAGATGCGAATTTCATTGTTATGACTAATTTAGATTTTTATGATAATGCCTCATATCTAAATAATAGTAATAAGGCAGGCAATATATCTGGAAGTGGATGGTCTCCAATAGGGGATGATACATCATATTTCTCAGGCACTTTTAATGGTAATAATCATACAATTAGCAATTTATTTATAAACCGTAGTGCAATTGAATATGTAGGTTTATTTGCAAGAACGGAAGAATCAACAATTTCCAATCTTGGTATAATAAATGCGACCATTATTGGAGGAGCTGGAGTTGGTGGACTTGTTGGGTCCATAGGTGACTCAGTCATTGAAACCTCGTATGTACATGGATGTATGACTGCAACAGGGTATGGATACATCGGCGGTCTAGTCGGGCAGATGGTTGATTCATCAATACTAAACTCATATTCAAATAGTAGTATTACAGGTGATGATCTAGTTGGGGGTCTTGTCGGGCATATGGTTTATTCAACTGTTGCTACTTCATATTCAGCAGGTGATGTTAGTGGTATTGATGATGTTGGTGGACTTATTGGATATAGAACTGGAGGTTCTGTTTCAAATTCATTTTGGGATATAGAAACCAGTGGACAAGCAACATCAGCAGGCGGGGCAGGTAAAAACACATCTCAAATGCAGTCTTTTGATACCTTCAACAGTAGTGGGTGGTATATTGCACAACTAGATGACTTTGAGAATGAAACTTGGAAAATCTATGATTGCTATGAATATCCACGATTAGGGTGGGAGCTACCAAACAAACCAATTGTCATAACTAATGAGAGTACTGAAATCCAATCAAACCAAGCAACTATGCATGGTTATTTGGATTATGATGGAGATGAACCGTGCACGGTTTATTTTGAGTGGGGAACAACAAGTGAATACGGTAACAGAACAACAGGACAACCTGAAAAAATCACAGGGAATGAATTTTATGATATTACAAGCAATACTAAAAAATATGAGCATTGCGAAACTGATACCCCATACGCAATGGCAGCTAATTACCTAGGGCAAACTTTTACGATAGGCTTCTTGGAGGATAATGTTAGTTTTATACTAGAAAAAGCATCCGTAAAAATTGGTGGTAGTTTTTCCACAACTGAGCATTTCTATATACAAGAGGTAGACGAAAACGGTCTCCCAAATGGGAATACATTAGTCCATGGGAATATTACAAATCCATCAAATGGGTTCAATTACATCGTATTTGATCAGGCAATCATGTTGGAAAAAGGAACTACATATGCATTAATCACAGACAGTCAAAATCGTGATTGGGCATGGTTTACTGTAGAAGAACCTGCATATGGCGGTGGGAGTATAGTTGTTAGAGGTCTTTTGCCTCCATGGCAGAAATATTCTGCTTATGATTGTATATTTTCATTATATGGCAGAGTGGAAATAAAGCCTGAAACAACAATACACTATCGTGCTGTTGCTAATAACAGTCGTTATACTTCATATGGAGATGATTTGACTTTTCAAACTACTCCACCAATGAATGCGTCTGTCGTCAATCTTAATACTAGTGAAACATTTTTGACAATACAAGGGGCTATTGATGATTTTGATACTTTGGACGGTCATATTATTTATGTAAATAACGGAATCTATCATGAACATATTGATATTACTAAATCAATTCAATTAATGGGTGAGAATAAAAGCTCTACTATACTTGATGGAGGGGAAATTGGGGATGTAATCGATATCTATGCTGAAAATGTAATATTGACTGGTTTTACAATTCGTAATAGTGGAAATAATAGTGAATGGCCAGAATGGGATGCAGGAATTGAGATTGACCATGCATCAATTTGTAAAATATTTAATAATATTTTTTCAAACAACCAACATGGTATTAAAATTGGTAATAGTATATTAAACAATGTATCTTCTAATGAGTTCTTCAATAATTATAATTATCCTATTTTTCTTAGTTATGGTGCAGACTATAACTTGATTTCCGAAAATAATATACATAATAACAATAATGATGGTGTTTATGTTAAATATGCTAACTATAACAATATAATTCACAATATTATATACAATCACGGAATAGGATTAGAAAGTGCTACATTTAATGAAATTTCATCAAATTTTATATCTTTTTGTGAATTTATTGGTATAGGTATAGCTTTATATTCTGATAATAACACTATGGCAAATAATATCATTGAAAATTGTGGGTATGGTGGGATAAATATTGGCTATTCAGATAACAACACTGTGGAAAACAATATTGTCCAATCAAACGATAATTTTGGTTTTTGTCTGATTCGTTCCGACAATAACATAATCACCGGAAATAACGCATCGAACAATGGCTTAGGCATCAATCTTACTAATTCGAACAACAACTGTATGTACAACAATTATTTCAGTAATGCAAACAACGCATACGATAATGGAGATAATAAGTGGAATATTAGCAAAACACCCGGAACAAATATCATTGGCGGCCCCTGTCTTGGCGGAAACTATTGGAACGATTACACCGGCAACGATACCGATGGCGATGGGTTAGGCGATACCGAAATCCCATACAATTGCTCAGGATCTATTCATCATGGCGGAGATTATTTGCCTCTGACGGAGGTTGGCTTTTCGAATTGGATGAACGTTACCCCGGTGTATCAAGCGGTCAATGCGAGCCAGGTGTTTACG
>JAEAMF010000789.1_pt1 | contig 31417 bp, 24 predicted proteins | sample 8958721 | NCBI WGS metagenome assembly JAEAMF01 (sample SAMN16933255, study PRJNA681124) | bioreactor sludge metagenome | isolation source: anaerobic bioreactor treating anionic surfactant - SDBS | place: India: Bengaluru | collected 2019-02-28 | reverse complement strand
CAGGCGCCGCCGACGGCGGCGGCGATCTCGTCGCGGCTCAGCTCAGGCATGGCCCTGCCCCATTTTTTCGCGCACCACCTCGAAGTCGTCGAAATGGACGGTGCGGTCGCGGAAGATCTGGTAGTCCTCGTGCCCCTTGCCGGCGATGAGCACCACGTCCCCGGAGCCGGCCGTCTCCAGGGCCAGGTGGATGGCCGCCCGGCGGTCGGGCTCGGTGCGGTAGGCCGTGAAGCCGGGGTCGAAGCCGGCGGTGATGTCGGCGATGATCGCCAGCGGGTCCTCCTGGCGCGGATTGTCGCTGGTCACCACCACCTGGTCGGCGTAGCGGCTGGCGACGCGGGCCATGCGCGGCCGCTTGGTCTTGTCGCGCGAGCCGCCGGCGCCGAAGACCAGGATCAGCCGGCCGCGGGCGATCTCGCGGAAGGCCTTCAGCAGGTTCTCCAGGGCGTCGTCGGTATGGGCGTAGTCCACCACCACCAGGAAGTCGCCGGCATGGGCGATGCTGGCCCGGCCGCGCACCGGCTGGAAGGAGGCCAGGGCGGCGGCGATGGCGTCGGCGCCGGCGCCCCGCACCAGGGCGGCGCTGGCCGCGGCCATGATGTTCATCAGGTTGAAGCGCCCCAGCAGCCGGGTCTGGAACTCGATCTTGCCGCGCGGCGTCTGCAGCACGCCGCGCGTCCCCTCGGGGCCGAAGGCGTGCTTGAGCGGCCGGATGTCGGCCTGCTCCGAGAAGCCGAAGGTGAGGTAGCGGCAGTTCAGCTCGCGGACGATGCGCGGCCCCATGGCGTCGTCGCCGTTGATGATCGCCCAGTGGTCGCTGCCCAGGCGGCGAAAAAGCGAGAGCTTGGCCTCGAAGTAGCTCTCCATGGTGCCGTGGAAATCGAGGTGGTCCCCGGAGAAGGAGGTGAACACCGCCTGGGCGAAGGCGACGTCGTCGACGCGGTGCAGGCTGAGCGAGGCCGACGAGACCTCCATGGCCAGGCTGGTGCAGCCGGCGCGCAGGGCGGCGGCCATGAAGGCGAAGAGCTCGGGCGCCTCGGGCGTGGTGAGCTTCACCGGCCATGCCGTGCCGGCGAAGTTCATGCCCAGGGTGCCGGCGGCGGCCACCGCGGCCGGGCCGCCCAGCAGCTCCTGGATCAGGGCGACGACGGTCGTCTTGCCGTTGGTGCCGGTGACGCCGATCACCTGCAGGCGGCGCGAGGGATCGTCGTGGAAGCGGCTGGCGATGGCGCTCAGCGCCCGGCGGTCGTTCTTCACCTGCACCCAGGTGACGGGCGCGAACTCGGCCGCGGGCGGGTGCACCGAAACGACGGCCACGGCGCCGCGGGAGACGGCGTCGGCGACGAAGTCCGCGCCGTCGCGCTGGATGCCCTTGATGGCCACGTAGCAGTCGCCGGGGACGACCTGGCGCGAGTCGTAGGCGACGCCGTGGACGGGCACGTGCAGGTCGCCGCGCCAGGCCAGGGATTCCTGCTTGCCGAGGAGCTCGTCCAGGCGCTTCACAGGCGGACGCCTCCCTCCGCCGGCCCGGCGGGAACGATGCCCAGGTGCAGCATGGCCTTCTCGGCGATGGCGCGGAACAGCGGCGCGGCCACGTCGCCGCCGAAGTGCAGCCCCTCCGGCTCGTCGATGATCACGAACAGGGTCAGCCGCGGGTCGGCGGCCGGGAAAAAGCCGCCGAAGGAGGACACGTAGCTCCCGGCGTAGCGGCCGGTCTTGACCTTGTGGGCGGTGCCGGTCTTGCCGGCGATCTCCAGTCCCTCGATGGCCGCCTTGGTGCCGGTGCCGCGACGCACGACCGCGGACATGATCTCGGCCAGCTGCTCGCTGCAGCCGGCGGCCAGGGCGCGCTCCTCCGGCGGCCGGGCTTCGTCGCGCAGGATGAGCGGGCGCAGGCGCAGCCCCCCCGACGCCGGCACGTTGAAGGCCACCGCCATCTGCAGCGGCGTCACGGCGATCTCGTAGCCGAAGGAGAGGAAGGCCAGCGAGACGCCGCTCCAGTCGGCGGGCGGGTGCAGGATGCCGTTCTCCTCGGCCGGCAGGAGGATGCCCGTGCGCCGGCCGAAGCCGAAGCGGCGGATGGTGTCGTAGTAGCGCTCGCCGCCCAGGCGCAGGCCGACCTGCGCGGCGCCGATGTTGCTCGACTGCACGATGATGTCGTCGAAGGAGAGGCGGGCAGAGGGATGGACGTCGGTGATGCGGAGGTTGCGCACGGCAAAGACGCCGCCGTGGCAGTCGAACGTCTCCTGGCGGCCACAGGCGCGGTGCTCCAGCGCCGAGGCCGCCAGCACCACCTTGAAGGTCGAGCCGGGGTCGTAGAGGAAGGAGATGGCCTTGTTGCGCAGCACCGCCGGCGCGGTGTTCCAGATCGCCTCCGGGTCGTAGCTCGGGCAGGAGGCCATGGCCAGCACCTCGCCGCTGCGGCTGTCCAGCATGATCACGGCGCCGCCGACGGCGCCGTGGGCGGCGACGGCGGCGGCCAGCTCGCGCTCGACGATGAACTGCAGGGGCGCCGAGAGGCTCAGGTGCACGTCGCGCCCCGGCACCGGCTGCTGCAGGTACCGGAACTGGAAGATGCGCTTGCGGGCGTCAACGAGCACCTTCAGCCGGCCGCCGCGCCCCTTGATCTCGGGATCGAGGCTGGTCTCGACGCCGCCCAGCGCCTGTTCGTCGATGCCCACGCCGCCGAGCACGTGCGCCGCCAGCGTGCCCTGCGGGTAGACGCGGCGGTATTCGTCGAGGAAGTCGACCGCCCCGGCCGTAGCGGCGTCCTCGGCCAGCGGTCGGACCCGCAGGTACTCCTCGTCGGTCAGCTTGCGCTTCAGCCAGACGAATTTGTCGCCGCGGCGGATACGCCGGGCGATGGCCGCGCGCTGCACCCCCGGCAGCGGCAGCCGCTGACAGAAGCGCTGCAGCACGTTCAGCGACTGGGCGGCATCCTTGTTGCTGATGAAGGCCGACTTGGACTGCAGCGAGATGGCCAGGATCTCGCCGTGGCGGTCGGTGATGGTGCCGCGCTTGGAGTGCAGCTCCTCCACGCGGTTCGTCTGCGCCCTGATCTTGGCCATGTAGGTGGTGTAGCCGAGCACCTGCAGCCCGAACAGGCGCAGGACGATGGCCAGCACCCAGGCCGACAGGACGAGGGAGAGGGCGAGGAAGCGTTTTTTGCTCTGGCGGCTAGCGACCATCGTCCGCCTCCGCGATGCGCACGATCTGGCCCGGCTGCGGGTACTGGTAGCCCAGCTCCTCGCGGGCGACGCGCTCGATGCGTTCCAGGCTGAGCAGCTCGGCGCGCTGCGCCCGCAGCGCGTCGATCTCCAGTCGCAGGCGCGCCTCCTGGCGCAGCTGCTCGTGCTGGCGGTAGCCCAGGTCGACGTTCATCAGGTTCAGGCCGGAGTAGGTGAACAGCACCAGGAAGATGAAGAAGGCCAGCACGGCCAGGCGCAGGACGGAACGGCCGCGGCGGCGCATCATGCCACCTCCAGGGCGCGCAGCTTGGCCGAGCGCGAGGCCAGGTTCGCGGCGATCTCGTCGGCTCCGGGGCGGCCGGGGAAGGGGCGCAGCAGCACGGCGCGCTCCCGGCGCTTCAGTTCCTGGAAGGCGCGCTTGACCAGCCGGTCCTCCAGCGAATGGTAGGTGAGGAAGGCCACGCGGCTGCCCGCCGGCAGCTGCTCGGGGATGCGCTCCAGCCAGGACGCCAGGCCGTCGAGCTCGCGGTTGACCGCGATGCGCAGGGCCTGGAAGACCTGGGCGGCGGGATGGACGCTGCCGGCCCGAGGCCGCCAGTGCGTCAGGCCTTCGATCAGCCGCCGCAGCTCGCCGGTCGTGCGCCAGGGGGCGAAAAGGCGCTTCTCGACGACAGCCTTGGCCAGCCGCCGCGAATAGGGCACCTCGCCGTAGCGCGCGAACAGGTCGGCCAGCCGCTCCTCGCCCCAGCCGTTGAGCATGTCGGCGGCGGTCTCGCCGCCGGCGGCGGGGTCCTTGCGCATGTCCAGCGGCCCCTCCAGGCTGTGGGCGAAACCGCGCCGGCCGTCCTTCAGCTGGGCCATGGAGATGCCGGGATCGACCAGGACCCCGGAAACGCCCAACTTCCGGCAGTCGAGCTCGTCGAACAGCGAAAGGTAGCTGCCGTGGCGGAACTCCACGCGCGCGGCGAAGCCGGCCAGCGTGCCGCGGGCCAGGGCCAGGCTCTCCTCGTCCTGGTCCAGCGCGATCAGGCGGGCCTGGGGAAAGGCGCTGAGGATGCGGTGGCTGTGGCCGCCGCCGCCCACGGTGCAATCGACGAACAGTTTCTTGGCGGTCCCGGCCAAGACCTCCAGCACCTCATTACTCATGACGGGGTAGTGCCGGAAGTTCATTGAGCAACCTTGAGACGCGGTGCAGTTTCTCGTCGCTGAACTGCCCCCCCATGTAGCGCGCCTCGAAGACCTCCTTGTTCCAGATCACCATGTGGTCGATCTTGCCCAGGATCAGCAGGGCGCTCTCCAGCTTGCTGGCGGCGCGCAGGTCGGCGGGGATGAGGACGCGGCCCTTGGGATCGATCTCGGTTTCGCTTCCCCAGTAGCTGCTGCGGCTGACATACTCCTCGAGTTCGGGGTCGCGCATGGGGGTGACGGCGATCTTGCGCTCGATCTCCTGCCATACGGGCATGGGATAGAAGAGGACGTGGTCGCCGTTGAGCGAGGTCAGGTAAACCTCGCGGCCGAAGCCGTGCTCCAAAACGGCGAGATATTTGGCGGGGATCTTCACCCGGCCGCGATCGTCGATCGTGGCGATGTAGCTGCCCCGGAAACGCTCAGTTATCCCATTTTGTCCCATTTTCGCCCACATAATAATATATACAAATATAGCTTGTCAAGAAAAAATAGCCGAAAAAAAATTCCGAAAATCCGTATTGACACGCTATATTTAGCGCCTTATAATCAGCCGGCAACTAGATTTATAGGATGAGGAGCACCGAATGGAGAACTTTCCCGAGAACGCGCTGAAAATCCTGCGCGCCCGCTATTTCAAGAAGGACGAAAACGGCAAGCTGGTGGAAACCAAGCCATCAGAGCTCTTCCGCCGGGTCTGCCGCTTCATCGCCCAGGCCGAGCGCGGCGAGGCCGACCGCCGGCTCTGGGAGGAGAACTTCTTCCAGGCCATGATGCGCAAGGATTTCATGCCCAACTCGCCGACCCTGACCGGCGCCGGTCGCGATATGTGCCTGTCCGCCTGTTTCGTCCTGCCCATCGAGGACTCGCTCGACGGCATCTTCGAGACGGTGAAGAACGCCGCCCTGGTCCACAAGGAAGGGGGCGGCACCGGCTTCGACTTCTCGCGCATCCGTCCGGCGGGCAGCTTCGTGCGCAAGACCCAGGGCATCGCCTCGGGACCCGTCTCCTTCCTCAAGGTGATCGACGCCGGCACCGAGGCGGTCAAGCAGGGCGGCACCCGCCGCGGCGCCAACATGGGGGTGCTGCGCGTCGACCACCCGGACATCCGCCACTTCATCACCATGAAGCGCGACGGCGTCACGGCGCAGAACTTCAATATCTCGGTGGCCGTCACCGACACCTTCATCCGCGCCGTCCAGGAGCAGACCGCCTACGACCTGCTGAATCCCATGGACGGCTCGCTGGCCGGCCAGGCCAGCGCCCAGGAGATCTTCGACCTGATCGTCGACTCGGCCTGGAGCAACGGCGACCCCGGCCTGATCTTCATCGACCAGGTCAACCGCCTGAACCCCACCGCCGCCCAGGGTCCGATCCGCGCCACCAACCCCTGCGGCGAGCAGCCGCTCCACGACTACGAGGCCTGCAACCTCGGCTCGATCAACCTGCTGAACATGCACGACGCCAAGGACCCCGACGGCGTCGACTGGCCGCGCTTCCGCGAGATCATCCGCCTGGGCGTCCGCTTCCTGGACGACGTCATCGACGTCAACCTCTACCCGCTGGAGAAGATCGACCGCATGGCCAAGGCCAACCGCCGCATCGGCCTGGGCGTCATGGGCTTCGCCGACCTGCTCATCCGCCGCGGCATCCCATATGCCAGCGAGGAGGCCCGCGCCCTGGGCCGCAAGATCATCTGCTTCATGCGCGAGGAGGCGGTCGCCGCCTCACGGCGGCTGGCCGAGGAACGCGGCAGCTTCCCCAACATCGAGAAGTCGGTCTACCAGGGGCAGACGATGCGCAACGCCTCGGTGCTGACCATCGCCCCCACCGGCACCATTTCGCGCATCGCCGGCTGTTCCTCCAGCATCGAGCCCATCTTCGCCTTCGAGGTGATCTCCAAGATCCTGGACAGCGAGATCCGCGACGTCCACCCCCTCTTCCAGGAATGGCGCGAGGCGCATCCCGGCGAGACGCCGCCCCCCTGGTTCGTCACCGCCCAGGAGATCCCCCCCAGCGACCACCTGAGGATGCAGGCCGTGTTCCAGGAGTTCGTCGACAGCGCCGTCTCCAAGACCATCAATTTCCCCAACTCCGCCACCCGCCAGGACATCGCCGACGCCTACCGCCAGGCCTTCGCCATGGGCATCAAGGGCATCACCGTCTACCGCGACGGCTGCCGCTCGCACCAGGTGCTGAACAAGGCCGGCGAGGAGAAGCCCACGCCCATGGGCCGGCCCGACGCCATCCCATCCACCACCCACAAGATCTCCACCGGCCTGGGCAACCTGTACATCACCGTCACCTACTTCAACAAGAAGCCCTTCGAGGTGTTCGCCTCCATCGGCAAGAGCGGCTACTCGACCATGGCCGACGCCGAGGCCATCGGCCGCCTGATCTCGCTGGCCTTGCGCAGCGGCATCCCGGCCGATGAGGTGGTCAACCAGCTCAAGGGCATTGGCGGCGCCGAACCGATCTTCTCCAACGGCCAGCTGATCCAGTCCATCCCCGATGCCATCGCCAAGGTGCTGGAGACCCACGTGGGCAAGGTCAACACCCGCCACCAGGACATGAACTCGCCGCAATGCCCGATCTGCGGCAGCAGCGTCGCCGACGAGAAGTGCCCCACCTGCAGCAACTGCGGCTGGTCGAAGTGCAACGGCGTGTGACCCGGCCCGTTCCAGCCGGCGTTCGCTAGGGCGCGGTTTCCTCCGGCTCGAGAACGGCCGCGGCCGTCCGCTTTTCCCGCAGCCCGGTCCGCCCGGCGGCGGTCGCGGCGGCGCGGCCCAGCGCGTCGAGTTCATCCTGCAGCCGGTCGAAATCCCGCCAAACGCCGGCCTGCGGCTCGGCGAGGAGCGTCGCGTACAGCCTGCGCAGCCCGGCCAACTCCCCTTGCAGGGCAATCGCCCGTGACGGCAGCCCGGCGTCGTTATCCGCCAGCAGCGCCCCCAGCCGGGCGGAAAACTCCACCTTGGCCGCGATGGCCGCGAAGAGGCGGGCGGCGAAGGCCAGGAAGCCGCCCAGGTCCCCGGCATCGATCTCCCGCTTGCCCAGGTATTGGACGGCCTTGCGGTAGTGGGCGACGACCCGGCGCGGATCGTCCTGGCGCGAGAACGGCGCCAGCAGCGGGTCCTCGAACAGGTAGCGGTCGTGCCCGTGAGGCAGGCGGCCCTCGGCCTGCGCCAGGAACAGGCAGGCGCGGAAGAGGTCGGGTTCCTCGCGGCCGAGCGCCCAGCGGCTGAACGCGGCGGGAGCGCTGGCGCGGCCGCTCCACAGGCGGCAAGCGGCCTGGAAGCGCGCCAGCGCCGCTCCGCCGGGCAGGCAGCCCGTCCCGTCGACGCCGCCCTCCAGCAGCAGGACGCCGTTCAGCCGGGCATGGGCGGCCGCCGCGCAGGCGGCCTCGACTCCGGCCATGGCGCTGCGTCCGTCGGGGAGGAAACGGCCGGCGGCGCACAGCGTCGGGCACAGCACTTGGCGGACATGGTGGCCGCGGAAGACGCGCACGGCGGCGGCGAAGCGGTCACCGCGCGCGGACGCGTCGCCGCGGTTCAGGACCAGCGCCTCGCGGGGGATGTGCCGTACCCGCTCCGGCCGCTCCAGAAAGCGGTCGCTCCAGGCCGTCAGCGAGGCCTGCGCCGCACGCGCCGCCCGGCAGCGGCCCAGGAAGAGCTCGAGCCAAGGATCGCCGGAGGCGGCCACGGCGTCCCCGGGGAGGCGCACCGGAGCCAGCAGCGGGCCGTCCGCCGCGTCCAGCCCCAAGGCGTCGCGATCGGCGTCCAGCAGCCAGAGCTCCACGCCGAGACGGCGGGCCAGCGGCGCCAGGGCGGCCGCGGCCCGCTCGCCCGCGGCGCCGGAGGGCAGGGCCAGGCGGTTGAAGCGCAGCAGCGCCAGCCGCAGGAAAGCGCGACGCAGCTCCGTCTCGCCGCCGTCCGCTTCCGCACGGAACAGGGCGGCGCCGCGGAAGGGAACGGCGGGCGCGTCGCGCAGCGCGAAGGCCGGCATGGCGCCGGCGGGGAGATGGAACGCCAGCACCTGCAGCAGGGCGGAAAGCGCGTAGAACTGGGCCCGGCCCGGGGCGGCAGAGACGACCACGCGTCCCGGTGCGCACTCGATGGCGTACTCCTCCACGCCCAGGCCGCTGGCGGCCTGGAACACCGCCTGCGGCCCGCCACCGCGGCCGCTCACGCCGAAATGAACGAACAGCGGCTCGAACTTCTTGAGCAGCTCCAGGGGAAAGGCGACGCCGCGGGGGTCCAGCCCGCCGCTGCCGGGGCGCAGCGTCCGCGGGGGCGGGAACAGGAAAGCGAAAGACTCCTTCATGCTGCCGGGGGAAGGCCGCGGGGCCGGGATGATTGTAGGGCAAAATCCCGGCGGCGGCAAGCAGGAAACACCCAAGAAAGTGATCGTGTCAGTGATAGTGTTAGGAACAGCAAGCAATCGGGCGAATGCCTTCACGAACACGATCACTCTCTTGGGTTGTAGTCATTGGAATTTGGTGCTTTCGTCTTACCCGACCGCACGCCCACAGAGTCAACGCGGCACGGATTTGTGAGCGGAGGCAAATTGACAAAGCAAAATATCTTTTATAGAATGGGACCCAAGGCCAACATGGACGTATTGAAGAAGTTCATCAGCAAATACGCCGCCGGCGACGTCCTCTACAAGAAAGGCGACATCCAGACCGATTTCTTCATCATCAACAAGGGCAAGGTGCAGCTGAAGAACGACGGCGGCGGCCCGATCCTGGCCACGCTGACCAAGGGCGACTTCTTCGGCGAGGAATCGCTCAACAGCGAGCAGAACGCCATCTACACCGTCGAGGTCATCGAGGACGCTTTCCTGATCAAGATTCCCTACGTCTCCCTGACCGAGATGCTCAAGCAGACGCCGGACATCGCCCTCAAGATCCTGAAGAAGCTCAGCGAGAAACACATCAAGATCCAATCCATGCTGCTGGAGATGGCCGCCGCCGGCGCGGGCGGAGCGCGCCCCGCCGCCCGCGAGGCGAGAAAGGAGGATTCGACCTCGGAGAAGATCGGCGGCGAGGTCAAGGCCTACCTGATCATCCAGCGCTCCAATCGCCTGGTGCAGTTGACCAAGAGCCAGACTTTCCTGGGGCGGCGCGACTACACCACCGGCTTCGTGCCCGACATTGACCTCACCGACGAGGACGAGGAGAAGTACATCTCGCGCAAGCACGCCAAGATCCAGTTCAAGGACGGGAAGTTCTACCTGTCCGAGGAGCCCGGGGCCATCAACGGCACCTTCCTCAACGGCAACAAGCTGCAGACCGGCGTCAAGCACGAGCTGAAGGCCGAGGACGAGATCACCCTCTGCCACCTGAACATCATCTTCAAGGTGTGAGCGCGGCGCCGACGATCTCGCCGCTGTAGAACGCCGTTTCCTCCCCGGCCGCCGTTTCCAGCCTCAGTCCGCCGTCGTCGGCCAGCCCGCGGCAGACGCCGCTCCAGTCCCGCCCGCCCTGGCGGAAGCGGATGGCGCGGCCCAGGAACGGCCGGGTCAGCTCGCGGGCGCGGGCCACGACCGCCGCCGGGCCTTCGCCCTGCAGGCGACCCAGCCAGGCCAACAGCGCCGCGGCCAGTCGCTCGAGGCAGCCATCGGCCGGCCACTCGCGCCCGGTGAGCAGGAGCAGCGAAGCGGCCCGCGGGCGATATTCCGCCTCCAGGTCAGCCTGGCGCTGGTTGAGATTGACGCCGATTCCCACCAGGCTGACCGCCTCCGCGCCGCTCACCGTGCCCTCGCAGAGGATGCCGGCGACCTTGCGCCCGCCGCCCAGCACGTCGTTGGGCCACTTCAGCGTGAAGAGGCGGCCCGTCCAGGTAGCGAGCGCCTCGCAGACGGCTACGCCGCTGGCCAGGGGGACGAGGGCCAGCAGGCGGGGGTCGGCGAGGCGGAAGGCGAAGGTGACGTACAGGCCCAGCCCGGGCGGCGAGGACCAGGAGCGCCCCTCGCGGCCGCGGCCCGCTGACTGGGAGCGGGCGCAGACCGCCAGCGGCAGCTCGGAGCGCAGGCGGTTCAGGTTCTCGCGCGCGTAATCGTTGGTCGAGCGGCAGCGGTCCAGCCGGATGATGCGCAGGGGCTCAGCTGAGGTCGGCAACGGTGCGGGCGATCTTCGCCCTCTTGTCGATGGCCTCTTGCAGGTTCTTCTTGAAGTTCAGGATGACCTCGGCCGGCGCCTTCTCGGCGAAGCCGCCGCTGAGCTTGGCCTCCATCTGGGCGATGAGCTTGTCCAGCTTGTCGTGTTCCTGGCGCAGCCGCTGCAGCTCGCGCTGGCGGTCCTGGTCGTCGGTGAAGGGCAGCAGGATCTCCCAGTTCGGGCAGACGCCGCGGAAGCCCTTGGGCAGGCCGGCGAAATCGTCGACGATCTCCGTGCGCTGGCTGCGGCTGAGAAAATCGTAGTACTTCAGGTGCGCCTGCAGCGAGCGGCGCTCGGGCTCGGCGTCGCACTTGAGAAAGACCGGGATGCGCTTGTTGGGCTCGATGCGGTTCTCGGTGCGCGTCTTGCGGGTCTCGGCCACCACCCGCCGCAGCGTCTCCACCTCGGCGTGGGCCTCGGGGAAGACCAGGTCGGCGCGGAAGGCGGGGAATTCGGTCTGGATCAGGAACGCCCGTTCGCCGCGGATGCGCTGGTAGATCTCCTCGGTGAGATAGGGCATGAAGGGGTGCAACAGCTGCAGGATGCGCAGCAGCGTCAGCTTCAGCACGGCGCGCGTGTCGGGGCTGTCCAGGTCGCTCTTGGAGAACTCCAGGTACCAGTCGCAGTACTCGTCCCAGACGAAGTGGTAGATAAGGTCGGCCGCCTCGTACAGGCGGTACTCGTCGAAGCCGGCGTTGACCTTCTCCGCCAGGGCGTTGAGGCGGTGTAGGATCCAGCGGTCGGGCGCGCTGAGGCGCGCGGGAGCGAAGGCGGCCGGCTCGTCGCCCTTCAGGTTCATGATCACGAAGCGGGCGGCGTTCCAGATCTTGTTGGCGAAGGCCTTGTAACCCTTGACGCGGCCGACGGCCAGGGCGATGTCCATGCCCGGCACGGCCTGGATGGCGAGGGTGAAGCGCAGGGCGTCGGCGCCGTATTCGCGGATGATGTCCAGCGGGTCGACGGCGTTCCCCCGGGTCTTGCTCATCTTCTGCCCCTTCTCGTCGCGGATGAGGCCGTTGATCAGCACCTCGCGGAAGGGCACGGCCTTGCCGAAGTGCAGCCCCATCATCATCATGCGCGCCACCCAGAAGAAGATGATGTCGAAGGCGGTGACCATGAGCGAGGTGGGATAGAACGTGCGGAAGTCGGCGCGGCCGTCCTGCCAGCCCAGGGTGGTGAAGGGCCACAGCGCCGAGGAGAACCAGGTGTCGAGCACGTCCTCGTCCTGGGCCAGGCGGGAACCGCCGCACTGCGGGCAGGTGGACGGGTCCTCCTCGCTGACGATCACCTCATGGCAGTCGGCGCAATAGAAGGCGGGGATGCGATGCCCCCACCACAGCTGGCGCGAGATGCACCAATCCTGGATGTTTTCCATCCAGTTGAAGTAGACCTTCTTCCACTTGTCGGGGATGAAGACGGTCTCGCCGGCGCGGACGGCCTCGATGGCCGGCGGCGCCAGCTCGGCGGTGCGCAGGAACCACTGCTTGGAGATGTTCGGCTCGACCACGGTCTCGCAGCGCTGGCAGTGGCCGACGTTGTGGACATGGTCCTCCTCCTTCTCGATCAGCCCCTGGGCCCGCAGGTCCTCCACGACGGCGCGGCGGCAGGCGAAGCGGTCGAGGCCGCGATAGCGTTCGGGGATGGGCCCGGTCATGCGCCCCTGCTCGTCGATGACCACGATCTTTTCCAGGCCGTGCTTCAGGGCGATGCGGAAGTCGACCGGGTCGTGGGCCGGCGTGACCTTGACCGCGCCGGTGCCGAACTCGCGGTCGACGTCCTCGTCGCCGATGATGGGGACGGTCCGGCCGGTCAGCGGCAGCAGGATCTCCTGGCCGATCCGTTTCTTGTAGCGGGGATCCCTGGGGTGGACGGCGACGGCCACGTCGCCGAGCATGGTCTCCGGCCGCGTGGTGGCCACGACCACCCAGCGCTGCGGGTCGTCCCGCAGCGGGTAGCGGATGTGCGTCAGCCGGCCCAGGACCTCCTTGTGCTCGACCTCCAGGTCGGAGAGTACCGTCTTGCAGTTGGGGCAGCGGTTGACCATGTAGGTGCCCTGGTAGATCTTGCCCTCGCGGTAGAGGGCGACGAAGACCTTGCGCACCACGCGCTGCATCTCGTCGCTGAGGGTGAACTTCATCCGCGTCCAGTCCAGCGCCAGGCCGAGCTTCTTGATCTGGCCGACGATCTGCTTTTCCGAGCGCTCCTTCCACTCCCAGGTCAGCTGCAGGAACTTCTCCCGCCCCAGGTCCTCCTTGCTCTGCCCCGTCTCCTGCTTCAGGTTCTTCTCCACCATCATCTGCGTGGCGATGCCGGCATGGTCAACGCCGGGCAGCCACAGCACGTGGAAGCCCTGCATCTTCTTGCGGCGCACGATGATGTCGGGCAGAGACAGGGTCAGGGCATGGCCGATGTGCAGCGATCCGGTGACGTTCGGCGGCGGCAGGATGATGGAGAAGGGGATGCCCGCCGGCTCGGGCGCCGGCGTGAAGAGGCCGGCCTCCTGCCAGCGGCCGTACCATTCGGCTTCGGTCCGCAGATGGTCGTACGATTTTTCCATGTCGTGTTCAGGCACGTTCGAAGCTCCAGTATCCGGAGGATCAGAAACCGCTTTCGTTCAACTCCGACTTGATCTTGTCTATCTCTTCCTTGATGATCTTTTCGGCCAGGGGCGGGACGATCTCCCAGAGCAGCTCCTTGATCGTCTGGTTCAGCCGCTCCTCCAGCTTGCCGGTCATCTCGAAGCGCTGCGCCTCGGCCGCTGCCGGCCGCGGCGCCGGCTCGGGCTTGGACTCGCGCTTGGCCAGGTCGCTCAGTCGTGCCAGCTCGTCCTGGGGCGACCGCGTCTCGGTCCGGGGCTTCTCGCCGGCGCGCTCGCGCGCCTGGGCCTTCTCCGGCGCGGCCGGAGCCGGCGGCGCCGCCTTGCGGGCCGGTTCCAGCCGGTCTTCAAGCAAAGGCCCGGCGTACATGGTCTGGGCCGGGCTGCCCAGGTCGGTCTGCTCGAACTCCAGCGCCAGCTTCTCCTCCACGGGCTCGGCCTTGGCGGCCTCCGGCTTGAGAAGGTCCTCGCCGCTGTCCTCGCTGGCGATCTCCATGAAGCGCTCGTGGAACTCGTCCGACACGTCGCGGGAAACGGCGGCCGGCTCCACCTCGAACTCCAGCGGCGCGGACTCGGCGGCGGCGGGCGCGGCGGCATGGATCTCATCGAAGGCCGGCTCCTCGTCGAACGGGTTCTTCAGCGTCTCCTCGGTCTCCGGGGGCGTCAGGTTGTCCTTGGTGGGCTGGGTCTGGGTGATCTCCTCCGAGGGCAGGATCTCCTCGCGCTCCGGGGGCGGGGCGGTGGCGGGGCGCTGGGCAACGGAGACTTCCATCTCGCCACGGATGTCGGAGAAGCTGATATCCTCGCTCTCGGGCATCTCGGTCTCGATCTCGGGGAAATCCTCGGGGAAGGTGGTGGGGCCCTCGCCGGGGAATCCGGCCGCCGCCTGCGGCTCCTCGCGGCGGACGACCTTCATGACCGTGTCGACCAGGGCGTTGGAGTCGAAGGGCTTGGTGATGATGTCCTCGTAGCGAAGATGGCGGATCATCTCATTGTCGATGGGCTCGAAACTGCCCTTCATGAGGAACACGCGACAGCCCTTGAGGTCGGGGGCCTCATTGACGAAGCGGCAGACGTCGTAGCCGCTGAACTCGGGCAGCTTGACGTCGACGATGACCACGGCGGGGGCCAGCTGCAGCAGCTTGTCCTGGATGCCGGCGCCGCTCTCGAAGCTGCGCACCTCGATGTCCTCGATCTCCGAGAACGATAGCTCGACGATGCGGCGGATGGTATAGCTGTTGTCGGCCAGAACAATCACTTTCTTGCCCATGCTGGTCCTCCTCGACGTGTCCCGCCTGAAGTAGTATGTATCACTTTCCCCGGCGAAAAGTCAATACCGCGGTTGACAATTCCGCTATTTTGGGCGAAAATGGGCATATCATGGACAGAATAAAGGTCTTAATCGCCAAGCCCGGCCTGGACGGCCACGATCGGGGCGCCAAGATCGTCGCCAAGTATCTCCGTGACGCCGGCATGGAGGTCATCTACACCGGCCTGCGCCAGTCGCCGGAGACGATCGTCAACACGGCGGTCCAGGAGGACGTCTCCATCGTCGGCCTGAGCATCCTCTCCGGAGCCCACACCCAGCTGTGCCGCAAGATCATGGCCGTCTACCGCGAGAAGGGCATCACCCCGCCCCCCATGTTCCTGGGCGGCATCATCCCCGCCGCCGACGTGCCCGAACTCAAGCAGATCGGCATCGCCGAGGTGTTCCCGCCGGGCACGCCTCTGGAGCGCATCGCCGCCAAGGTCCGCGAGATCGCCGGCTAGCGTGGAGCGGGTGGTTGACAATGGGAATCCGCCGTTTTACAATGGCGTGAGCCGGACGGCATCATGACCCTACCAGGCGCAAAAAAGAGCCGCAAGTACTCGGTGATCATCGTCTCCGACGCCACTGCCACCAACCGCGAGTTTACCGTCTCCTCCAAGCTGATCCGCAACGCCCTGCTGGGCGGCTCCTTCCTGGTCGTCTTCTTCGGCGTCATCCTGTTCTCTTACCTGACCATGACGCTGGATGAGCAGAAGATGCGCCGCCTGGAAGCCGACGCACGCGCCAAGAAGCGGCAGATCAGCGAGATGACGGCCACCATCGGAGTGCTGAACGAGCGCCTCCGGCAGATGGAGATCTACAAAGAGAAGATCATGGTGGCCACCGGGTTGACCTCGCCGCTGGCCCTGCGCGAGGTGGGCAGCGGCGGTCCCGACGCCAGCGCCGCCGGGGCGGACTTCTCCGTCGCCGTGCCGCTGCTCCCCGGCACGCCGCCGAAGAGCGCCCTGCCGCCCGTGGCCGACGTCCGCGCCAAGGCGCGCCACATCGAGGAATCGCTGAAGACGGTGGAAAAATACGTCAACCAGCAGAAGCTGCAGCTGGCCGCCACGCCGGCCATCTGGCCCACCCGCGGCATCCTCTCCGGCCACTTCGGCAACCGCATCCACCCCTTCACCGGACGCTACGAGTTCCATAACGCCGTCGACATCGCCACCCAGCTGGGCAACAAGGTGATCGCCCCGGCCGACGGCGTCGTGCTGGTCGCCGAGACCCGCGACTACTACGGCAAGATGGTCATCATCGACCACGGCTTCGGCTACGTCACCCGCTACGGCCACCTGTCGGGCTACAACGTCCGCGAGGGCCAGCGCGTCAAGCGCTTCGACGTCATCGGCTACGTCGGCACCACCGGCCGCAGCAATGGCCCGCACCTGCACTACGAGGTGCGCTACTACGACAAGCCGATGAACCCCTTCGATTTCATCCTCGACAACTGAGCGGCCCGCGGCGCGCCGCGCCTGTTTTTGCATTTATTTTCCCCCTCGTCTTGATTTTGGATTTCGGATTACTTATAATCCGGGACGAATGGACACCATGCGATCCGTTATCTTCCGCGGCGGGACGGGAGCGCTTTCCGCGCCCGCAGCGGCCATGCATAAAAATAACTAGGAGGAGTTCCATGAAAAAAGTACTCGTGCTCGCCGCCCTGCTGTTCCTGATCGTGATCACCACCTCGTGCCAGAAGCCGGAGGAGGTCACGCTTTCCAAATACTTCCAGGCCATGAAGGCCAAGGACCGGGACACCATGGCCGCCATGGCCGCCGAGCCCTTCGCCGTCGAATTCAAGTCCTGGAAGCTGGTTTCCAGCGAACCGCCGGTCAGCGAGGACAGCGCCCTGCCGAAGATGATGGAGGAGCTGGCCGCCGCCAAGAAGAAGAAGGACGACCAGATCCTGATGGTCAAGGACAAGAAGGACGCCCTGGACCTGAAGCGCACCGAGCTGGGCGAAGCCCGCGGCGGCCGCGCCAAGGCCGAGATCCAGAAGGCCATCGCCGCCCTGGAGGCCGAGGTCGAGACCGAGACCGCCAACTACAAGCGCGATCAGGCCAATTACACGCAGATGAAGACCCAGGTGGAGAACGAGAAGAAGATGATCGCCCTCTCCACCAACATCGACCAGAACCAGGAGCTGCTGGCCGGCAAGGCCGTCACCACCAAGAGCATCGTCAAGATCGACGGCGCCGGCGGCGAGAAGGAATACGTCTTCACGCTGCGCAAGTACGAGCTGATCAACCCCGTGACCAACAAGGTCTCTTCCAATCGCTACATCATCCTGAAGATCCAGCCCAGGGAAGAGGCCGAGGCGGCGCAGTAAGCGCCTTTCCGACGAACCCAGGAAGCCCGGGAGCCGCAGGCGGCTCCCGGGCTTTTTCCCTGCCGCGGCGCCGGGAGCGCCCGGAGGCGGCCGGACATCACGCCTGAACCCCGAGCAAGGAGAAAAGCCATGAAAAAGAGCGCCTTGTTTTTCCTCTGCCTTTCCCTGGCCGCCGCCCTCTGCGGGCAGAAGCGCGCCCTGACCTTCGAGGACCTGTTCACCGTGGGTCGCCTGTCGTCGCCGGCGGTCTCCCCCGACGGCCGCTGGCTGGCGTTCGCCGTGCGCACCCCGGACATCGAGGCCAACACCTTCCATTCCGAGCTGTACGCTGTCGACCTGCAGGGGCGGACGCTGACGAAGCTGACCGACGGCAAGGGCAACAGCTCGGCGCCGGCCTTCCTGCCCTCCGGAATGCTGACCTTCGTCTCCAGCCGCGACGGCGACCCGCAGGTATGCGCCCTCGACCCGGCCCGCCCCGCCGACATCCGCGCGCTCACGGCCGTCCCGGGCGGCGTCGGCGGCTTCGTCTGGGCGGCCGACGGCAAGCGCCTGGCCTTCGCCCGCGACATCGACCCTCGGGCCGGGACCTTCGCCGAGGCGCTGGCCCTGGAGAAGGCGGCCGCCGCCGAGAAGGCGACCGGCAAGCTGCTGACCGGCCTGATGTTCCGCGTCTGGGACTCCTGGCGCGACGGCAAGCGCAGCCATGTCTTCCTGCATGCCCCCGGCGGCGAGGAGTACGAGGACCTCACGCCCGGCGACTTCGACACGCCGCCCCTCGACCTGGGCGGCGCCCAGGACTTCGCCTTCTCCGCCGACGGCGCCTGGTTCGCCTACGTGCGCAACACCGACCCGGTGGTGGCCACCTCGACCAACAATGACGTCTTCCTGCGATCCCTGCGCGACGGCGGCGAGAAGAACGTCAGCGCCGACAACCGCGGCGCCGACGCCAACCCCGTCTTCTCCCCGCGCGGCCGCTACCTGGCCTACCTGTCCATGCGCCGGCCCGGCTTCGAGGCCGACAAGAAGGACATCATCCTCTACGACCTGCGCAGCGGCGCCCGCCGCAACCTGACCGCCGCCTTCGCCAATACCATCGCCTCCTTCGAGTTCGCCGCCGACGAGCGGGCGATCTACTTCGTGGCCTCGGAGGGCGTCTACGAGCCGGTCTTCAAGCTGACCCTGGCCAGCGGCAAGGTGGAGAAGATCGTTCCCGCCGTCAACGCCTCGGCCCTTCGCCTCGTCCCCGGCGGCCGCGAGCTGGTCTTCCTGGCCCAGAACGTGGCCCTGCCCCACGAGCTCTTCAAGGTCGACCTGCGCAGCCGCCGCCTGACGCAGCTGACGCGCTTCAACCACGAGCGGCTCAAGGACGTGGAAATGAACCGCGCCGAGACCTTCCGCTTCGCCGGCGCCAAGGGCGAACCGGTGGAGGGCTTCCTGGTCAAGCCGCCCTTCTTCGACCCGGCCGCGAAGTACCCGCTGGTCTTCCTGGTGCACGGCGGCCCGCAGAGCGCCTGGACCGACGACTTCCATTACCGCTGGAACCACAGCCTGTTCGCCGCGCCCGGCTACGTGGTGGCGGCGATCAACTTCCACGGCAGCCCAGGCTACGGTCAGCCGTTCACCGATTCGATCTCCGGCGACTGGGGCGGAGCCCCCTTCGTCGACCTGGTCAAGGGGCAGCAATACCTGGTGGAGAACTTCCCCTTCATCGACGCCGGGCGCATTGTCGCCGCCGGCGCCTCCTACGGCGGCTTCATGATCAACTGGATGGCCGGCCACATGGATGAGTTCAAGTATCCCTTCCGCTGCCTGGTCTCGCACGACGGCATCTTCGACTCGCGCAGCATGTACTACTCCACCGAGGAGCTGTGGTTCGAGGAGTGGGAGCACGGCGGCGTGCCCTGGCAGAGCGCCCTGTACGAGAAGTGGAACCCCGCCAACTTCGTCGAGAAGTTCAAGGTGCCGATGCTGGTGGTCCACAGCGAGAGGGACTACCGCGTGCCGGTGTGCCAGGGGCTGATGCTGTTCACCGCCCTGCAGCGGCGCGGCGTCGAGTCGCGGATGCTCTACTTCCCCGACGAGAACCACTTCGTGCAGAAGCCGCAGAACGCCCGGCTGTGGTGGCGGACGGTGTTCTCCTGGTTCGCAGAGCATGTAAAGTAGGGCTCAGACTTCAGGCGATAGACGTCAGTGCCGGGCAGGAAAACGGGCACGTTCATCCCATCTCCGTGCTTTGTTCCCGCGAACGTCAGGCGTCTAACGTCTGCCATCTCTGGATCGCGAGGTCATGGATGAAAGAACACGCTTGGCCCGACCATATCGACGTGGCCATCACGGTCTGCGACCGCGAGGGCACCATCCTGTACATGAACGCCAGGTCGGAGGCGACGTTCGCCGCCGGCGGCGGCGGCACGCTGGTCGGCAGGAGCCTGCTGCCCTGCCACCCCGAGGCGGCGCGGCGCAAGATCGGCCGCATCATGGAGACCGGGCAGGCCAACAGCTACACCATCGAGAAGAACGGGATGAAGAAGCTCATCCACCAGGCCCCGTGGTACGAAAACGGCGAGCTGGGCGGGCTGGTGGAGTTCTCCATCGTGCTGCCCGCGGACATGCCGCATTTCAAGCGTAACTGACAGGAATCAGACGCCAGAGGCCAGCAAGAAAGAGGCCTGAATCATTGCTGTCCAAAATAAATCGTTTTTTGGATGGGTATTCAGTACCGTATAGGGTTTTGGGGCTAACCCAGACGGTTTTCCGGGCAAGGTCAGATGCTCATGAGACTAGGATTCCAAGCACCCAGCACCAAAGAAAGTGATAGTGTTAGTGATAGTGTTAGGAAAAGCCCATAACGAAATCTTTTTTAATCAATGCATACTATTGACCCAACTATTTTATTAGAAATCGCACGAGTGCATTCACAAACACTAACACTATCACTATCACTTTCTTTGGTTTTGGCCATTTGGACATTGGGGCTTGGTGCGTATTTGAAATTTGGTGCTTGGAAATTGGTGCTTCAGTCCTACCAGCTTCTAAAAGTTATTCTGGACAGATCTGGGCCGGAAGGGATTCTCTGAGCGCTCGCTGGCCTGGCCAGCGTCTGCCGCCAGGCATTTCACGCTTCTCTCTGCTTCTTCATCGCCGTCGAAATATTGAACGGCACGTAGAGCGGGCAGAAGCCCGCCGCCGCCGTCAGCAGCGGGATCAGGGCGAACAGCCCCCACCAGGTCCGGAAATAAAAGCCCAGGGCCACGCCGGCGATGCCGATGACGCCCCGGGCGACGCGGTCGGTCGTTCCCATGTTCTGCTTCATGTCGCACCTCCTCCGAAACAGGCGGGACGGCAGACGCCAGGCGGCAGCAGGGAAAAAGCCCCGTCGGATCGGGGAAATGCCCGCTTCTCATGCTGTCCACCCACGTCGCTCATCTCGCCTCTGGCATCTCGGCAAGCTTCTTCAGTTGCTCCTCGATCTCAGGCAGCGACGGCCTGCGGGCCGGGTCCTTGTCGATCATGGCCGCGATCAACGCCCCGGCTTCCGGCGGCACGGCGGGGTTGATCTCGCGCGCCGGCAGCGGCTCGGTATCGAGGATGCGGTGGATCACCTCGCCGGTGCCCTCGGACCAGAACGGCCTGGTGTCCGTCAGCATCTCGTAGAGGATGATGCCCGCCGAATAGATGTCGCCGGCCGGGGAGGAGACGCCGTCGCGGATGCGCTCGGGCGGCAGGTAGCGGACGGTGCCCATGACCACCCCGGACATGGTCAGCCGCGACTGGGCCGGGGTGATGGCCAGGCCGAAGTCGAGCAGCTTGACGAACAGCGGCTGCCCGGGGCGCTCGCAGATCATGACGTTCTCCGGCTTCAGGTCGCGATGGACGATCTGCCGGCAATGGATGGCGCCGAGCGCGTCGACCACCTGGCGCATGATCGTGACGGCGTCGGCCAGCGGCAGCGGCCCGCGCGAGCGCATGAGCCGGGCCAGCGAAATCCCTTCCAGCAGCTCCATGGCGATGTAGAAGCAGTCCCCGGTCTCGCCGCGCTCGAAGACGCTCACGACGTGCGGGTGGTCCAGCGTGGCGGTGATGAGCGACTCGTGGCGGAAGCGGCGCTTCTGGGCCTCGTCGTGGAAGTTCTCCTCCTTGAGCAGCTTCAGGGCCACGACGCGGCCTTGGCCCAGCAGGTCGCGCGCCCGGTAGACCGTGGCCATGCCGCCGCTGCCGATGGTCTCCAGCAACCGGTAGTGGCCGACCTGCGTCCGCTTCTTCCAGAACGACACGGCGCGCAGGTAGCGGCGCAGCAGCTGCCAGGTGGCCCCCGACAGCGCGGCGAAGGCCAGGACGGCCAGGGCCAGGAACCAGGCCGTCTGCCAGACAAAGGGGCGCAGGACGAAGGCGAAGGAGGCGTCGGCCCGGTTCCAGACCCCGTCGGCGCTGGCGGCGATCACGCGGAAGCGGTAGCGCCCGGGGCGCAGGTCGTTATAAAAGGCCTGGCGCCGGGAGCCGGCGTTCACCCAATCGCGGTCGTAGCCGTCCAGCCGGTAGCGGAACACGATGCGGTCGGAGCGGACCAGGCTCAGGGCGGTATAGGTGAACTCGAGCTTGCGGCTCCCGGCCGGCAGCGTCCAGGAGCCGGCCCCGCCCTCGCCCGCCAGGGGCAGGCGGCGGCCGTCGGCCACGGCCTCCTCGATGAGCACCGGCGGCACCCGGCTGCTGGGGCGGATGGCAGCCGGGTCGACGCTGGCCACGCCGACCAGGTTGGCGAACCACAACCGGCCGTCGGCGTCGCGCCAGCCGGCGGGATTGCCGTAATTGCAGATCCGGCTCTTCATGCCGTCGTTTTCGTCGAACATGCGGCCGGCCACGCGGCGCGTGCGGTCGAAGGCCGCCGCCTCCAGCTCGCCGGCCCCGACGTGGAAGATGCCGCGCTCGCTGCTCAGCCACATGTCGCCCGTCCCGTCCTTGAGGATGGCGTAGACCCGGCTGTCGAACAGCCCCTGGTCGGTGCCCACCGATCCCCAGCGGCCGTCCCGGAAAACCTTGATCCCCTGCTTCGTCCCCACCCACAGGTTGCCCGCGTCATCCTCGAGGAACGAGTTCACCTGGCAGCCGGCAAGGAACGGCTCGGCCGTGAACCGCCCGCCGCCCGCGGCGCGCAGGACCGCCAGGCCGTTGTCGCAGCCCGCCCACACGTTCCCCGCGCGGTCGATCCGCAGCGATGAAACGAGATCGCCGGGAAGGCCGGCGGCGGCGCCGAAGCGTTTCGTCCTGCCATTGCCGACCACGAAGATCCCCTGGCCCCAAGTTCCGGCCCATAGGCGGCCAGCCGGATCGCGGGCCAGGCAGCGCACCTCGACTCCGCGCCGCACCCCGGGCAGGGGTACGGCCCGGGCTCGGCCTTCCCGAAAGCGCAGCAGGCCGTCCGAAGTGCCCAGCCACAGCGCCCCGTCCGCGCCGGTCTCCAGGGAATAGACCGCATGGTTCCTCGCTGCCCCGGGCAGGGCGAAGGAGTCGCAGCGGCCGTTGCGATAGCGGTTGAGATAGCCCCCGCCGCCGCCGATCCACAATTCCCCGGACGCGCCGCCGTGCAGGCAGCGGAACTTGCTGCCCGCCAGGCCCTCGCGGTCGGTGTAGGCGGTGATCTTCTCGTCGCGCACCTGGATCAGGCCGCCGTCCAGCGCTCCCACCCAGAGCGAGCCCTCAACGTCCTCGTGCACGGCGTAGACGTAATCGCTGTCGATCCCCTTGCTCCTGCCCAGGAACTGCCAGTCGCCGTCATGCCAGCGGTACAGGCCGTTTTCGCTGCCCACCCACACGTTGCCGTCGCGGTCCTCGACCAGTGCCGTGACCAGCGAATTCAGGCCTTCCGGCGGCGACACGTCCTGCCAGCGCCCGCCGCGAAAGCGGATCAGGCCGTCGTCGGTGCCGAGCCAGAGGCTGCCGTCATGGCTGGACCGGATGATGAAGATCTCCCTCGGCACCAGGGCGGAGCCGGGCACGAGCGTTCGCCAGGCGCCGTTCTCCAGCCGCTGCAGCCCGCCGCCGGCGACACTGGTTACCAGCCTGCCGGCGTCGTCCACGGCCAGGGCCATGATGGGGACGTTGGCCAGGCCGGGCTGACGGACCGGTGGGCTATCGCTCCCGGCCGGGAAGCGGAACAGGCCGGCCGACGTTCCCACCCACAGGTCGCCGCGGGCATCCTCGGCGATGCAGGAATAGGAGATGCGCGAGACGTCGTCGGGAAACGGATGGTCGCGGAACTCCCCGCGCTCCATGGAGAGCAGTTTCCCGCGCAAGGTGCCGATCCACAGCACCCCCCGGCGATCGACATGGAGGTTGTTGACGAAATTATCCTGGAAAGCGGGGATATTGCCGCTGTTGTAAATGGTGAAGTTCACCCCGTCGAAGCGCACCAGCCCCTCGGCGGTGCCCAGCCAGAGAAAGCCGCGGCGATCCTGAGCGATGGCCAGGACCGAGCTGTTGGGCAACCCCCTCTCGCTCTTCCAGACGTTGATTGCGTACTGGGTGACCCTCTTCGCCGGGTTCAACCCCCACAAGCCGCAGGCCAGCTCGGCCAGCAGGCACAGGACGATGGTCCTGCGCCGAAGGCCGGATGCCATGGAGCGTGCGGCGGGGACGCGGTCCACGTCCCTACATGGCCGGTATCGTGGTGCGGCAGAGCCGCATCTCCAGCATCCCCTTTTGGCCGGCGAAGATCGTCTCGAGCCGGGCCAGGGCCTTTTGGGCCTCAAGGAATTTCTTGCCCTTGCGCTTGTCTACCGGGACCGAATCGAGATACGCGCGCAGTTTCGCCAGCAGCAGGTTGACGTTGGCTTTCTTGATGTCCATCGGCACCTCCAAAGATTCCTAGCCGAAATTGTAGCCAATCGGGAAAACGATTGCAATCGGCGCCGCGGTTGCCCGCCGCGGGCCGGCCTGCTACAATGAGCGCGACATGGGGAAAATCTTCTCCCTGACCCTGGTCCTGGGCTCGGCGTGCAATTTTTCGTGCTCCTACTGCCCGCAGCGCCGCGGGGCGGACAGGCTGAGGATGGGCGACGTCGCGGCGTTCCTGGATTTCCTGCGCCCCCGCCTGGCCGGCCGGGTCCTCCTGCGCTTCACCGGCGGCGAGCCGCTGCTGCACTGGCCGCTCATCGCGGGCACGGTGCGCCATGCCGGCCGCTTCTCCGGAACGGAGTTCCGTTTCGCCCTGACCACGAACGGCTCGCTGCTGGACCGCGGGCGCATCCGCTTTCTCAGGGAGCACGGCTTCCGGGTGGGGCTGAGCCACGACGGCTTGGCCCAGCCCGGGCGCGACGCCGGCAGCGTCGCGGCGGTGGCGGCGGCGCTGGACCGGCTGCGGCGCTTCCATCCCGACGGGTACGTGGTGAACAGCGTCTTTACGCCGCGGACCCTGCCGCTGCTGGCCGCGAGCGTCGCCGGGCTGCTGCGCGAGGGGCACCGGCGGCTGCGCGTCACCCTGGACCGGACCGCCGACTGGAAGCCCGCCGACCTGGAGGCGCTGGAACGGCAGATGGCGCGGGTGGTGACGGCCTGCCGCGCGCAGCGGCGCCGCAGCGGCGAAACGCCGCTGGAGAACCTCGGCCCGGCGGACAGCCGCGGGGTGTTCGCCTGCGGCGCCGGCCGCGACCGGCTGGCGCTCCTTCCCGACCGCACCGTCTGGGGCTGCGAGCTGTTCCACCCCCTGTTCGGCCAGGACGGCCGGCGCCCGGATTTCACGCGCTTCCGCTTCGGGACGCTGGAGCGGTTCCTGTCCGCCAAGGGGCGGCCAACGGCCGCGCGCGCCGGCGCCGCGCTGCGCCAGGACTACTTCATCATCGGCGGCCGCAGGCGGCTGTGCGGCCTCTGCGCCGACCTGGAGCGCTGCGCCGTGTGCCCGGCGACGGCGGCCCTGGCCACCGGCGTGCCCGGCGTGCTCCCGGCCTGGACCTGCCGCCTGCAGCGGATCCTGCTGCGGGCGGCGTCCCGCTTCCGCCGCGCCGGCCCGGCCTCGGCTTGACATGGCGGGGAATCTAGTATATATATATGGGCGTGTTGGGCGGTTAGCTCAGCTGGTAGAGCATCGGTTTTACACGCCGGGTGTCAGAGGTTCAAACCCTCTACCGCCCAGGCTGACCATACATGGCGCGGGGTCGTAGTTCAGCTGGTTAGAACGCATGCCTGTCACGCATGAGGTCGCGAGTTCGAGTCTCGTCGGCCCCGCCATTCCCCAGGCTGGGGGCGAAAAGGTTTCGACAGTCTTGATGAAGTTGGAGAGGCGGACTGAGCTGAGCACTCGCTAAAATGCTCAAAAAAAGAACCGCAAACAACTTTGCACTCGCAGCGTAAATAACACGCTGCCGTTCCGGCCCTCCCCGCCCGCGGGGGGGCCAGGGGCGTCACAAGGCGGGCTAGCGCCGCGGGGAGCGCCTTCTGTCCCGCGGGGCGAAACCTAAAGGGGGCCGCCGGCGGCCTATTTTGTTTGTTTTGACGGCCGTCGTCGTACTTGAAACAAACTACGCCCGTAGGCTCTTCAATGGATTCTCGATTGGACGCGGGTTCGATTCCCGCCGCCTCCACTTGCCGTCCAGCCCCATGAAAAAAAGCATAAAGGCAGGCCTGCTGTGCGCCGTGCTCCTGGCCGCTCCCCTTCTGCCCGCGCCGCTGGGCATCAGCTTCCGATCCTTCGACCATGAAGGATACACGCGCGTCGTCTTCCAGTCCGACCGCGCCTTCGCCTACTCCGTCGACGTCCAGGAGGACCGCCTGCAGCTGCGCCTGAACGGCCGCGCCGACTTCCCCGCCCCCGCGGTGGCCGTCGCCAACTCGCTGCTGCTGGAGAAGGTGACCTGCGAGCAGCGGGACGAGGGCAGCGTGCTCACCGTCCACTTCCGCGGCGCCGCGGCGGTGCGCAAGAGCTTCGTGCTGGAGAAGCCCTTCCGCGTCGTCTTCGACCTGGTGCGCGCCGAAAAGCAGGCGCCGGCCCCGCCCCAGGCTCCGCCGGAAGCGGCCAAAAGCGAGGCCGCCGCCGAGGAGCCGGCGCCGGCGCCGCGGCCCAGGCCCATCGAGACGATCTGCCTGGATCCCGGCCACGGCGGCGAGGATTTCGGCGCCATCGGCCGCTCCAAGCTGAAGGAGAAGGACGTCACGCTCAAGATCGCCCTCAAGCTGAAGAAGCTGATCGAGTCCCGCACCGGCCTGCGCGTGATCATGACCCGCGACAAGGACAGCGAGGTCTCGCTGAACACCCGGGCCTCCATCGCCAACAACCAGCTGGGGCAGATGTTCATTTCCATCCACGCCAATTCCTCCTTCCGCAAATCGGCCTACGGCTCCGAGACCTATTTCGTCAGCCTGCAGGCCACCGACCCCGAGGCGCTGGAACTGGCCCAGAAGGAGAACCAGAACGCCGAGGATCCGGGCGAGGCCATCCAGAACGACGAGCTGAAGATGATCCTGTGGAACATGGCCCAGACCGAGCACATCCGCGAGTCGAGCAAGCTGGCCGAGGCCATCCAGAACGAGCTGAACCAGCTGCTGGGCACGCGCGACCGCGGGGTCAAGCAGGCGCCCTTCCGGGTGCTGATGCGCACGGCCATGCCCGCCGTCCTCATCGAGGCCGTCTTCATTTCCAATCCCAGCGAGGAGCGCAAGCTGCAGAGCGACGACTTCCTCGACAAGATCGCCCAGGCCATCTACAACGGCGTCAGCAAGTTTATTTACGCTTATAACGGCAGCCTCAAATGAAGAAGGGCACGCGGGCCTGGCTGGCGGCCGGGGCGGCCGCCCTGGTACTGGCCGCGGCGCTGTTCCTGCTGCTGCGCCGCCGCCCGCAGGGCTTCGTACCCGAGCTGCTGAGCCGCGACGACGGCCGCGGCGGCGCCGTCGCCGAGTTCATCAAGGTGAAGCTCTTCTTCCTCAGCGAAACCTCGCGCTACCTGCAGCCGGTCTACCGCGAGATCGAGATGCCCGAGGCGCGCGAGGAGCTGTACCGCCGCTTCGTCTCCCTGCTGCTGGCCGGCGACGGGGCCCACATCGCGCCGGTGCCCGCCGGCGTGCAGCTGCGCAGCCTGCACTACCTGGCCGGCCGCCAGATGCTGCTGCTCGACTTCAGCGAGTCGCTGGCCGGAGCCTTCCCCGGCGGCACGGCGGCGGAGTTGGAGTTCATCTATTACATGGTCGACAACGTCTGCTACAATTTCCGCGAGATCAAGAAGGTCAAGTTCCTGATCGGCGGCAACGAGAGCAAGTCCCTGGCCGGCCACATCGACCTGGAACGGCCGTTCTTTCCCGATTTCACCTGGATCCAGGAGCCGTAGCCGCGCCGCCGACCGCGGACCCGGCAACGCCGGGGCCCGGGGAACGCCGCAAGCCCGCGAGGAGGGTTCATGCTGTCAACGATCGAGAAGGTGCTGTTCGCCGCCGCCGTCGCGCTGGCGCTGTTCCTGGCGCTGCGAGAGTTCCTGCGCAAGTTCCGGCTGGTCCGCAGCGGCCGGCCGGTCAACCGCCTCGACCGCCCCGGCACGCGGCTGCTGCGCACCGCCCGGCAGGTGCTCTTCCAGACGCCGGTCATCGCCCAGCGCCCGGTCACGGGCTTTTTCCACGCCTTCATCTTCTGGGGCTTCCTCGTTTTCCTGGGCGTCACCCTCAACCACGTCGCCGAGGGCTTCTTCGCGGGCGTCAGCCTCTTCGGCCATGGCGGCTTGTACGCCGCCCTGCTGTTCCTGGCCAACCTGTTCGCCGGCCTGATCATCGCCGCCGTCGCCTACTTTTTCGTGCGCCGCTACGTCGTCCGCGTAAAGAGCCTGCAGCGCCCCTCCTGGCAGTCGCTGACCGTGCTCTCCTTCATCCTCGTCCTGATGGTCAGCTTCCTCTACTACGAAGCCTTCAAGATGACCCTCCCGGGGGCGCCGCGCATCCCGGCCAACTTCCTGGCCAACCTGGCCTTCGCCGGCCTCCCCGCCGCCCTGGCCGGCGCGCCGCAGCCGGGCTGGGTGACGTTCCTGTGGTGGCTGCACATCCTGGTCATCATGGCCTTCGGCGTCTTCATCATGTACTCCAAGCACCTGCACCTGCTGGCCGGCCCGGTCAACCTGTTCTTCCGCAACCTGGGGGTCAAGGCCGAGATCCCGGTCGTCGACCTGGAGGCACAGGAGAAGTTCGGCACCCCGCAGGTGAACGACCTGACGCGCAAGGACCTGCTCGACCTCTTCTCCTGCGCCGAGTGCGGCCGCTGCGACGACGTCTGCCCGGCCTTCCAATCGGGGAAGGCGCTTTCGCCGCGCACGCTGCTGGACAAGCTGAAGCAGCACCTGCTCGAGTCGGAGCAGGACCTGCGCCGCGACCCGTCGGCGCTGAAGAAGCTGCTGGGCGAGGTGGTCAGCGAGCAGGAGGTCTGGGACTGCACCACCTGCGGCGCCTGCATGCAGGTCTGCCCCATGCTCAACGAGCACATCGCCAAGATCATGGGCATGCGCCAGTATGCCGTGCTGATGGAGTCGCGCTTCCCCGAGGAGTTCCAGACCCTCTACCGCGGCCTGGAGAACCAGGGCAACCCCTGGGGCCTCGGGGCCGACGGCCGCGGCGACTGGGCCAGGGAGCTGGGCGTGCCGCTGCTGGCGGAAAAGGGCGAGTGCGACATCCTGTTCTGGGTCGGCTGCGCCGGCAGCTACGACCAGCAGTCGCAGAAGACCTCGCGCTCGCTGGCGCGCCTGCTGCAGCGCGCCGGCTGCGACTTCGCCATCCTCGGCGCCGAGGAGACCTGCTGCGGCGACCCGGCGCGGCGCAGCGGCATGGAGTACCTGTACCAGATGCAGGCCAGGCAGAACATCGAGACCCTGAAGCGCTACAAGTTCCGCCGCATCGTCACCGCCTGCCCCCACGGCTATCATGTCCTGAAGAATGAGTATCCCAAGCTGGGCGGGAACTATGCGCTGCTGCACCACAGCGAGCTGCTGCTGGAGCTCCTGGAGCAGGGCCGGCTCCGCGTCCAGCCCGCCGCCGGCGGCGCCCCGGCCTACCATGACCCCTGCTACCTCGGCCGCTACAACGGGATCTACGAGGCCCCGCGCCGGGCGCTGGCGCGGCTGGGGCTGCGGCCGCGCGAGATGGCATCCAGCCGCGAAACCAGCTTCTGCTGCGGCGCCGGCGGCGGCGGCATGTGGAAGGAGGAGAAGACCGGCAAGCGCATCAGCCATTGCCGCCTCGAGCAGGCGGCGGCGACCGGCGCCGGCGCCGTCGTCACCTCCTGCCCGTTCTGCGCGATCATGTTCCACGACGCCATCGCCGAGACCGGGCGCGAGGGGATGAAGTCCCTGGACCTCGCCCAGGCCATCGAGGAGAGCCTGGCCTGAGGCCGGAACCGCGATGAAGGCCAAGGCGCTGGAACGGGCCGGCGACGCCGCCGTCCTGGCCGGCTTCGCCGCGTTCTTCGCCCTCGGCGGCGGCAACCTGGCGGCCCCGCTGCTGGCCCTGCTGCTCGTTTTCCTGGCGGCCCGCGTCCGCTGCGCCTCCTCCGCCCGTGCGGTCTTCCTGCCGCTGTCCTCCGGGCTGCTGCTCCTGCCCATGCGCCTCTTCTACTGGGATCGCGCCGACTTCGCCGGCCGCTCGCGCTCCCTGCTGCTGCTGGCGGCCCTGTTCGCCCTGGCCGCCCTGGCCAGGCGGCGGCGCTGGCCGCAGCGCTTCCTGCGCCGCTTCAACGGCCTGGCACTGAAGCGGAGGCTGGCGGCGATCTTCCTCGCCTGCGAGCTGCTCTTCACCGCCGGCGCCGCCCTGCTGACCCGCGGCGGGGTCGGCCTGGCTGGCGACGAGCCCCATTACCTGGCCATCAGCCAGTCGCTGGTCCGCGACCGCGATCTCAACGTCTTCAACCAGTATTTCCGCGGCGGTTTCCGCGAGTTCATGGACGTGGAGAAGCTGCCGGCCCACGGCACCTGGGGCAAGGGCTACAAGCGGATCTACTCCTACCACCTTCCCGGCCTCTCCCTGACCCTGGCGCCCTTCTTCTTCGTGCGCATGCCGCCGCCGCTTCTCCACTTCCTGGCCCGCTCCTACCTGGGGCTGTTCGGTGCCGCCCTGGCGGTCCTGGTCTACCTGTTCGGCCTGCGCCTGTGGCGCTCGCGCAGCCTGTCCTTCTTCGTCACCCTGGTCTTCGCGCTCACCGCCCCGGTATTCTTCTATTCCTTCCATCTCTTCCCCGAGGTCCAGGCCATGCTGCTGGTGCTGGGCGCGCTGTACCTGCTGCTTTTCAAGGCCCGCTCACGGCCCAGCGCCCCCCTGTGGGCCGGCCTGCTGCTGGGCGCGGCCATCTTCTGGGGCGTGAAGTACGTCCTCTTCGTCTATCCGCTCACCCTGGGCTTCTGCGCCGTCTGGCTATGGCAGCGGCGCTGGCGGCCTGCCCTGCTGCTGGCCCTTTTCCCGCTGCTGTTCCAGGCGCTCTTCTTTTTTTTCCTGCACGCCGCCTACGGCACGTTCTCGCCCAGCGCCGTCTACCACGGCATGCTCAGCCCCGAGCAGTCGGCGGCGTTCTACGAGTCCCTGCTGAGCGGCATCCCCCTGCGCCTGCGTTTGGAGACCCTGCTCGACTATTTCTTCGACCAGCGCGACGGCCTGCTGCTGTACAACCCCGTCTATTTTCTCGCCTTCCCCGGCCTGCTGCTGGCGCTGAAGAACTTCCGGCGCTACCGCCTGGCCCTGCTGCTCTCCCTGCCGGCGGCGCTGTTCGTCCTTAACCAGGCCTTCTCGACCATCCGCCCCGGCTACTGTCCCCAGGGCCGCTACCTGGCGCCGGCGACTTGGGCGCTGATGCTCCTGGCCGTGGTCTATTATCGCGAGGCCCGCGGCCGCTCCTTCCGCCGCGCCTTCCTGGTGCTGCCCGCCTATTCGCTGTTCGTCACCGCCTTTCAGGCGCTGCGGCCGTTCACCCTCTATCAGCCTACCACCCACGACATCCTGGTGCGCGCCGGAGGCATGTTCCGGGAATGGAGCAACCGCGTTATTGACCTGCCGCGGCTCCTGCCCTCGTACATCAAGATCGACAACAGCGGCTGGCTGCCCAACCCGGTTTTCCTGGTCCTCTTCGCGCTGTTGACGGCGCTGGCGCTGCTGCGCCGAGGCAGCGGCGGCCGGCGCTGGAGCCGGGCGGCAGCCCCGGCGGCCGTCTTCCTGGCCGTCTTCTCCCTGGCCTCCCTCTTTCCCCGGCTGGCCGCGAGCGATCCCCAGCTGGTCACGGGCCCGCGCGACCTCCCCTGCGGCGTCTTTTTCGATCCTCCGGCCGTGCGCCGCGAGGGTACCGCGGCCTGGCTCGTCGCCAGCGAGCGCAGCCGGGTGCGCATCGAGGCGCTGCGGCCCCTGAAGGCGGTCGAGCTCGGCCTGGAGAACGCGGGGCAGGAGCCGCTGGAGCTGGAGGTGCGCCTGTTCGACCGCCCCGCGGCGCGCGAGCTCCTGGCTCCGGGGGCGAGCGTCCGCGTGCGCCTGGCGCGGCCGCGCTGCAAGCGCATCGGCGCCCGCTGCGGCTACCAGCTCGAGCTGCGCGGCCGCCCCGGCGAAACGGGACGCAAGCCGGCCTGGCGTCTGCGCCTCGGCCTGCGGTGAGCCCCCGGCACGCCGGCCGCCGGCTGTGGTATAATGGCCGGCGACCTGGAGCGAGCGCGCC
>JAEAMF010000788.1_pt1 | contig 31452 bp, 27 predicted proteins | sample 8958721 | NCBI WGS metagenome assembly JAEAMF01 (sample SAMN16933255, study PRJNA681124) | bioreactor sludge metagenome | isolation source: anaerobic bioreactor treating anionic surfactant - SDBS | place: India: Bengaluru | collected 2019-02-28 | reverse complement strand
GGTGATGATCTCCACCTGCTCGCCGGTCTGCAGGCTGTAGTTGAGCGGCACGATGCGCCCGTTGACCTTGGCGCCGCGGCAGTTGTGGCCGATCTCGGTGTGCACCCGGTAGGCGAAGTCCAGCGGTGTGGCGCCGGTCGGCAGGTCGATGGCGTGGCCGTCGGGAGTGAACACATAGACGCGGTCGGGCTCGATGTCGACGCGCAGCTGCTCGGCCAGGCCGCCGATGTCGCCCAGCTCCTCGTGCCATTCGAGCACCTGGCGCAGCCAGGCGATCTTCTCCTCGTAGTGGCTGGAGCCGGAGTTGACGTCGGTGCCCTTGTACAGCCAGTGGGCGCACACGCCCAGCTCGGCCTCCTCGTGCATGGCGTGGGTGCGGATCTGCACCTCCAGCACCTTGCCCTCGGGGCCGATCACCGCGGTGTGCAGCGAGCGGTAGCCGTTCTCCTTGGGGTTGGCGATGTAGTCGTCGAACTCCTTGGGAATGTGCCGCCACAGGGTGTGCACGATGCCGAGGGCGGTGTAGCAGTCGCGCACCTCGGGCACCAGGATGCGCACGGCGCGCACGTCGTAGATCTGGCTGAACTCCAGGCCCTTGCGCTGCATCTTGCGCCAGATCGAATAGATGTGCTTGACCCGGCCGCTGATGTCGGCCTCGATGCCGGTGGCGTCGAGTTCCTCGCGCAACTGGCTCATCACGCTGTTGATGTACTGCTCGCGATCGAGACGGCGCTCGTGCAGCAGCTTGGCGATCTGCTTGTACTGCTCGGGCTCGAGGTAGCGGAACGACAGGTCCTCGAGTTCCCACTTGATGTGACCGATGCCCAGGCGATGGGCCAGCGGCGCATAGATGTCGAACACCTCGCGGGCCACCCGGTAGCGCTTGTCGTCGGGGGCGTTCTTCACCGCACGGATGGCACAGGTGCGCTCGGCCAGCTTGATCAGCGCCACGCGCACGTCGTCGATCATCGCCACCAGCATCTTGCGCAGGTTCTCCACCTGCGCCTGGGCGCCAAGCACCATGGACTGGCGCGGATTGAGACTGGCACTGATCGCGGCCATGCGCAGCACGCCCTCGATCAGCTTGGCGACCTGGGCGCCGAAGCGCTGGCCGACCGCCTCCAGGCTGGTCTTGCCCTCGCGCACCGCACGGTAGAGCACGGCGGCGACCAGCGACTCCTGGTCGAGCTTGAGGTCGGCGAGGATCTCGGCGATCTCAAGGCCGGTACGGAAGCTCGACATGCCCTCGGCCCAGATGTTCTGCGCGGCGATCGCCTGCTGCTCGACCTCGCGGGCGAACTCGCAGGCCTTGCGCAGGCTGTCGCGATCGAGGGCCGGGTCGACATCGAGGATGTGATCCAGCCAGGCCTCGAGGTTGATGCTGCCGTCGGTGTTGACCGGCTGTTGCGCTCTTACCTGTACCATCGTCTTTCACCTTTCCTGCCAGGGCACGGAACAGCCGTGCCCGGTCAAGGGCCCGCCTCCGCGGGTCCTGCCTGCGCCGGCCTTCTGCGGACCGGTGCGCCTACGGACGCTCGGCGTCCGCCTCGAACAATGCCATCGCCTCCACATGCGCCGTCTGCGGGAACATGTCGAGGATGCCGGCGCGCTTCAGGCGATAGCCCTGCTGCGCCAGCGCTGCCGCGTCGCGCGCCAGCGTGGCCGGGTTGCACGACACGTAGAGCACGCGCCGCGCGCCCAGGGCACGCAGCTGGCCGACCACCGCCGCCGCGCCGTCACGCGGCGGGTCCAGCAGTACCGCGGCGAAACCGCCGCGCGCCCAGCCCGTCTGGCCCAGCGGCTGGGACAGGTCGGCGCGGAAAAAGTGCGCATTGCCCAGGCCATTGGCCGCGGCATTCGCCGCGGCCCGCTCGACCATCGCCTGCACGCCCTCCACCCCCACCACCTCGGCGGCGCGCCGGGCCAGCGGCAGGGCGAAGTTGCCCAGGCCGCAGAACAGGTCGAGCACCCGTTCGTCGGCCTGCGGCGCCAGCCAGGCCATGGCCTGGGCGAGCATCGCCTCGTTGACCGGGGCGTTGACCTGGACGAAGTCGCCCGGCCGCCAGGCCAGGGTCAGCCCCTCGCCCTCCAGCCGATAGCCCAGCTCCTGCGTCGGCTCGTCCGCCTGCGGCTCGCCTTCGCCCTGCCACCACAGCTGGGCGCCGTGCGCGGCACAGAAGGCCCGCAGCGCGGTGCGATCCTCCTCCGCCAGCGGCTGGGTGTGGCGCACCAGCAGCGCACTGGCGGTGCCCTGGAACAGCTCGGCGTGGCCGATGGCCTGCGGCTTGCGCAGGCCGCGCAGCACCGCCGGCAGTTCGGCAAGCAGCGATTGCAAAGCCTGTACCAGTACCGCGCAGCGGTCCAGATCGACTATCGCCTGACTTGCCGCGGCGCGGAAGCCGACCTCCAGCCGCCGGCCCTTGGCATCCCAGCGCACCGCCAGGCGCGCGCGGCGCCGGTAGCCGAACTCCGGCCCGACCAGCGGCGGCGCCCACTCCTCGGGCGCCAGACCGGCCAGACGCTGCAGCTGCTCGGCCAGGGTGCGCTGCTTGAGCGCCAGCTGCTCGGCGTGCGGCAGGTGCTGCAGGGTGCAACCGCCGCAGCGTCCCGCCAGCGGGCAGGGCGGCTCGCGGCGCAGGGCGCTGGGCTCGAGCAGCCGCTCGACCCGCGCGTCCACCACCTGGCTGCGCGCGGCCAGCACGCGGGCCTCGACCGTTTCCCCGGCCAGGGCTCCGGCGACGAACCAGGTGCGGCCGCCCTCGTGGGCGATGCCGCGGCCGTCGTGGGCCAGGCGTTCGATGCAGAGGCGTTGCTTCTTGCCGACCGGCAGTTGTGCGGCGCGTGCGCCGCCGCTCGGCTGGAAGCGCAGCCCGGTATTGCGTTTGGCCATCAGGCGACCTGCAGATTCAGTGTAGGGTGCGCCGGGCGCACCGCAGGGAAAGCGTGCTCGACCGCGGGCTCAGGCCTGCGGCTCGTCGTAGACGCCGGTGGACAGGTAGCGGTCGCCGCGGTCGCAGATGATCGCCACCATCACCGCGTTCTCCACCTCGCGCGACAGGCGCAGCATGGCCGCCACCGCGCCGCCCGAGGACACGCCGCAGAAGATGCCTTCCTCGCGCGCCAGACGACGCATGGTGTCCTCGGCCTCGCCCTGCGCCATGTCGATCACCCGGTCGACGCGGCTGGCGTCGAAGATCTTCGGCAGGTACTCCTGCGGCCAGCGGCGGATGCCGGGGATGGCCGAGCCCTCCTGCGGCTGCAGGCCGACGATCTGCACCGCCGGGTTCTGCTCCTTGAGATAGCGCGACACGCCCATGATGGTGCCGGTGGTGCCCATCGAGCTGATGAAGTGGGTGATGCTGCCCTGGGTCTGCCGCCAGATCTCCGGGCCGGTGCTCTCGTAGTGGGCCTGCGGGTTGTCCAGGTTGCCGAACTGGTCGAGCACCTTGCCGCGGCCCTCGGCCTGCATCTTCAGCGCCAGGTCGCGGGCGCCCTCCATGCCCTCGGCCTTGCTGACCAGCACCAGCTCGGCGCCGTAGGCGGTCATCGCCGCCTTGCGCTCGGCGCTCATGTTGTCCGGCATGATCAGCACCATCCGGTAGCCCTTGATCGCCGCCGCCATCGCCAGGGCGATGCCGGTGTTGCCGGAGGTGGCCTCGATCAGGGTGTCGCCGGGCTGGATGTCGCCGCGCAGCTCGGCGCGGGTGATCATCGACAGCGCCGGACGGTCCTTCACCGAGCCGGCCGGGTTGTTGCCCTCCAGCTTGACCAGGAGGGTGTTCGTGGTCGGGCCCGGCAGGCGCTGCAGGCGCACCAGCGGAGTGTTGCCGACGCAGTCGGCGATGGTGGGATACTGCACGGTCATGGAAGCGCTCGGTCATCGCAGCGGCCAGGGGGAGCGCTATGATAACGGCAAACCGGGCGGGCCGATAACACGGCACGATCGAACCTTATAACCTCAAGATATAAGGTTCGCGCGCTTGCCGACCTCTGGCGAGGCGCTACACTGCCGCCAACCCAGTAGTGCAGCGGAGAATCTGCGTGTTCGACAAACTCGGGATCAAGGGCCGCATCCTGCTGCTGTCCCTGCTGCCCACCAGCCTGCTGGCGCTGGTGCTCGGCAGCTACTTCACCTACACCCAGCTGGCGCAGATGCAGCACCAGCTCGACGACCGCGGCCAACTGCTGGCCGAACACCTGGCACCGCTCAGCGCCCGTCCGCTGGCCGCCGGCGACCGGGAGCTGCTCGAGCGCCTGGCGACCCGCAGCCTCGAACAGAGCGACGTACGCGCCATCAGCCTGCTCGACGCCGAGGGCAGACCCCTGGCCCACGCCGGCCCGCGCATGCGCGGCGAGCCTCCCGCGGCGCAGCCCGGGCTGCTCAGCCAGGCCCGCAGCCTCAGCGCCACGCGCTTCCGCCTGCCGGTCTACGGCCACCACCGCCAGCTCGGCGGGCAGGCGCCGCAGAACGAGGACGACAACCTGCTCGGCTGGATCGAGGTCGAGCTGTCGCACCAGAACACCCTGCTGCAGAGCTACCGCAGCCTGCTCGCCAGCCTGCTGCTGACCCTCACCACCCTGGGCCTGAGTGCCCTGCTCGGCCTGCGCCTGAGCCGCTCGATCAACCAGCCGCTGGCGCAGATCAGCCAGGGCGTGGCGCAGATCCGCGACGGCCAGCTGCACACCCGCCTGCCGAGCCTCGACAGCCGCGAGCTGAACGAGCTGGCCGCCGGCATCAACCGCATGGCCGAGGCGCTGGAGAGCGCCCACGACGAGCTGCAGCAGAGCGTCGAGCAGGCCACCGAGGACCTGCGCAGCACCCTGGAAAACATCGAGGTGCAGAACATCGAGCTCAACCTGGCGCGCAAGGAGGCGGTGGAGGCCAACCGCATGAAGTCCGAGTTCCTCGCCAACATGAGCCACGAGATCCGCACCCCGCTCAACGGCATCCTCGGCTTCACCAACCTGCTGCGCAAGAGCGGCCTGGACAGCCGCCAGCAGGACCACCTGGCGACCATCGAGAAGTCCGCCGACAACCTGCTGGCGATCATCAACGAGATCCTCGACTTCTCGAAGATCGAGGCCGGCAAGCTGCTCCTCGAACAGGTGCCGTTCAACCTGCGCGACCTGATCCAGGACGTCCTCACCATCCTCGCCCCCGCCGCCCACGAAAAGCGCCTCGAACTGGTCAGCCTGATCTACCGCGACACGCCGCAGGCGCTGGTCGGCGACCCGCTGCGCCTCAAGCAGGTGATCACCAACCTGGTCAGCAATGCCATCAAGTTCACCCGCAGCGGCAGCATCGTGGTGCGCGCCATGCTCGAGGAGGACCTCGGCGACCGCGCCCACCTGCGCATCAGCGTGCAGGACAGCGGCGTCGGCCTGTCCGAGGCCGAGCAGCGCAGCCTGTTCCAGCCGTTCAACCAGGTCGACAACTCCAGCTCGCGGCAGGCCGGCGGCACCGGCCTCGGCCTGGTGATCTCCAAGCGCCTGATCGAACAGATGGGCGGCGAGATCGGCGTGACCAGCGAGAGCGGCCATGGCGCCGAGTTCTGGCTGCTGCTCGACCTGCCCAAGGCCGCCGAGGAAAGCGACGAACTGCCGCGCGCCCTGCTCGGCGGACGCTGCGCCGCGCTGCTGGAAAGCCACGAACTGGCCCGCCAGTCGCTGCGCCACCAGCTCGAGGACTGCGGCCTGCAGGTGATCGAGTTCGGCAACCTCGACGCGCTGATCGAGGAGGCGGCCCTGCGCCAGCACGGCAGCGCGCCGCTGGCCATCGCCCTGATCGGCATCGACACCAGCGAGCATCCGCCCGAGCGCCTCAGCCGCCAGCTGTGGGAGCTCAACCAGCAGGGCTGCCAGAGCCTGCTGCTGTGCCCGACCACCGAGCTGATGCTGTACCACGCCAGCCTGCCGGCCGACCACGGCCAGCTGCAGGCCAAGCCGGTGTGCACGCGCAAGCTGCAGCGCACCCTGATCGACATGCTCAGCCCGCGCGCGCAGCGCAGCGAACCGAGCGGCGGCAACCACGCCACCGGCGCCAGCCGCGCGCCGCGCCTGCTGTGCGTCGACGACAACCCGGCCAACCTGATGCTGGTCAAGACCCTGCTCGGCGACATGGGCGCCCAGGTCACCGCCGTCGACAACGGCTACGCCGCACTGTGCGCGGTGCAGCAGGACAACTTCGACCTGGTGTTCATGGACGTGCAGATGCCCGGCATGAACGGCCGCGAGACCACCGAGGCGATCCGCCAGTGGGAGCTCGAGCAGCGCCAGTCGCCCCTGCCGATCGTCGCCCTGACCGCCCACGCCCTGGCCAGCGAGAAGCGCGCCCTGTTGCAGTGCGGCATGGACGACTACCTGACCAAGCCGATCAGCGAGCGCCAGCTGGCCCAGGTGGTGCTCAAGTGGACCGGCCTGTCGCTGCGCGGCAGCGAGCCGGCGGCCAGCCACCTGCCCGAGCGCGGCAGTGCCGCCCCGGAGCTGCGCGTGCTCGATCCCGAGGAGGGCCTGCGTCTGGCCGCCGGCAAGGCCGAGCTGGCCGCCGACATGCTGGCCATGCTGCTCGACTCGCTGGAGTCCGACCAGGCGGCGATCCGCCAGGCGCGCGCTGCCAACGACACCACTGCGCTGCTCGAGCGCATCCACCGCCTGCACGGCGCCACGCGCTACTGCGGCGTGCCGCAGCTGCGCGCCGCCTGCCAGCGCAGCGAGAGCCTGCTCAAGCAGAACGCCCCGGCCAGCGTCGCCCTCGACGAGCTGGATGCCGCCATCACCCGCCTGGCCGAACAGGCCGCCCGCCCCGCCCCGGATACGGCGTCGTAACGAGGAGTCCCCGTGCGCATCACCCTGTTCAGCAGCAAGCCCTACGACCGCGACAGCTTCGCCGCCGCCAACGCCGGCGGCTTCGAGCTGCACTTCCTCGACGCGCGCCTGGACGTCGACACCGCTGCCCTGGCCGCCGGCAGCACGGTGGTCTGCGCCTTCGTCAACGACGACCTGTCCGCGCCGGTGCTGGAGCGGCTGGCGCAGGCCGGCACGCGGCTGATCGCCCTGCGCTCGGCAGGCTACAACCACGTCGACCTGCACGCCGCCGCACGCCTCGGCCTGCCGGTGGTGCGCGTGCCGGCCTACTCGCCGCACGCGGTGGCCGAACATGCAGTGGGCCTGGTGCTGGCACTCAACCGACGCCTGCACCGCGCCTTCAACCGCACCCGCGAGGGCGATTTCTCCCTGCACGGCCTGACCGGCTTCGACCTGCACGGCAAGACCGTCGGGGTGGTCGGCACCGGCCAGATCGGTGCGGTGTTCGCCCGCATCATGCTGGGCTTCGGTTGCCAGGTGCGGCTGTTCGACCCGCAGCCCGACGCCGGCCTGGTCGCCCTCGGCGCGCGCTACGTGGCGCTCGACGAACTGCTGGCGAGCAGCGACATCCTCAGCCTGCACTGCCCGCTGACCGCCGCCACCCGCCACCTGATCGACCGCCACAGCCTGGCGCGGATGAAGCACGGCGCCATGCTGATCAACACCGGGCGCGGCGCCCTGGTCGACACCCCGGCGCTGATCGGCGCGCTGAAGAGCGGCCAGCTCGGCTACCTGGGCCTCGACGTCTACGAGGAAGAGGCCGACCTGTTCTTCGAGGACCGCTCCGACCAGCCGCTGCAGGACGACGTGCTGGCGCGCCTGCTGACCTTCCCCAACGTGATAGTCACCGCCCACCAGGCCTTCCTCACCCGCGAGGCGCTGGCGGCCATCGCCGGCACCACCCTGGACAACGTCGTCGCCTGGCAGGCCGGACGGCCGAGCAACCTGGTGCAGGCCTGAACCGTCACGGACAGCGTGCTAGCATGCCCGCCTTGCCCGGAGGCTCCATGACCGAACACGATTTCCGCTACACCCTGCTCAACCCGCAACACACCCTCACCGAGTGCCGCGCGCTGGCGCCCGGCCGCTATCAGGTCACCGGCAACGGCGGCTCGATCAAGGTCGGCGACATCCTGCTGGTGACCCTCAAGGGCAGCCGCGACCTGTCCATGCGCCTCGCCGTGGAAAAGGTCCGCCACCTGATCACCCCGCCCGGCCAGTGGCTGGCGGTGGCCCGCGGCCCGGCGTTCCGCGAGCTGAACATCCACACCTGGCAGGTGGCCTGCGACGGCTGCGGCGTGCAGCTCGACCTCGAGTTCGCCGTCGACGGCGCGCTGGGCGACAAGGCCCGCGCTCCGGCAGCCGAGGCGCGCCTTGCCGAACTGGGCTGGGCCAACCGCGCCGGCCGCCATCTCTGTCCGCAGTGCAGCGCCAAGGAGGCCTGATGTTGCCGCGTACCGCCTTGCTCGTCGCCGCCGCCGCGCTCGCCGGCTGCGCCGCCACGCCACCGGCCCTGGAGCAGGAGCGCACCTACCGCGTCGAGTGGATCGACGAGCGCCCGCTGCTCGAGGGCAGCCACCTGACCATCACCTTCGGTGCCGACGACCGCGCCTACGGCACCGGCGGCTGCAACCACTGGTTCGCCGGCTACGGCCTGGAAGGCGAGATCCTGCGCTTCAGCCAGGTCGGCAGCACCCGCAAGCTCTGCTCGCCGAGCCTGATGGAGCAGGAAGCGCGCTTCTTCCGGGCGTTGCAGCAGGTGCGCCGCTGGGACGTCTCGCCGCTCGAGCAGCTGCGCCTATGGCCGGAACAGGGCAAGCCGATCCGCCTGTGGCCGGACGAAGGCTGAGCTACTCGAACAGCGCCAGCTGCTCGCCCCCCTCGCGCAGGTCGACCAGGCGCACGCCCACGCCGATCAGCCGCACCGGCCTGCCGCCGCGGGCGAAGGCTGCCGCCAGCAGACGCTGGTAGCTGCCGCCATCGCGCCCGGCGCCGGCCTGCTCCAGGGTAGTCTGGGTGAAGTCGTGGAACTTCAGCTTGACCAGCGGCTTGTCCGCCCGGTAAGCGCTGTCCAGGCGCGCCAGGCGGTGCTCCAGTTGCTCGAGCAGCGCCGGCAGCTCGGCCACGCAGGCGGCCAGGTCCGGCAGGTCGCGATCGAAGGTGTGCTCGACGCTCAGCGTCTGCCGGCGCCGCTCGACCCGTACCGGGCGCTCGTCGATGCCACGGGCCAGCTGCCACAGGCGCTCGCCGAAGCTGCCGAACTCGCGCACCAGCGCCAGCCGCTGCCACTCGCGCAGGTCGCTGCAGCGCTGGATGCCGAGCCGCGCCAGACGCTCGGCGGTGACCTTGCCCACTCCGTGCAGGCGCGCCACCGGCAACGCGGCGACGAAGGCATCGACCTCCGGCGGCGTGATCACGCACAGGCCGTCGGGCTTGTGCCAGTCGCTGGCGATCTTGGCGAGGAACTTGTTCGGCGCCACCCCGGCCGATACCGTGATGTCCAGCTGCTCGCGCACCCGCCGGCGGATGTCCTGGGCGATGCGCGTGGCGCTGCCGGAGAAATGCGCCGAGTCGGAAACGTCGAGGTAGGCCTCGTCCAGCGACAGCGGCTCGATCAGCTCGGTGTAGTCCTGCAGGATGGCGTGGATCTGCCGCGAGGCCGCCTTGTAGGCCTCGAAGCGCGGCCGCACGATCAGCAGCTGCGGGCACAGCGCCAGCGCCTGGCGCGAGGCCATCGCCGAGTGCACGCCGAAGGCGCGCGCCTCGTAGTTGCAGGTGGCGATCACCCCGCGGCGGTCCGGCGCACCGCCCACCGCCATCGGCCGGCCGGCCAGACGCGGGTCGTCGCGCATCTCGATGGCGGCGAAGAAGCAGTCGCAGTCAATGTGGATGATCTTGCGCACGGCGCGGGACGGCAGAGGCCGGACTCCGGAACGATACAGGCGGACCGCCAGTGTAACGCCTGGCGCCAGCAAAGGGCGCAGCACTCTGGCGGCCGCGCCGGACGGGGCCTGGTGGCTGCCAGGCGCTCTGCCCGGGCGCATAACTGCTTGATCCGGCGAACGTTTTTCAAGATAGCGCTTGACACCGCGGCGCTTTTGCGTAAAATCGCCAACCACAGACGCGGGGTGGAGCAGTCTGGTAGCTCGTCGGGCTCATAACCCGAAGGTCGTAGGTTCAAATCCTGCCCCCGCAACCAAATCTCGAAAAGGCCATTCTCCGGAATGGCCTTTGTCGTTTCTGCTCGCAGCCGTTTCTCGCGGCAAGCCATTGATTCAGAAAAACTATTGGTTGACTGCCAGCCATTTGCGAGTAGAATGGCCGACATCAGACGCGGGGTGGAGCAGTCTGGTAGCTCGTCGGGCTCATAACCCGAAGGTCGTAGGTTCAAATCCTGCCCCCGCAACCAAATCTCGAAAAGGCCATTCTCCGGAATGGCCTTTTTCGTTGCGGCGCGAAAAGCACAGCCGCCCCCCTCAGCTTGGCTTAAGGTTGGCGCCCTAGACTACCGGCATCGATTCGAATCGCCTGTCCGGAGTCAGCATGGCCTCTTCCCCCTCACGCTACAGTCCCCTGTCCATCGCCCTGCACTGGGTCATGCTGCTGCTGATCGCGGCGGTCTATGCCTGCATCGAACTCAAGGGCAACTTCCCCAAGGGCAGCGACATCCGCGAAGGCCTCAAGTACTGGCACTTCGTCCTCGGCCTGTGCATCTTCGCCCTGGTCTGGCTGCGCCTGCTCGGCCGCCTGGCGGGCAGGACGCCGGCGATCCAGCCGGCACCGCCGGCCTGGCAGACCGGCATGGCCCACCTGATGCACCTCGCCCTCTACACCCTGATGATCGGCATGCCGCTGCTGGGCTGGCTGCTGCTCAACGCCGAGGGCAAGCCGGCGCCCTTCTTCGGCATCGAGCTGCCCATGCTGGTGCCGCAGAACCACAGCCTGGCGGAAAACATCGAGGAACTGCACGAGTTCGGCGGCCAGGCGGGCTACTGGCTGATCGCCCTGCACGCCGCTGCCGGCCTGTTCCACCACTATGTCAGCCGCGACAACACCCTGACCCGCATGCTGCCGGGCCGCGACTGAAATCCTCCGCAGCAGGCCCCGCCCGCACTGTCGCGGGGCCTGCGTTCCTCCCTGCAGCACTGGCCAAGCGCGCCCGGCACCGCTAGAATTGCGCACTTTTTGATCAAGCGCCCGCGCGGCGTCACCCAGAGGTCAGCCTGCATGTCCAGCTCCACCCCCAAAGTCGGCTTCGTAAGTCTCGGTTGCCCGAAAGCGACCGTCGATAGCGAACGCATCCTCACCCAGCTGCGCATGGAGGGCTACCAGATCGTCCCCTCCTACGAGGATGCCGACGTGGTGGTGGTCAACACCTGCGGCTTCATCGACAGCGCCAAGGCCGAGTCGCTCGACGCCATCGGCGAGGCGCTGGCCGAGAACGGCAAGGTGATCGTCACCGGCTGCATGGGCGTCTCCGAGGACAGCATCCGCAACGTCCACCCCAGCGTGCTGGCGGTCACCGGCCCGCAGCAGTACGAGCAGGTGGTCAACGCGGTGCACGAGGTGGTGCCACCCAAGGTCGACCACGACCCGTTCGTCGACCTGGTGCCGCCGCAGGGCATCAAGCTGACCCCGCGCCACTACGCCTACCTGAAGATTTCCGAAGGCTGCAACCACAGCTGCAGCTTCTGCATCATCCCGTCGATGCGCGGCAAGCTGGTCAGCCGCCCGGTCGGTGACGTACTCAGCGAAGCCGAGCGCCTGGTCAAGGCCGGCGTGAAGGAGATGCTGGTGATCAGCCAGGACACCAGCGCCTACGGCGTCGACCTCAAGTACAAGCTGGACTTCTGGAACGGCCAGCCGGTGAAGACGCGCATGCTCGAGCTGTGCGAGGCGCTCTCCGGCATGGGCGTGTGGGTGCGCCTGCACTACGTCTACCCCTACCCCAACGTCGACGACGTCATCCCGCTGATGGCCGCCGGCAAGCTCCTGCCGTACCTGGACATCCCCTTCCAGCACGCCAGCCCCAAGGTGCTCAAGGCGATGAAGCGCCCGGCCTTCGAGGACCAGACCCTGGCGCGCATCAAGAAGTGGCGCGAGATCTGCCCCGAGCTGACCATCCGCTCGACCTTCATCGTCGGCTTCCCCGGCGAGACCGAGGAGGACTTCCAGTACCTGCTCGACTGGCTCACCGAGGCGCAGCTCGATCGCGTCGGCTGCTTCCAGTACTCGCCGGTCGAGGGCGCCCCAGCCGAGGAGCTCGGTCTGGAGGCGGTACCGGACGAAATCAAGCAGGAGCGCTGGGAGCGCTTCATGGCCCACCAGCAGGCGATCAGCGCGGCACGCCTGCAGCTGAAGATCGGCAAGGAGATCGAGGTGCTGATCGACGAAGTCGACGAGCAGGGCGCCATCGGCCGCTCCGCCGCCGACGCCCCGGAGATCGACGGCAACGTCTACGTCGACAGCGACCGCGACCTGCAGCCGGGCGACAAGGTGTGGGTGCGCGTCACCGACGCCGACGAGTACGACCTCTGGGCCGAAGTGATTTAAGCCCCTCCCCCGACGAGCCCGGCCCAGTGCCGGGCTCGTCGTCTCTGGGCCCGGCGCGGGGAATGGGGTGTAATGGCTGCTCGTCCGGCATGGATGGAGACCGCCGATGAATCCCTGGCTGCAGATACTCGCCCTCACCCTGTTCGCCGGACTGGCCATGCCGGCCGGCGCCTTGCTCGCCATCCGCGAACACATCCACCCGCGCTGGCTGGAAACCGAACTGCGCCACACCATTCTCGCCTTCGGCGCCGGCGCCCTGCTCGCCGCCGTGGCCCTGGTGCTGGTCCCCGAGGGCATGCGCACCCTGCCGGTCTGGCTCGGTGCGCTTTGCTTCGCCGCCGGCGGCGTGCTGTTCATGCTGATCGACCGCTACCTTGCCGCCCATCGCACCTCGGCCAGCCAGGCGGTCGACATGCTGTTCGACTACATCCCCGAAACCCTCGCCCTCGGCGCGGCCATGGCGCTCGGCAGCCACGCCGGCCTGCTGCTGGCCCTGCTGATGGCCCTGCAGAACCTGCCGGAAGGCTTCAACGCCTACCGCGAACTGCGCCGCTCCTCGCGCCTCGACAACCGGCAGATTCTCGGCCTGTTCACCCTGATCGCCCTGCTCGGCCCCTTCGCCGGCCTCTGCGGCTACCTGTGGCTGGCACCCTACCCCGAGGTCGTCGGCGCCATCATGCTGAGCGCCTCCGGCGGCATCCTCTACTCGGTGTTCCAGGACATCGCTCCGCAGATCCCGCTGCGCCGCCACTGGGCTCCGCCGCTGGGCGCGGTGGCCGGCTTCCTGCTGGGGATGATCGGCCAGCCCCTGGGGGCCTGAGGGGCCGGCTCGGCCGGCCAACCGGCCCGCGACGGAAACACCTTGCGATCTTCGTCACCGCGACGACAGGCGAGCCGGCGAACTGGCCGGCATCCCGGGATGCGACTGGCGCCGCCCGGTGGCCGCTCGCCGCCGCGGACGACTGCCTGCGAGTTCCGCTGCGGGGCGCGACTCGTTAAGATCATCACGACCCAGCGGGGCGCCCTGCCCGCCCCGCCCCCTTGCGCCCACTTCAGGAAGAGTGCCCACGATGAGTTCCAGCTCCCGCTTCGCCCCCATGCCCGATGCCCGCGGCTACTTCGGCCCCTACGGCGGCCAGCTGGTGCCACCGGAACTCAAGCAGGTGATGGACGAGATCGACGCCGCCTACGAGGAGATCCGCCAGCGCGAGGATTTCCAGCAGGAGCTGGCCAGCCTGTTCGCCGACTACGTCGGCCGTCCCAGCCCGATCTTCCATGCCCGCCGCCTCTCCGAGCAGCTCGGCGGCGCGCAGATCCACCTCAAGCGCGAGGACCTCAACCACACCGGCGCGCACAAGATCAACCACTGCCTGGGCGAGGCGCTGCTGGCCAAGTTCATGGGCAAGACCAAGGTGATCGCCGAGACCGGCGCCGGCCAGCACGGCGTGGCGCTGGCCACCGCCTGCGCGCTGGTGGGCATCCCCTGCGAGATCCACATGGGCCAGGTGGACATCGAGAAGGAACACCCCAACGTCACCAAGATGAAGATCCTCGGCTGCACGCTGGTGCCGGTGACCCGCGGCGCGGCGACCCTCAAGGAGGCGGTGGACAGCGCCTTCGAGGAATACCTCAAGGACCCGCACAACTTCATCTACGCCATCGGCTCGGTGGTCGGCCCGCACCCGTTCCCGAAGATGGTCCGCGACTTCCAGTCGATCATCGGCAACGAGGCGCGCGCGCAGTTCCTCGGCAAGCACGGCCGCCTGCCCGACCACGTCGCCGCCTGCGTCGGCGGCGGCTCCAACGCCATGGGCATGTTCACCGCCTTCCTCGACGACGAGAACGTCAACCTGGTTGGCGTCGAGCCGGCCGGCGAAGGCCTGGACAAGCCCGGCCGCCACTCGGCCACCCTGTCGATGGGCAAGCCCGGCGAGCTGCACGGCATGGCCTGCTACGTGCTGGAAGACGCCGAAGGCAACCCGGCCGCGGTGCACTCGATCGCCTCGGGCCTCGACTACCCCGGCGTCGGCCCGCAGCACAGCTACCTGAAGGACATCGGCCGGGTCAGCTACCAGACCGCCAGCGACCAGGAGTGCCTGGACGCCTTCATGACCCTGTCGCGCGTCGAGGGCATCATCCCCGCCCTAGAAAGCGCCCACGCGGTGGCCTGGGCCATGCGTGTGGCACCGACCCTGCCGAAGGATGCGCACATCCTGGTCAACCTGTCCGGCCGTGGCGACAAGGACGCCGACTACGTGGCCAAGCTGCTCGGCCTGTAACCGCTCGCACACCCCGCGTCCCCCCGGGACGCGGGGTGCTCTCCCGCCGTCCGGCGCGTATCATCCCCGCTGCCCCGTCGCCTCCCCGGTCTCCCCGCCATGTCCTACAGCGTCAGCCCCGTCGGCTACCTGCGTTCCTGCTTCAAGGAAAAGTTCGCCATCCCGCGCCAGCCGCAACTGGCCCCGGCCGCCCGCGGCGTGCTGGAACTCGTGCCGCCGTTCGACGATGGCTCCGCGGTGGCCGGGCTGGAGCAGGTCAGCCATGTCTGGCTGCTGTTCCTCTTCCACCAGGCGCTGGAGGACCGGCCGCGGCTCAAGGTCCGCCCGCCACGCCTGGGCGGCAACCGCTCGCTGGGCGTGTTCGCCACCCGCGCCACCCACCGCCCCAACGGCATCGGCCAGTCGGTGGTGAAACTGGAGCGGGTCGAGGCGGGCCGCCTGCACCTGTCCGGCATCGACCTGCTGGACGGCACCCCGGTGCTGGACATCAAGCCCTACGTGCCCTACGCCGACATCGTCGACGAGGCCCGCAACGCCATCGCCGACGCGCCGCCGCCGGCGATCCCGGTCGACTGGTGCGCTAGCGCCCTGGCCCAGGCCCGCGAGCAGGCGCTGCGTCTGGGCGAACCGGTGGTCGAGCTGATCGAGCAGTGCCTGGCCCAGGACCCGCGTCCGGCCTACCAGGTGCCTACGCCGGAGCGCCGCTACGGGGTGCGCTTCTGGGACCTGCAGGTGCGCTGGCACTACCCCGCCCCCGAGCGCATCCGGGTGCTGGAGGTGGTGCGAGCCGAAGCGTAGGGTGCGCTATGCGCAGCACCGTTGGCTGCTCGCTGCGCTGCTTGAGCGGCCGTCCATAAGCGAAAACGGCGGAGTCCCTCACCGGGACTCCGCCGTTTTCCGTTGCACGGTTCGTCTTATTTTTCGACGAAGGCGCGCTCGATCAGGTAGTCGCCCGGGTCGCCCATGCGCGGGGAAACCTTGAGGCCGAAGCTGTCCAGCACCTGGCTGGTCTCGTCGAGCATGCTCGGGCTGCCGCAGAGCATGGCGCGGTCGTCCTGCGGGTTGATCGGCGGCAGGCCGATGTCGGCGAACAGCTTGCCGCTGCGCATCAGGTCGGTCATGCGGCCCTGGTTGCGGAACGGCTCGCGGGTGACGGTCGGGTAGTAGATCAGCTTCTCGCGGACCATCTCGCCGAAGTACTCGTGCTGCGGCAGCTCCTGGGTGATGAAGTCGGCATAGGCCAGCTCGCTGACCCAGCGCACGCCGTGGACCAGGATCACCTTGTCGAAGCGTTCGTAGGTTTCCGGATCCTGGATCACGCTCATGAACGGCGCCAGGCCGGTGCCGGTACCGAACAGGTACAGGTGCTTGCCCGGCAGCAGATCGCCGAGGATCAGGGTGCCGGTGGGCTTGCGGCTGACCATCAGCTCGTCGCCCGGCTGCAGGTGCTGCAGGCGCGAGGTCAGCGGGCCGTTCGGCACCTTGATGCTGAAGAACTCCAGGTGCTCCTCGTAGTTGGGGCTGGCGATGCTGTAGGCACGCATGAGCGGACGCCCCTCCACTTCCAGACCGATCATCACGAACTGGCCGTTCTCGAAGCGCAGTCCCTGATTGCGGGTGGTCTTGAAGCTGAACAGGGTATCGTTCCAGTGATGCACGCTGATCACGCGCTCGCTCACCAGGTTGCTCATGGATGACTCCTTGCAGATGCGAAAGTAAGTACGGCCGGCTGGCCGTGTTGCGCTGCATTCTATAGTCGCGCAAGATATCCGTTAAATGAATAATCAATATATTGTTAATCGGTTATATCGATATGCGTTTCACCCTCAGGCAACTGCAGGTCTTCGTCGCTATCGCCCGTCTGGAAAGCGTGTCGCGCGCCGCCGAGTCGCTGGCCCTGTCGCAGTCGGCGGCCAGCACCTCGCTCGCCGAACTGGAGCGCCACTATGACAGCCCGCTGTTCGACCGCATCGGCAAGCGCCTGACCCTCAGCGCGCTGGGCAGCCAGTTGCTGCCCAAGGCAGTGGCCCTGCTCGACCGCGCCGAGGAGATCGAGCAACTGCTGCAGGGCAAGATCGGCTTCGGCTCGCTGCAGCTGGGCGCCACCCTGACCATCGGCAACTACCTGGCCACCCTGCTGATCGGCCGCTTCATGCAGGCGCACCCCGAGTGCCGGGTACGCCTGCATGTGCAGAACACCAGCCACGTGGTGCAGGGCGTGGCCCAGCACGGCCTCGATCTCGGCCTGATCGAGGGCGACTGCCAGCATCCGGACATCGAGGTGCAGCCCTGGGTGGAGGACGAACTGGTGGTGTTCTGCGCGCCGCAGCATCCGCTTGCCCGGCGGCGCACGGCGAGCCTGGACGAGCTGGTGCGCGAGGCCTGGATACTCCGCGAGCAGGGCTCGGGCACGCGGCTGACCTTCGACCAGGGCATGCGCCATCACCCCACGCCGCTGAACATCCGCCTGGAGCTGGAGCATACCGAGGCGATCAAGCGCGCCGTGGAGTCGGGCCTGGGCATCGGCTGCATCTCGCGCCTGGCGCTGCGCGACGCCTTCCGCCGCGGCAGCCTGGTGGCGGTGGAAACCCCGGAGCTGGACCTGCGCCGCCAGTTCAGCTTCATCTGGCACAAGCAGAAATACCAGAGCAGCGCCATGCGCGAGTTCGTCGAACTGTGCCGCAGCTTCACCGCCGGCGCGCAGCGCAGCGATCAGATCCGCCTGCAGGAAATTCCCTGAGCTACGCGCCCGACGCTCAGCCGAGCAGGACGATGCCCCACACCAGGGCGATCATGGCCAGCACCACCGACTGGGCGGCGCTGCCCATGTCCTTGGCGTTCTTCGACAGCGGATGGCGCTCGAGGGAGATGCGGTCGATGGCGGCTTCCACCGCCGAGTTGAGCAGCTCGACGATCAGCGCCAGCAGGCACACCGCCACCAGCACGGCGCGCTCGCCACGGCTGACGTCGAGGAAGAAGGCCAGCGGCACCAGCACGGCGTTGAGCAGCACCAGCTGGCGGAACGCCGCCTCGCCGGCGAAAGCGGTACACAGGCCGTCCCGGGAATAGCCGGCGGCGTTGAGGATGCGCTTGAGGCCGGTGCGGCCCTTGAAGGGTGACTGCATGATGGAGCGTTCCGTTGCAAAAGACGCCAGTCTGTCATTCCCGCCTTGGCGGAAGCTTAAGAGCGGCCTCAGCTCGACGGCATCGACTCCATCTGCTGCAGCAGCAGCGCCGCCTGGGTACGGGTGCGCACGCCGAGCTTGCGGAAGATGGCGGTGACGTGGGCCTTGACCGTGGCCTCGGAGACGCTCAGTTCGTAGGCGATCTGCTTGTTGAGCAGGCCTTCGCAGACCATGGTCAGCACACGGAACTGCTGCGGGGTGAGGCTGGCCAGACCTTCGCTGGCGGCGCGCACCTCGTCGGAGAGGGCGGCGGCTTCCTCGACCTGCGGCGGCCACCAGGCGTCGCCGTCGAGCACCGCGCGGACGGCCTGCTGGATGGTTTCCAGCGGGCTGGACTTGGGAATGAAGCCGCTGGCGCCGAACTCGCGCGAGCGCTGCACCACGGCGGCCTCCTCCTGAGCGGAGACCATCACCACCGGGATGTGCGGGTACTGGCCGCGCAGCAGGACCAGCCCGGAGAAGCCGTAGGCGCCGGGCATGTTGAGGTCGAGCAGGACCAGATCCCAGTCGCGCTTCTCGTTCAGGCGCGCTTCCAGTTCGGCGATGCTGGCCACCTCCACCAGATGCGCCTCGGCCCCCAGTCCCATGCTCAACGCCTGCTGCAGGGCGCTGCGGAACAACGGGTGGTCGTCGGCAATCAGTATTTCGTAGGCGGCCATGATAAGTCCTGTTGTTGTTCTGAGCGGGCGGGGGCTCGAGCGGCGCTCAGGATGCCGAGCACACCCCGCACGGTCAAGAAAAATACCCGGAAAAGCCTCAGGGACTTGCTCGCGCGACAAGCCGAGCTCATGCAGGCTCCCCAATTCTACCCTTTCAGGGCAGAATTTCGCCTTTTTTCTGAGGTGAACCCCATGCCTGGCCAGGCCCTGCGTGCCGATCTGCTGATGCTGCTGACCGCCCTGATCTGGGGCAGCGCCTTCGTTGCCCAGCGCCTGGGCATGGACGCCATCGGCCCCTTCCTCTATTCCGGCCTGCGCTTCGCCCTCGGCGCCCTGGTGCTGCTGCCGCTGCTGCTGCGCCGCCCCGCGGGTGGTGGCGGCGAGCCGCTGAATCGCAGCCTGCTGCTCGGCGGCCTGCTGCTCGGCCTGGCGCTGACCGCCGGCATCAACCTGCAGCAGGTCGGCCTGCTGTTCACCAGCGTGACCAACTCCGGCTTCATCACCGGCCTGTACGTGATCATCGTGCCACTGCTCGGCCTGCTGCTCGGCCAGCGCGCGGGCCTGGGCATCTGGCTGGGCGCCAGCCTGGCGGTGGCCGGCATGGCGCTGCTGAGCATCGGCCCGGATTTCCGGATCGCCGCCGGCGACTGGCTGCAGCTGGCCGGCGCCCTGGTGTGGGGCGTGCACGTGCTGCTGGTCGGCGCCCTGGCCGGTCGCCACGACCCGGTGCGCATCGCCTTCCTGCAGTTCCTCACCTGCGCGCTGCTCAGCCTGCTGCTGGCCGTGCTGTTCGAGGACATCGACCTCGAGGCCATCGGCCGCGCCGGGCCGGCGATCCTCTACGGCGGCCTGGTCTCGGTGGGCATCGGCTACACCCTGCAGGTGGTGGCGCAGAAGCACGCCATCGCCTCCCATGCGGCGATCATCCTCTCCCTGGAGGCGGTGTTCGCCGCCATCGCCGGCGCCCTGCTGCTCGACGAGGCGCTGGCGCCGCGCGGCTATCTGGGCTGCGCGCTGATGCTCGCCGGCATGCTGGTCGCCCAGCTGTGGCCGCGGCGCCTGCCGGTCGTTCAGGCGCGGAACGGCAGCAGGCGCTGATGCGCCGCACTCCCCTCGTCCAGCGGCAGGTGGCGCTTGAAGCTCAGGTAGCGTTCGCTGAACACGTCGAGATAGGCATCCAGCGCCTCGGCGGCCTCGCGGTCGCCAGCCAGTTCCAGGCAGAGCGCCGCCACCTCGGCGGTGCACAGGTGCTCGCCGCGGGTCGAGCGGCGCAGCCGATAGCGCGACTGCTGCTCCGGGGTCAGGCTGAGCACCGGGAAGCGGTCCAGGTAGGGACTCTTGCGGAACATCTTGCGCGCCTCGGTCCAGGTCGCGTCGAGCAGGATGAACAGCGGGCGCCGGCCGGACTGTGGCTCGACCGTCTGCACCACCCGCTCGGGTGCGGCGTACTCGCCGGGAAACACCACGTAGGGCTGCCACTGCGGATCGTCGAGCAGCGCCAGCAGACGCGGATCCACCTCGATGCGCGACCAGCCGAAGGCGCTGTTGTCGACCAGCACGTCGGCGATCAGCCAGCCGGTGTTGCTCGGCTTGAGCGCCTCGATGTCGTGCATCAGCAGGCACACCCCGCTGCGCGCGGCCACCTGCGGGCGCCAGGCGCACATGCAGTGGCTCTGCGCCAGGCGGCAGGCGGGACAGCGCGGCATGCGCGAGCCGCGGGCGACGAAGGGCTTGGCGCTGCGGGCGAGGCGCTCGGCGCGCAGGCGGGCGACGCTGTTGCTCATCGAGCACCCCGGCAGACGGCGGTGGTCGGGGCGCGACGGGCGGATGACGGCATGGCAACTCCAAGGGCAGCGTTCCAACGGGCGCGGCAGTCTAGCAGACGCGCCCGCCGGCTCCAGCGCAGGGCGTATGATGGACGCCCTGCGAACCCGCTGCGCCAGCACGGGTCGAAGGCTCAGTTTCCCAGGAGAATCCCCATGCGCCGTATTCACGTCCTGCTGGCCGTCCTGCTGGCCGCCTCCGCCGCCCACGCCGCCTCGCTGCAGGACCACGAACTGGGCAAGCTGCTCGAGGACGTCGCCCGGCAGAGCAGCGTCGGCACTCCGCGGGCGATCAACGCCGACATCCTCGACCAGGGCTACACCACCGAGGGCAACCAGCTGATCAATCACCTCAGCGTGCGCCCCAGCCACGCCGCCGAGATGCGCAGCAATCCCGACGCCGTCCGCCAGCAGCTGCGCGCCAGCGTCTGCCGGAACCCCGGCTACCGCCAGTTGCTCGGCAAGGGCGCAGTGCTGATCTATGACTTCAGCGAGCACAGGAGCAATCGCCCGGTGACCACCGAGCGCTTCCGCGCCGCCGACTGCGGACTGAAGAAGTAATCCGGCACCACCGAGAAAGGCCCGCCCCGGCTCCGGCGGCGGGTCTTTCTCGTCAGCGCAGCACGGCAGGATCGCCCTTGCCGGCCAGCGCGGCCGCCTCGTCGGCGGTCAGCAGCGCAGTGCGCGGTACGTCCATCAGTTGCGCACAGGCGGCCACCACGTTGGCCCAGCAGGCGCGGTTGGCGAACAGCATGCCCGCCTCGTCGAGGGTGCCGCCGCGGTTGCGGTAGCCCAGTACCGCGCTCCGGCAGGCATCCGGCAGCAGCAGCCACAGGTGGCCGCGGGCCACCTCCGGGCGCATGTGGGTGAGCAGCACGCGGCGCGCCATGGCGGCAGGGAACAGCCGCTCACGCAGCGCCTCGTCGGCGACCGTCTGCTGCTCCAGCAGGTCACGGGGGGCACGGAAGCGCCCCGGTTCCTGCAGGTAGACCAGCCGGTAGGCATAGCCGGCCTCGGCCAGCCGGGCAGCGGCGCGGCGCATCTCGGCGAGCTGGTAGCTGCCGTTGGCGATCAGCAGCAGCGGCTCGCTGCCCGCCCGCTCGGCCACCACGCAGGCCCCGTCGCGAGCCAGTCGCTGCGCCTGGGCGGCGTCGAACACGCAGGGCCGCTCGCGCTTGGGCACCACCAGGCAGGCCAGCCGGCCGCGCGTCTGGTAGATCTGCGGCAGCAGCGCCAGGGTGCTGTTGTGGTCGGCCGGGAACAGCACGCGCACCGTGTCACCCATCTCCCCCAGCAGTGCCTCGCAGAAGGTGGTGTCCTGGTGCGACTGCTGGTTCTTGCCGTTCTCCCAGGTATGCGAGGTGGCAACCAGCGGCCAGCCCAGCCAGCCGGCGGGGCGACCGGCCTCCGTCTGCTGGCGGGCGAAGATCAGGGTCTGGCGCACTGCGCCGAGCATCTTCACGCAGAACGCCTCGTAGCTGGCCACCAGGTTCAGGCCGCCCTGGTTGGCCAGGCAGGCCGACACCACGGCTTCCTCGTTGAGCACGGTGATGATCCGGCCGTCCACCGCCTCGTCGTCGGCCTCCGGCACGCAGACCCGGTGCCTGAGCGCCTGCAGCACGCCGTGCAGGCGATTGCTGGCCAGCTCGTCGGGATTGCCGACGCGCGGGCGCAACTGCGGGTTGGCCGCCGTCAGGTCGACAAAGAAGCGATCGATGGCGCTCATTGGCGAGCAGTCCCGGTCGTGGAAATGCAGCTCGGGGAGCTGCGGCAGCACCGGCCGGCGTACCGCCAGCGGGTGATCGCGCTCCAGCGCGCGTCCCGGACGCAGGGCGGCGAAACAGTCCAGTGCCCGGCGCAGCTCGTCCGGCGCCACCCACAGGGCCGCGGCGCTGGCGTTGAACAAGCGGCGCGCCTCGACATCGGTATGCGGGTTGCCCGGCAGCGGCAGATTGTGCGCGGCATTCTCGCCAGCGCCGTGGAAGCCGAACCCCTTGACCGTCTCGGCGATGGCGAAAGGGATCGGCAAGGGGTACTGGAGGATGCCGCGCTGCAGCTCCTCGACCCGGTTCCCCAGATGGCGCTCCATCTCGTGCAGGGTGCAGACGAAGGCGGCCGGATCGCGGCCATCGAAGCGCAGCGGATCGAAGCCACAGCGGCGCAGGTGCTCGACGAAGGCGGCCAGTCCCTCGGCGGTGCCCAGCTCGGTGCGCTGCTCGATGCGCCGGCCGTTGGCGATCAGCACCGGCAGGGCCACGCCGCAGTCCTCGGCACGCCACCAGCGCGGCATCCAGTCGCTGCCGCGCTGCTCCTCGGCGGCGCCGTCGGAGAGGAAGGCCACCAGGGTCTCGCCCGGCAGCGGCTGGTGGGCATACTGCAGCTCGGCAAAGCCGAGGTAGCCGCCCTCGGCGATGCCCCCGGCGGTGTGCGGGGTGACGTGGCTGCCCAGCGGCACGCCGGGCAGGCCGTCGGGAGCCTGGGCGTAGCTGTAAAAGTCGGCGACCAGGCAACTCAGTCCGGCCTCGTCGTGACCATAGCGCGCCGCCTGTTCCGGGTGCAGGTTACCGGTGAGCACGTTGAGCGCCTCGATGGCCGCCACGCAGTGGCCCTGGCCCATGGCCCAGGCGCGGGTCTCGCCGGTCAGCGCATTCAACGCCAGGTAGCCGGCATAGGCCGGCACCATGTTCAGCGCCCCACCGGTATGCCCCTCCGGACGGGCCTTGAAGTCGTCGGCCTCGAGTTCGGCGCCATCCAGGCGCACCCGGCGTGCGTAGGTCATGTGCGCCACCAGCCACAGGCCGGTGCAGGTCAGGCGGTCGAGCGCCTGCAGCAGGCGATAGACGCTGGCAAGGTCCGGCTGGCAGCCGGACTGCACGAGGCGATGGGCCAGGCGGAACACCGCTGCCTGGGTGGCCGCGGTGTGCTGCAGCGGGCCACAGCCCCGAGCCCACTCGGCGAAGCTCGGCTCCGCCAGGGCATGGGCCTGCAGCTCCTCGGCGCAGGGCAAAAGCTGACTCATGGGGCAAGACTCCGGGATGGGGTTGGGAGTAGTCTAGAACCACAAGCCCCCCAGCGGCTGACTTGCATCAAGGACCCGCCCGCGCCGGCAGGCGGGCGCGACAATCGGAACCAGGAGATCACATGGCCCTTCTCACCTTCATCGGTGCCATCCAGGAAGTCACCGGATCCTGCTACCTGATCGAGACCCGCGACGGTGCCCGGGTGCTGCTGGAGTGCGGCATGCACCAAGGCCGCCGCGAGGAGGAGTCGCGCAACAGCGAACCCTTTGCCTTCGACCCGAAGAGCCTCGATGCTGTGGTGATCTCCCACGCCCACATCGACCACAGCGGCCTGCTGCCGCGTCTGGCGGCCAAGGGCTACCGCGGGCCAATCTACGCCACCGACGCGACCTGCGAGCTGCTGCAGCTGATGCTGATGGACTCGGCGCACATCCAGGAAAGCGACGCCGAGTGGGAAAACAAGTGGCGGGCACGCCTCGGCCGCGAGCCGGTGGTGCCGCTGTACACCGAGGCCGACGCCGAGCAGGCGCTCAAGCTGCGCCGCCCGGTGGTCTACGGCCAGCGGGTGGAGGTGGCGCGCGGCATCGCGGTGACCTTCCACGACGCCGGGCACATCCTCGGCTCGGCCATCGTCGAGATGGAGGTCCATGACCACCAGTTGACCCGCCGCCTGGTGTTCTCCGGCGACCTGGGCAACACCTGCACGCCGCTGATGCGCGACCCGACCCCGCTCGGCGAGGCCGACGTGGTGCTGATGGAATCGACCTACGGCGACCGCGACCACCGCTGCGACGAGGCCACCCTCGACGAACTGGCCGACATCCTCCAGCAGGCCCACCGCGACGGCGGCAACGTGCTGATCCCCGCCTTCGCCGTCGGCCGCACCCAGGATCTGATCTTCCACCTCGGCCGCTTCTACCAGCAGGGCCGCCTGCCGCAGCAGGCGGTGTTCCTCGACAGTCCGATGGCGATCCAGGCCAATGCCATCTACCACCGCTTCCACGCGCAGTTCGACCCCAAGGACCGCGAACTGCTGCGCAGCCACGACGTGACCAAGGTCGAGGACTGGCTGCCGATCCTGCGCTGCACGCCGCGGGCGGAGGACTCGATGGCGATCAACCGTATCCAGAGCGGCGCGATCATCATCGCCGGCAGCGGCATGTGCAACGGCGGACGCATCGTCCACCATCTCAAGCACAACCTGTGGCGCAAGGAGTGCCATATCGTGTTCCCCGGCTTCCAGGCCAAGGGCACCCTGGGCCGGACCATCGTCGACGGCGCACCCACCGTGCGCGTGCTGCGCCAGCGCATTGCGGTCAAGGCCCAGGTGCACACCCTGGGTGGCTTCTCGGCCCATGCCGGACAATCGCAGCTGCTCGACTGGGTGAAACACTTCGATCACCGACCGGAGCTATATTTGGTCCATGGCGAACTGGAAAAGATGAAGGTGCTGCAACAGGCACTGCACGATCGCCTGCAGTGGACTGCCAACATCCCGGAACCGGGTGAGCAGATCGCGCTGTAGCGGTCCACAACAACAAGGAGTAATCACATGCCTTATGAGTCGGATGACTACCTGTCGAGACACTTCCAGACCAGCGGCATCGATGTCGGCCTGAAGGTCGACGAACTCGTCAGCCTCAGCGTGCCCCCCGGAAGTCCCAACCAGTCGCTGTACCGCGAGATGCTGATGACCGTGGTGCGCATGGCCGAGGCCGACCGCAATCGCTGGGACGCCAAGATCATGATGCAGACGCTGCGCGAGATGGAGAACGCCTTCAGCGTCCTTGAGCAGTTCAAGCGGCGGCGCAAGGTCACGGTGTTCGGCTCGGCCCGCACCCAGCCGGACCACCCGCTCTATCTGCTGGCCCGCGACCTCGGCCGCCTGCTGGCCCACCACGAGCTGATGACCGTGACCGGCGCCGGCGGCGGCATCATGGCCGCCGCCCACGAGGGCGCGGGACTCGAGCACAGCCTCGGCTTCAACATCAGCCTGCCGTTCGAACAGCGGGCCAACGATGTGGTGCACGACACCGGCAACCTGCTGCCGTTCCACTTCTTCTTCCTGCGCAAGCTGTTCTTCGTCAAGGAGGCCGACGCCCTGGTGCTCTGCCCCGGCGGCTTCGGCACCCTCGACGAGGCGCTGGAGGTACTGACCCTGATCCAGACCGGCAAGAGCCCGATCGTGCCGGTGGTGCTGCTCGACGTGCCGGAGGGCCGCTACTGGAAGGACGCCCTGCACTTCATCCGCGAACAGCTGGAGGAGAACGGCTACATCCTGCCCAGCGACATGCACCTGCTGAAGCTGGTCACCAGCGCCGAGGAGGCGGTGGTGGAGATCACCCACTTCTACCGCAACTACCACTCCAGCCGCTGGCTCAAGGGGCTGTTCGCCATCCGCATGAACCGCCCGCTCAACGCCCATGCCCTGGCCTACCTGCACGACGAGTTCAGTGACCTGTGCCTGGAGGGTGGCTTCCATCAGCAGCCCTACTGCGAGCTGGAGCAGGACGAGCCGGAGTTCTGCAAGCTGATCCGCCTGGCCTTCCGCTTCAACGGCCGCGACCACGGCCGCCTGCGCGAACTGATCAACTTCATCAACCAGCCGGAGAACTGGCAGCGCGAGCTGCCGCGTTACAACGACTGAGCCCACCCCAGCAAACGACAACGCCCGCACCGGTTACCCGGTGCGGGCGTTGTCTTTGGCCCGGTCCGAGCTACTCGTCGCTACCGCCGCGCAGCAGGCGATTAACCCCCTCCAGGGCAAACCCCCGCTGCAGCAGGAAGCGCCCCTGCTTGGCCCGCTCGCGGGCATCCTGCGGCAGGCCGGCGAAGCGCCGTCGCCACAGCTGGCGCAGGTTGTCCGCCCAGTCGATGCCGCTGTCGGCCAGCGCACGCTCCACGGCTGAGCGCGGCAAGCCGCGCTGGCCCAGCTCATCGCGGATGCGCAGCGGCCCATAGCCGGCGTTCGCCCGGCTGCGGATGAAGCACTCGAGGAAACGCTGGTCGCTGAGCAGGCCCTCCTCGGCCAACCGCTCGAGTTCGGCGTCGATCATCTCGCCAGCCGCGCCGCGCTGACGCAGCTTGCGGGCCAGTTCAGCGCGGCCGTGCTCGCGGCGGGCCAGCAGATCCATGGCCGCCCGCCTTACTGCGGCGGGAGTATCGAGCACCACCGGCATGCCGCCTTAGATGTCCACTTCCGCGTCGGCGTCTGCCTCGCTGGCCGTGGCTGCCTTGAGCGCCCCCGGCTGGCTGAGCAACTGCGCGCGAATGGTGCTCTCGATGGTCTCGCGCACCTCGGCATTGTCCTCGAGGAAGCGCGCGGCGTTGGCCTTGCCCTGACCGATCTTGTTGCCCTGGTAGCTGTACCAGGCACCGGACTTCTCGATCAGGCCCTGCTGCACGCCGAGATCGATGATCTCGCCGGTGCGATAGATGCCCTTGCCGTAGAGGATCTGGAACTCGGCCTGGCGGAACGGCGGGGCCATCTTGTTCTTCACCACCTTGACGCGGGTCTCGTTGCCGATCACCTCGTCGCCTTCCTTGACCGAGCCGGTACGGCGGATGTCCAGACGTACAGAGGCGTAGAACTTCAGCGCGTTGCCGCCGGTGGTGGTTTCCGGATTGCCGAACATCACCCCGATCTTCATGCGGATCTGGTTGATGAAGATCACCAGGCAGTTGGCGTTCTTGATGTTGCCGGTGATCTTGCGCAGGGCCTGGGACATCAGGCGGGCCTGGAGGCCGACGTGCTGGTCGCCCATCTCGCCCTCGATCTCCGCCTTGGGCACCAGGGCGGCCACGGAGTCGACGATGACCACGTCGACCGCATTGGAGCGCACCAGCATGTCGGTGATCTCCAGGGCCTGCTCGCCGGTGTCCGGCTGCGAAACCAGCAGGTCGTCGACGTTGACGCCGAGCTTGGCGGCGTAGTCGGGATCCAGTGCGTGCTCGGCGTCGACGAAGGCACAGGTGGCGCCCTGCTTCTGCGCCTCGGCGATCACCGACAGGGTCAGGGTGGTCTTGCCCGAGGATTCCGGGCCGTAGATCTCGACGATCCGCCCCTTGGGCAGGCCGCCGATGCCGAGGGCGATATCGAGGCCCAGCGAGCCGGTGGAGATGGCCGGCACCGCCAGCCGCTCGTGGTCGCCCATGCGCATGACCGCGCCCTTGCCGAACTGGCGCTCGATCTGTCCCAGGGCCGCGGCCAGGGCACGCTTCTTGTTCTCGTCCATTGAAGTCCTCTCGTTTCGGAGCGGCCAGCCGGCCACGATAAACTGTATAATTAGCCAGTATTATTCCATAGGGTAGGGCACCCGCCTACCCCTCGACGGGATTTTCCCCTGCCGCCAGTCGCAACAAGCCCTGCAGGGCCAGCAGCACGGTCTGCTCGCGCACCGACAGGCGGTCGCCGGCGAAGCAGCGACGACAGCTGAATACCTCGCCGCCCGCCAGCCATGCCAGCCACACGGTACCCACGGGCTTGTCCGGCGTGCCGCCGTCGGGGCCGGCGATGCCGCTGACCGCCACCGCCAGCGAGGCGCCGCTGCGCGCGCAGGCACCACGGGCCATGGCCTCGACCACCTCGCGACTGACCGCGCCCTGCATGGCGAACAGTGCTTCCGGCACGCCCAGCAGCAGGTTCTTCTGCCGGTTGGAGTAGGTGACATAGCCGACCTCGAACCACTGCGAACTGCCGGCGATGCGGGTGATGGCCTCGGCGATGCCGCCGCCGGTGCACGACTCTGCGGTGGTGACCTGCAGCTGGCGCTGGCGCAGCGCCTCGCCCAGCTCACCGGCCAGAGCGGTGATGCGATCCATGGATGTCTCCGGGGTTAAGCCTGTCGGGGCGATACCGTACACTAGACGCTTTTTCGACCTGAAGCCGGACAGCGATGAGCAACAGCGATTTTTCCGCCCACACGCCGATGATGCAGCAGTACCTGAAGATCAAGCAGCAGCATCCCGAGCAGTTGCTGTTCTACCGCATGGGCGACTTCTACGAGCTCTTCTACGCCGACGCACAGAAGGCCGCCAGGCTGCTCGACATCACCCTGACCGCGCGCGGCCAGTCGGCGGGCCAGCCGATACCGATGGCCGGCATTCCCTTCCATTCCGCCGAAGGATACCTGGCCCGCCTGGTCAAGCTGGGCGAGTCGGTGGCGATCTGTGAACAGATCGGCGATCCGGCTACCAGCAAGGGCCCCGTGGAGCGCCAGGTGGTACGCATCATCACCCCCGGCACGGTCAGCGACGAGGCCCTGCTCGACGAACGCCGCGACAACCTGCTGGGCGCCCTGCTCGGCGACGAGCGCCTGTTCGGCCTCGCCGTGCTGGACATCACCAGCGGACGCTTCAGCGTGCAGGAAATCAAGGGCTGGGAAGCGCTGCTCGCCGAGCTGGAGCGCCTCAACCCCGCCGAGCTGCTGATCCCCGACGACTGGCCGAGCGGCCTGCCGGCGGAGAAGCGCCCGGGCGTGCGCCGCCGCGCACCCTGGGACTTCGACCGCGCCACCGGCCTCAAGGCACTGTGCCAGCAGTTCGGCACCCAGGATCTCAACGGTTTCGGCTGCCAAGGACTGACCCTGGCCATAGGCGCGGCCGGCTGCCTGCTGCTGTATGCGCGCGAGACCCAGCGCAGCACCCTGCCGCACCTGCGCAGCCTGCGCCACGAACGCCTCGACGATGCGGTGATCCTCGATGCCGCCAGTCGACGCAACCTCGAGCTGGACACCAATCTGGCCGGCGGGCGCGACAACACCCTGCAGAGCGTGGTCGATCGCTGCATGACCGCCATGGGCAGCCGCCTGCTGTGCCGCTGGCTGAACCGTCCGCTGCGCGGTCGGGCCATCCTCGAAGGCCGCCAGCAGGCCATCGGCTGCCTGCTCGACGACTACCGCTACGAGAACCTGCAGCCGCGCCTCAAGGACATCGGCGACGTCGAGCGCATCCTCGCCCGCATCGGCCTGCGCAGCGCCCGCCCACGAGACCTGGCGCGCCTGCGCGACGCCCTGGCCGCCCTTCCCGACCTGCAGCAGCACATGGCGGAGCTGGCAGCGCCACGCCTGCAGGAGCTGGCCGGCAGCATCCGCACCTACCCCGAACTGGCCGAACTGCTGGCCAGGGCGATCATCGACAACCCGCCAGCGGTGATTCGCGACGGCGGGGTGATCAAGCGCGGCTACGACGCCGAACTGGACGAGCTGCAGTTGCTCAGCGAGAACGCCGGCCAGTACCTGATGGACCTGGAGGCGCGCGAGAAGGCGCGCACCGGCCTGCCCAACCTCAAGGTCGGCTACAACCGCATCCACGGCTACTACATCGAGCTGCCGCGCGTGCAGGCCGAGCAGGCGCCGGCCGACTACATCCGCCGCCAGACCCTCAAGGGTGCCGAGCGTTTCATCACCCCCGAACTCAAGGCCTTCGAGGACAAGGCACTGTCGGCCAAGAGCCGCGCCCTGGCCCGCGAGAAGCTGCTCTACGACGAGTTGATCGAAACCCTGATCGGCCAGTTGGCGCCGCTGCAGGATACCGCCGCGGCACTGGCCGAGCTGGACGTGCTGAGCAACCTGGCCGAGCGCGCCTTGAACCTCGACTTGAACTGCCCGATGTTCGTCGACGAGCCCTGCCTGCGCATCACCCAGGGTCGCCACCCGGTGGTCGAGCAGGTGCTGAGCACCCCCTTCGTCGCCAACGACGTCAGCCTAGACGACGCCACCCGCATGCTGGTCATCACCGGCCCGAACATGGGCGGCAAGTCCACCTACATGCGCCAGACCGCCTTGATCGTGCTGCTCGCCCATATCGGCAGCTACGTGCCGGCGCAGGCCTGCGAGCTGTCGCTGGTCGACCGCATCTTCACCCGCATCGGCTCCAGCGACGACCTCGCCGGCGGACGTTCGACCTTCATGGTCGAGATGAGCGAGACCGCCAGCATCCTGCACAACGCCAGCGACCGCAGCCTGGTGCTGATGGACGAGGTCGGCCGCGGCACCAGCACCTTCGACGGTCTGTCGCTGGCTTGGGCGGCAGCCGAACATCTGGCCCGCCTGCGCGCCTTCACCCTGTTCGCCACCCACTATTTCGAGCTGACCGTGCTGCCGGAAAGCGAGCCAGTGGTGGCCAACGTGCATCTGGATGCGGCAGAGCACAAGGAGCGCATCGTCTTCCTCCACCACGTGCTGCCCGGGCCGGCCAGCCAGAGCTACGGCCTGGCGGTAGCACAGCTGGCCGGAGTACCGGACCCGGTGATCACCCGCGCCCGCGAACACCTGGCCCGCCTCGAGCAGACCAGTCTGCCCCACGAGCCGGTAGCCGCTCCCAGCAAGAAGGCGCGCAAGGATGTGCCTATCCAGCCCGACCTGTTCGCTATGCAGCCACATCCGCTGCTGGAAAGACTCGAACAGCTCAACCCGGACGAGCTGACCCCGCGTCAGGCACTCGAGCTGATATATGCTTGGAAGACCCAGATATAACGAAGCAGATTCCGAGCTGCTAGAATCCCGCGCGCCATGCCGTGGCTGGCGCCTGCCCGTCTGAGGAGATAAAAGAACATGACCTTCGTCGTTACCGACAACTGCATCAAGTGCAAGTACACCGACTGCGTGGAAGTCTGCCCGGTGGACTGCTTCTACGAAGGCCCGAACTTCCTGGTGATCCACCCGGACGAGTGCATCGATTGCGCCCTGTGTGAGCCAGAGTGCCCGGCCCAAGCCATCTTCTCCGAAGACGAGGTGCCGGAAGACCAGCAGGAGTTCATCGAACTGAACCGCGACCTGGCGGAAGTCTGGCCGAACATCACCGAGAAGAAGGACGCCCTGTCCGATGCCGAAGAGTGGGATGGCGTGAAGGACAAGCTGCAGTATCTGGAACGCTGAGCCGCCAGCACTCCGCTGCCAGCCAAGCCCCGACCTGTTCGGGGCTTTTTTATGCATGCAGGAAAGGTCGTCGCACCTTCCTGGCCGAACAGGCCGGAAACCGCAAGTGCTTGAGCGACTCGACTTTTTCCAGCCGCAAAGGACGAAACCCCGACCAGCGTGGCTGATCGGGGTTTCTGTGTAGGTGCTTGA
>JAEAMF010000787.1_pt1 | contig 31462 bp, 27 predicted proteins | sample 8958721 | NCBI WGS metagenome assembly JAEAMF01 (sample SAMN16933255, study PRJNA681124) | bioreactor sludge metagenome | isolation source: anaerobic bioreactor treating anionic surfactant - SDBS | place: India: Bengaluru | collected 2019-02-28 | reverse complement strand
CCCCCCCCCCCCCCCCCCCCCCCCCCCCCCCCCCCCCCCCCCCCCCCCCCCACTTCGCCGCGCAGGGTGCCGAAGGTGTCGCGTTCGCCGGAATAGGTCCAGGGCTGGGCGTAGTTGCTGTCGCTTTCCGGGGCTGCGATGATCGGCACGCCGGCGGCCATCGTCACGCTCGGGCGCGCGCCGCGCAGCTGGTGGTCCTGGTGGCCGACGTCGGCCGACAGGCGGTAGCCGCGCCCGCGGTAGTCCACGCCGACCGAGTACAGGCTCAGTTCGCGGCTCTCGCGGTCGATCGCGGTGTCGCCCTCGCGGCGCACCGCGTTCACGCGCACGCCAAGGCGGCCGTCAGGGCCGAAGCGGTTCGCGAAGTCGGTCGCCACATAGGCCTGGCCGCCGGTCTCGACGCCCACGGTCAGCTGGGTCAGCGGCGCGTTCGGCGCGCGCTTGGGCAGCAGGTTGATGGCGCCGCCGATGCCGCCGCCGCCCGGCGCCGCGCCGTTCACGAAGCTGTTCGCGCCGCGCAGCACTTCGACGCGCTCGAGCAGTTCCGAGGCCACGAACTGGCGCGGCAGCAGGCCGTACAGGCCGTTGTAGGCCAGGTCGTCCGAGTTGACGGCGAAGCCGCGGATCACGTACAGCTCCTGGTAGTTGCCGAAGCCGCGCGCCACCCGCACCGAGGGGTCGTTCTGCACCACGTCGGCCACGCTGCGCGCCTGCTGGTCCTGGATCAGCGCCTGGGTGTAGTTCATGGAATTGAAGGGGGTGTCCATGATGTCGACGTTGCCCAGCAGGCCGAGGCGGCCCCCGCGCGCGACCTGGCCGCCGGCGTAGGCTGAGCTCAAGCCCTGGCTGGATGCGTCGGCCGAGGCGGTGACGACGACGGTGGCGACAGGTTCGGACGTGGTGTCTTGTGCTTGCGCGGCAAAGGCCGCAGCGGCGAGGGCGATCGGAGTCAGGCGGAACAGTTTCATCGGTGGGGCTCGGTTTTTCTTAATGAGAATGATTGTCATTCTATCCGTTTTGGCTTGCGCGTGTAAATGAGAACGATTATTATTTGCCGAACTTGTCGATTCCGACGTCCGATATCATCCACCTATGTCGCCAAATAAGCTGCGCCTCTGGAGCTGGATCCATAAATGGAGCAGCCTGGTTTGTACCGTCTTCATGCTGCTGCTCTGCCTGACGGGCCTGCCGCTGATCTACCACCACGAGATCGGCCACCTGCTCGGCACCGACGTCGAAGCGCCCGCCATGCCGGCGGACACCCCGCGCGGCAACATCGACGCCGTACTGGCCTCGGCCAAGGAGCTCTACCCCAACAAGATTGCGATGTACATGTCGCAGGAAATCGACGAACCGGCGATCTGGAACGTCACCTTGGGCGACCATCCGAACGACGAGCACTACAAGCCGATCGCGGTCGACGCCCGTACCACCAAGGTCATCACCGAACCGGCCTTCGAAGGCGGCGCCTTCATGTCGACCATGCTGCGCCTGCACGTCGACCTGTTCGCCGGCCTGTATGGCCAGCTGTTCCTCGGTTTCATGGGCTTCCTCCTGATCGTCGCCGTCGTCAGCGGCGTGGTGCTGTACGCGCCCTTCATGCGCAAGCTCGATTTCGGCGAAGTGCGCCGCGAGCGCAGCCGCGTGATCCGCTGGCTCGACCTGCACAACCTGCTCGGGATCGTCACCATGGTCTGGGTCTTCGTGGTGGGCGCCACCGGCATGGTCAACACCTGGGCCGACCTGCTGCTCAAGTACTGGCAGAACAACGAACTGGCCGTGATGCTCAAGCCCTACGAGGGCCAGCCGCAGGTCACCAGGATGTCCTCGATCCACGAGGCCATCGTGCGCGCGGAAACCGCCGAGCCGGGCATGAAGGTCGCGTTCGTGGCTTTCCCGGGCACGCCCTTCAGCAGCCCGCACCACTACGGCATCTTCATGCGCGGCGAAGAGGCCTTCAGCTCGCGCCTGTACAAGCCGGTGCTGATCGACGCCGCGACCGGCGAGATCACCGACCGCCGCGAGCTGCCCTGGTACCTGACGGCGCTGCTGCTGTCGCAGCCGCTGCACTTCGGCGACTACGGCGGCCAGGCCATGAAGCTGCTGTGGGCCTTGCTCGACATCGCCACCATCATCATCCTGGGCAGTGGCCTCTACCTGTGGCTCAAGCGCAGCCGCAAGACCCGGGTCGCCCAAGCGGGCAAGGCCAGCGTCGCCGAGCCGGCGCTGGCGCGCTCGAGGGAGGCGTCATGATCCGTACTCGCACCCAGATCTGGGCCATGCCGGTCTTGCTGGCCATCCTGACCGTCATCGGCCTGGTCCCGGCCCTGCTGGGCGACGGCATCTGGGACCTGGTGTCGGCAGTGAGCCTGGGCACGCCGGTCGCAGTGGGCGCCTGGTACGCGCTGCGCCGCCCGCGCGCGCGCCGCTAGGGCTGCCTCAAGCGCGCCAAGGCTGTATACTTCGCCAACAACCACAGCGAAAGAGCGCCTATGTTTGCAGCAGTTGACCTGGGGTCCAATAGCTTCCGGCTCCACATCGGCGAGCCCGCGGGCGGGCGCATGCACATCGTGCGCACCGCGCGCGACCCGATCCGCCTGGCCGCGGGCCTGGACCGGGACAACATGCTTACCGAGGCCGCCATGCGCAGCGCGGTAAAGACCCTGCAGGACTTCCGCGCCATCCTGGACGAATACACGCTGGACGCGGTGCGCGTGGTCGCCACCAACACCCTGCGCGTGGCGCGCAACGCCGAGCAGTTGCTGCCCCAGCTGGAAGCGGCCATCGGCTATCCGATCGAAGTGATTTCGGGCGAGGAAGAAGGGCGCCTGATCTACATGGGCGTGGCGCGCGCCATCGACAAGCCGGACGAGCGCCGGCTGGTGATCGACATCGGCGGCGGCTCGACCGAAGTCATCGCCGCCATCGGTCCCGAGATCAACCTGGTCGAATCCTTCGGCATCGGCACCCACCCGCAAACCGCCGCCTTCTTCGCGGACGGCCGCATCACGCCGCAGGCGTTTGACGCCGCCGTGACCGAGGCGCGCGCCCGCTTCGAGGATGCCGCCGACCTGTACAAGGCGCAGGGCTGGGATGCGGCCTATGGCTCGTCCGGCACCATGCGCGCCATCAACGAGGTGATCAGCAGGAATGGCATCGGCGACGGCCGCATGTCGCAGGCCAGCCTGCATGCGCTGCGCGACATCCTGCTGGCGCTGGGTTACGTCGACGCCTTCACTCTGCCGGGTGTCAAGAAGGAGAGGGTGCCGGTGATGGTGGGCGGCCTCACGGTCCTGATCGGGGTGATGCAGGAACTCGGCGTGCAGCAGCTCACCGCGATCAACGCCGGCCTGCGCCTGGGCGTGCTGTCTGACCTGGAGCTGCGCGCCAACCGGCGCGACCGCCGCGACGCCGCCATCCGCGCCTGCATGCGCCGCTTCGGCGTGGACAGCCAGCGCGCGCTGCGCACCGCGAAGATCGCTTCGCTACTATACGAAAAGCTGAACCCCTCGGACGCGCAGCACTACCTGTGCTGGAGCGCCATGCTGCACGAAGTCGGCCTGCAGATCTCGATGACGGGGGCGCACAAGCATGGCGCCTACATCGTCGAACACGCCGACCTGCCTGGCTTCACCACGCGCGAGCAGCGCCTGATGGCCAGGCTGATCCTGGGGCAGAAGGGCAACCTGCGCAAGATCCGCGAGACCCTGGGCGAGGCCGATGTGGCCAAGGCGGTGCTGGCGCTGCGCATGGCGGTGGTGTTCATGCATGCGCGCGCGGACGAGGACCTGGCGGGCCTGAACATGCGCATGCGGCAGCGCATCGAGCTGGAACTGCCGGCCGCGCTGCTGGAGAAGCATCCGACACTGGGGCCGTGGCTGCAGAAGGAAGAGGGGGCGTGGAACGAGGTCGGAATGCCGTTCCAGGTGCGTGAGAGCTGAGGATTCGACTTGGTATTCGTTGGCCGTGAGACCGTCGCACCGGCGAAGGCCGGTGCTTAAGTTCGTGGAGCAGTCGAAGCGCGAACAAGCTTGGGTTCCGGCCTGCGCCGGAACGACGGTCTTGCGGCTAACGAGTGGGTTGGGACAGCTCTAGCGCAGCTGGCCAATAAAATCCGGTCCCACCACCAGCTTCACATAAGGCAGGCCATCGCTGTTCTTGTGCGTGATCCAGAACACCCCCGCCTTGCGGATGCGCCAGTCCTGCTTTCCGCCGCACAGCACCAATGACGCCACCTGTCCCAGCAGCGGCTGGTGGCCGACGATCAGCACCGGCTGGCGGTGCTCGGGCCAGCCGGCCGCCTCGATGATCGCTTCCGCGTCCGAATCCGGCGCGAGGGCGTCCACCAGCTTGTAGTTGCGTCCCAGCGCTTCCACGGTCTGCACGCAGCGCCTGGCCGGGCTGCTCAGCACCCGCAGGTCCTCCGGCAGTTGGCGGTGCAGCCAGGCGCCGACGCGCACGGCATGGCGCTTGCCCTTCGGCGTCAGCGCGCGCCGCAAGTCGCCCTCGTAGTCGCCCTCGGCGACGTGCGCTTCAGCCTCGGCGTGGCGCCACAGGATCAGGTCCATGCTCGTTCTCCTTGTTGGAATGAAGGCCCGCGCCGAGCGTCTCCATCAGGTCTTGCTGCGCGCTGAGCGACTTCTGGCCGCCGCGCGCCTTCTTGCGGCGATAACGCCCGTCGCTGCCCAGCTCCCAGGCGTTGACGTTGTCCTTCAGGTAGGGATGCAGGCCTTCGCGCAGCACGCGGCGCTTGAGCGCGGGCGAACGGATCGGGAAGGCCACTTCCACGCGCCGGAACAGGTTGCGGTTCATCCAGTCGGCGCTCGACAGGTAGATGTCGTGCTTGAGGTTGTTGCGGAAGTAGAAGATGCGCGTGTGCTCCAGGAAGCGGCCGACGATCGAGCGCACCCGGATGGTCTCGCTCAGGCCCTTCACGCCGGGCCGCAGCGAGCAGGCGCCGCGCACGATCAGGTCGATGCGCACGCCGGCCTGCGAGGCTTCGTACAGCGCCCGGATGACCGACTCGTCGGTGAGCGAATTCATCTTGGCGATGATGCGCGCCGGCTTGCCGGCGCGCGCGATCGCGGCCTCGTCGCGGATGGCGCGCACGATTTCCTTTTGCAGCGAGAAGGGCGCCAGCCACAGGCTGGTGAGCTGCTTCGGGCGCGTCAGGCTGGTGAGGTGGATGAAGACCTCGTTGACGTCGGCGGTGATCTCGTCGTCGCAGGTGAGCAGGCCGAAATCGGTGTAGAACTTGGCGGTGGTCGAGTTGTAGTTGCCGGTGCCCAGGTGGGCGTAGCGCCGCAGGCCATTGTCTTCGCGGCGCAGCACCAGCGCCAGCTTGGCGTGGGTCTTCAGGCCGACCACGCCGTAGACCACCTGGGCGCCGGCCTGTTCCAGGCGCTCGGCCCAGTTGATATTGGCTTCCTCGTCGAAGCGCGCCATCAGTTCGACGATGACGGTGACTTCCTTGCCGCGCCGCGCGGCGGCGATCAGGGCTTCCATCAGGTCGGAATTCATGCCGGCGCGGTAGATGGTCTGCTTGATCGCCGCCACGCACGGGTCGTTCGCGGCCGACTGGATGAATTCGATCACCGGCTGGAAGGATTCGAAGGGATGGTGCAGCAGCACGTCTCCCTTGCGCAGCACGGCGAAGATGTCGGGACCCACCAGCTTGGCCGGAAAACCCGGCGTGAAGGGGGTGAACTTCAGTTCCGACTTGTCGTGGGTGTTGGCGATTTCCAGCATGCGCCCGAGGTTCACCGGGCCGTCCACCGCGAACAGGCGCGAAGGGTCGATCCCAAACTGGTCCAGCAGGAAGTTCGACAGGTGCGGCGGGCAGGCGCGGCCCACTTCCAGGCGCACCGCGAAGCCGTAGTTGCGGCTGTGCAGTTCGCTCTGCAGGGCCTGGCGCAGGTTCTTGACTTCGTCCTCGTCGACCCACAGGTCGCTGTTGCGGGTGACGCGGAACTGCGAATACGAGAGCACCTCGCGGCCGGTGAACAGGTCGGCCAGGTGGGCCTGGATCACCGAGGACAGCAGGCAGTAGGACTCGCCTTTCTTGTCCGACAGTTCGGCCGGCAGGCGGATCACGCGCGGCAGCACGCGCGGCGCCTTCATGATGGCGATGCCGGTGCCGCGCCCGAACGCGTCCTTGCCCGCCAGTTCGACGATGAAGTTCAGGCTTTTATTGACCACGCGCGGGAAGGGGTGGGCCGGGTCGAGCCCGATCGGAGTGAGCAGTGGGCGCACTTCGCGGTCGAAGAATTGCTTGACCCACGCGCGCTGGGCGGCGTTGCGCTCGCCCCGCCGCAGCATGTGGATGCCGTTCTCGGACAGGAGCGGCAGGATCTCGTTGTTGAACAGCTTGTACTGGCGCTCGATCAGCGTACGGCACTCGAGGCTGGCGCGCTCCAGGGTGCTGGCCAGCGCGTGCGGAATGCCGTTGTGGCCGGCCTCCATCTGGTGCTGGGCCAGCAGGCTGGCCACGCGCACCTCGAAGAATTCGTCGAGGTTGCCCGACACGATGGTCAGGAAGCGCAGCCGCTCGAGCAGCGGAATGGCGGGATCCTCGGCCTGGGCCAATACCCGACGGTTGAACTCGAGCAGCGACAGCTCGCGGTTCAGGAAGGCGCCGCCTTCGGGAATGCTCCTGGCTTCGGCTTCCTGGGCCTTGTGTTTCATATCCATGGGTCTGCGTCGTAGTCTCGGCGCAGGCAGTGTAGTTGGCGAATATGACAATGTTGTTACATGCGGACCTCGGCGCGCCGCCCTTGAAGTTTAAGCATGCTTAAAGGCTGGCCGCGTATAAAGCTTCTCATCGTTAATCATAACAAGAGGAGCATTGCGAGATGAAAGCGTTCGTGCGCGCCAACAAGGGTTTCCTGTTGTTCATGCTTTTGTTCGGCGTGTTCCGCACCGCGGTGGCCGACTGGAACCCGATTCCCTCCGGTTCCATGCGGCCCAACCTGCTGGAAGGGGACGTGGTGTTCGTGAACCGGCTGGCCTATAACGTCAAGCTTCCGCTGACCGACCTCGTGATCGCGCGCACCGGCGAGCCGCAACGCGGCGACGTCGTCACCTTCTCCTCGCCGACGGACGGCACCCGCCTGATCAAGCGCATCCTGGCGCTGCCGGGCGACCGCGTCGAGATGCGCAATGAGCGCCTGGTCATCAACGGCGTCCAGTCGCAGTACGCGCTCGAGGAAGTGGTGCAGGAAACGACCGACGAGGGCCGCGTCATGGATGCCCTGCGCATGCAGGAAGTGGTCGACGGGCGCCGCCACCGCATCCAGGTGCTGCCGCAGCGCATGGTGATGCGCGATTTCGGGCCGGTCACCGTGCCGCAGGACGCCTACCTGATGCTGGGCGATAACCGCGACAACAGCGCCGATTCGCGCTACATCGGCTTCGTGCCACGCCACCTGCTGATCGGGCGTGCCGAGCGCATCCTGGTCTCGGCCGACTACCAGGGCAACTGGATGCCGCGCACCGAGCGCTTCGGCCAGTCGCTGCGCTGATCGCCCCCCAGGCCGGGGTCAGGTCTGACATTCGGACACGGACTGAGCGCTACCATAATGCTACGCACGAGTCCGTGTCTCGATGTCAGACCTGACCCCTGGTGCTGTCGCCGGCGCCTTTTCCAGTGTTGGAGGGGCGCCGATTTGTTTTATAGAAACCCAGTACAATTGCGTCCCCTCCGGACGCTTGCCCCCGCAGTGCCGGGTTTTCACAAGGCACTCCCATGCAACGACTCCTCACCACCATCCTCGCCTGCCTCGGCATGACGGGGGCTCTCGCGATCGACACCTATCTGCCTTCGATGCCGGCCATCGGGGTCGATTTCGGCGTCGGGCTGGTGGCGGTGCAGCAGACCCTGAGCGTGTTCCTGTTCACCTTTGCGCTGATGATGCTGTTCTACGGGACGCTGTCGGATTCCTTCGGGCGCCGCCCGGTGATTCTCGGAGCGCTGGCGGTGTACACGCTGGCCTCGATCGGCGCGGCGTTTGCCCCGACCTTCGGCTGGCTGCTGGCCTTCCGCGCGCTGCAGGGCCTGTCGGCCGGCGCCGGTTCGGTGATCGGCCAGGCCATCGTGCAGGATCGCTTCGAAGGCGCGCAGGCGCAGAAGATGATGTCGCACATCATGATGGTGTTCGGCCTGGCGCCGGCCATCGCGCCGGTGCTGGGCGGCTGGCTGCACGTGAGCTTCGGCTGGCGCTCGAGCTTCATCTTCCTGGCGCTGTTCGGCGCCGCGATGATCCTGCTGGTGTTGCGCCTGCTGCCGGAAAGCCTGCCGCGTGAAAAGCGCCAGGTCTTCCATCCGGCGACGATCTCGCGCAACTATTTCATGGTGCTGCGCAACCCGCAGTTCGTGATGCTGTCGCTGGCGCTCGGCCTGGTGTTCGGCGGCCTGTCGCTGTACATCGGCGCGGCGGCCAACTTCGTGATGGAGATCCTTGGCCTGCCGGAGACGGCCTTCGCCTGGATGTTCATCCCGCTGATCGGCGGCATGGTGGTGGGTTCGGCCTGGGGCGGCAAGCGCGCCCACAAGGCGCCGCCGGGACGCCTGCTGTGGACCGGCTACGCCGTGATGGCGGTGGCATCAATTCTGAACGTCGGCTACAACGCGCTGTTCCCGGCCAGCGTGCCCTGGGCGGTGCTGCCGCTGGCCGTGTTCACCTTCGGCCTGGCCGTGGCCATGCCCGGCATCCAGCTGACCGCGATGGGACTGTTCCCGCACAACCGCGGCCTGGCGGCCTCGATGGTCGGCTTCATCCAGATGATGTCCTTCGCGCTGGTGTCCGGCCTGGTGGCGCCGCTGCTGTTCGGCAGCGCGTTCAAGCTGGCCTGCGGCGCGGCCGTGGGCGTGCTGCTGAGCTTCCTGATGTGGCGCCTGAGCCGGCGCTTCGCCGCGCCGAGACCGTAAGAAGCGGGCGCCGCGGCGCCCTCGATCAGCGCTTGTGCTGCTTCATCGCCGAGGCGACTTCGCGCTTGGCGTCACGGTCCTTCTCGGTGGCGCGCTTGTCGTGCTGCTTCTTGCCCTTGGCCAGGCCGATCTCGCACTTCACGCGCCCGCCCTTGAAGTGCAGGTTCAGCGGCACCAGGGTATAGCCGGCGCGCTCGACCTTGCCGACCAGCTTGTCCAGCTCGGCGCGGTGCAGCAGCAGCTTGCGGGTGCGCAAGGCCTCGGGATGGCTGAAGGCGGACGCCGTGGTCAACGCGCTGATGTGGGCGCCGAACAGGAACAGTTCGCCGTTGCGCACGACGACATAGGCCTCCTTGATCTGTACCTTGCCTTCGCGAATGGCCTTGACTTCCCACCCCTCCAGTACGATGCCGGCTTCATACCGGTCCTCGATGAAGTAGTCGAAAAAAGCTTTTTTATTGTCAACAATACTCATGAAATAGCGAAAATCCGCGTCTCGGTTAAACTACTGCTGTGGCGCCAATGCAAAGATTGCATGGCGCAAAATGCAACTCGTCCAACATCATAACAAACGGTTGACCAATGGCAGTAGTGCACAAATCAGTTTTTCTCGGCTACAGCACCGAGCAAATGTTCGACCTGGTGGCCAAGGTCGAAGACTATCCGAAATTCCTCCCCTGGTGCGGCGGCGTGAAAGTGCTGGAGCGGAGCGAGGACAAGCTGGTGGCCAGCCTCCAAATCAATTTCCACGGCGTTAAGCAAAGCTTCACCACCTCGAACCACAACAACCGCCCGACCCAGATGAAGATGCACCTGGTCGACGGTCCGTTCAAGATGCTGGAAGGTACCTGGACCTTCAAGCCGCTGCGCGCCGACGCCTGCAAGGTAGAGCTCGACATGCATTACGAGTTCTCGAGCATCATCCTGGAACAGATCATTGGCCCGGTGTTCGGCATGATCGCCAATACCATGGTCGATTCCTTCAGCAAGCGCGCCGAGGCCGTCTATGGATGAGGGTGTGCAGGTCTATGTCTGCTACGCGACCGCGCGCGAGGAATTCCTGCGCCCCTTGACGGTCGCGCCCGGCACCACGATCGGCCAGGCCATCGAAATGAGCGGTGTGCTGGAAGCGTATCCCGACATTAACCTGACTACCCAGCCGGTGGGCATCTACGCCAAGAAGAAGACGCTCGACACCGTGCTGCGCGAGCGCGACCGCATCGAGATCTACCGGCCGCTGGTGGCCGATCCCAAGGATTCGCGGCGCAAGCGCGCGGCCAAGAAGCTGGGGGATGCCGCAGCGCCGGCCGCCTGAGGCAGGGGGGCTGCAGGGCTCGCCTGGGCGTTTTGCTCAGTTGTAAAATTCCGACCGGGCAAATTTTTGCGGACTCTTCAGGGTATGATAGAGCCCGCTTCAAAGCTCTCCTCCGCTGCCCGTCCCGCCCATGCTGATTACCGTAAGCCTGTTGTTGGTCACCACCGCGATGTCCGCCGTGATGTTGCTCGTCCTGACGTCGCTTGCCGACAGCAGGGTGGCAGGCATTCGCGAATGGGCGCAGGCCAATGGCGTGGCGGTGATCGCGCTGCTGCTGTTCGCGGCGCGCGAGGTGATTCCCGACGTCCTCAGCATCGAAGTCGCCAACGCACTGCTGCTGCTGACCGCCAGCCTGATGCTGGCCGGCTACCGGCGCTACCTCGGCCTGCCGGTGCCCTGGCGCCTGCTGGCGGGCGGCGGCCTTGCCGCCTTCGCCGGCGTCGTCGTATTCCACTACGTCCACAATTCGCTGCCGCTACGGGTGGTGGCGATGTCGGCCTTCCACATGGCCATCTGTTTCGGTATCTACGCCAGCCTGCCCAGGGTCGCGGATGGCCGCTTGCGCTACCCGAACGCCTTCAGCCGGACCGCGGCCTTGCTGCTGGGGCTGGGCCATTTCGGCCGCGGCGCCTTCTATGCCTTCGATGCCTACGCACAGCCCTCGCTGATCGACCCGGCGATCGCCAACCTGGTGTTTTTTGCGATCGGCACGCTGGCGCTGCCGGCCCTGAGCCTGGGCGCGGTCATGCTGGCCAATGCGCGCGTGTTGACGGAAACCGCCTACGCGGCCGAGCATGACCACCTGACCGGCGCCCCCTCGCGCCGCGCCTTCTTCGACATGGCCGAACGCGAGCTGGCGCGGGCGCGGCGCCATGGCAGCGGACTGGGCCTGCTGCTGCTGGATGCCGACCATTTCAAGCGCATCAACGACACCTATGGGCACGGCGTCGGCGACGAGGTCCTGCGCGACCTGGTGGCGCGCACCCGCGAGGAAATCCGCAAGATCGACTATTTCGCCCGCCTCGGCGGCGAGGAGTTCGGGGTGCTGTTGCCGGACGCGTCCTTCGACACCACCCGCGCCGTCGCCGAGCGCCTGCGCGCCGCCCTCGACCGCCCGGCGACGGGCGCGCCGGCGGCGCCCGGGCCTGCCTATACGGTCAGTATCGGCCTGGCCATGCTGGAGAAGGGCGAGGATTTCGCCGGCCTGATGCGCCGTGCGGATGCCGCCCTGTATGCGGCCAAGGCCGGCGGACGCAACCGGGTCGAGGTGGCGCCCCGCCTCAACCCGGAACCGCCGCGCCAGCCGGGCAGCGCCAAGGTCATTCGCCTGCGGCCTTGATTGCCTACTGACGGCACTGCGCCAGTGCCTTGTTGACCCGGGCCAGCTGGGCGGCCCGTTCCTCGTCCGTCATGAAGCTGCGCTCGCCCTTCGCATCGAACTTCGCGATGCGCACACCCGATTCCACCTGCGCGCGCATCTGGCGCGCATCCTGGCAGTGCTCGGCCAGGTCGCGGCGGCGCTGCGTTGCCGCGGCATCCTTCCTTTCCTGTTCTTCGCGCAGCTTGCTGCGTGCAAGGAATTCCTCCTCGCGCTGTGCCAAAGTCTTTGGACCTTTGGCCGGAGCGGTCGCCTCCGCGGCCGGTGCAGGCTCGGCAGACGCCGGCGGCACGGCCGCTGTCGCCCGGCCTGGCGCCTTGAGGATCTTGTGCGGCGGCGTCGATGGCGGGGGAGGGCGGTCGGAGAAATGGCGTACGCCGTTCGCGTCGATCCAGGAATACTGGGCGTGTGCCAGGCTGCCGCCCAGCAGCAGGGCGCAGGCGGTAAACAGGCGGAGGGCGGAGGACGGAGACGGCATAAAAGTTTTCCTTGGGTAACAAGACGATTTCGCCATGCTTCCTCGGCGCTGTCAATCGCGGGTGCGCGATAGCGCGATATCCCCGGCAAATTTAGGCATGGCTGCGACAGTTTTTCGCCGTTTCTGTATAATTCACTTTTGCGCCTATAGGAAAATAACTATGCGTCTCCTCCAAAAAGCACTCACCTTCGATGACGTGCTGCTCGTCCCGGCCTATTCCAACGTTCTTCCGGCCAACACTTCCCTTCGCACCAAACTGACCAGGAATATCACGCTGAATATCCCGCTGCTGTCGGCTGCGATGGACACCGTGACCGAAGCGCGCCTGGCGATTGCGATGGCACAGGAGGGGGGCATCGGTATCATTCACAAGAACCTGCGCCCGGCCGACCAGGCCCGTGAAGTGACGCGCGTCAAGCGCTACGAATCCGGCGTGCTGCGCGACCCGATCACCATTCCTCCCACCATGAAGATCCGCGAAGTGCTGGCGCTGTCGCAACAGCACGGCATCAGCGGCTTCCCGGTGGTCGAGGGCAAGCAGGTGGTCGGCATCATCACCAACCGCGACCTGCGTTTCGAGGAAGACCTGGACGCGGAAGCACGCGCCAAGATGACCCCGCGCGAAAAACTCGTCTACGTGAACGAAGACGCCGACACCGAAGAAGCCAAGCGCCTGATGAACAAGCACCGCCTCGAGCGCGTGCTGGTCGTCAACGAAGCCTTCGAGCTGCGCGGCCTCATCACTGTCAAGGACATCCAGAAGTCGCACGAACACCCGCTGGCCTCGAAAGACTCGCAGGGCAAGCTGCTGGTCGGCGCGGCCGTGGGCGTGGGCGCGCGCGACGAAGAGCGCATCGAACTGCTGGTCGCCGCCGGCGTGGACGTGCTGGTGGTCGACACCGCGCACGGCCACTCGCAGGGCATCCTGGACCGCGTCAAGTGGATCAAGGACCGCTTCCCGCACGTGGACGTCATCGGCGGCAACATCGCCACCGCGGCCGCTGCGAAAGCGCTGGTCGAGTATGGCGCGGACGCGGTCAAGGTCGGCATCGGCCCCGGCTCGATCTGCACCACCCGCATCGTGGCCGGCGTCGGCGTGCCGCAGATCACCGCGATCTCGAACGTGGCCAAGGCGCTGGAAGGCACCGGCGTGCCCTGCATCGCCGACGGCGGCATCCGCTTCTCGGGCGACATCTCCAAGGCACTGGCGGCAGGCGCGCACACCGTCATGATGGGCAGCATGTTCGCCGGCACGGATGAAGCGCCGGGCGAAACCATCCTGTACCAGGGCCGCAGCTACAAGTCCTACCGCGGCATGGGCAGCCTGGGCGCGATGGCCGAAGGTTCGGCCGACCGCTACTTCCAGGAAGCCTCGAGCAAGGCCGACAAGTTCGTCCCGGAAGGCATCGAAGGCCGCGTCGCCTACAAGGGCAGCGTGCTGGCGATCATCTTCCAGCTGGTTGGCGGCATTCGCCAGTCGATGGGCTACTGCGGCTGCGCCACCATCGACGAACTGCGCGAGAAAGCCGAATTCGTCGAGATCACCTCGGCCGGCATGCGCGAATCGCACGTGCACGACGTGCAGATCACCAAGGAAGCGCCGAACTACCGTTCGGAATGAACATCCATGAGACGCGGCCCGAGGGCCGCGTTTTTGCATTACCCATTCATCTTCTATCGTTGCCCTCTACATGCATTCGAAAATCCTCATCCTCGATTTCGGTTCCCAGGTTACCCAGCTGATCGCGCGCCGCGTGCGCGATGCCGGCGTGTTCTCCGAAGTCTTCCCGTATGACGTCAGCGACGAGTTCGTGCGCAACTACGGCGCATCCGGCATCATCCTGTCGGGCAGCCACAACTCCACGTTAGAGGGCGATTCGCCGCGCGCCCCGCAGGCCGTGTTCGAAGCCGGCGTGCCGGTGCTGGGCATCTGCTACGGCATGCAGACCATGGCCGCCCAGCTCGGCGGCAAGGTCGAGAACGGCAAGCTGCGCGAATTCGGCTACGCTGAAGTGCGCGCCCGCGGCCATACGGCCCTCCTGAACGGCATCAACGACTTCGTCACCGACGAAGGCCACGGCATGCTGCGCGTCTGGATGAGCCACGGCGACAAGGTGCTGGACATGCCGCCGGGCTTCAAGCTGATGGGCTCCACCGACAGCTGCCCGATCGCCGCGATGGCCGACGAGGACCGCCGCTTCTACGCGCTGCAGTTCCACCCGGAAGTCACCCACACCACGCAAGGCGAAGCCATCATCGGCCGCTTCGTGCACGAGATCTGCGGCTGCAAGTCGGACTGGAACATGCCGGACTACATCGGCGAAGCGGTCCAGAAGATCCGCGAACAGGTCGGCACGGACGAGGTGATCCTGGGCCTGTCGGGCGGCGTCGATTCGAGCGTGGCCGCAGCCCTGATCCACCGCGCCATCGGCGACCAGCTGACCTGCGTGTTCGTCGACCACGGCCTGCTGCGCAAGGACGAGGGCAAGATGGTCATGGACATGTTCTCGAAAAACCTCGGCGTGAAGGTGCTGCGCATCGATGCCGAAGACCAGTTCATGGGCCACCTGGCCGGCGTCATTGACCCCGAACAGAAACGCAAAATCATTGGACGCGAGTTCGTCGAGGTGTTCCAGCAGGAAGCCGGCAAGCTGACCAATGCGAAGTGGCTGGCGCAGGGCACGATCTATCCGGACGTGATCGAGTCGGCTGGTAAAGGTAAAAAGGGCCAGACCATCAAGAGCCACCACAACGTGGGCGGGCTGCCGGAGACCCTGAACCTGAAACTGCTCGAGCCGCTGCGCGAGCTGTTCAAGGATGAAGTGCGTAAACTCGGTGTCGCGCTGGGCCTGCCGCACGACATGGTCTATCGTCACCCGTTCCCGGGTCCGGGCCTGGGCGTGCGCATCCTGGGCGAAGTGAAGAAGGAATACGCCGACCTGCTGCGCGAAGCGGATGCGATCTTCATCGAAGAGCTGCGCAATACGCCGTTCGAATTACCTGCTGTTGCCGGGATCGATCCGGGCAAGGCGCCGGTGAACTGGTACGAGGCGACCAGCCAGGCGTTTGCCGTGTTCCTGCCGGTGAAGTCGGTGGGGGTGATGGGCGACGGGCGCACCTACGAGTACGTGGTGGCGCTGCGTGCGGTGCAGACGCTGGACTTCATGACGGCGCAGTGGGCGCATTTGCCGCATGCGCTGCTGGGCAAGGTGTCCAATCGCATCATCAATGAGGTGCGCGGCCTGAATCGCGTCGTGTATGACATTTCGGGGAAGCCGCCGGCGACCATCGAGTGGGAATAATTCACAGCTCAGCGGTGAATTTCACGAAGTAAGCCTAAGCCCCTGACCTCAGGGGCTTTTTACTGCCCAGGTTCTACTCAACGCGATGCTTTGGCACACCCCAGTCCCGGATTCGGTTTCGGCCCGCTGCTGGTCTGCGCAATCAACGGAATCTCCCCATTCTTCCCATAACTGAACTCCTCGACCGCGGCCGAACGCCGGAAGTCCGCGTTAGACAGCGCGTCGTTGTGATAAAAGAAGTACGACTTGCCGTTGAATTCGGCAAACGACTGATGGATCGTGTGCGTGAATTTATTTTTCTCCATGATCACCCCGCGGTAGGTCCATGGCCCGGTCGGGCTGGGCGCGGTCGCGTAGGCGATCACCTCCGGCAGGCGGCTCGCGTAGCTGAGGTAATACACGCCATTGCGCTTGTGCAGATAAGGCGCTTCCTCGAATTCAAACAGGCCCACGGTGTAGATCGGCCCGTCCAGCTCGATCATGTTGGGCTTGAGCTTGACGTACTTGAGCACCTTGTTACCGAAGTACATGTACGCCTGTCCATCGTCGTCGACGAACACGCCCGGGTCGATATCGTCCCAGCCGTTGGGCGTCTCGCGCGTCATGTCGTCGGTGATGAGCGCGGAACCGCGGGCATCCTTGAACGGCCCCAGCGGCGAAGCGGCAACCGCTACGCCGATGGCGAATCCGGGTTTCGTCGCATCATGCTGGACCGGCCCATACAGATAGTACTTTCCGTTGCGCTTGACGATGTCCGGGGCGTAGGCGTCGCTTTTGGCCCAGGCGAAGGTGCGCCAGCCACCCACCACGCCGTGGTCGACCCAGGATTGCATGTCGCAGGTCGAGTAGAGGCGCCACTCGTTCATGGTGTAGCCCTTGCCACCTTTTTTCGTCTCGTCGCGGCCGGTGACCATGTACAGGCGTCCGCCGTCGACCAGGACGGTCGGGTCGGTGGTGAAGATGTCGGTCACGATCGGATTGGCAGCGTAGGCGCCGGGCAGGGCGCCGAAGAGGGCGAGCAGAAGAGCAATGGGTTTCATGTTTGACAGGATGGCCTCGAGGTTGGAAGGTGCGCTGCTCGGCGACCTCCACCGGGCAAAACCTTTGGTAGTTAACAAGGTACCACGATCCTAGCAGCAAAATGAGGCCGCGTAACATCTTCAACCAATAAAATGATTGCGCAATCAGCGTTGGGCGTCGTGAATACAGTATTCGGTGGATTTTGATCGCGATGACTCAAAATCGACCGGGAGCACGTCCGATCCGCTTGCAGTCAGGCGCACCAGTTTGGTCGACCCAGCACCTTATCGCCACAAAAATGTAACTAACCCACTAGGCATTTCAGCCAGCACGATCAGTTCAGCGCTAACGACTTCGATCGAACCGACACGACGTCACCAAGGCCTTCAGGAAGGGCGGGCGGCATCCAAGCCAACGATCCCGAGAGCGGCAGCCCCGAGAGAGACAGCGTGCCTGGCTCAAGGATTTGCTAAGATGCGGCATTGACACAAGGAAAACGTTTCGATGGCGAACACGCTCTCAGCTGGCGCACCGGACGCCGTATCAGCATGATTCCATTCACCTTCAACGATATCGAGGTGGGCGCGCGACTGGTCGAGGCGCTGGCGCGCCAGGCGAGCAGCTTGCGGGGGATGCCGATCACCCATGGCGACCTGCTCACGCTGGCGCGTTCCCTGCATCCGAAAGACGAGGTGCTCGGCCGGGCGGTAACGGTGGGTATCGGGCCCAAGCTGCTGTTCGTGGAAGGCTTCTGCGCCGCGCACGGCTATCCGAACCTGGCGAGTCTTGCGGTGGAACGGGAAAGCGCAAGGCCGCGGTCCGGCTACCAGGGGGACTGGGAATCCGACCGGCGCGCTGTCGCCGGTGTCGACTGGAGCGCTATCGATGCGCAGTTGTCGGCCTATGTGGAAGCGATGCGCGCCAAGGTCCCGCCGCGCTTCAAGCCGCGCAAGGAACGGCCGGCGGACGTGGCCTGGTACGCCTATTACTGTTCGCACCGGGAAGCCTGCGAGAAGCTCGGCCCCGAGGACAAGCAGGAGATCATCAACCAGATGATGGCCGGACTGGATCCCGAAACCGCGTTGGCGCGCGTGCTCGCCGCGAAGCAGGAGAGCGGCGGCCTGGCCTGAGGCAGGGCAGGGCCGCCGGGGCGCCGCTAGGAGGCCGACTGCCGCGGCGCCGGGCCCGTGCGCGCTTCATGCTGGGCCGGCGCGGGCCGGGCCACCGCGGCAAGCCCGCCCTGGCGCAGGACCGGCTGCGCCATGGCCGCCGCGCGCGTCCCCGGGGTGCGGCGGCCCGCGGCGAAGTCGGCGGGCCGGTTCAGGCCGGTGGCCACCACCGTGACGCGCATGGCGTCGCCCAGGCTGTCGTCGAATACCGCGCCGAACTTGATGATCGCATCGTCGCCCGTCTGGGCGCAGATGGTGTTCATCACCAGCTTGGTTTCGCGCAGCCGCAGGGTCTCTTCGGAGGCGGCGATGTTGACCAGGACCCCGCGCGCCGCGCGCAGGTTGTTGCCATCGAGTAGGGGACAGGCGATCGCCTCCTCGGCCGCCTTGACGGCGCGGTCCTCGCCGCTGTGCTGGGCCGAGCCCATCATCGCCATGCCGGTCTGGCGCATCACCGTGCGCACGTCCTCGAAATCGACGTTGACCATGCCGGGCACGGTGATGATCTCGGCGATGCCGGTGACCGCCTTGCTCAATACCTCGTCGGCGGCGGCAAAGGCGCTTTTCTGGGTGATGTCGTCGCCCAGGACTTCCTCGAGACGGCTGTTGAGCACGATGACCAGCGAATCGACGCAGCGCGCCAGGGTGGCGATGCCTTCCTCGGCCACGCGCATGCGCCGCGGGCCCTCGAAGTCGAAGGGTTTGGACACCACGCCGACGGTCAGGATGCCCAGCTCGCGCGCCACTTCGGCGACCACGGGGGCTGCGCCGGTGCCGGTGCCGCCGCCCATGCCGGCGGTGAGGAAGACCATGTCGGCGCCCTTGAGCGCTTCGGCGATGACGGCGCGCTCGCGTACCGCGCTTTCGCGCCCGACGATCGGGTCGCTGCCGGCGCCGAGGCCGCCCTCGCCGAGCTGGATCCGTTTTTCGACCCTGGTGTTGGACAGCGCCTGGGCGTCGGTGTTGGCGCAGATGAATTCGAAGGAGGCCAGGCCGGACGAGGCCATGTGGCTGACGGCATTGCCGCCGGCGCCACCCACGCCGATCACCTTGATGACCGTTTCAGGTTGGGGGAAATTTGATTCGGACAAGAAACACTCCGTAGGAAAAGATAAAGCCGGCATGCCGCTCCATGCGCCGCGACTGGCGCCGTCGACTGCAGAGCCCATAAGACTACTTGCAAAGGGTGCGCACGCGAAAGTTCGAAAACGTTTCAAACGCAAGCATTTGTAATAACGCGTGCATGCCAAAAGGAAGCATGGCTGACGTATGCACATCAGCCATGTATCCAGGAGAAAGAGTCAGTTCCCAGTGGAAATCAATCGGTCCCGCGCAGAGCGATTTGCGGCCTCAGGTGTCTTGCCCCAGTCCCAAGTCGGTGCTGATCTGCTCGCGCAGCATGAACTTCTGGATCTTGCCGGTCACCGTCATCGGGAAGGCCTCCATGAAACGCACGTAGCGGGGAATCTTGTAGTGGGCGATCTGGCCGCGGCAGAAAGCCTGGATGTCCTCGGCGCTGGCCTGCATGCCGGGACGCAGGATGATGCAGGCGCACAGTTCCTCGCCGTACTTCGTGTCGGGCACGCCGATGCACTGGACGTCCTGGACCTTCGGATGGCGGTACAGGAACTCCTCGATCTCGCGCGGATAGATGTTCTCGCCGCCGCGGATCACCATGTCCTTGCAGCGCCCGACGATCAAGGCGAAGCCGTGTTCGTCGATCACCGCCAGGTCGCCGGTATGCAGCCAGCGGGCGCTGTCGATGGTGGCCCGGGTCTTCTCTTCGTCGTCCCAGTAGCCGAGCATGACCGAATAGCCGCGCGTCAGCAGTTCGCCCTTGACGCCGCGCGGGACGATCGCGCCGTTCGCGTCCACCACCTTGCACTCGATGTGCGGATGGACGCGGCCGATGGTGGTCACGCGCAGCGTCACCGGGTCGTCCACTGAACTCTGGAACGACACCGGCGAGGTCTCGGTCATGCCGTAGGCGATCGTGATCTCCGCCATGTGCATGGTGTGCATGACCCGGTTCATCACTTCGGCCGGGCAGGGCGAGCCTGCCATGATCCCGGTGCGCAGCGTCGACAGGTCGTAGCGCGCGAAGCCGGGGTGTTCGAGCAGGGCGATGAACATGGTGGGCACGCCGTGCAGGCCGGTGCAGCGCTCGGCCTGGACGGTCTCCAGCACGGCCTCCGGGTCGAAGCCGGCGCTCGGGAATACCATGGTGGCGCCGTGCGTCACGCAGGCCATGTTCCCGAGCACCATGCCGAAGCAGTGGTAGAGCGGTACCGGGATGCACAGGCGGTCCGCGCTCGTCAGGCGCATCGCCTCGCCGACGAAGAAACCGTTGTTCAGGATATTGTGGTGGCTCAGCGTCGCCCCTTTGGGTGCGCCGGTGGTGCCCGATGTGAACTGGATGTTCACCGGATCGTCGAACTGCACCGCGTTCGCCACCTGGCGCAGGCGCGCCAGCGCCTCGGCGCCCGGCGGGGCCAGCAGCACGTCGAAATTCAGCATCCCGGCCGTGGCCTCGGAACCGAGGCGGATCACGTGACGCAGGTGGGGCAGGTTGTCGTCCTGCAGTGGCGTGGCGCCGCCGCGGGCCAGCGCGGGCACGACGTCGCGCACCATCGCGAGGTAGTCGCTGGTCTTGAAGCTTGGGGCCAGGATGAGGGCGCTGCACTGGACCTTGTCCAGTGCGTAGGCGAGTTCGGAGCGGCGGTAGGCCGGGTTGATATTGACCATGACCAGCCCGGCGCGCGCGGTGGCGAACTGCACTAGCACCCATTCCGCGCAATTCGGCGCCCAGATGCCGACCCGCTGGCCCGGCGCCAGGCCCAGCGCCAGCAGGTTGGCGGCCACGCGCGAGACTCGCTCGTCGAATTCGGCGTAGGTCCAGCGGATGCCCTGGAAAGGCGCCACCAGGGCCTCGCGCCCGCCGTGACGGGCTGCGATCTCCGCCAGGTGAGCGCCGATCGATGCGCCGATCAAGGCAATATTGCTGGGCCCATGAACATAGCTCCATTGCTGCATAGTTGTCTCCTGATTGTATGTGCTTTTAGCCGCCATCGGGCGCGCTGACTGTTCACGCAACAACAATTGCCTGAAAGATCGTCATTCCAGGGAGACGGCCGGCCTCAGCGAAAGGCGGAGGCGCGCAAGGCGGCCAGGTCGCGAATGTCGATGCTGCCGTAGCGCGCTTCGACGATGCCGTCCTGTTCGAGGTGGCGCAGGGCGCGGTTGACGATGCCGCGCGAGATCCCGGCCAGGAAAGAGAGCTCTTCCTGCGAAAGCTGGAGCGTCATGGTGGTGCCGGGATACAGCACCGGGTTGAACAGTTCGGCCAGGCACAGGGCCACGTGGCGCTCCGGCGCATACGAGCGCAGGTGCTCGCAGCGGGTCACGAACTGCGCCAGCCGGGTATTCAGCTGGCCGATCAGGTAGTGGTTGAACGCGATGCTCTCGGCCAGCAGCCAGTGGAAGGTATCGGCGGGCACCTGGGCCACCCGGCATTCGCGCAGCGCCACCACGTCGTAGGGGCGGCGTTCGTGCTTGAACACCGAGCCCTCGCCGAACCAGCCGCCGCGCGGGATGCCGATCAGGGTGGTCGGCTTGCCGTCGGGGCCCACATTGGACACCTTGACCAGGCCTTCGACCACGCCGTACCAGTAGTCGGAGCGCTGCCCGTTCCTGCAGATGGCTTCGCCAGGGCCGGCGCCGGACTCGGAGACATCCCGCAGGACCCGCTCCAGCTGCTCTCTGGTCAATAACTGCCCCCAGGCGGAAGACGCGACGAAATCCCTCACTGCTCCAGTTGCCATTGCCCCTGCCAGCCCCGTCATGCAAACAAAGCAGTATTCTAGTCCGTTTGCCGGGCGCCGGCCGGGCGCACGGCTGCGCTAGAATCACGCCATGAAGATGCGCAAGAAAGCGGAGTTTCCGATGAAGGATTGCCTGCAGTGCGGTCGTCCGTTTGCGTGGCGCAGGAAATGGGCGCGGGACTGGGACCAGGTCAAGTTCTGCTCCGAGCGCTGCCGCTGCACGGCCCGGGGCGGATCGGGAACACCATGAACATCGACCCGCAGCGTTTTCGCATCGACGGCGAACGCAGGGTCCGCCTGACCGAGCTGCCGACCGAGGTCGCTCCGGTGTACCGCTCGAAGCAGCATTACCGCGAGATCCTCGAGCGGCATGTGGCCCGCCTCAGCGCGCGCCAGCAGGTCCTGTTCGCCTCGAACAGCCACGCGCTCCTGCTGATCTTCCAGGCCATGGATGCGGCGGGAAAGGACGGCGCGATCAAGCACGTGATGTCGGGCGTCAATCCCCAGGGCTGCCAGGTGCACAGCTACCAGCACCCGGCCCCCAGGGAGCTGCATCACGATTTCCTCTGGCGCACCACGCTCGACCTTCCGGAACGCGGGCACATCGGCATTTTCAACCGCTCCTATTACGAAGAAGTGCTGATCGCGCGCGTGCATCCGGACATCCTGCGCAGCGAAGGCGTGCCGGTGGCCGCCTGCGAGGAGGCGATCTGGCGCGAGCGCTACCGCTCGATCAGGAACCTCGAGCGGCACCTGTGCGCCAACGGGACCCGCATCATCAAGTTCTTCCTGCACATCTCGCAGGAAGAACAAAGGAAACGGCTGCTCAAGCGGATCGACGACCCCAGGAAGAACTGGAAGTTCAGCCTGGCCGACGTCCAGGAGCGGGCCTTCTGGCCGGCCTACATGCAGGCCTACGAGGAATGCATCAACCGGACCAGCACCCATGCTTCACCGTGGTACGTGGTGCCGGCTGACGACAAGAAGAACGCCCGCCTGATCGTTTCCCAGATCGTCCTCGATGCGCTGCGCGGGCTCCGGCTACGGTATCCGCGCGCGGATGCCCGCCAGCGCGAAGCCTTGCAGGCGATCCGCAAGCAGCTGCTTGCGTGAGACTGCCCGCCCACGGGCTCGCGTTGCCACAAATAATTGCCAAACGTATACTAGGCGCCATAGCGTGGTTTCGCTCGTCTTCCAATCAGGTGCCCCGTGAGCTTGTTTCAGCATATTGTCTTGATGATCCTCCTGGTGCTGGCCGCCGGCTTCCTCTCGCTCACGGAGATCGCCTTTGCCGGCGCGCGCAAGATCAAGCTCAAGCTGCTGGCCGAGGCCGGCGACGAACGCGCCGTGCAGGTGATGGCGCTGCAGATGCACTCGGCGGAGTTCTTCGCCGCTTCCCAGATCGGCCTGAACGCGATCGCCATCCTGGGCGGCATCCTGGGCGAGGGCGCACTGCGGCCCTTCTTCATCGACTGGGTGTCGACGGTGTACGTCGGCCCGGCGCTGGACAACATCGGCTTCGCGCTGTCCTTCCTGTTCGTCACCTGCCTGTTCATCCTGTTTGCGGACCTGATGCCCAAGCGCCTGGCCATGATCGCACCCGAGCGCATCGCCATCGCGGTGATCAAGCCGGTCCAGCTGTACATCCGGATCTGCAAACCCTTCGCATGGGCGCTGAACCTGGTCGCCAACCTGATCTTCCGCATCTTCAAGATCGAGACCACGCGTGAGGACAGCATTACCTTCGACGAGATCTCCGCTGCGGTGGAAGCGGGCGCCCAGGCCGGCGTGCTGCAGAAGCAGGAGCAGCATTTCATCGAGAACGTGTTCGAGCTGGAGTCGCGCTCGGTGGCCTCGGCCATGACCAACCGCGACAGCGTGGTGTATTTCACGCTGACGGAAAACGAGACCAGCATCCGCCAGAAGGTGGCGGGGCATTCGAAGTTCCCGGTCTGCGACGGCACCATCGACCGGGTGATCGGCTACGTGGATACGCGCGACATCCTGGTGCGGCTGCTGAACAAGCAGTCGGTGTTCCAGCTCAACGAATCGAGCGTGCGCACCGTCCTGATCATCCCGGACACGCTGACCCTGTCCGAGCTGCTCGACAAGTTTCGCGCCACCAAGGAAACCTTCGCGGTGGTGATCAACGAGTACGCCCTGGTGATGGGCGTGATCACGCTGAGCGACATCATGCTGACCGTGATGGGCAGCTGGGGCAGTCCGCTGGACCAGGACGACCAGATCATGCAGCGCGAGGACGGCTCATGGCTGATCGACGGCAGCACGCCGGTCGGCGACGTCAAGCGCACCGTCGGTCTGGAAAGCCTGCCGGACGAGGAAAACTACGAGACCGCGGCCGGCTTCATGATGTACATGCTGCGCAAGGTCCCCAAGCGGACCGACAGCGTCGAATACATGGGGGTCAAGTTCGAGGTGCTGGACGTCGACCACTACCGGATCGACCAGCTATTGGTTCGGATCCTGCCGCCGCCGCACGGCGAGCCGGGGTCTAGCAACTAGCCGAGTTCCTCCACCAGCTGCGGCACCAGCTCGAACAGGTGCCGTCCAGCTTGCGGCCTCGGACCTGTGCACGTGGGAGGGGGAGGGTCCTTCGCGGTGTTGCGATGTCCCGTGTTACCATTTTCCCTTCCTGTCAGCCGATACCACTGTCTACGTCCATGATCGATCGCCCCCGCCGTTCCGGAGAACACCGAACCAGTGCCGCATCGCGCGAGCGCATTCTGGATGCCGCGTTCGAGGTGATCCGTGAGGAGGGCTACAGCGGCGCCACCATGGCCAAGGTGGCCAAGAAGTCGGAGCTGCCGGTGGGTAGCGTATATTGGCACTTTGAGAACAAGGACCTGCTGCTGGCGGCGCTGATCGACACCAGCTACGCGCGCTGGCACAGCCAGGTCGCGGCCCTTCACCAGCCTCGAGAGGGCGAATCCTTCGCCGAGCATATCGGCCGCGTGTTCGCCGCCGACACCGAATGCCAGTTCGATGCCGCCGACTTCTGGCGCCTGGGTGTGATTCTGAGCGTGGAAAAATCGGTGCGCGAGCAGGTCGCGCGCGCGCGATTCCTCAAGATCCGCCAGTTGCAGCGTGCCGAATTCGCATCCTGGTGGCGCAACGCCTTGCCTCAGGCCCTGCTTGAACACGACCCTGAACTTCCCGAGCGGCTCAGCGGCTTCGCCCTGGCCCTGCAGGACGGGAATGCGATCGCTGGCGCCTCGGACGAGGCGATCAAGGCCTTCCGGCCGATGCTGGCGGCGAGCCTGGTGTATCTGGTGGAAGCGGCGTCTTCCAGCCTCCCCGCAAGCGCGCGCAAGGTCCGCAAGCCGGCGCCTGCCGCGGCCATCCGGACCTGATTCCATCCGCCCTCCTGTTTTTCATCAGCATCGTTAAAAATGTAACTAACCCACGGATTAGCAGCACAGCCAGCATTCCTTGACGCAAACGACTGCGGCCAAGCTGATTACGGATCAGCTTGGCTACCAGGGAGAACGGGGAGTCACCCTGACAATTCCACGGCCTGGATGGACGCACCTCCATGGCTGATCAGCCCTGGGGGCCGACCGCGCGCTTGCTGCGATAGCGCTCCTGCATCCAGGCCAGGATGCCCGGCACCAGCGACAGCACGATGATGCCCATGATGACCGCGGTCAGGTTGTCGTTGACCCACTTGATGTTGCCGAAGGCATAACCGGCCAGGGTGAGCGACACGACCCACAGGGTGCCGCCCGACACGTTATAGGCCAGGAAGGTCCGGTAGCGCATGCTGCCCAGCGCGGCGACGAAGGGCGCCAGGGTGCGCACGATCGGGACGTAGCGCGCCAGCACGATCGTCTTCGGGCCGTGGCGCTCGAAGAAGCGCTCGGTATGGGCGATGTGTTCGGGCTTGATGAAACGAAGCCGGTAGCCATTCCTCACGCGATCGCGGAACACGGTGCCGATCGCGAAGTTGACGATGTCGCCGACCACCGCCGCGACGATCAAGAGCGGGATCAGCACCGGCAGCGAGAGCATGCCCTTCGCCGCCAGCGCGCCGGTCACGAACAGGAGCGAGTCGCCGGGCAGGAAGGGCATCACGACCACGCCGGTCTCGACGAAGATCACTGCGAACAGCAGCACGTAGACGAGCAGCTGGTATTCGGCCGCGAGCACGGCGAGATGGCGGTCAAGGTGGAGGAACCAGTCGAGCAGGGTGGTGAGCATGTCGTATGTGTTTGGATGGCGTGGGCGGCATTGTACCTCTGCCGCAGCGCCGTGCCCACCACGGCTGTGCGGATCCGCCACGAACGGCGCACCGTTCGCGCCGCGGCGCATGCTATAGTCGGCAACACCACAGGAGGCGCCCATGGACACTCGCATCCAGCGCATTGCCATCGTCACCGGGGGCGGCGACGCCCCGGGCCTGAACGCCGTGATCCGCGCGGTGGTGCTTGCGTCCAGCCGGCACGGCTGGGAATGCTGGGGCATCCGCGACGGTTTCAACGGCCTGCTCGCGCCCGCCACCTGCCTGGGCGAGCCGCTCATGCGCCTGTCGCCCGACGCCGTGCACGGCATCGCGCACCTCGGCGGCACCATCCTCGGCAGCACCAACCGCGGCAACCCGCTGCGCTACCCGGTCCAGGGCGCGGCCGGCATGGTGGAGCAGGACCGCAGCGCCGAGCTGGTCGGGCTGTGCCGGGGGCGCGGCTTCGACGCGCTGGTGATGGTCGGCGGCGACAGCTCGATGGAAATCGCCGCCTGCCTGCAGCGCCAGGGCTTGCCGGTGGTCGGCGTGCCCAAGACCATCGACAACGACCTCGATTGCACCAACCAGACCTTCGGTTTCGATACTGCAGCCGGCTTCGCCACCGAATGCATCGACCGCCTGCACACCACCGCCGACAGCCAGCACCGCGTGATGGTGGTCGAGGTGATGGGACGCTACGCCGGCTGGATCGCGCTGCAGGCCGGCATGGCCGGGGGCGCCCATGCGATCCTGCTGCCCGAGATACCCTTCGACCTGGAGGTGGTGGCCGAAGCCATTGGACGGCGCGACGCCGCCGGCCGGCGCCATGCGATCGTGGTGGCCGCCGAAGGGGCGCAGCCGCTCGGCGGCGAGCGCGCACGGCTGGCCGCGCCTGGCGGCGGGCATGCCGAGCGCCTGGGCGGCATCGGGGCCTGGGTCGAGGCGCGGCTGGCCCAGCGCACCGGCAAGGAATGCCGCAGCGTGGTGCTGGGCCACCTGCTGCGCGGCGGCAGCCCGTCGGCTTTCGACCGGGTGGTGGCGGCGCGCTTCGGCGCTTGCGCGGTGCGCGCGCTGGCGCGCGGCGAGTCGGGCGTGATGGTGGCGCTGGGCGGCCAGGAGATCGGCACCGTGCCACTGGGCGAGGTGGCGGGCCGCAGCAAGCGGGTGCCGGTCGACGGCGACATGGTGCGCACGGCGCGCGAGCTCGGCATCTGTTTCGGCGACCAGGCAGTTGGCTAGGATTGCCAAAGCATCAAGGCATCGGTTCGATTTTGATTTACATCAAAGATTTTTAGGATCCGCGAGGACAGACTGGTCCTCAACCGTTCGTCCACCCTGTCTGGAGATTGCCATGTACCGACGTATCCTGGTCCCGACCGACGGGTCGCCCGTTTCCGAAGCGGCGGTCGATGCCGCCATCGAGTTCGTCCACGGCCGCGAGGGCAGCGAGATCGTGGCGCTGTCCGTCGCAGTTCCCGAACCCACCTTCCAGTCGCTCGAAGGCGCCATGGCCTACGATCCGGGCCTGCAGATGGACGTGCTGCTGGAGCATGCCCAGCGCTACGTCGATGCCATCGCCGCGCGCTGCGCCAAGGCGGGCGTGGCCTGCACGGCGCTTACCTGCAGCGCGCTCGACCCCGCCGAGGCGATCGCCGATACCGTGCGCGAGCAGCAATGCGACCTGATCGTCATGGGTTCGCACGGCCGGCGCGGCCTGAGCCGTCTGCTGGCCGGCAGCGTGACCCAGGCCGTGCTCGCAGGCGCGCCGGTGCCGGTGATGGTCCTGCGGCCAGCCGCCGGCGCCGGCTAAGGAGGGCCACGTGCAGATGGGGAAACAGCGTCCGGCCTCATCTCCATTCCGGGCCGCGCCCCTGGCCGGCGAGCTCGCGCCCGACGACGAGCGCGAATTCGGCCTGGCGCTCGACCGCAGCCTGTCCGGCATGCTGCCGGCGCTCGGGGGCTTGTTCGGTCTCGGCGTGCTGCTGTTCAGCGCATGGGACTACTGGATCGCTCCCCAGCAGGCCGCCACCACTGCGCTCATCCGGCTGGGCCTGGTCCTGATCGGCGCCATCGGCTATCGGGACTGGGACGGGCGTATCCCGCTCGCCTGGCGCTGCGCCCTGGTCTACATCACCCATGCCGGCGCGATGATCCTCAGCGCCGCCCTGCTGCCCGATGGCCTGCTGCTGGCGCTGCCGGCGATCACGGGGGTGATGTTCCCGCTGGCCCTTGTCGAACCGCGCCTGCCTCGCTTGTCTGCGCTGGTCCTGGTGCCGAGCCTGCTATTCCTCGGGTTGGCGGCAGCGCAGTTGCCGGAGCCGGCCTTCGCCAGCAGCGTGCTGGCCTACCTCGTGATGCTCGGCCTGGTGGCGGGGGTGGCGCGCTTCCAGGGACGGCTGGTGCGCAGGAATTTCCTGGCCGAGCGCGCCTTGCGCCATGCAGCCCGCCACGACAGCCTGTGCGGCGTGCTGGCGCGAGGCTATCTGCTCGAGCTGGCCAGCCACGATATCACGCTGGCGCGGCGCTACGGCCATCCGCTGGCGATCGCCATGCTCGACATCGACTTCTTCAAGCGCGTCAACGATACCTGGGGCCATCCGGTCGGCGACGCGCTCCTGCGCGCGGTCAGCCAGGCATGCGCGGATTTGCTGCGCGCCAGCGATTACTTCGGCCGGGTCGGGGGAGAGGAGTTCGTGTGCGTCATGCCCGAAACCACGGTCGAGGAAGCCCTCGCCTGCGCCGAGCGCATGCGAATGGCAGTGGGCGCGATCCGCCTCGCGATTCCTCGGGGCGAAGTGCGCTGCACGATCAGCATCGGGGTCGCCGGCCTGGCCCCCGCGCATGCCGGCGTCGAGGATCTGCTGGCCGACGCCGACGCGGCGCTGTATCGGGCCAAGTCGAACGGCCGCGACCGCGTCGAACTGGCGCGCGAGACCCTGCCGGCCTCCGAAAGAGAGATCCCATGAAAGTCGAGCCCGGCGCCGCCGCCCCTGCGGGGCTGGACAGCGAGGAAGCCGCGCGGCGCCTGGCGCGCGACGGCCCCAACCGGCTGCCCGACGGCGGCGGGCGGCGCTGGCGCCGCATCGCGCTCGATGCCGCGCGCGAACCGATGTACCTGCTGCTGGTCGGGGCCGCGGTCCTGTACCTGTTGCTGGGCGAACCCTTCGAAGGGGCCTTCCTGTTCGGGATGGTGGTCCTGATGCTGTGCATGACGCTGTACCAGGAGGGACGTACCGAGCGCGCCCTGCAGGCGCTGCGCGAGCTCGGCGCGCCGACCGCCCTGGTGTGGCGCGACGGCAGCGCCCGGCAGTTGCCGGCCGCCGAACTGGTCGAAGGCGACCTGGTCGAGCTGGGCGAAGGCGACCGGGTGCCGGCCGACGGCCTGCTGCTGGCGGCGGCGGGCCTGCAGGTGGACGAGTCGCTGCTGACCGGCGAATCGGTCCCGGTCGGCAAGCTGCCGGCGCCGCATGGCGGTGCAGCAGGGGACCGCCCGCAGGCGCCCGGCGGCGCCGACTTGCCGTGGGTGTATTCCGGCACGCTGGTGGTGCAGGGGCATGGCCTGGCCCGGGTCAGCGCCACCGGCGTGCGCAGCGAGATCGGCCGCATCGGGGCGGCGCTGGGCGGCATCGCCCCGCCGCCCGGGCGCCTGCAGCGCGAGACCAGGGCCCTGGCGCGCCGCTTCGCGATCCTGGGTGGCGCCGTCAGCGCCGCACTGGTCCTGCTGCTGGTGCTGCGCGGCCAGGATCCCTTGCAGGCGCTGCTGGCCGGCATCGCCTTGTCGATGTCCATGTTGCCGGAAGAGTTTCCCGTCATTCTGACTGTGTTCCCGGCCATCGGCGCCTGGCGGCTGGCGCGCAGCCAGGTGCTGACCCGGCGCCTGGCGGCGATCGAGATCCTCGGCTCGACCTCGGTGCTGTGCGTCGACAAGACCGGCACCCTGACCGAGAACCGGATGGCGGTGGCGCAGCTGTGGCGCGACGGCAGCGTCCATGGCGGACCTGCCGGGCGAGCAATGGCCGCGCCGCACCAGGAGCTGCTGGCCTGCGCGCTGCGCGCCAGCCGCGCGCTCGGCAGCGACCCGATGGAGGCCGCGTTCTGGCGCCTGGCCGCCGATGCGCTGCCCGGTGGCGGCGCGCTGCTGCCCGGATGGACGCTGGTGCACGAGTACGGCCTGACGCCGCAGCGGCCGGCGCTGGTGCAGGTCTGGGATTGCGGCGATGGTCGCCTGCTGGTCGCCGCCAAGGGGGCGCCCGAGGCGATCGTAGCGATGTGCGGCGCGCCTGCGCCCGCGGGTGCGGCGCTGCTCGAGGCGGCCGCGCGGATGGCGGCGGCCGGCCTGCGGGTGCTGGCGGTGGCGCGCGCGTGGACCACTGCCGGGGGCCGGGCCATGCCAGTCGAGCCGGCCGCCTTCGGCCTCGAGCCGCTCGGTCTCGCCGCGCTGGCGGATCCGCTGCGCCCCGACATTCCCGCCGCCGTGGCGGCCTGCCGCGGCGCCGGCCTGCGCGTCGTGTTGATCACCGGCGACCATCCCGAGACCGCGCGCGCGATCGCGCGCCAGGCCGGGATCGACGCGGGAGCCCCCGACGCGGTGCTGAGCGGCGCCGCGATCGCCGCGCTCGACGACGCCGGACTGGCGCGACGCCTGGCCGCCACCGACGTCTGCGCCCGCGTCGCCCCGCAGCAGAAGCTGCGCATCGTGCAGGCGCTCCAGCAGGGCGGCGCCGTTGTCGCGATGACCGGCGACGGGGTCAACGACGCGCCGGCGCTGCGCGCCGCGGACGTGGGCGTCGCCATGGGCCGGCGCGGCACCGACGTCGCGCGCGAAGCCGCCGAACTGACCCTGCTGGACGACCGCTTCGCGTCGCTGGTCGAGGCCATCGCGACGGGCCGGCGGATCTTCGGCAACATGCGCAAGTCGATGTGCTACGTGATGGCGATGCATGTGCCGATCGCCGGCATGGCGCTGCTGCCCGTGCTGCTGGGCTGGCCGGTGATGCTGTACCCGCTCCATATCGTGTTCCTGGAGCTGGTGATCGACCCCGCCTGTTCGCTCGCCTTCGAGAACGAACCGGCCGAGGCGGACCTGATGCGGCGCCCGCCGCGCGCGCCCGGAGAAGCCCTGTTCGGGCGCGCGGCCGTCGGCAGTGCGCTGGTCCAGGGCGCCTGGGTGCTGGCCCTGCTGGTGGCACTGTATGCCTGGGCGCTCTCATGGCTGCCGGAACCGGAAGCGCGCAGCGCCGCGTTTACCGCGCTGGTGCTGTGCAACCTCGCACTGCTGCTGTCGAACCGCCAGCTCGACGGTGTCGGGAGCACGCTGCGGGTCGCCAACCCGGTGTTCTGGGCGATCGCCGGCGCGGCGCTGCTGCTGCTCGCGCTGGCGGTGTTCGTGCCGGCGCTGGCAGGCATCCTCGACCTGGCGCCGCCGCCGCCCGCCGCGCTGGCCGCCGCCCTCGGCATGGCGCTGCTGGCGCTGGCCGGACTGGAGCTGCGCAAGTGGATGTCGGCACGAACCAGGGTTGGTTGATCCGGTCAAAAGACAGGGGCGAGGCGGGTCGCGCGACTGCGCTTGCGGCCTCGGGCACAGGAGGAGCTAGACCCTAGTCGAACTTAATGTGCACCCAAGTGTCGAATAATGATCATGGAAAGCACTTTAGCGATTGGACACGCAGCGAAGCGGCTGGGAATCACGGTCAAGACGCTGCAGCGCTGGGAGCGTGAGGGACGACTGGTCCCGGCGGCGCGCACCGCCAGCAACCGCCGTCGCTATACCGAGAGCCAGCTGCGCGCGGCGCTGGAGAGTCACGATGCTGCTG
>JAEAMF010000786.1_pt1 | contig 31506 bp, 27 predicted proteins | sample 8958721 | NCBI WGS metagenome assembly JAEAMF01 (sample SAMN16933255, study PRJNA681124) | bioreactor sludge metagenome | isolation source: anaerobic bioreactor treating anionic surfactant - SDBS | place: India: Bengaluru | collected 2019-02-28 | reverse complement strand
GATGCGTACCCAAACTGGTAGGTACTCCAGATCAAAATGCGCTTCTTGAAGAAATTCCCCATCGAATAGAAGCTTATCTTAAGAAACGTAAGATCGCTCACCTTTACAAGGTAAAGGGATCAATCGGTAACGGCAATATAGCGCGGGTTCCATGGGTTGGAATTTTCAGAAAAGAAATTACGGAAAACGCCGAGAATGGTTATTATGTAGTGCTGCTGTTTTCGGAAAATATGAGTAGGTGCTACTTAAGTTTGAACCAAGGCATTACAGCGGTCGAGAAACGCTATACAAAAAATTTTGCATGGAGAAAAATGGAGGAAGCGGCTGCTCGAGCATGGAGTTACCTCGATGCGGCTCCAGACGTTTGGAAAGGAAAAATTCCACTTGCCTCTACTGGCGATTTGGGGCGTGCGTATGAAGCAGCGGCTATTGCGAGCTACGAATATTTTCGTACTAATCCTCCAAGTGATGCCTTGTTTTTCGAAAATTTAACTACGCTGCTTAAATATTACGAGCGACTATTTTCTTTATTTAATGAAAATTTACATTCTTTGTTTTCTGTAAGTGAAGAAGAGTTTCAAAGTGTTGTGTTAGAAAAGGCAGCTCAACTGAATGTCTCTGAGCATGCAAAGAATATTGTCGGCGCCCCTCTAACCGTCAACCCATTATCTAATAAATATGTTCGCTCTCCTGTTGTAGCTGCAGCAGCTATTCAAGCTGCACAGTTTTCGTGCGAAATTGATGCTACTCACTGGACATTCTTGTCGAGAGCACGAAAACAGCGGTACGTAGAGGCGCATCATCTGATTCCGATAAGTCAACAGTCACGGTTCCAAGCGTCGCTAGATGTTGTCGCGAATATTGTCTCGTTGTGTGCAACATGTCATCGCTTGCTTCATTATGGTGCTGACAACGAAAGAAAATCCATACTAATGGAACTTTTTAAACAGCGGAGGGTGCGACTACAGGAACATTATTTACAGATTGCATCTAACGATTTCTTACGTTTTTATGCTAGAACAGCCCCAATTGATGACTAAAGCATATGAAGTCTGGCTTGAATTTCTGTGGTAGTAGAGTCAGCTCTCAAGCGCTGACGATATGAAGTTACGGCAATCTACCTGTTTAATGATGTTCAACTGATACCATTGAAGAATTTGCTGGTGGACGTGGGAAATATCTTTCCAATATCAACATCGATTTGATACGATCTTAAGATGATCGATATCTCTGGCAATGCAGCCGCTCCTTACCGTATCCGACGTCGTCAAACCATTGCACTTGTATTGCTGGTGGTCACCGGCGTTATCAACTACCTCGACCGCGCCACGCTCGCCGTCGCCAACGAATTCATCCGCGCCGACCTGGGTCTCTCGCTTGGCCAGATGGGTTTACTGCTGTCGGCCTTCTCCTGGAGTTACGCACTGTGCCAGCTTCCGGTTGGCGCCCTGGTCGACAAGATCGGACCGCGCTGGTTGCTCGGCGCAGGCTTGGTATTGTGGTCGCTGGCACAAGCCGCAGGCGGCCTCGTCTCGACCTTCGGCTGGTTCGTGCTCGCCCGGGTCGTGCTTGGTATCGGCGAGGCGCCGCAGTTCCCGGCGGCGGCGCGGGTCGTGAGCAATTGGTTCCCAATCAAGGCACGTGGTACGCCGACAGGCATCTACAACTCGGCGTCCCCACTGGGCTTTGCGCTCGCACCGCTGTGCCTGTCGCCCCTGATTGCCGCCACTAGCTGGCACTGGGCATTCTTCGTCACTGGCGCGCTCGGCATCGTGGCGGCGGTTGTATGGGTGATGCTGTATCGCGACCCGGTGCGCGAGCAGATGTCCGCGGAGGAGCTGGCGTATCTCGATGAAGGCCAAACGGTGGAAGAGGCGCCGAAAGCAGGCTTTGCCTCCTGGCTCGCCCTGTTCCGGCATCGCGCGACCTGGGGCATGCTGCTCGGCTTCTTTGGATCGGTCTATCTCAATTGGGTCTACCTGACCTGGCTGCCGGGCTACCTGCGTGCAGAGCGCAACATGGACGTCGCCTACGTCGGTATGGCGGCAACGATTCCCTTCCTGTGCGGCTTCGCCGGCGCCCTGGTGGCCGGCTGGGCGTCTGACCAGATCACACGGCGTGCGTCATCGGTCCTGGCGGGGCGCCGTACGGCGGTGGTGATTGCCATGCTGGGCATGGTAGCGTTCACGATCCCGGCTGCACTGGTCGAGAGCAATACCTTGGCCATTGCCTGCATCTCGGTGGTCATCTTCCTGGCGAATGCCGCGTCGGCCTGTTCCTGGTCGCTGGTCACGGTCGTGGCGCCGCGCAGCCGTATCGCCTCGCTGGGCGCGATCCAGAATTTTGGCGGTTTCATCGGCAGTGCATTGGCGCCGATCTTTACCGGCTACATGGCGCAGGCCTGGTCCTTCGTGCCGGCCTTGCTGGCCGGCGCCGGCATCGCCTTCGTCAGCGCGATGTTGTACCAGTTCCTGGTTATGCGACCGATTCCCGAGCAGGACTGAGCGTCGAAGCACGATCAGACGTCAAACATCCCCGGTTTTGACATGACATGCTGCTCACGCGTTGCTGTGTTCTAACGCAACGTGTTCAGCACAAGACTCAACTCTAATAGTTTGTCTTGTGCGCAGGAGCCAGCATGTCTAATAACCAAAGAGTTGGGCTAAGAGCTAGGGATACGCCAACAGAGAACTTGGAACCCAGTGGTCGTAACTGGGTTTCTCAGTATCGTGGATCTGAAAAGCTTGAAGATTTGCGCCTGCCATTTCGTAGCTATGCCGAAGCATTCATTAGTGCCCTACATGCCGCCGGCGCAACAGTAATTATCAACGCGACCTATCGCCCCCCGGAGCGCGCGTATTTAATGCATTGGTCGTGGAAGATCAACAGGAATCGCATCTCTCCGAAAGACGTCCCCGCAATGGATGAAGTGCCCATATCGTGGGAGCACTACGATGCGGATGGAGAGTACTCGGACGCCCGCTCCGTTGCAGCGGCGCGCGATATGGTCCGTGGATTCGAAATGCAGAGGCTGGGTGTCGCGCCGTCTCTCAGGTCGCGCCACACCGTTGGATGTGGCATCGATATGACCATCAGTTGGTCTGGGGACCTTCTGATACGCGACGCATATGGAGAACTTGTCGAGATCGACAGGCTACCGCGCACAGGCATGAACCCTCAGCTGCATCGCGTAGGTGCAAGCTACGGCGTCATCAAATATAACCGTAATGGTCGGGACGATCCACATTGGTCGGACACGGGAGCATAGAGATGCGTGTGATAACGAAAGCAGTACTTGCCGCTCTTTGCTTCAGTTTTGGATCGGTGACTGCAGCAGAAGCCAAGCTCCCTGCAGACGTCGACAAGTATGTTAAACAGCGTGACGGCTGTGAGCACTTCCGGGGCGAGATTCCAGATCCACCGGACAAGCGGCGCATGAGGGAAGTAGAGCGTGAAATACGGAAGCTCTGCACTGGTACAGACAAGAAGCTTGCGCAGTTGAAGCGCAAGTATGCAAAGAATCCGACGGTAATGAAGCGTCTAGAGGAGTACGAGGAAAACATCGAGTAGTTCGTACTAGTAGAGCATACAAATAAAATGGCCTCACGAAGAGGCCATTTTGCTTTGAAACGCAGAGCGCTTAGACGTCGATATTCCCCGCCTGCAGCGCATTCGTCTCAATGAAGTTACGACGCGGCTCGACCTCATCCCCCATCAGCGTGGTAAAGATCTGGTCCGCCGCAATCGCGTCCTCGATCTGCACCTTCAGCAGGCGGCGCACGGTTGGATCCATCGTGGTTTCCCACAGCTGTTCCGGATTCATCTCGCCCAGACCCTTGTAACGCTGTTTCGAAACACCGCGCTCCGCTTCCTCGCGCAACCAGATCATGGCTTCGTGGAAGCCGCGCACCGCGAACTCCTTCATCTTCTCGCCTTCGCCGCGGCGGATGATGGCGCCTTCGCCGATCAGGCCCTGGAAGGTGGCGGCCGCGTTGGCCAGCACGGCGTAGTCGTTGCTCTGCACGAAGTCGGCGTCGATCGAGGTGACGTTCACGTTACCGTGGCGCATGCGCTCGATGCGCAGCGCGTGCTTCTCGGACAGCTCGTCCGAACGCACGATCACTTTCACGGCCGGATCCTTGATCGCCGCTTCCATCGCCTTGGCCGAGGCTTCGGCCTTTTCCAGCGTGCTCATGTCCAGCGTGACGCCGGCCGTGATCGCGGTCAGCGCCGCGCGGTCGATCACGCGGGTCAGGCGCATCATGATGGCGTTCGACAGGTTGTACTGGCGCACCAGCTCGGCCAGCGCTTCGCCGTTGATCGGCTCGGCGCCTTCGCGCGGGATCAGCGAAGCGCTGTTCAGCGCCACCGTCATCATGTAGCTCGCTTCTTCGACGTCGTCCTTCAGGTAGCGCTCGTCGCGGCCGGCCTTCACCTTGTACAGCGGCGGCTGCGCGATGTACACGTGGCCGCGCTCCACCAGCTGCGGCATCTGGCGGTAGAACAGCGTCAGCAGCAGGGTGCGGATGTGGGCGCCGTCGACGTCCGCGTCGGTCATGATGATGATGCGGTGGTAGCGCAGCTTGTCGACGTTGAATTCGTCCGGGCCGATCGAGGTGCCGAGGGTCGCGATCAGGGTGGTGATCTGCTCCGACGACAGCATCTTTTCGAAGCGCGCCTTTTCCACGTTCAGCACCTTGCCGCGCAGCGGCAGGATGGCCTGGAACTTGCGGTCGCGGCCCTGCTTGGCGGAGCCGCCTGCCGAGTCACCCTCGACGATGTACAGCTCGGCCAGCGCCGGGTCGCGTTCCTGGCAGTCGGCCAGTTTGGACGACAAGCCCAGCCCGTCCATCACGCCCTTGCGGCGGGTCAGGTCGCGCGCCTTGCGCGCCGCTTCGCGGGCACGCGCCGCTTCCACGATCTTGCCGCAGATGATCTTGGCGTCGTTCGGCTTCTCCATCAGGAAGTCGGTCAGGGTCTTGGCCACGATCTCTTCCACCGGGCCGCGCACTTCCGAGGACACCAGCTTGTCCTTGGTCTGCGAGGAGAACTTCGGCTCCGGCACCTTCACCGACAGCACGCAGGTCAGGCCTTCGCGCATGTCGTCGCCCGAGATCTCGACCTTCGCCTTCTTGGCGAATTCGTTCTCGTCGATGTACTTGTTGATCACGCGGGTCATCGCCGCGCGCAGGCCGGTCAGGTGGGTGCCGCCGTCGCGCTGCGGGATGTTGTTGGTGAAGCACAGCACCTGCTCGTTGTAGGCGTCGTTCCACTGCATCGACACGTCCACCGAGATGTTGGTGCCCTGCTCGGACACGCGCTCGCCGGTGGCCTGGAACACGGTCGGGTGCAGGACGGTCTTGGCCTTGTTGATGTACTCCACGAAGCCGCGGGTGCCGCCCTCGAAGGCGAACACTTCTTCCTTGCCGGTGCGCTGGTCGCTCAGCTTGATGTTGACGCCGTTGTTCAGGAACGAGAGTTCGCGGATGCGCTTGCTCAGGATCTCGTAGTGGAACTCGACGGTGGTGAAGATTTCCTCGTCGGCCCAGAAGTGCACTTCGGTGCCGCGCTTGTCGGTGTCGCCCAGGACCTTCATCGGCGAGACTTCCACGCCGTCGACGACTTCGATGATGCGGTCCATCGGGACGCCGCGCGAGAATTCCAGCTGGTGGATCTTGCCTTTCTGGCGCACTGTCACGCGCAGCAGCTTCGACAGCGCGTTCACGCACGAGACGCCGACGCCGTGCAGGCCGCCGGAGACCTTGTACGAGTTCTGGTTGAACTTGCCGCCGGCGTGCAGTTCGGTCAGGGCGATCTCGGTCGCCGAGCGCTTCGGCTCGTGCTTGTCGTCCATCTTGACGCCGGTCGGGATGCCGCGGCCGTTGTCGGTGATCGAGATCGAGTTGTCGGAGTGGATGGTAACGTGGATCTCGGTGCAGTAGCCGGCCAGGGCTTCGTCGATCGAGTTGTCGAGCACCTCGAACACCAGGTGGTGCAGGCCGGTGCCGTCCGAGGTGTCGCCAATGTACATGCCCGGGCGCTTGCGCACCGCTTCCAGGCCTTCCAGGATCTGGATCGAGGACGCGCCGTATTCGTCCGCCTTGGCGGCGGGAGTCATTTCTGGTTGGGTATTCTCGGACATGGACTGCTTTCTATAAAACGGGTGATTCAAGGCTGCATTGGTATTCACCTGCAGCGCTTGAGCCGTCATCCCGGTGAGGCGCAAACAATGCCACTGGCATTGTTTGCTCCAAGTTTGCTTGAACACTACGAACTTGGGTTCCGGCCTGCGCCGGAACGACGGTGCAAAAGCTAACGACTATTGCGGGCCGTGCGGTCTGACTAATTAAATCCGCATCGGCATGACGACATACTTGAAGTCGCCATTGTCGGGAATCGAGATCAGCGCCGACGAGTTCGAATCGCCCAGCGCGATGTTCACCTGGTCGCACTTCAGGTTGTTCAGCACGTCGAGCAGGTAGGTCACGTTGAAACCGATGTCGATGGTGTCGCCACCGTAGTCGATCTCGAGTTCTTCCACTGCTTCTTCCTGGTCGGCGTTGGTCGAGCTGATCTTCATGACGCCCGGCTCGATGATGCAGCGCACGCCCTTGAACTTGTCGCTGGTCATGATCGCGGCGCGCTGCAGCGAACGCAGCAGCTCGTCACGGCCGATCGTGAACTCGTTCTTGTAACCCTTCGGGATCACGCGGGTGTAGTCAGGGAACTTGCCCTCGACCAGCTTCGAGACCAGCTCGATGTCGGCGAAGGTCAGCTTCACCTGCGAGGCGGCGATATCCAGGCGCACTTCCTCATCGCTTTCTTCCAGCAGGCGCTGCAGTTCGATGATGGTCTTGCGCGGGATGATCACTTCCTGGCGCTCGAAGGCCTGCTCGGTGGCCACCTGGCAGAAGGCCAGGCGGTGGCCGTCGGTCGCCACGGCGATGATGTTGTTCCCGTCCAGCACCAGCAGCAGGCCGTTCAGGTAGTAGCGGATGTCCTGCTGGGCCATCGCGAAGTGCACCATGTTGAACAGGTGCTTCAGCGTCTTCTGCGGCAGGGTGACGCTGGCGTTGTAGCTGTCGGCCACCGACACGGTCGGGAATTCTTCCGCGGCCAGGGTCTGCAGGGCGAAGCGCGACTTGCCGCTCTGGACGGCCAGGCGCTTGTTCTGCAGGGTCATGGTGACGTCGCCCGACTCCGGCAGGGCGCGCAGGATGTCCAGCAGCTTGCGCGCCGCCACCGTGGTGCCGGTCACGTCGTCGCCCGAACCGATGTTGGCGAGCGTGGTGATCTGGACTTCGGTGTCGGTCGAGAGGAACGAGACGCTTTCGCCGTCCTTGCGAATGAGGATATTGGCCAGAATCGGCATGGTGTGCCGACGCTCGACAATACCGCTCACGATCTGCAGTGGCCGGAGAAGCGTGTCTCGGGTGGTTTTGACCAGTTGCATAGATATCCTCAGTTAAGTATTAATTATTTATTGCTCTAACACTATTTTGCCAATTGCCGGGAGATAACACAAACCTCTCCGAATATTGGGGCGGCGACCGTTTTTCGTAGGGTGGGCGGGTTCCCCGCCCACGCGGTCAACTATTCCGTGAACAATCGCACCGCATCTAATCACCTGCTTGCTGAACGCGTGGGCGGGAGACCCGCCCACCCTACAAAATCAGCCTTTCAAGGTTTGCTCCAGCACGTGCAGCTCGTGGTTGCACTCGGCGTTCTTCTGGCGGTCCTGGGCGATCTTGCGCACCGCGTGTAGCACGGTGGTGTGGTCGCGGCCGCCGAACAGCTCGCCGATCTCCGGCAGGCTCTTCTGGGTCAGTTCCTTGGCCAGGTACATCGCGATCTGGCGCGGGCGGGCGATGTTCGCCGGGCGGCGCTTGGAGTACATGTCCGCCACCTTGATGTTGAAGAAGTCCGCCACCGTCTTTTGGATGTTCTCCACCGAGATCTGGCGGTTCTGCACCGACAGCAGGTCTTTCAGGGCTTCCTTCACCACGTCGATGGTGATGTCCTTGCCGTGGAAGCGCGAGTAGGCCAGGATCTTGCGCAGCGCGCCTTCCAGCTCGCGCACGTTGGAGCGCAGGTGCTTGGCCACGAAGAAGGCGACGTCGTCCGACAGGGTCACGTTCTCGGACTGCGCCTTCTTCAGCAGGATCGCCACGCGCATTTCCAGCTCGGGCGGCTCGATCGCCACCGTCAGGCCGGAGTCGAAGCGCGAGATCAGGCGGTCGTCCATGCCGGTGATCTCCTTCGGATAGGTGTCCGAAGTGATGATGATCTGCTTCTTGGCGGCGATCAGCGCCTCGAACGCATAGAAGAACTCTTCCTGCGTGCGGCTCTTGCCGCCGAAGAACTGGATATCGTCGATCAGCAGCATGTCGAGCGAATGGTAGTAGTGCTTGAAGTCGTCGAAGCCCTTGCGTTGATAGGCGGTGACGACGTCACGCACGTACTGCTCGGCGTGGATGTAGCGGATGCGCGCGTTCGGGTTGTCGGCCATGACCTGGTTGCCGATCGCGTGGATCAGGTGGGTTTTACCAAGGCCCACGCCGCCGTAGAAGAACAGCGGGTTGTACGATACGCCCGGGTTGTTGGCGACCTGGATCGCGGCGGCGCGCGCCAGCTGGTTGGCCTTACCGGTGACGAAGCTCTCGAAGGTCAGGTCGGTGTTGATGCGGCTCTGCTCGCGCTTGGGCGAGTTGGCGATGTTCACGTTGCCCTGGCTCGGGGCCGGGTCGGCAGGGCGCGGGGCGCCATTGCCGGCCGCGCTGCCGTCGCCGGCAGCAGTGGCAGGACCCGCCGGCTTCCTGGCCGGGCTGTTCTTCGGGTCGAGCACGAACTGCACCTCCACCGGCGCTTCCCAGTACTGGCAGGCGAGTTCGGTGATGCGCGTGGCGAACTGGGTCTTGACCCAGTCGAGCTTGAACCGGTTCGGCGCGGCGATGCGCAGCTTGCCATCCTCGTAATCGAGGACGACCAGCGATTTGATCCACGCACTGTATTGCTGCGGCGTCAGCTCGAGTTCCAGCTGCGCGGAACAGGTCTGCCAAAAGTTTTCCATACTTCGCTAATTGATACGTAACACGCTATTTTACCTGTCTCGGCCGAAGTTATCCACAGGTTGGGCCCAGAATTTTCAACCATGGCGCAGTTTGCAAGACTCATCAGGAAACAACGGTCGCCTTGACAGCTGGACTGGAAATCATGTCTAATTCAGGGTTCCCCGTCCGTGCGCCATATCAAGCTGACAATTCAGCAGGCGGCTGCCCGGGCGAAACGAGTATCTGCTGTGGCGTGACGCTGGCTTAACCATCTGCGAACTGTCATTGGCGACGAATCCTGACACGACGTCAGACCCGATTTTGCACTTACTTTTGCTTTAAGCGAGACCACCATGAAACGTACTTACCAACCTTCCGTCGTCCGTCGCAAGCGCACGCACGGCTTCCGCGCACGTATGGCTACCCGTGGTGGCCGTCAAGTCCTGAACGCACGCCGCGCCAAGGGCCGCAAGCGCCTGGCTGTCTAAGTTTTTTAGACCAGATCGACGCGGTCGGTGATGACAGGCGAAGGTTCGCACGACTTCGCGCGCGTTCGGCGTATCGTTAAAACGGATGAGTTTTCATCCGTTTTTCGTTTGCGCCCGGCGCAAAAATCCGCGCATTTCGTGCTCTACACCCGACCCAACAAGCTGCCGCATGCGCGGCTGGGCGTCGTTGCGGCCAAGCGTTTCGCGCCGCGCGCCGTCACCCGCAATACGATCAAGCGCGTCACGCGCGAGCTGTTCCGCACCAGCCAGCTGCAGCCCTTCGACTGCATCGTGCGTTTATCCCGGCCGGTGAACGGCAAGGACGGGCCGGCCACCACGCGCGCCCTGAAGGCCGAGCTGCGCGCCGAGCTCACCCGCCTGTTCGCCTCCCAGCGCCCGCGCCGCCCGGCGCCCTCGCCGACATCATGAAGACGCTGCTGGTCTGGTTCCTTCGCGGCTACCAGCTGCTGCTGTCCCCGTTGCTCGGGCAGAAGTGCCGTTTTTACCCGACCTGCTCCAATTACGCGATCGAAGCGCTGCGCGTGCACGGCGCCGCCCGCGGCTCGCTGCTGGCCGCGCGCCGCGTGTGCCGCTGCCATCCGTGGAATCCAGGCGGCGTCGACTTCGTCCCGCCGGCGCGCGAGGGCAAGGACCAGCAACCTCCACCAGCCGCTCGCGGTTGTAACCACTCCTGACTAGACTCCAATGGAACTCAATAAACGTACCGTCCTGTGGATCGTGTTCGCCATTTCCCTGATTGTTCTCTGGAACAACTGGATGGTGGCCAACGGTAAACAGTCGCTGTTCTCGCCGGCGCCGCCGACCGCCCAGGTGGCGCAGCAGCAAACCAAGCCGAGCGACGTGCCGGCCGCCCCGCAGCCGGGCGCCACTGCCGTGCCGGGCGGGCCGGGCGCCAGCCCGGCCGGCGTCCCGGGCGCCGCACCTAGCGCGCCGTCGACCCAGCGCATCACCATCACCACCGACGTGGTGAAGGCCGACATCGACACCCTCGGCGGCGTCATCAAGCGCCTCGAGCTGCTGAAGTTCGCCGACGAAATCGACAAGACCAAGAACAAGGTGCTGTTCAACGTGGGCGGCAACAGCGTCTACCTGGGCCAGACCGGCCTGGTCGGCTCGACCCCGGCCGGCGTGATGCCGAACCACGCGACCCCGTTCGTGGCCCGTCCGCTCACGCGCGGCGCCGACGGCACCGTGCAGCTGGTGATGGACGCGGAGCAGGGCGGCGTGCGCCTGACCAAGACCTTCACCTTCCGCAAGGGCGACTACGTCATCGGCATCCGTCATGACGTCACCAACCTGACCGCCGCGCCGGTGCAGCCGTCGCTGTACCTGCAGCTGCAGCACGACGGCAACAAGCCGGCGACCGATTCCTGGTTCATGCCGAGCTACACCGGCCCGACCCTGTACACCGAGCAAGACAAGTACCAGAAGCTGACCTTCGAAGACATCGAGAAGGGCAAGGCCGATCACGCAACCAAGGCCAACAACGGCTGGGTCGCGATCTCGCAGCACTTCTTCGTCTCGGCCTTCATCCCGGCCGACAAGGCGCAGCGCGAGATCTTCACCAAGAAGATCGCGACCAACCTGTACGCCATCGGCACCATCCAGCCGCTGGGCACCGTGGCGCCGGGTGCGACCGTGTCGAACGACACCCGCCTGTACTCGGGCCCGCAGGACGAGCAGACCCTGGAAACCATCGCCCCTGGCCTGGAACTGGTCAAGGATTACGGCATGCTGACCATCATCGCCAAGCCGATCTTCTGGGTGATGACCCACCTGCACTCGCTGCTGGGTAACTGGGGCTGGACCATCGTCGCGCTGACCGTGCTGATCAAGCTGGCCTTCTTCCCGCTGTCGGCGGCCGGCTACCGCAGCATGGCCAAGATGCGCGTGGTGACGCCGAAGATGCAGGCGATCCGCGAGCGCTACAAGAACGACCCGCAGAAGATGCAGCAGGCCACCATGGAGCTGTACAAGACCGAGAAGATCAACCCGCTGGGCGGCTGCCTGCCGATCCTGGTGCAGATGCCGGTCTTCTTCGCCCTGTACTGGGTGCTGCAGGCTTCGGTCGAGATGCGCGGCGCGCCGTGGATCCTGTGGATCGACGACCTGACCCGCCCGGACCCGTACTTCATCCTGCCGGTCATTTACGCGGTGTCGATGTACATCACCACCAAGCTGAACCCGCAGCCGACCGATCCGGTGCAGGCCAAGATGATGCTGTTCATGCCGCTGGCATTCTCGGTGGTGTTCTTCTTCTTCCCGTCGGGACTGGTGCTGTACTGGGTGGTCAACAACATCCTGTCGATCGCGCAGCAGTGGGTCATCACCAAGAAGTTCGAGACCGGCGCGGCGAAGTAAGCGGCCTGGTTTCAGTGGAAAGCCCGCGCTTGCGCGGGCTTTTTCTTTTCCGTATCCCTTACAATCCCCTCCATGAAACTCGACACCTCCCCCATCGCCGCCATCGCCACCGCCCCCGGCCGCGGCGGCATCGGCGTCGTGCGCGCCTCCGGCAAGTCGCTGCAGGCCCTGATCGACGCCCTGTTCCCCGGCGTGAAGCTCAATCCGCGCCACGCCACCTACATTCCGTTCAAGGCCGCCAACGGCGACGTGATCGACGAGGGCCTGGCCCTGTACTTCAAGGGCCCGCATTCCTATACCGGCGAAGACGTGCTCGAACTGCAGGGCCATGGCGGCCCGGTCGTGCTGCAGATGCTGCTGGCCCGCGTGCTCGAAGCCGGCGCCGGGCACGGCCTGCGCCTGGCCGAGCCGGGCGAGTTCACCCGCCGCGCCTTCCTGAACGACAAGCTCGACCTCGCCCAGGCCGAGGCCGTGGCCGACCTGATCGACGCCTCCACCGAAGCCGCGGCGAAGTCGGCCTCGCAGTCGCTGTCGGGCGCTTTTTCCCAGGTGGTGCACCGGCTGGTCGACCAGACCATCAACCTGCGCATGCTGGTCGAGGCGACCCTGGACTTCCCGGAAGAAGAGATCGACTTCCTCGAAAAATCGAACGCGCGCGGCCAGCTGGCCGGCATCATCGAGGCGCTGGAAAACGTGTTCCGCCAGGCGGCGCAAGGCGCATTGCTGCGCGAAGGCCTGAACGTGGTGCTGGTGGGCCAGCCGAACGTCGGCAAGTCCTCGCTGCTGAACGCCCTGGCCGGCGCCGACGTCGCGATCGTCACCCCGATCGCCGGCACCACGCGCGACAAGGTCACCGAGACCATCCAGATCGAAGGCATCCCGCTCAACATCATCGACACCGCCGGCATCCGCACCCTCGATGACATCGATGTGGTGGAACGCATCGGCATCGAGCGCACCTGGGGAGAGGTCGGCAAGGCCGACGTGATCCTGCACCTGCTGGACGCCAACCTGGGCCCGAGCGCGGAGGACGAAAAGATCGTGGCCGCTTTCCCGGCCGGCGTGCCGGTGGTGCGCATCTGGAACAAGATCGACCTGTCGGGCCACAAGCCCTCGATGGACGTGTCGCCGGACGCCACCCACCTGTACCTCTCGGCGCACGAGAAGCTGGGGATCGATCTGCTGCGCGCCGAACTGCTGCGCATCGCCGGCTGGCAGCAGACCGGCGAGTCGCTGTACCTGGCGCGCGAACGCCACCTGATCGCGCTGCGCGCCGCCCGCGAGCACCTCGAACTGGCGCGCCAGCACGCGCTGCAGGACGACCAGTCGCTCGACCTGTTCGCCGAGGAGCTGCGCCTGGCGCAGGACCAGCTGTCCAGCATCACCGGGCAGTTCACGCCGGACGATTTGCTGGGGGTGATCTTCAGCCGCTTCTGTATCGGGAAGTAAGAGGACGCCGCGTATCGTCACTGCACTCCGGATTGCCGCATGCTAGGCTTCGCCTGACAGACAGGACAGGAGGGCAGGATTGATGACAAACACTGACGGCAGCAAGCGGCGACGGTTCGTGCGGGGAGGGCTGCTGTTTGCCGCCTGCGCCCTGCTGTCTTCCTGCGCCAGCCTCACCGGCCCGCGCACGGTCGAAATCCCCCTGCACAAGCTGCAGGCCGGCCTCGAGCGCCGCTTCCCGCTCAGCCATCCCCTGATGGGCCTGTTCGACATCCGCCTGCAGCGCCCGCAGCTGGCGATCCAGCCGGAATCCGACCGGGTCGCGCTGGCGCTGGAAGCCTCGGTATCGCCGCCGTTCGCGCGCGACACCTGGAGCGGCAGCCTGGCCTTCTCGGGCCGGCTCTACGTCGATCCCGGCCGCCCGGCCGTGATGATGGCCGAACCGCGCGTCGACCGCGTGACAATCGGCGCCAATCCCGAGGCCGAGCGCCAGATCGCGCGCATCGCCAGCACCCTCATCGATACCGTCGTGCGCGACACGCCGGTCTACACCTTCGACCCGCAGGACCTGCGCTATGCCGGCGTCCAGTTCATTCCGACCCGGATCGAAACCACACGTTCTGGTCTGCTGGTGACGCTCGAACCCGCGAATCAGCGCTAAGCACCCCAAACAACACCCCGATTGCTGCGTTGCATTGTCTCGCCGTACTTCCGTACTGTCTTCGACAATGCGCCTTGCCCTCGGGGCGTTGTTTAGGGTGCTAAGTCGCATTTCCGCCACGCATCCGTTTGCGTGCGTACAAAAAATTAGCAATACGCTATTATTTTTGCGCGCACAAGCGCAAGTCCTTGGAGGTGTGTTGTTCGCAAGCCTAATCGGCATGTGACGATTGCAGAGCCAGTCCATTCGGCGCACACTGGGACGGATGGAATGGCACTGAACTGCCGTGGCGCGACCTCGCCGCGGTCCGCGCTTGAGGTTTCTCATGGGCACGATGTTCTGCTGAAGTAATCTTGGTTGGACTTCAGTCTGTCGTGTAGGGGGTAGATCTTGGAAACGACACAGGAAAGCTTTCCGGACAATGGGCTGGCCACCGAGCCAGTGCTGGCCGCGGTCGCCGTAGGCACCCCAGGGATGCCTGCGCGAGCGAGCCTGCCTGCGAAAGGCTCATGCTGGTATTGCGAGAAACCGCTCGACAGCGTGCGCCGTTTCTGCGGCAAGAGCTGCGCCGCTTCCTTCGACGAGGAAGCGGAATTCACACGCTAGGCGCTTGCGGCCGGCGCCCTCACCGGGCGTCCAGCACCGAGAGCGCCCGTTCGTAATCGAAGGCCGCCACCGCCGACTCCAGTTGCGCCATGCGCGCCGCGCCCAGGCATGCGCGCAGTCCGGCGCGCTTCTCCGCCATGAGATCCTGGGCGCCGCTGTCGCCGAGATCGAGCAGGCCGCGCAGGTTTGCCAGGTCGGCCTCCGCCAGCGCCGCCTCGCCTGATGCCGGGATGCCGGCGGCCGGCGCAAGCAGCAGCGCCACTTCCGCGATCACCCGCGCCAGTTCCGCGTCCAGCCGGTCGAGCAGCAGCGCATCGGCCGGCGCGCCGGCACGCAGCACCTGTTCGACCTCCAGCGCCAGCGCACGCAGGCCGCGCGCCTCGACCATCGCGGCCGCGCCTTTCAGCGTGTGGGCGATGCGGTGCGCCAGCATGGCGTCGCCGCCGGCCAGCGCGGCGCGCAGGCGCAGGGCGGTGTCGGCGTAGTCGGAATGGAAGCGGGTGAGGACGCGCAGGTACATGGCCTCGTCGCCCATCATCCGATCGAGGCCGGCGGCGCAGTCGAGCGCCGCCATGGACGCCTGTGCGGGCGCCGGCGGCGAGCCCGGTCCGGCCGGGGAGGAGGACAGGCTCACCGGGTAGTAAACGACCAGTCGCGGCTCACCGGGCTGCCGTTCACCGTGCCGGAGAAGCTGACGTCGTAGGTGGTGGCCGCCGCCAGCCGCGCCAGCGGAATGATCGCGATGGCGGTGCGCTGCGAGGCGGTGCTGGATGAGTTCACGACCAGTACCTGCAGGTTGGCGCCGCCGCGCGGGCGCACCGTGAAGGTCTGCATCGTCAGCGGGGCGTCGATGTTCGCGTGCACGCTGATCGGGTAGCCCACTTCGTTCTGGTTCGGGACCGGATCCGGTTCTTCGGTATCGCTCATGAAGTTCGGCACCACGCCGGTCTGGCCGTTGAACGGCCAGGTGACGACGGCGTTGGCGGCGATGCCGGGACCGAAGCCGCCGCGGCTCGCGAAGTCGGCGGTGAAGTAGCTGTAGCCACTGGAGGAGGTGGCGGCGCCGGTGCCGATCTCGCGGAACTTCGGCTCGAACATCACGAAGCGGTGGTAGATCGCGGTGACCAGCTCTTCGGCCATGAAGAAACCGGTGCCGTTGGTGACGCCGGAGATCACTTCGCCATAGGCGTAGCCGTTGGCCGGAATGGTGTAGCCGGCCGCGTTCAGGCGGTCCTTCAGGGTGACGCCGGTGAAGCCAGGCTTGCCCGCGGCCTGGTCGTGGCTCATCACGCGGTTGGTACGCAGGTATTCGGAGTGGCCCAGCGCCGCATTATTGATCAACACGTTCTCGGTCACGACCGGCACGCCCAGCTGGGTGCGGCGGTAGTTGATCCAGTTGCGGCCATCGACGGCGATGCTGCCGGTCGCGGTGGGCGCCGCGGTATCCGGCACGATGGTGGGAGGGATGTTGGCCGGAGGTGTCACGCCGACCGGGGTCGCCACGGCGTTCGTGCCGCCGCCTCCGCCGCCGCACGCGACCAGGGTCGAAGCGGCCACCAGTCCGGCGATGAGGGAACGCCAGCGAGGCACGTAGCTCATGTTGCAACTCCTGTCAATACTGGGGAACGACATCACATTCTAGAGCAAAAGAGAGGCAGACGACGCCCGTGGCGTTGCGCGGCGTCCAGCTTATTTCACTCCCCTGTAGAATATGCTATCGATCTCATTGCCGAGTCATCAATTGTCGACCAAGCCCACCCGCCGGCAGCGCCTCGCGCGCGCCAAGTTCGCCCTGCCCAGTTTCGTGACCCTGCTGTCGATCGCCTGCGGCTTCGGCAGCATCGTGATCTCGGTGGACAATGCGCACATCGGCTCCCCCGCCGACTATCGCCTGGCGGCGATCCTGCTGGTGCTGGCCGGCGTGTTCGACGCCCTCGACGGTTTCGTTGCCCGTCTCACCAAGACCCAGTCCAGCTTCGGCGTGCAGCTCGACTCGATCGCCGACGTGATGAACTTCGGCTGCGCACCCGGCCTCCTGCTGTATTGCTACGGGTTCGCCCAGATGGGTGCAGCGCACCCGACCCTGGTGCGCATGGGCGGCCTGGCCTGCTTCGTGTTCGTCACCTGCGGCGCGCTGCGCCTGGCGCGCTTCAACGTCATGGTCGGCCGCACCGACCCGCGCTATTTCGTCGGCATGCCGATCACCGCCGGCGCGGCCTGCGTGGCCTCGGTGGTGGTGGCCTGGCCCGATCCCGCCACCACCATGGCGCAGTGCTTCGCCATCATCGCGCTGATGATCGCGGTCGGCACGCTGATGGTGTCGACCATCCGCTTCCCGAGCTCGAAGCACCCGCGCGGCAAGGTGATGCTGGCGCTGCTGGCGGTGTGCGCCGTGCTGCTGGCGGTCCTGCAGACGCGCTTCTTCGTGCTGTTCTTCCTGCTGTATGTGTCCGCGACCCTGCTGCTGAACATCGCCTGGCGCATGGGGTGGCGCGGCATTGCGCCGCCGGTGGTCTACGAAGATTGACGTAGGGTGGGCGGGTCTCCCGCCCACGCGTTCAAGCAGCCGCAAGATCATTCGGGAGCAGCGTTCACCAGCTAACTATCACCGCGTGGGCGGCAAAGCCGCCCACCCGACGGGTCAAGCAAACTTGTCCAGCATCGCCGCCAGGTGGGCGGCGCGTGCCTGCGCTTCGTCGAGGTCGGCCGCATTGCCGGCCTGGGTCTGGATCGACCCCGCCAGCAGCTGCACGAAGGAGCGGTCGAGCGCCTTGCGCGCCGCCGCCATCTGCTGGGCCACGGCGTCGACGTCCGACGGCTCCGCGGCCAGCGCGATCAGTTTCTGCACCCCGCGCAGCTGGCCTTCGATGCGCGCCAGCCGGTTCAGCAGGTCCTTCTTCTGCTGCGCGGTGAGGGCGCTGCCCTCGACGATCTTCAGCGGGCTCTCGGCCATCGTCGCCTGCCTTTGGCCTTATGCCACTTCGTGCCCGCGCGCCGCGCGCAGGATGCGGAACCAGTCGCCGCGTTCGAGCTGGAAGGAGGTAGCCGCTACCGCTTCGCGGATCGCCTCGAAGCGCCCGGTGCCGGTGAGCGGGATCGGGCGGCTCGGCAGCTGCATGATCCAGGCGAACAGCACGCTGGCGAAGGGCTGTTCCATGCGGTCGGCAATCTCCTGGATGACCGAGCGGACCTCCACCGCGCGTGCGTCGCCTGAGGTGAACAGGCGCCCGCCGCCCAGCGGCGACCAGACCATCGGCGCGATGCCCAGGTCCTGCAGGCCGTCGAAGGTCTCGTCGAACATCGGCGCGACGAACATCGGCGAGAACTCGACCTGGTTGGTGGCGAGCGGCACGCGGCGGTTCAGGCATTCGAACTGGTGGCGCGTGAAGTTCGACACGCCCACGTGGCGCACCTTGCCGGCCTGCTGCAGGCGGGTGAAGGCGTCGGCGACCTCGTCGAAGTCCATCAGCGGGTCGGGGCGGTGGATCAGCAGCAGGTCGAGGCGATCGGTGCCCAGCAGGCGTAGCGACTCCTCGGCGGAGGCGATGATGTGGCTTGCCGTGGTGTCGTAGTGCTGGATGCCGTGCTGCGGGCGTTTTTCGGAAACCAGCTTGATGCCGCACTTGCTCACCAGTTCGATGCGCTCGCGCAGCGAAGGCTGGGCGCGCAGGGCTTCGCCGAACGCGCCTTCGACGCCGTAGTTGCCGTAGATGTCAGCGTGGTCGAAGGAGGTCACGCCCAGTTCGATGCACTTCTCGATGAAGGCCACGCGCTGCTGGACCGACATGCCCCAGTCGTTCATGCGCCACATGCCGGCCACGATGCGGGACAGTGCGAGCCCGCCCTCACGGGTGGCGATGCGCGGGCAGTGCAGGTCGGCGGGGAGCGGGTGGGTCATCGTGCGCTTTCGTGTGAACAGGATGGCACGATTATAGCGGTGCGGCGAAACAAAAAGCCCGCCCGGCTTGCGCACGGATGGGCTGTTCGGATGGGCTCAGGCGAGGATCACTGCATCCACAGGCGCAGCGAGTCCCAGGCGCGGCCGAAGATGCTGGCTTCCTGCACTTCGTCCAGCGCCACCACCGGCAGCGCGATCAGCGGCTTGCCGTCGACCATCATCTTGAGGGTGCCGACCTGCGAATTGCGCGCCAGCGGGGCGACCAGCGGGTCCTTGCGCTCCAGGACCGGTTTCATCTTGCCCGCCACGCCCTTCGGCACGGTCACCAGCACGTCGCGGGTGAAGCCGAGCTTCACGTTCGATTCCGAACCTTTCCAAACCGGCACGGTCGATACGGCCTGGCCCTTCGAGTACAGCTTGACGGTGTCGAAGTTCTGGAAGCCCCAGTTCAGCAGCTTCTGGCTTTCCTGGGTGCGCACCGAATCCGAGCTGGTGCCCAGCACCACCGAGATCAGGCGGCGCTCGCCGGCGTTGCCGTTCGGGCGGCGCGCCGAGGCGATCATGCTGTAGCCCGAGGACGCGGTATGGCCGGTCTTCATGCCGTCCACGGACGGGTCCAGCCACAGCAGGCGGTTGCGGTTCTGCTGCGTGATCTTGTTGTAGGTGAACTGCTTGATCGAGTCGATCTTGTAGAACTCGGGGAAGTCGCGGATCACGCTCGAGGCCATGACCGACAGGTCGCGCGCGGTCGAGTAGTTGTTCGCGTCCGGCAGGCCGTGCGGGTTGGCCCAGCGGGTGTTCTTCATGCCCAGGCGCTCGGACTCGCGGTTCATCAGGGTCACGAAGGTGCCTTCGTCGCCGGCCACGGCTTCGGCCAGGGCCACCGCGGCGTCGTTACCCGACTGGATCATCAGGCCGTGCAGCAGGTCGTTGACCGATACCGGGACCTTCGGATCGATGAACATCTTCGAGCTGCTCGCGTCGACTTTCCAGGCACGCACCGAGACGTTGACCATGGTGTCCAGGGTCAGGCGCTTGTCGCGCAGCGCGGCGAAGGTCACGTAGGCGGTCATCACCTTGGTGAGCGAAGCCGGTTCGATGCGGGCGTCGGGGTCTTGGGCTGCGATGACTTGGCCACTCGTCGCGTCGAGCAGCAGCCACGACTTGGCTGCGACGGTCGGCGCGGGCACGGTCTGTGCACTGGCCGAAGCCATCAGCAGGCTGGCGGCCACGGCCGCTAACAGTTTTTTCATGGGAGTGTTCGCTGTAAAAAAAATGCTAATGCAGAAGTGCGCAAGGCAACACCCGAGAGTATTGCCTCGAAAGAAGGGACTAATTATTGCACAGCGACAGCGTCAAATGTCACGTCATCGCCACATTTCGACGACAAGATTCTTAATGTGACCAAGCTTGCGGTGGAAAAAGTGGTCGGCGCCCGGGATCACGGTCACCGGGATGTCGAGCGGACGCGCCCAGTCGAACACTTCCTGCAGCGTGATCGTATCGTCAAGTTCGCCGTGGATCAGGATGGTGTCCGCCGGAACCGGCGGCATCGGCCACTTGCCGGCCGCGGTGCCGACCAGCACCAGGCGCTCGGCCGGGCGGCCCTCTGCGATCAGGCGCTGCTGGAACTGGGCCTGCACGAAGGTGCCGAAAGAGAAACCGGACAGGGTTACCGGCAGGCCGGGGTACTGTTCGGTCATGTGCTTGTACATGACATCCATGTCGTCCACCTCGCCGCGGCCGTCGTCGTGCACGCCTTCCGACTCGCCCACGCCGCGGAAGTTGAAGCGCGCGGTGGCGTAGCCGAGGGTGACGAAGGTGCGCGCCAGCGTCTGGGCCACCTTGTTCTCCATGGTGCCGCCGTACAGCGGGTGCGGGTGCGCCACCAGGGCGATGCCGCGCGGCTGGCCTTCCGGCAGGTCGAGGATGCATTGCATCTTGCCGGCGTGGCCGTCGAGGGTAAACTTGTGCGAATACTTGTTCATTAATCCAAAGCGCTTGCAGGGGTAATCAGATTTTCAGGCGTTCGACGACCTTGCCGCCGACCAGGTGGGTGTCGATGATGTCGTCGATGTCGGCGTTGTCCACGTAGGTGTACCAGGTGCCTTCCGGGTAGACCACCAGCACCGGGCCTTCCTCGCAGCGGTCGAGACAGCCGGACTGGTTGACGCGCACCTTGCCCTGGCCGTTCAGGCCGAGTTCCTTGATGCGCTTCTTGGCGTGCTTCTGCGCTTTCTCGGCGCCGCACTTGCCGCAGCTCTGGCGGGCGTCCTTGCCGTCGCGCTCGTTCATGCAGAAGAAGACGTGGTGCTTGTAGAAGGGTGCGTCGTTGGTGTCGCTCATGTCGCTCTCGTCATAGATGGTCGCCAGCCCTCATGATACGGCAAATGTTCAAGACTCCCCGTCCGCTGCCCCGGGCCGCGGCTCCGGGCGGTTCAATTGGTGCGAGGGCAGCAGCAGGAACCACAGCGCCAGGAAGGGCCATGTCAGGGAAAGGAACTGGGCCGCGCCGTTAAAGTTCAGGAACTTCCCCTGCACCCAGCCCTGCAGGGTGGAGACGAAATACGGGTTGACCGGCACCGTATTGACCACGACGAGGCTCAGCACCAGCGTGACCACCGCCAGCCGGCGCTGCGCCACCTGCGGCGCGAACACCAAGCCGGTGAGCATGATGATGCCGATGATGAAACCGCCTTCCGCGCCGGGCGTCACCCAGACAAACGCGTTATCGGGCCGGAACAGCAGCGAGCTCGCCAGCGCCTTCACCAGCAGGGCCGTGGCCAGGAACACCACCATCAGCAGGAAGCGCGGCGCGCTGCGGCGCACCAGGCACATGAGCGTCAGTACGGCGCCGGTCATGCCGCAGGCGGTAATGATGGTCTCCGAGAGCCAGTACTGCTCCACGCTCATCGCTTCGCCCGGACGCAGCATGTTGACCAGGTCGATGTCGGTATCGAACCAGCGCGACAGCCAATCCGAGAGGATGGGCAGCACCTGGCCGTGGCCGAACAGGTAGCTTTGCGGGTAGATCTGCGCCAGCGGCCACAAGGCCACCAGCACCAGGCCCTGGCTGGCGTAGGGCGCGAACCAGCGGCGCCGCAGCTGGAACAGGCGGCTGCGGTCGAGCAGGCCGGGCGCCCACCAGGCGCCGAGCAGCGCGCCGGCCAGGCAGCCGCCGGCATTGGTGATCAGGTCGAGGTTGGACGGCACGCGGCTGGGCAGGAAGTTCTGCACCGTTTCCATCGTGAGCGTCACCAGGATGCCGGCAAACGCCGCCAGCAGCACCGCCCAGATGCCGCGCACGCGCGGGTAGACCGACAGCACCAGCAGCACCCCGAGCGGCATGTAGCCGACGATATTGACGCCGACGTCGAAGCCGGTCCAGTAGCGTGGCATGACCGTATTGAGGAAGGTGAATACCGGCACCCCGCTGTTGCGCCAGCCCGTGAACGGGTACCAGCTGGCGTAGATGATCAAGAGCAGGTAGGCCAGCAGCGCGGCGCGTGCGATCGGCGAGCCGCGTCCTTCGCGCGGGCGTTCGCGCTGCTCGACGGCGACGGTAGGTTTGGTCATCGTTTTCGGGTATCGACCGTCGCCAGCCATGCCAGGATGTCGCTTGCCACGGCGTCGGTGCTGGCCGCCAGGGCGCGCGCGCCGCCCGGCGCATCGGCGCTCGGGGCCGGCGTCGTGCGCGTGAACGTGCGCTGGTCGAGCAGGCGGTGGTCGTTGAACAGCGAGGCGCGCAGGGTGATCTGGCCTTCGCTCTGGCTCACGCCCGAAAACGCATGGACGAAGTCGTCCACTTCCACGCGCAGCAGCGGCACCCCGGTGGAGGCGTCGGTGGCCGACAGCACCTTCATGCCCGACTGCGCCAGGCGCGCCTTGACGCGCTGGGTGAGCATCTGCAGCGGCTCGTTGGCCCAGCGCGCATGGGCATAGGTGCGGGCCTGCAGCGCGTCGGCATAGGCCAGGCGGTAGAACATGCGCTCGTTCTCCAGGGCCGACGGGCCGGTGAAGTCCATCACCACCAGCGCGGCGATATTGGCAGGTGCGGAGGCCGGCGCCGCCCCCTGCAGCGGCGCTGCCGGACCGAAGTCGTAGGTCATGCTTTCCTGGATCTTGTTGCTGGCGCAGCCCGCCAGGAGGAGGCTCGAGGCGGCAAGGGCGAACAGGGCGCGGATCGGAGTGGCGGTCACGGTGGTCCTCATTTGGTCGGTGGCACGAAGCCCGGTTCGCCCGGACCCGGCTGGGCGCTCGGGGCGCCGAACAGGATGCTTTGCGGGCGGTCGGACAGCGAAGTGGCGGTGCGCTTCACGGCGCGCAGCGCGCCGCGCGCCTCGTCGGTCATCTGGACGACGTGCGGCAGGGTTTCGAGTTCGAGTTCGCTGGTGGCCGACTGCAGCGAGCCGACCGCGCCGTTCAGGCGCTCGAGCGGGCCGTCCGGGGCCTGCAGGCGCGTGGCCAGCTGGTCGTAGTTGTCGGCGGTGGCCTGGATGCTGGCGGCGGCCGCGTCGAAGGAGCTCAGGCTGCGGTCGATCTTTGCCGTGAGCGCCGGCAGGCGGTCGATGGTCGGCTCGAGCTTGCGCGGAATGGCGGCATAGGCGTCGGCCGCCTTGCCGATGCTGTCGAAGGCGCCGACGATGGTCTGCTGGTTCTCGTCGGTGACCATCTTGGCCAGGCTGTCGGTGATCTGCTCGGTCTTTTCCAGGATGGCCAGGCCGCGCTTTTCCAGGATGTCGAGCAGGCCCGGGCGCAGCGGGATGCGGGCCGGCTGGTCGTCGCGCACCGCGAGGCGCGGCGAGCCGGTGCGGTCGTCGTCGAGCTGGATGAAGGCGATGCCGGTCACGCCCTGGTAGCCGAGCGAGGCGAAGGTCGTGGTGGTGATCGGCGAATTCTTGTCGACCGACAGCTTGATCAGGATCTGGCCGGTGACGCGCGGGTCGAAGATGATCTGGTCCACGCGCCCCACTTCCAGGCCGCGGTAGCGCACCGCGGCTTCCGGATTCAGGCCCGGGATCGACTGGGTGGTCACGATCTCGTAGGGCACCAGCTCGGTGCGGTCGCGGTTGAGCCACAGCCCAACCAGCACGGCCGCGACCACCAGGGCGATCGTGAAGACGCCTGTCATCAGGGCATACGACCTGTTTTCCATATTCAGTTCTCCGAATCGTTCTGGGCCTGGCGCTCTTCGAGCACTTCCAGCGCCCGCTGGCCGCGCGGGCCCAGGAAAAAGTGTTTGATGAAGGGATGCTGGACGCGCAGCACGTCGCAGGCCGGTCCGACCGCCAGCACGTGCTTCTCTGCCAGCACCGCGATGCGCGACGACAGCGCGAACAGCGTGTCGAGGTCGTGCGTGACCATGACCACGGTGAGCTTCAGTTCGCTGTGCAGGGTCTGGATCAGCGACACGAAGGCATCCGACAGGTCGGGGTCGAGGCCCGCCGTGGGTTCGTCCAGGAACAATAAGCGTGGTTCCAGCGCGAGGGCGCGCGCCAGGGCCGCGCGCTTGACCATCCCGCCCGACAGGTCGGACGGCATCTTGTTGGCGTGCTCGGGGCCGAGGCCGACCATGTCCATCTTGAGCAGCACGGCGTCGCGGATCACGTCCTCGGGCAGCGAGCGCAGCTCGCGCATCGGGAAGGCGATGTTGTCGAACACGCTCAGGGCCGAGTACAGCGCGCCCTGCTGGAACAGCATGCCCCAGTGGTTGCGCATGTGCTGCAGCTGTTCCGGTTCGGCCTGGCTGATGTCCTCGCCGAACACCTTCACGCAGCCTTCCGAGGGGCGCTCCAGGCCCAGCATCTGGCGCAGCAGCACGGTCTTGCCGGTGCCGGAGCCGCCGACGATGGTGAGGATCTCGCCCGCATAGATGTCGAGGTTCAGGTCCTGGTGCACCACGGTGCGTCCGAAGCGCGTCCACAGATTGCGGATCTCGACCACCGGCGGCCCGACGTCTTCCTCGGGGCGCTTGTTCAGGCGCTGCGGTTCGCGTGGTTTGGTATCTGCCATCAGAACCCCACGTCGTTGAAGATGATGGCGAACACCGCGTCCGCCAGGATGACGACGGTGATCGCCGTGACCACCGCGGTGGTGGTGCCGCGGCCCAGGCTCTCGGTGTTCGGCTTGATGCGCAGGCCGAAGTGGCAGGACACCAGCGCGATCAGCATGCCGAACACGCAGCCCTTGAGCAGGCCGATCGTGTAGTTCACCACCGGCACCGCGTCCGGCAGCTTCTGGATGAAGTAGCGGAACGACAGGCCCAGCTCGATCTTGGCCGAGACCATGCCGCCGATCAGCGCCATGGCGTCGGTCCAGACCACCAGCAGCGGCATCGAGATGGCAAGCGCGATCACCTTGGGCATGATCAGGCGCTGGCCGTGCGAGATGCCCATCACCAGCATGGCGTCGAGTTCCTCGGTCACGCGCATCACGCCCAGCTGCGCGGTGATCGAGGAGCCGGAGCGGCCGGCCACCAGGATCGCCGCCAGCAGCGGGCCCAGCTCGCGGATCACGGCCATGCCCAGGATGTTGACGATGTAGATGTCGCCGCCGAACATGCGCAGCTGCTGCGACGACAGGAAGGACAGCACGATCCCGATCAGGAAGCCGACCATCGCCGTGATGCCCAGCGCCTGGAAGCCGGAGTGGTAGATGTTGGCCGAGATCTCGCGCCAGGGCCCGGCCTGCGGGCGGCGCAGGAAGCGGCCGAAGTCCAGGATCAGCTGGCCGATCAGGCTGATGAAGCCGCGCAGGTGCTCGAAAAAGGACAGGATGCCGCCGCCCAGCACGATCAGCCAGTTCAGCGGGCTGACTTTATGGCGCGGCAGCTTGATGGCGCTGGCCTTCTCGATGCGGCCGAACAGTTCTTCGTGTTGCGGATCGAGCTTCAGGCCGGCGGGACGCTGCTTGCCCCAGGCGTTCCAGAACATCTGGGCGCCGACGTGGTCGAGGCGCTCGATGCCGGAGAGGTCCCAGGCGAGGCTTTGCCTGTTCTTCTTGAGCGTGTTCAGGGTGCGGGTGATCGCCTTGAGCACGCCCTTGCGCGACAGCGTATGTACCTGCCAGACGCCGCTTGCCATGACAGATGGGGCCGCGCCGGTACCCGAGGCCTGGTCTGGATGCTGGATGGTTAATATTGGCGCATTTTCAATCTGCATTGCGCCAGTGTAAAAGAGAATCGTTATCGCTGCTACACGGTTCCTAACATAGTGCGCTACGCAGCCAGGTGGCGAACCTGGCGTTCGGGCGCGGCGGCCACGGGCTTGTGCGCCGGGGCGGTATCGAGCTTGCCCGCATAGTCCGAGGCCAGCAGGGCAGCCGCCGCCTCGCACGCCATGCCGCGCAGCTGCAGCCATTCCTGCACCAGCTTGGCCAGCTTCTCGAGCGCGATGCGGTGGGTCGCATCGGTCTTCGTGTAGATCCAGTCCGAGAAAGCCATGAAGTTGTCGAACGGGGCCTCGCCCAGCAGCACGCGGGTGGTGTTGGCGAAGCGGCCCGAGTTGGCCACCAGGTCCCAGTAGCGGGCAAAGCGCACCAGGCGCTGCATGGTCGGGAAATCGACCTGCTTCGTCGCCAGCACGGTGTAGGGCGGGTAGGGATCGTAGACCATGCCGAAAGGCTCGGTGTGGCGGATGATCGGGGTGCCGCGCAGGCGCTTGAGGATGCCGAACTGGATCTCCTGGGCTCCCAGCCCTACCAACTGGTCGAATCCGCGTGCGAAGCTGGCCACGTCCTCGCCGGGCAGGCCGGCGATCAGGTCCACATGCAAATGGGTCTGCGAGTGTTCGGTCAGCCAGCGGATGTTGTCGGCGGCCTTGGCATTGTCCTGGCGCCGGCTCACCAGGGCCTGTACCTCGGGGTTGAAGCTCTGGATGCCGATCTCGAACTGCAGCGCGCCGGGCGGGAACCTGGCGATCGTCTCCTTCAGGGCTTCGGGCAGGTGGTCCGGGACCAGCTCGAAGTGGGCGTAGACCGGATCCTGCGGGTTCGCCTCGAGTTTATCGAGGAAGAACTGCATGATGCGCAGGCTGGTCTTGACGTTCAGGTTGAAGGTGCGGTCGACGAACTTGAACAGGCGCGCGCCGCGTGCATGCAGCGACTCCATCTCGGCCAAAAAGGCGTCCAGGGGGAAGGGCCAGGCGGTCTTGTCCAGCGAAGACAGGCAGAACTCGCACTTGAACGGACAGCCGCGCGAGGCTTCCACGTACAGGGTGCGGTGGGCGATGTCCTCGTCGCTATATAAAGAATAGGGCAGGGCGATCTCCGCCATCGGCGGCTGCACGCCGGCGTGCACTTTCATCAGCGGCTTGGGGCCGTTCAGGATCTCGCCGCACAGCTTGGGGAAGGTGACGTCGCCCCAGCCGGTGACGACGTAGTCGGCCAGCCGCACGATCTCCTGCTCGCCGGTCTCGTGCGAGACTTCCGGGCCGCCCAGCACGATCGTCAGCTGCGGCGCGACGCGCTTGAGCAGCGCCACCAGCCGGGTGGTCTCTTCGACGTTCCAGATGTAGACGCCCAGGCCGAGGATGCGCGGCTGGTGCGCCAGGATGCGTTCGACCAGGTCGCTGGTCTTGGCGCCGATGACGAATTCGTGGATGCGCGTCTGCGCCTGCAGCGGGCCCATGTTGGCCAGCAGGTAACGGAGTCCGAGGGAAGCGTGGGTGTAGCGCGCGTTGAGCGTGGAAAGCAGGATGGTCATCCCGCGCATTGTACCGAATGCGGGCACCGGGCCTGCGGCATCGGCGCCACAAAAAAGAAAAGCGCCCGGCTTGCGCCGGACGCTTTGTCATTCAGCCAAGGCTTACTTGGTGACGGTACGGGTGCCGACCACTTCGATGGTCACGCGGCGGTTCTTGGCGCGGCCTTCGGCGGTGGCGTTGTCGGCGACCGGCTGGGTCTCGCCCTTGCCTTCGGTGTACAGGCGGGCCGGATCCAGGCCTTTCGAGACCATGTAGGCCTTGACGGCTTCGGCGCGGCGCAGCGACAGCTTCTCGTTGTAGGCGTTGGTGCCGACCGAGTCGGTGTGGCCGACGGCGATCATGACTTCGGTGTTCAGGCCTTCCAGCTTCGCCATGAACTCGTCCAGTGCCGCCTTGCCTTCCGGCTTGACGATCGCCTTGTCGAAGTCGAACAGGGCTTCAGCCGCGATCGAGACCTTTTCCGAGGTCGGGACCGGTTCCGGTGCCGGTGCCGGTGCGACGACCGGTGCCGGCGCTGGTGCCGGTGCTGCCTCGACCGGTGCCGGGGCAACGTAGGCTGCCTTGACCGGACGGCCGAACTTCCAGACCAGGCTCACGGTGGCGGTGTCGATGTCGCCGCGGTTCTGGACCGCGTCGGTCACGCGGTAGCGCTCCACTTCGCCGCGCAGTGCCATGTTTTCGCTCAGCGCGTACTCCAGGCCCAGGCCGTACTTGCCGTGGCGGCGGCCTTCGTTCGGCGGGTTGGCGACGGTCACGGCATCCAGGCGGGAGCCGGTGAAGTGGGTCTTGGCCTTGGTGTACTGGACACCGCCGCGCGCCAGGAAGGTCAGGCGTTCGGTGATCGGCAGGCGGCCGACCAGGTCGAGGTTCACGCCGCGGAACTTGGTTTCACCGTTCAGGTTGCCACGGTTGGTCCAGGCTTCGAAGTCGAAGTTTTCCAGTTCGAAGTAGCCGGCTTCGATGGCGAAGTAGCGGTTCAGCTGCTTGCCGACGAACAGCTTCCAGGTGACGTCGCGGTCATCGGTGTTGAAGCTGCTCAGGGTCGAGCCGTTCGAGTTCAGGGTGCGCTGCAGCGCGCTCTGGTCGATGTCTGCGCGCGAGCGTCCAGCGCCCACGCCTGCGTACCAGGCGCTGTTGGCCCAGTCCGGATTCACGTAGGCCGAATCAGCTTGCGCGGACTGCTGGGAAGCTGCCTCTTGCGGTGCCGCGTGGGCGTTCACCATGGTTGCGCAGGCCAGTGCGATCAGTGCGGCGAGTTTGTTGGATGCTTTCATTGTTCTGCTTTTCGTCAATTAAAACATTAGTCTGTTACCAGGGCCTCGAAGGCCTCGGCTCTCGGGGAGTTACAGGGCAAAGTATTACCTTTTGGCATCTTGCGCACTGTTCGCTATCTCGCATAAGAAGAAACATTCACGAAATAACAACACATTGTTTCTAATGTGCGCCATTGTCTACCCGCTCTGTGTGAACCCATCACTTTCGCCAGTAGGCATGGTGCAAAAGATTGTTTAGAGTTCAACTGTGCGATTTTAACATTCTCTGCCGCGTGCCGCTGGCCGCAGAAAGTTCTCCATGCCAAGCCCTGTCTTTCCTCGCACCCGCCTGCTGGCCGCGGCGCTCGCCACCATGCTGGCGCTGGGCGCCTGCAGCAGCGACAAGGACGATGTCGCAGCCCCGCCAGCGCCGCCGCAGACTGCCGCGCGCATTCAGGTCGAGGTCGCGCGCACCACGCACGGCATACCGCACGTGCGCGCCGAGGATTACCGCAGCCTGGCCTACGGGCTGGCCTATGCCTACGCCCAGGACAACGTCTGCATGTTCGCCGACTCGGTACTGACCGTGCGCGGCGAGCGTTCGCTGTTCTTCGGCGGCGAGGCGCGGCCGCGCCAGCGCACCGGCGACGAGTACGGCGGCGGCAGCGGCTTCATGGACCTGAACAACGAAGAGAGCGACTTCTTCTTCAAGGGCTACCTCGACATCGAACAGCTGCGCGCCAACTACGCCGCCGGCACGGCCGAACCGCGCCAGCTGCTCGAAGGTTTCGTCGAAGGCTACAACCGCTACCTGAAGGATTACGCCGGCAAGCTGCCCGCGGCCTGCGCGGACGCCAAGTGGGTGCGCCCGATCACGCTCGACGACATGTACCTGGTGGTGGCGGAAAAGGCGCTGCACGCGTCCGGCCAGGCCTTCGCCCGCGACTTCGTCGCCGCGGGCCGGGTTCCGGGCGCCACGGTGAGCCTGGCCAAGGCGGCGCCGCGCAAGATCGATGCCTCCACCCTGGTGGCCCAGCTCGACAAGCTCAACCGCCAGGGCTTCGGCAGCAACGCGCTGGGCGTCGGCAAGGATTTGTCGGCGAACGGGCGCGGCCTGCTGCTCGGGAATCCGCACTACCCCTGGACCACCGCCGACCGCTTCTACCAGGCCCACCTGACCGTGCCGGGGCGCTACGACGCGATGGGCGTGATCATCGGCGGCGTGCCGGCGGTGGTCATCGGCTTCAACAAGGATGTCGCCTGGAGCCACACCGTCACCTTCGCCTATCACTTCACCACCTTCCGGCTGGCGCTGGATCCCACCGACCCGACCGGCACCACCTATCTCTATGACGGCGAGCGCCGCAAGATGACGTCCAAGACGGTCACCGTCGACGCGCTGCTGCCGGACGGGCTGGTGGGCCGGCGCAGCAAGACCTTCTACTTCAGCCACCAGGGCGCCGTCATTGTGCGGCCGGCCGCAGGCATGACCTGGACCGCCGGCGCCGCCTATGTCCTGGCCGACCCTAACCGCTACAACACCCGCATGCTCGAGCAGTGGCTGGGCATCGGCACGGCCGGCAGCGTGCGCGCGCTGAAGGATTCGCTCGACAAGGTGGTGGGCCTGCCCTGGGTGAACACGGTTGCGGCCGACCGCGAAGGCAATGCGCTGTATGCGGACGCCAGCGTGGTGCCGCACATGAATGCGGACAAGTTCGTGAACGGCTGCCTGCTGCTGCAGGCGGCGCTGCTGTTCGACGGTTCGCGGAGTGCCTGCGGCTGGGGGCAGGATACCGGCGCGCCGCCGGGCATCTACGCGCCGGCGAAGGCGCCGTGGATGATGCGCACCGACTACGTCGGCAATTCGAACGACAGCTATTGGCTGACCAACCCGAAAGCGCTCTTGAGCGGCCCGGCGCCGCTGGGTTTCTCGCCGCTGTATGGACGCACCGGTGTCGAGCAGACCCTGCGCACCCGCATCGGCTTCCGGCAAATGGAAGACCTGCTGGCGCAGCGCAGCAAGCTGACCCTGGCCGACATGCAGGCGCTGGCCTTCTCGAACCGCGTGTACGCGGCCGAGCTGGTGCTGCCCGAACTGCTGACCGCCTGCGCGGCCCTGAGCAACGAGCTGTCGCGCCAGGCCTGCGACGTGCTGCAGTCCTGGGACCGCCGCGCCAATGTCGACAGCCGCGGCGCGGTGCTGTTCCGCGAATTCTGGAGCGTGGCGTCGAGCATTCCGAACAAGTGGGTGAATCCCTTCAACCCGGCCGACCCGGTGAACACGCCCAATGGCGTGGCGCCGGCCGCGATACCGGCCATGCTGGCGGCGCTGCGGGACGCGGCCGTAAAGCTGCAGTCGCTCGGCATCCCGCTCGACGCGCGCCTGGGGGATGTGCAGGTCGAGCCGCGCAATGGCGTGCGCATCCCGCTGCATGGCGGGAACGGCAACCAGGAGGGCACCTACAGTTCCCTGACCATGCGCACGGGCCTCACCGCCAACGGCTATGTCGGCGCCCACTGGGGGCAGAGCTATATCCAGACCGTCGGCTTCGACGAGCAGGGGCCGGTGGCGCAGGCGATGCTGACCTATGGGCAGTCGACCGATCCCAAGTCGCCCTGGTATGCGGACCAGACTCAGGTGTACTCGCGCAAGGAGTGGCCGGTGCTGCCGTTCACTCAGGAGAAGATCAAGGCCGATCCGAATTACGCAACGATGAGTCTGCGTGAATAAGGCGCGCAAGAAATGTCGGCTTAGGGCAGGCTGAAATGTCTCAAAAACTCACGCTGCCTACTTGCGCCATGGCCGCCGGCTTTGCTATGATTCGTGTCTTCCGGAGCTGCTTCGATTCGCAAAACGAAACGACAGCGAAAGAAAAAAGAGGGGCTTGACGATAAACGCAAAACACCGCATAATCTCGCTTCTCTGCTGCTGACGAACACAACGCTTCGTAGCGATAGCAGAACAGAACAACGGTTCTTTAACAATCAACAGTCGATAAGTGTGGGCGTTTGATGAA
>JAEAMF010000783.1_pt1 | contig 31578 bp, 28 predicted proteins | sample 8958721 | NCBI WGS metagenome assembly JAEAMF01 (sample SAMN16933255, study PRJNA681124) | bioreactor sludge metagenome | isolation source: anaerobic bioreactor treating anionic surfactant - SDBS | place: India: Bengaluru | collected 2019-02-28 | reverse complement strand
ATGAAGTTCTCAGAAATCATAGCAAGGGTATGTCCGGGCGTTTTTACACACTCTGTGTCGGAACAAGACATCAGCCGTGGCCACTTCGTCCTCAACCTGATGACCGAAGCCATGGCCCCGACCAATACGGCTGCCAACCCGGCTGCGGTGAAGCGCTTTTTCGAAACGGGCGGCAAGAGCCTGCTGGATGGTTTGTCCCACCTGGCCAAGGATCTGGTGAACAACGGCGGCATGCCCAGCCAGGTCAACATGGACGCCTTCGAGGTTGGCAAGAACCTGGGCACCACTGAAGGCGCCGTGGTGTTCCGCAACGAAGTACTGGAACTGATCCAGTACCAGCCAACGACCGAGCAAGTGCTTGAACGCCCGCTGCTGGTGGTACCGCCGCAGATCAACAAGTTCTACGTCTTTGACCTGAGCCCGGAGAAAAGCCTGGCACGCTTCTGCCTGCGCTCCAACGTGCAGACCTTTATCGTCAGTTGGCGAAACCCGACCAAGGCTCAGCGCGAATGGGGCCTGTCGACCTACATTGATGCACTGAAAGAAGCCGTCGACGCCGTGCTGGCGATTACCGGCTGCAAAGACCTGAACATGCTCGGCGCCTGCTCCGGTGGGATCACGTGCACCGCGCTGCTCGGCCATTATGCGGCGCTGGGCGAGAACAAGGTCAATGCCCTGACCCTGCTGGTCAGCGTGCTCGACACCACCCTCGACAATCAGGTCGCACTGTTCGTCGACGAGCAGACCCTGGAAGCCGCCAAGCGACACTCCTACCAGGCCGGCGTGCTGGAAGGCCGCGACATGGCCAAGGTATTCGCCTGGATGCGACCCAACGACCTGATCTGGAACTACTGGGTCAACAACTACCTGCTGGGCAATGAACCTCCCGTGTTCGACATCCTGTTCTGGAACAACGACACCACGCGCCTGCCGGCTGCCTTTCACGGCGACCTGATCGAAATGTTCAAGAACAACCCATTGACCCGCGCCGATGCACTGGAAGTGTGCGGAACCCCTATCGACCTGAAGAAGGTCACCAGCGACATCTACAACGTAGCCGGTACTGCCGACCACATCACACCATGGCAGTCCTGCTACAGATCCGCACAGCTGTTCGGCGGCAACGTGGAGTTCGTGCTGTCCAATAGCGGCCATATCCAGAGCATCCTCAACCCGCCAGGCAACCCCAAGGCACGCTACCTGACGGGAGGTGAGCTGTTGCCACAGGCCAGCGAATGGCAGGAAAACGCCATCAAGCACCCAGACTCCTGGTGGCTGCACTGGCAAAACTGGCTGACAGAGCGCTCGGGAGAGCTGAAAAAAGCACCGACACGCCTTGGCAGCAAGGCCTATAGCGCAGGCGAAGCCGCACCGGGCACCTACGTTCACGAGCGTTGATACACCCGCCGCCGTGGCCTGCCGAGGGGCACGGCGCTTTATCCATCACAGGGGCTCGCGCATGCCGCAACCGTACGTTTTCAGAACTGTCGATCTGGATGGCCAATCCATCCGAACGGCAGTTCGCCCCGGCAAATCGCACTTGACGCCCTTGCTGATCTTCAATGGCATTGGGGCCAACCTGGAACTGGTGTTTCCATTCATCCAGGCGCTGGACCCGGACCTGGAAGTGATCGCCTTTGACGTGCCCGGTGTCGGCGGTTCCTCCACCCCACGCCGCCCATACCGCTTTCCAGGCCTGGCCAAACTCACCGCACGCATGCTCGACTACCTGGACTATGGCCAGGTCAATGTCATCGGGGTTTCCTGGGGTGGCGCCCTGGCGCAACAGTTCGCCCATGACTACCCGGAACGCTGCAAGAAACTGGTACTGGCGGCGACCGCTGCCGGTGCGGTCATGGTCCCTGGCAAGCCCAAGGTGCTGTGGTTGATGGCCAGCCCGAGGCGCTACATACAGCCCTCCCATGTCATCCGCATTGCCCCGGACATTTATGGCGGCGCATTTCGCCGCGACCCGGACCTGGCCTTGTCACACGCGGCCAAGGTGCGCTCTTCGGGCAAGCTGGGCTATTACTGGCAACTGTTCGCCGGCCTTGGTTGGACCAGCATCCACTGGCTGCACAAGATCCAGCAGCCAACCCTGGTGCTGGCCGGTGACGACGACCCCTTGATCCCGCTGATCAATATGCGCCTGCTGGCCTGGCGAATTCCCAATGCCCAGCTACACATAATCGACGACGGCCATCTGTTCCTTGTCACCCGGGCCGAGGCCGTCGCACCGATCATCATGAATTTCCTCCAGCAGGAGCGCCAGCGGGCCGTGATGCATCCTCGGCCTGCACCTGGCGGTTGAGCGGTGCCCTGGCCTGTCGCTTGCGTGCGTGGCAGAAAGGCTCCGCCAGAACCGCGAAGCGCAATTGGTGCCGCACTTGCATGGATGAGTGTGTTGATGGCTTGACGACGGAGTGTTGCCTGATGAAAGACAGACCCGCGAAGGGCGTACCACCGGCCCCCGCCACCTATATCAACGCGCAGAACGCGATCACCGGATTGCGCGGCCGCGACTTGATCTCGACCTTGCGCAGTGTCAGTCGCCATGGTTTGCGCCACCCGCTGTACACAGCCAAACACATGCTGGCTCTGGGCGGACAGTTGGGTCGGGTGCTGCTGGGCGATACGCCTCATCAACCCGGCCCTCGCGACGAGCGCTTCAACGATCCGACCTGGCGCCAAAACCCTTTTTATCGGCGTGGCCTGCAGGCCTACCTGAGCTGGCAGAAGCAGACAAGCCAGTGGATCGACGGCAGCCAACTGAGCCATGACGACCGCGCCCGTGCGCACTTCCTGTTTTCACTGATCAACGATGCCCTGGCCCCGAGCAACTCACTGCTCAACCCGCTTGCGGTGAAGGAGCTGTTTAACACCGGCGGCCTGAGCCTGCTGCGTGGCCTGAACCATCTGCTTGATGACCTGCGGCACAATGACGGGATGCCCCGGCAGGTCAACCGGGAGGCCTTTGAGGTCGGCAAGACACTGGCCACCACACCCGGCGCCGTGGTGTTTCGCAACGAACTGCTGGAGCTGATCCAGTACAAGCCGATAAGCGAGAAACAGTACGCCCGGCCCTTGCTGGTGGTGCCCCCTCAGGTCAACAAGTTCTATATCTTCGACCTCAGCCCGCACAACAGCTTCGTCCAGTACATGCTCAAGAATGGCCTGCAGGTGTTCATGATCAGCTGGCGCAACCCTGACCCGCGCCACCGTGAGTGGGGCCTGTCCAGCTATGTGCAGGCCCTGGAAGAAGCCACCAACGCCTGCCGAGCCATCAGCGGCAGCCGAGACGTGAACCTCATGGGGGCCTGCGCAGGTGGTTTGACCATGGCCGCGCTACAGGGCCATTTGCAAGCCAAGCGCCAGTTGCGTCGGGTACACAGCGCCACCTACCTGGTGAGCCTGCTCGACAGCCAATTCGACAGCCCGGCCAGCCTCTTCATCGACGAACAGACCCTGGAAGCCGCCAAACGACGCTCCTACCAGCACGGTGTGCTCGACGGGCGCGAAATGGCCCGCGTGTTCGCCTGGATGCGCCCCAACGATCTGGTCTGGAATTACTGGATCAACAATTACCTGCTGGGCAAGTCGCCACCGGCGTTCGATATCCTCTACTGGAACAACGACAGCACCCGCCTGCCCGCCGCGCTGCACGGCGACCTGTTGGACTTCTACAAGCACAACCCGCTAGCCCACGCCGCTGGCCTGGAAGTGTGCGGCACCCCCATCGACTTGCAGAAGGTTACGCTCGACAGCTTCACCGTGGCCGGCGACAACGACCACATCACCCCATGGGATGCGGTCTATCGCTCGACCCTGCTGCTCGGCGGTGAACGGCGCTTCCTGCTGGCCAACAGCGGGCATATCCAGAGCATCATCAACCCGCCGGGCAATCCCAAGGCCTGGTTCATGGAAAACCCGAAACTGAGCAGTGACCCACGCGCCTGGTTCTATGACGCCAAGCAGGTCGATGGCAGCTGGTGGCCGACGTGGCTGGAATGGATACAGAAACGCTCCGGGACGCAACGCGAAACCCTGAATGTACTCGGCAACCCAAACTTTCCCCCCATGGACCCCGCACCCGGCACCTACGTGCAGGTGCGCTGAACAAGAAGAACGGATGAAAACCCGCGACCGTATCCTTGAGTGTGCCCTGCAACTGTTCAACCAACAGGGTGAACCCAACGTCTCGACTCTGGAGATCGCCAATGAAATGGGCATCAGCCCGGGCAACCTGTATTACCACTTCCATGGCAAGGAGCCCCTGGTACTCGGGCTGTTCGAGCGTTTCGAGGAAGAACTGACGCCGCTGCTCGATCCACCGGTCGACCTGCGCCTGGATGCCGAGGACTACTGGCTGTTTCTGCACCTGATCGTCGAACGCATGGCCCAGTACCGCTTCCTGTTCCAGGACCTGTCGAACCTGGCCGGACGCCTGCCACGCCTGGCACGCGGCATCCGCAACCTGCTCAACGCGCTCAAGCGCACCCTCGCCGCCCTGCTGTCCAGCCTCAAGGCGCAAGGCCAGATCAAGGGCGACACGCGCACCCTCGGCCAATTGGTCGAGCAGATCACCCTGACCCTGCTGTTCTCGATGGATTACCAGCGCATCCTGGCTCGCGACAGCCAGGTCGGCATCGTCGTCTATCAGGTGATGATGCTGGTCGCACCGCACCTTGAGCCTGCGCCACGGCATGCGGCCGAACAGCTCGCGCTGCGTTATCTGGACGATTGACAGCCTCACCGGCCAGAACTGAAAACGCCCGGCACACAGGCCGGGCGCTTGTCGACAGCCGCCTCGATCAGGCCTGGCTGGTAGATGCCGGGGTCGCCGACGGCGTACCGCTGACCGGGGCTGGCGCCGCGCTTGCTGCTGGCGTGGCGGCCAGAGCGGCGTTCACGGTTTCAGCAGGCTTGGCCGCCGGTGCCTTTTTCACGGCCGGTTTTCTTGCCACGGGCGGCTTGGCAGCAGCAGGCTTGGCCGCGGCTTTTGCAGCTGCAGGCTTGGCAGCCGGTTTAGCCGCTGCAGCCTTGGCTACGGATTTGGCTGTAGATTTGGCAGCGGCTTTCGGCGCGGCCTTGGCCAGTGGCTTGGCGGCAGTGGCAGGTTTGGCCGCAGCAGGTTTGGCCGAAACCGACTTGACCGAGGCGCCGGTGAGCTTCTCGATCTGCTTGGTCAGGGTATCGACCTGCTGATGCAGTGCCTTGACCTCATTGCGGCTAGGCACCCCCAGACGCGAAATCGCACTGTTCAGGCGCTTGTCGAAGGCTTCTTCGAGCTCGCTCCACTTGCCCAGCGCCCGCTCCTTCACATCGCCAACCCGTGATTTCGCGGACTTTGCCGAACTCTTTGCAGCATCTACCTGCTCGTCGACCCGGGTCTTGGCCTGCTTCTCGGCTTTCTCGCCATCCTTGACCAGAGTTTCGAACAACTTACTGCCATCGTTGCTGATCTTTGAGTAAGCGCCCAAGCCTGCCAGCCAGATCTGACGGGAGTACTTTTCGACCTCGCCGACCCAGGAGCTGCCTTCTTTTTCTACTTTCTTCTTGCCAGCCATCCCGCTCTCCTTAGTGTTTACGTGCAACGTGTTCGAGCAATGCTGTCAGCTCATCGAGCTTGGCAGAAAGTGTCTCCACGTCATGTTTAGACGGAATGCCGATACGATTCAAGGCGCTGGCGACGCGCGTGTCGAATGCCTTCTCGATTTTATCGAGCTGCACTTCGACCTTGCCTTTGACGCCACTGATCTCATCCTTGACCGAATCGATCTGGCTGTTGGCCGCGTCGAGCTCATGGTCGATACGCTTTTTGCCGCGTTTTTCGATACCTTCGCCCGCCTTGACCAACTCTTTCAAATAGTCGGCACCTTCCTGCCCGACCCGGGCATAGGCTCCCAGGCCTGCCAGCCAGATCTTGCGCGCGTAGCCGCGCACCTCATCCAGCGTGCCGCTCTGGGCATGCTCTTTTTGCTTCAGGGAAACCTTGGCCATGCTCTGCACCTCACGTTGATCGCGGAAATGGAGAAACTGCCCACGAGGTCGGGGCTTGTGCACAAGGTAGGGGGAAAAATTAGAATGCTCACCCTAAGGCGAGATAACCGCACTACGCCTTTCGCGGCAAAGCCAGCGCCTGTGACAATGACAGGTACCGGCGTTGCAGGCGAAGAGCACCGAGATGTCAGGCCAGGGCCTTGTCCAGCGCCCGTTCGATTTCAGCCTTGATGGTCCCGCCCATCATCGACAGCATCATCCCCAGTTTCAATTCGACGCGAATGCTGTCGTCACCGATCTGAATGCTGCCATTGGCGCCACTGCGCTTGACCTGGACAGTGTCGCCTTCCCACTGTGCCTTGAGGTCATACTCCCGGGCCAGGCGCTCCACCAGGGCTTCGGCCTTCTGCCGGGCCGCCTCGCGGCCTAGGCTGTGTCTACGTTCAACGCTGATCTGGGTCATTCAATCAATCCTGGCTAAGAAGGCATACTGGCGGCCTATATTAGCCCGCCCCCCTCCTGCGACACAGCCCGCCAAGACAAATCACGCCGCACGCCCTAGAATGGCGGTAATTTTTTCCGGTGACAGCGATATGAACGATCAGCGCAAAGGCGAAAACGCCGAAACCACCACTCACTTCGGCTACCAGAGCGTGCCGGAAAGCCAGAAGGCGGAAAAGGTCGCTGAGGTTTTCCACTCGGTGGCGGGTAAGTATGACTTGATGAACGATGTGCTTTCCGGCGGCATGCACCGCCTGTGGAAGCGCTTCACCATTGAACTGTCGGGCGTTCGCAGCGGTAACCGCGTCCTCGACATCGCCGGCGGTACCGGCGATTTGACCCGCAAGTTCTCCCACCTGGTCGGCCCGACCGGTCAGGTCGTACTGGCCGACATCAACGCCTCGATGCTCAAGGTCGGGCGTGATCGGCTGCTCGACCTGGGTGTGGCTGGCAACGTCGAGTTCGTCCAGGCCGATGCCGAAAAGCTGCCCTTCCCGGACAACCATTTCGACTGCGTCACCATCGCCTTCGGCCTGCGCAACGTCACCCACAAGGAAGACGCCCTGCGCTCCATGCTGCGAGTGCTCAAGCCCGGTGGCCGTCTGCTGGTGCTGGAGTTCTCCAAGCCGACCAACAAGGTGATGTCCAAGGTTTACGATGCCTATTCGTTCGCCTTCATGCCGCTGATGGGCAAGCTGATCACCAACGACGCCGAGAGCTACCGCTACCTGGCCGAATCGATCCGCATGCACCCGGATCAGGAAACCCTCAAGGCGATGATGGTTGAAGCCGGTTTTGACCGCGTGACCTATCACAACATGACCAGCGGCATCGTTGCCCTGCACCGCGGCATCAAACCCTGATGTTGCTGAGCGGCCTTCTCGCCAGTGTCGAACACGGGGTCAACCGTGTTTTGCGCCTGGACAGCACGGCACTGCCACGCCTGGCACGGCTCGAGGGCAAGGTAATTGCCATCGACTGCCGCCAGCCAGCGCTGCAGTTGTTCATCCTGCCCAGCGATGAAGGCCTGCTGTTCGCCGCGCATTGGGCAAACGACGCCGACTGCACCCTGCGTGCACCGGCTTCAAGCCTGATGCGCCTGGCCATGAGCAAGGACAAGACCGCCGTGCTGCACAGCCCGGAGGTCGAACTCGACGGTGACAGTGGAGCACTGCTGGACCTAGTCGCAGTGCTACAAGACCTTGAACTGGACTGGGAGTATGAAGTCTCCCGCTGGCTCGGGCCGGTGGCCACGCAACTGATCAGCGGTCACCTGCGCAGCCGCGCCCAGTGGACCCGCCAAGGCCTGTCCAGCCTCAACCAGAACATCGCCGAGTACCTGGCCGAAGAGGCCCGGACACTGGTTGGGCAACGCGAAGCAGAGGTGCGCTTCAGCGAGCTCGACACACTCAAAGTCGATATAGAACGTCTCGAGGCGCGTATTGAGCGCCTTGCCCGATCCCTTGAATCCAGCGATAACGCATGAAGCTGCTTGCCGTCCGCCGTCTGTTGCGCATCCAGCGCGTCGTAATCCGCTACCGTCTCGATGACCTGCTGTTCGCCCTGCCGTTGCCCTGGTGGCTGATGGCGCTGCGTTTCGTCATGCCGTGGCGCTGGCTGCCACGCAAGCCCGTGGCGTTGAGCCGTGGCGCACGCCTGCGCCTGGCGTTGCAGGATCTGGGGCCGATCTTCATCAAGTTCGGTCAGTTATTGTCGACCCGCCGCGACCTGCTGCCCGAAGACATTGCCGATGAGCTGATGTTGCTGCAGGACCGCGTACCGCCGTTCGATCCGCAAAAAGCCATCGCCATGATCGAGGAACAACTCGGGGCGAAAATCAGCGAAGTGTTCAGGCGCTTCGACGTCGAGCCCTTGGCTTCGGCCTCTGTGGCCCAGGTACATGCGGCGCAGCTGAAAAGTGGCGAAGAAGTGGTGGTCAAGGTCGTACGCCCGGGCCTCAAACCCATCATTGCCCAAGACCTGGCCTGGTTGTTCCTGATTGCCCGTGCCGCCGAGCGGCTCTCATCCGACGCTCGCCTGCTGCACCCCGTGGAAGTGGTCAGCGACTACGAAAAGACCATCTACGACGAACTCGACCTGTTGCGCGAGGCAGCCAACGCCAGCCAGCTCAAGCGCAATTTCGAAGGTTCGGAAATGATGTACGTTCCGCAGGTGTACTGGGACTGGTGCCGGCCGAAAGTGCTGGTCATGGAGCGCATCTACGGCATTCAGGTTACAGACCTGGCGACCCTGGCCGATCAGCGCACCGACATGAAGATGCTCGCCGAGCGCGGCGTCGAGATCTTCTTTACCCAGGTATTTCGCGACAGTTTCTTCCATGCCGACATGCACCCCGGCAACATCTTCGTCAGTACCGTGAAGCCGTGGAGCCCGAAGTACATCGCCATCGACTGCGGCATCGTCGGCAGCCTGACCCCCGAGGACCAGGACTACCTGGCGCGCAACCTGTTCGCGTTCTTCAAGCGTGACTACCGCCGCGTCGCGCAATTGCATATCGATTCGGGCTGGGTGCCTGCGCACACCAAACTGAACGAGTTCGAGGCGGCGATCCGCACCGTGTGCGAACCGATCTTCGAGAAACCGCTGAAGGACATCTCCTTCGGCCAGGTACTGATGCGCTTGTTCCAGACGGCCCGGCGTTTCAACATGGAAGTCCAGCCTCAGCTGGTACTGCTGCAGAAAACCCTGCTGAACATCGAGGGCCTGGGCCGTCAGCTCTACCCCGAGCTAGACCTGTGGAGCACCGCACAGCCGTTCCTGGAGCGCTGGATGCGTGATCGCGTCAGCCCGAAATCGTTGCTGCAGAACCTGCACAACCAGGTTGAACAGGTACCCCATCTGGCCGGTATGGCCCGCGACCTGCTCGAACGCCTGTCGCAACCGCATGCCAGCGAGCAATCACCGGCCCGGCGCCAGAACACCGACAGCTGGGCGCTGCGCCTGTTGGGCGCCGGCCTGCTCGCCGGTGGCGCAACCCTCGCCGCGGGTGCCATCAGCCTCAGTGCTCCCGCGGCCTGGCCGGCCTGGCTGATGCTCGCCGCCGGGCTCTACCTGATCGTGCGTCGATAGCCAGCCAGGCACCTGGCTGGCAAACTAGCGAAAACATTCGACATAAGATCGAGTGTGGTTTTGGAGTTTTTCATGAAAGACTGGCTGGACGAGATCAACTGGAACAGCGACGGTTTGGTACCGGCGATCGCCCAGGACCACAAGACCGGGCGCGTACTGATGATGGCCTGGATGAACCGCGAAGCACTGACCCTGACTGCCGCTGAGCAGCGTGCCATCTACTGGTCGCGTTCGCGTGGCAAACTGTGGCGTAAGGGTGAGGAGTCGGGGCACGTGCAAAAACTGCACGAAATGCGCCTGGACTGCGACGCCGACGTGATCATCCTGATGGTCGAGCAGTTGGGCCATATCGCCTGCCATACCGGCCGTGAAAGCTGCTTCTATCGTGTCTTCGAGAACGGCGAATGGAAAACCGTCGACCCGGTTCTGAAGGATCCACAAGCCATCTACAGCGCAGGACACTGACATGAGCGACACCCTGACCCGTCTGGCCGAAGTGCTGGAGGCGCGCAAAGGCGCAGCACCCGACAGCTCCTACGTCGCCAGCCTGTACCACAAGGGCCTGAACAAAATCCTGGAAAAGGTCGGCGAAGAATCGATCGAGACTATCATTGCTGCCAAGGATGCTGCTGCCAGTGGCGACTACAGCGATGTCATCTACGAAACCGCAGACCTGTGGTTCCATAGCCTGGTAATGCTGGCCTCGTTGGGACAGCACCCCCAAGCGGTACTGGACGAACTGGACCGTCGCTTTGGCCTGTCCGGGCATGCCGAAAAAGCTGCGCGCAAGCCAGATCTGACTGAATAAATTCGAAGGAGTGCACCATGGGTATTTTTGACTGGAAACACTGGATCGTACTGTTGGTCGTCGTGATGCTGGTGTTCGGCACCAAGAAGCTGAAGAACTTCGGCAGCGACCTGGGCGAATCGATCAAGGGCTTTCGCAAGGCCATGAACGAGGAAGACAAGCCCGCCGACGCAGCGCCTGCCCAACCTACCCAGGCACACTCATCGCAAACCATCGACGGCCAGGCACACAAGGTCGAAGAACCCGTCCGGCAAGAACCGGTCCGGAAGGACTAACCCATGTTCGGGATCAGCTTCTCCGAGCTGCTGCTCGTCGGCCTGGTTGCCTTGCTGGTACTTGGCCCAGAACGCCTGCCCGGCGCGGCGCGCACTGCGGGCCTATGGATCGGGCGGCTCAAGCGCAGCTTTAATTCAATCAAGCAGGAAGTGGAGCGTGAGATCGGCGCCGACGAAATTCGTCGCCAGTTGCACAACGAGCACATCCTCTCGATGGAGCAAGAAGCACGCAAGATCCTCAATCCGCAGAGCGTAGCGCCCCAGCCTTTCCAGCCACCGGCTGAAAGCAGCCCCGCACAGCCAGCGCCGAGCCTGACGCCAGCTGCCACGGACGCACCGGCTGCGCCTGCGCCTCTCAACGATTCGCCACAACCGCCGCGAGCCCCATGAGCGATATCCCGGAAAACGACCAGCCAATGCCGCTGGTTTCACACCTCACTGAACTGCGTACACGCCTGTTGCGTTGTGTTGCGGCCATCTTCCTGATCTTCGCCGGGCTGTTCTCCTTCGCGCAGCAGATCTACACCTTGGTGTCGGCGCCGTTACGCGCACACCTTCCGGCCAACGCAACGATGATCGCCACCGATGTGGCCTCGCCGTTCCTGACGCCGTTCAAGCTGACCATGATCGTCTCGCTGTTTCTGGCGATCCCGCTGATCCTGCATCAGATCTGGGGGTTTATCGCGCCCGGCCTGTATCGCCACGAAAAGCGTATCGCCGTACCCCTGCTGGTATCGAGCATCCTGCTGTTCTATGCCGGCATGGCCTTCGCCTACTTTTTGGTGTTCCCACTGATTTTCGGCTTCTTTGCCAGTGCGACACCGGAAGGCGTCTCGATGATGACGGACATCGCCAGTTATCTGGACTTCGTCATGACCCTGTTCTTCGCCTTCGGCGTTGCCTTTGAAATTCCGGTGGCGGTGGTGCTGCTAGTCTGGATCGGCGTGGTCGACGTCAAGTACCTGAAGAAGATACGCCCTTACGTGATCATCGGCTGCTTCGTCGTCGGCATGATCCTGACCCCGCCAGACATCTTCTCGCAGACGCTGCTGGCAGTGCCCATGTGGCTGCTGTTCGAGATTGGCGTACTGTTCGGCGGCCTGATCCGCAAGCGCAGCGAACACCCTGAGGCACCGGAGCAAGACCACAACGACCAGCCGCCAGCGACCCAAGCGTGAACCTGCTGTTACTTGAGGAAGCCGACTTCGTTGCGGCTGACCGGGTGGTGCTGGGCGACCGCCGCTTTACCCACATGCAGGAAATTCACCGGGTAGCGGTCGGTGACAACCTGCGGGTTGGCCGCCTTGGCGGGCAAATGGGCCAGGCTCAGGTATTGCGACTGGAAGGGCATGAGGCAGAGTTGCAGGTCACCTTCGACCAGCCGCCACCGGCCAAGCTGCCGCTCACCCTGGTGCTGGCACTGCCTCGTCCCAAGATGCTACGCCGGGTGTTCCAGACCATTGCAACCATGGGCGTACCGAAACTGATACTGGTCAACAGCTACCGGGTCGAGAAGAGTTTCTGGCAAACGCCGTTCCTTGAGCCCAACGCCATTCGCGAGCAGTTGATTCTCGGCCTTGAACAGGCACGCGACACCATGCTGCCCGAAGTGATCATCGAGAAGCGCTTCAAGCCGTTTGTCGAAGATCGCCTACCAGCCATCAGTGCCGGCACCCTCGGGCTGGTCGGTCATCCCGGTAATCACCCCCACTGCCCACGCGGCCTGAACGAGCCGGTAACCCTGGCCATTGGCCCGGAGGGTGGCTGGATCCCCTATGAAATCGATCTACTGAACAAGGCCGGCCTGACGCCGGTACAGCTCGGTGACCGAATCCTACGCGTGGAAACGGCAGTAACCGCATTGCTCGCCAGACTTTTCTGACTTCAGGTTCAATGATCGAGGCCGATGCATTGGCATTAGAACAATGAATCGCCTCGACCGCTGGCAAGGAGTCGCACCATGTACCGTTGGTTCTCCCATCAACTCGGCAATCTCAGCGTTAACCTGAAACTCGGGATTGGCTTTGGCCTGGTGCTGCTGTTAACCCTGATCATCACCTTCACCGGCTGGCAGGGCTTGCAGGGGGTTATCGACCGCGGCGACAAGCTTGCAGCAATCTCCCGCGTGAGCCAGCAGACCCAGGAGCTACGCAATCAGCGCCTGAACTATGAAAAAGAGCGCACGGCAGAGGCAGCAGCCAATGTAGAAAAAGCCTTGGCGGCCCTGGATGACAACCTGCAGCAGGTGCGCAAGCGCATCAACGACAGCCAGGACAAAGACCGCCTCGGTCGCCAGATCGATGCCGTAGCCGAGTACCAGCGAGCCTTTACCGACCTCAAACAGGCGGCACAAGATCGCGAGCATAGCCGTGGGCAACTGGGTACGAGCGCTGACCGCGCTGCCGGCCTGCTCGAGCAGATTGAGCAGCAATTGCTCAAAAGTGAAAGCTTGAGCCAGTTCAACAGCGCAATGACCGTTGACAAGTTGCTGCAGAATGCGCGCTTTCAAGTGCGCGGCTACACCTACAGCGGCAAGCCAGAGTTTGAACAAACCGCCACCGCCGCCATCGATCAGGCCGCAGCCCAGCTCAACGCCCTGATCGACAAATTGCCGACCGAGCACACTGAGTCACTGACCAACGCCGGCCAGGCGCTAGCCGGCTACCGAGCAGCCGTTGGCCTCTACCGTGACGCCCAATTGGCCAGCGAACACGCCCTGCAGCGCATGGCACAGCAGGGCCAGGTGTTGCTCGACCTGAGTCGCGAGCTGACGCTGTCGCAAACCCAGCAGCGCGATGACGAGTCGCAGCACGCCAAGCTGATGCTCACACTCGCCACAGGCCTGGCACTGCTGCTGGGTGTTATCGCCGCCTGGGTCATCACGCGACAAATCATCGTACCCTTGCGCCATACGCTGGCCGTGGTCGACCGTGTTGCCGACGGCGACCTGAGCCAACACCTCAACGTCGAGCGCAGCGACGAACTGGGCCAGTTGCAACGCAGCATGCAACGCATGACCCACAACCTGCGCGAACTGATCGGTGGTATCGGCGATGGGGTTACGCAGATTGCCAGCGCAGCCGAACAGCTGTCGGCTGTCACTGAGCAGACCAGCGCTGGGGTCAACAACCAGAAGGTTGAAACCGATCAGGTCGCAACGGCCATGAACGAGATGGCCGCAACCGTGCAGGAAGTGGCACGCAACGCCGAGGAAGCCTCCGAAGCGGCGGTAATGGCCGACCAGCAGGCCCGCGAAGGAGATCGGGTGGTGGGCGAGGCCATCGCCCAGATTGAGCGCCTGGCGACCGAAGTGGAACACTCCAGCGAAGCCATGAGCCAGCTCAAGACCGAAAGCGACAAGATCGGTAGTGTCCTCGACGTGATCAAGGCCGTGGCCCAGCAAACCAACCTGCTAGCCCTCAACGCAGCCATCGAGGCTGCCAGAGCAGGTGAAGCCGGGCGTGGTTTTGCCGTAGTGGCCGACGAAGTGCGCAGCCTGGCACAACGCACACAGCACTCGACCGAGGAGATCGAAGCGTTGATCGCCAGCCTGCAACACGGCACCCAGCAAGCGGCCAGCGTGATGGACAGCAGCCGCGGCCTGACCGAAAGCAGCGTCGAACTGACCCGTCGTGCCGGCACCTCGCTGGAGACGATCACCCGTACCGTGTCGTCCATCCAATCGATGAACCAGCAGATCGCAGCCGCGGCAGAACAACAAAGCGCCGTGGCAGAAGAGATCAACCGCAGCGTGATGAATGTGCGTGACGTCTCTGACCAGACCTCCGCTGCCAGTGAGGAGACCGCAGCCTCCAGCGTCGAGCTGGCGCGCCTGGGCACTCACCTGCAGACGCTTGTCGGCAAGTTTCGCCTGTAGTCATTAAACACCCTGTAAACGCGCGCCGCCCCTGGCTTTCTGGCCTCGGGCGGCGCGCGCATGTATGAATGAAAGAAAAGCCCTACAAATAACGTAAAAAACTCCAATTTCACGCAAATTTAGGCGAAATTTCCTACATCACTCACAGGTTCAGGTCCTCGTTCTCCGGCCGATGAGCACAATGGCCGCGCCTCCCCCTTCAGGTGCGAAGCCCTTCATCATTCAGGAGAACCGCCATGTTCGGACCCTTGTCCCGCCTGCTTAGCAACCTGAGCGTCAAGCTCAAACTCGCCGCCGGTTTTGCCATGGTTCTGTCGCTGACACTGGCCATAACCCTGTTCGGTTGGACCGCGCTGGGTGATGCCATTGAGAGCTCAAAGCGACTGTCCAGCATTGCCCGACTCAGTGAGCTCAACAAGGATCTGCGCGCCGAGCGCATCACCTTCCGGGTGTTGGCTGACGATGAGAGCAAGGGCCAGGTACTCAAGGCCTTGAACGACATGCAGCACATGCTGGAACTCATGCTGCCGCAGTTCGACGACCCCGTAGAACTGAAATTGCTGAACGACGAGCAACAGCTCGTGCACACCTACCAGCGCGACTTCGACACCCTGCAAAAAGCCGTCACGTTGCGCATGACGCACTTTCAAGCGCTGGAGGTTCAGGAGCAGCAAGTTCTCGACACGATTGATGCCATCGAGAAGCAGCTCCTGCTCCTGCAGGATATGGAGCATAACCAGACGGCTCGCTCCAAGGCGCTGAGGTTGCTGGAGAACCTGGGCCGGCAGATCGACAATGTCAGCCAGCAACGTCAGGTGCCAGCCTACATGTCCAACCCTACCAGCGCCTTTGCCAATGTCGGCAAGCAGGCAATGACCGCTGCCGAGTCGGCACTCGGTCAGTTGGGTACGGCACTGGCTCAACTCCAGCTGACGGACACCTCGGCACTGCAGGCGAGCGGCTCAGCGCTGAGCCGCTATGGCCAGGCGCTGGATCAGTACCGTAATGCTGCCATTGCAGTCGAAAATGTACAGAATGATCTGGAAACCCTTGGCAAGCAGATGCGTGAAGTCGGCCAACGCCTGACAGACCATCAACTCAGTGTTCAAGAGCAAGAGGCAAACACCGCGCAAGCCGCCCTCAGCAGCGTCTCCGCGCTGGCACTGCTGGTCGGCATTCTGGCTGCGTGGATTATCACCCTGCAGATCACCACGCCCCTGCGACACACCCTTGAGCTGGCCGCACGGATTGCTCAGGGCGACCTGAGCGGCGATAGCGAGGTGACGCGCCGGGATGAAATGGGCCAGTTGCAACGCAGCATGCACCGCATGACCTTAAGCCTGCGCGAGTTGATCGGCGGTATTGGTCATAGCACTTCCCAGCTGTCGGACGCCGTACAGACGCTTTCGGCCGTAGCCGCTCAGACGCACGGCGGTGTCAGCAGCCAGAAGGAAGAAACCGATCAGGTGGCGACCGCCATGAACCAGATGGCCGCAACGGTACAGGAGGTGGCTCGCAATGCCGAACAGGCTTCGGCTGCAGCCTGTGATGCCGACCATCAGGCCCAACTGGGCGATCAGGTCGTCGCGGAAGCCGTCGCACAAATCGAACAGCTGGCGGATCAAGTCAACCGTTCAATCCAGGCAATGGGCAAGTTGGCGCAGGAAAGCGAGCGCATTGGCAGCATTCTGGATGTGATCAAGTCGGTCTCGGAGCAGACCAACCTGCTGGCACTCAATGCCGCCATTGAGGCTGCCCGGGCAGGTGAGGCTGGACGAGGCTTCGCCGTAGTTGCCGATGAGGTACGAGGGTTGGCACAACGCACCCAGCAGTCCACCGAGGAAATCGAGGAACTGATCGCCAACCTTCACAACGGTACCGCTCAGGTCGTTGAACTGCTCGACAGCAGCAGGAACCTGACCCAGGACAGCGTTGCCCTCAGCAGAAAAGCTGGCGCGGCCCTGGCCCAGATCGCTCACAGCGTCTCGAACATCCAAGGCATGAACCAGCAGATCGCGACAGCCAGCGAAGAGCAAAGCGCAGTCGCCGAGGAGATCAACCGCAACGTGATCAATGTGCGCGATGTTGCCGAGGAAACCGCATCGGCCAGCACACAGATCACCCGATCGAGTGTGGAGCTACAGAAACTGGGCAATCAATTGACGACGATGGTCGGCCGATTCGGCATCTGAGCCTTGCGCAAGGAATGACCCGAGCATGGGGGCTGGCGAACCAGCACCCATGACACAAGCGCTACAGCACCTGGCGCAGGAACGCCTGGGCACGCAGGTCCTTTGGCGAGGTAAAGAACGCCTCGGGTGGCGAGTCCTCCAGCAGCTTGCCGTGATCGAAGAACAGCACCCGGTCCGCGACTTCGCGGGCAAAGCCCATCTCGTGGGTGACGCAGACCATGGTCATGCCTTCCACAGCCAGGGTCTTCATGACGTCCAGCACTTCACCGACCATTTCCGGGTCGAGTGCCGAGGTCGGCTCGTCAAACAACATCACCTTCGGGTCCATCGACAGTGCCCGGGCAATCGCCACGCGCTGCTGTTGGCCACCCGAGAGCCTGGAGGGGTACTCGTTGGCCTTCTGACCGATACCGACCTTCTCCAGCAATGCCCGCGCCTTGGCCTCGCGCTCCTGCTTGCTGCGCTTGCGCACCACCTTCTGTGCCAGGCACAGGTTCTCCAGCACGGTCATGTGCGGGAACAGGTTGAAGTGCTGGAACACCATGCCGACTTCACGGCGATAGGCGTTGATGTCGGTCTTCGGGTCGTTCAACTGCAAGCCATCAATGGCCACCGAGCCCTCATCAAAACTTTCCAGGCCATTGAGGCAGCGCAGGAAGGTCGACTTGCCCGACCCCGAAGGACCGAGCACTACCAATACTTCGCCCTTGGCTACGTCGGTGCTGACGTGGTCGACAGCTCGTACCACCTGACCACGGGTATCGAAGACTTTTACCAGATCGCGAACTTCAATCACTTTGCGCGAGCCTCCGCTCAAGCCGGCTGGCGAAATGCGACAGCGGCAGGTTGATCAGCAGGTACAGGCCGGCAACGCAGAACCAGATCTCGAAGGTCGAGAACGAGGTAGTAATTGCCTCACGGCCACTTTTGGTCAATTCGGTGATTGCAATGACCGAGACCAGCGACGTGTCTTTGACCAAGCTGATGAATTGCCCTGCCAGCGGCGGCAGGACACGTTTGAATGCCTGTGGCAGCACCACATGGCGCATCGACTGGCTCGCACTCAGCCCCAGCGAGCGGGCGGCTTCACTCTGGCCACGGGCAATCGACTGAACCCCCGCACGCACGATCTCGGCCACGTAGGCACCGGTAAACAGCGCCAAGGCTGCTACCCCGGCGAACTCTCGAGACAGGTTGAGCACCGTGCCGATGAAGAAATAGAAAATGAAGATCTGCACCAGCAACGGCGTACCACGCACCAACTCGACGTACACCGTCGACAGGTCGCGCAGGGTCGGGTTGTTCGAGAGCCGACACAAACCGGCCACCAGGCCGACCAGCAGGCCCAGCACACCGGAGGCCAGCGAAATCCATACGGTGGTCCACAGGCCCCAGGCCAGCGGCCCTGCGGTCCAGTGCCGAGTGACACCCACCAGATCGCCTTCAGCAACATCGTCGCCCTTGGACAGCTGCAGGCTGTTCTGCTCGACGTCCAGCACCTGTTCGCCGCCGTCTTCGTCGCGCAGGGTGACCTTGGCCATGCTGCCCTGCTGCACAATGGCTTCGACCTTGCCGTAGCCGGCCGCGCGCTGCGCTTCTTCAGCCTGGTAAGCGAAATACTGTGGCACCCGACTCCAGCGCCACTCGTAGGAAATCACCGAGGTCGCGTAATACAGGCTGACGGCCAGGCCGACCAACACCAATGCGGTCAGCCCGTGCCAAGGCCACTGAGCTTTCTTGTGTTTAATCACGAAAGGTAGTTCCGTAAAAGCGAACGCGCAGGGCTAGCCTGCGCGTCAGGTTTCAAGCCAGTCGAACGACGGCCTTATTCCATGTCCTTGAGCCAAGCGGTGTCTTTGAACCACTTGTCATGGATACGTTTGTAAGTGCCGTCGTTGTGGATCTGGTGCAGGTAGTTGTTGATCCAGTTGATGCTGTCGTAGTCGCCTTTCTTCAGGCCGAAGGCCAGCGGCTCATAGGTGAACGGCTCGTCCAGGAACAGCAGCTTGCCAGCACCGGCCTTGTTCACCGCAACCACGTTGTAGGGGGCATCGTAAATGAACGCATCGGCTTTGCCGTTGACCACGTCCATCACGGCTTCCTGCTCGTTGTCGTAGCCGTGATACTTGGCTTTGCCGATCAGCTTCTTGGCGACCAGTTCACCGGTAGTCCCCACCTTGGAGGTGATACGGTACTCGTCGGTGTTCAGGTCTTTGTACGACTTGACCTTGTCTGCGAGCTCCTTGCGGATCAGCAGGGTCTGGCCAACCACGATGAAGGGTTCGCTGAAGCGCAGGTTGCGTTCCTGGGTAAGGGTCATGCCGCTGCCGATCATGTCGAACTTGTCGGTCAGAAGCGCCGGGATGATACCGTCATAGCTGGTGGACACCAGCTCCAGCTTGACGCCCATGGCCTTGGTCATGGCCTTGAGCAGGTCGACTTCGAAGCCGATGATTTCGCCACGCTTGTTGGTCATCTCGAACGGCATGTAGGTAGGGTCCATACCCACGCGCAGGGTGCCGCGCTTGACTGCGTCGTCAATTGCCCCGGCCTGGGCCGTTGCCACTGTAGCCAGTGCCGCGACGCCGGCCAGCAGCATCGACAGGTACTTTTTCATCATCACCAGATCCCCCAACAGGAAAGCTCGAATTTTATTGTGATCGCAGATCGCCCTGATGGACGACGCACTGTATCGAAGTGCGCGATGCTACCCCATGCGCCGCAAGGCACATATAGGCGATAGGCACTTTGTTATGTGTTGTCGGCAGAAACGACATCGCCGGCAAGCCCAAGCCCCATGTAGGGCACTCCGGTTTGTCGGCGATGGTTGCAGCGCAGTTCAACGATCAGGCATTAGCCAGCGATGGCAACTCCTGCGACTGCGGGTGTAACGGCAACAACGGCGAATGCGGGTTGCTGGCAATCGATTGCCGCCAGACGTCCAGCCAGGCGGCACTCTGCTCGGCCCAGACACGCTCATGCAAGCGTGACAACGCTACCGGGTCACTGAGCAGTGCCAATCGGGTACTGCCGTCGAGTGCGCCAGGGCCAACCTCCAACGCCTTGGCGATACGCTCGGCACGCAGGGCCTCGATCGGTGCGGCAACACCATGACGCGCCGTCGCCAGGGCACAGGCCAGGGCATTCTGCTGTGGATCGACCACTGCCCGGACAAAACCGTCATTCAGTGCATGCCAACGGTTTTCATGGGTGTACTGATCAGTCGCCAGCAACTCATGCGGTGTCGCGTATTCCTCAGGGATCAGGAACAGGCGTTCATCCTTGGCGCGCAGGCCCAGGTTGACCCGGCTGGAGATCACCGAAACCGGAATCGACAGCATCAGCGAACCTACAATCGGTACCAGCCACCAGAGGAAGCTCGGGTTCAGCCATGCCACCAACAGTGCCCAGGCAACGCCCAGCAGGGTTTGCGGGCCATGCCGGCGAACTGCCTCGCTCCATGGCGTGGAGTCGTCGTCACGCTGTGGCGAGTTCCAGGTTGCCGCCCAGCCCAGGAACGCGGCCAGCACGAAACGGGTGTGGAAAATCATCCGCACAGGTGCCAGCAGCATGGAGAACAGCATCTCCAGCAGCATCGACAGCGTCACCTTGAAGCGACCGCCAAATTCCTTGGCGCCCTTGGCCCAGATCAGAATGATGCTGAGCAACTTGGGCAGGAACAACAGCACAATGGTCGTCGAAAACAGCGCAATGGCTTTTTCCGGGTGCCATTGAGGCCAGAGCGGGTAGAGCTGACGTGGCTCGAGGAAGTACTGCGGCTCCATCAAGGTGTTGGTTGCCAGCAGCGCCGTCGACAGCACCAGGAAGAAGAACCACAGCGGCGCCGACAGGTAGGACATCACACCTGTGAGGAACACCGCACGGTGTACCGGGTGCATGCCCTTGACCAGGAACAGACGGAAGTTCATCAGGTTGCCGTGGCACCAGCGCCGGTCGCGCTTGAGCTCGTCGAGCAGGTTCGGCGGCAGTTCTTCGTAGCTGCCCGGAAGATCGTAGGCAATCCACACGCCCCACCCCGCACGCCGCATCAGTGCGGCCTCGACGAAGTCGTGGGAGAGGATCGCACCGGCGAAGGCACCCTTACCCGGCAACGGCGCCAAGGCGCAGTGCTCGATGAATGGCTTCATCCGGATAATTGCGTTGTGCCCCCAGTAGTGCGACTCGCCGAGCTGCCAGAAGTGCAGGCCGGCAGTGAACAGCGGGCCATAGACGCGGGTGGCGAACTGCTGCATGCGTGCATACAGCGTGTCCATGCCCGAGGCTTTTGGCGCGGTCTGGATGATACCGGCGTCCGGATTGGCTTCCATCAACCGCACCAGGCTGGTCAAGCATTCGCCACTCATTACGCTGTCGGCGTCGAGTACCACCATGTAACGGTAGTCCCCACCCCAACGGCGGCAGAAGTCGTCCAGGTTGCCACTCTTGCGCTTCACACGGCGACGGCGGCGGCGATAGAAGATCCGCCCAAAGCCTTTGGCCTCGCGGCAAACCTCCAGCCAGGCCTGTTGCTCGGCCACGGCAATATCGGTGTCGTTGGTGTCACTGAGCACAAAGAAATCGAAACGGTCGAGATCGCCCGTCGCAACCACCGACTCGAAGGTCGCCCGCAACCCTGCAAATACACGCGGGACATCTTCGTTACAAATCGGCATGACGATCGCAGTACGCGCCAGCGGCGCAATCGGCTCGTTGCCAGCGCTGCTGCCAGAGATACGGTACTTGTCGCGCCCAGTCAGCAGCTCAAGGAAGCCCATCAAGGCCGTCCAGAAACCCGCGGATACCCAGCAGAAGAGGATACCGAACAAGACCAGGATGCTGGTCTGCAATGCATACGGCCAGACCTGTTGGACGGTGGTCAGCAGCGGCTGGTTCAGGACCTCGTCGAGGTCGACGAATGACCAGCCCTGATAAGGCAAGATGCCTTTCATGTACCAACCGGCAACGATGGTCTGCCCCAGCATCAGCGTTAGCAGGATGTAGCGGCGCACCGAACCAACCCAGCGCCAGCGTGCAGCCGGTAGCTCGCGCTTTTCGGGCGCAGGGGCGTTTGTCCGGCCGGTCAAACGACGCCAGGCGCGAATCAGGATATTGGTCCGCCACGGCTCAGGAACCACCCGAGTGCGACGAATTGGCGGGGTAGCCTTCAGGCACAACCGACCGCTGGCATCGAGGCCGAGCATCTCGGCCTCCTCCAGCTCCTCAGCCGTACCCAAGGTAAGGCGACCTGCAACCGACGCCTGGGCGGCCTCGGCCTCCCCGGCAGACGGTTGTGCGGACAAGCGTTGATGCAGCTCGCTGAACGAGGTGCAGCTGGCCAGTTCGGCCCGCTGCTCGTCGCTCAGTGGCAGGTGTTCCAGGTATTCGCTCAGCGACCCTGGTTGTGCAGAGTGTTTACTCATCGGCAGGCAACTGATAACTCCAGGTCTCGGTCAGGACTTGTTCGGTCGTGGCCGGAGCCGTGGTGGTGGATGCCGCATCGGCGGCTGGCTGTGCGGCCGCTTTCTCGGCCTTGTCTTTGGCCTGCTTGGCAGCGGCTTTTTCCTGCTTGGTCGGCTTGGCCGGCTCAACAGGAACGTCACGTACCAGCGCAGCACGCATTTCAGTGGACTTGTTCGGGTCCTTGACCTTGAACCGCAAGGTCAGGCGCCAGCCCTGGATTTCCGGGTTGTAGCGCAGGCTGTTTTCGACCAACTCACCGTTGTCGCCAAGGCTGACCTGGCTACGTACAGCGGTGTCTTCCGGCAACGCCTTGAGCACCGGGCCTTCAAAGTCGACCAGGAAGGCCACGCTACCATCAGGCTGACGGATCAGGTTGGATTGCTTGACATCACCGGTCGAACGCAGGGTCTGCTTGACCCAACCCAGCTTCGGCGAATGCAGTTCGGACTCATCCATGGTCCAGTGCAGACGGTACTCGAACTCGGCAGCAGTGCCAGGCTCAGGCAGTTTTTCCGGGCTCCAGAACGCAACGATGTTGTCGTTGGTTTCGTCGGCGGTTGGAATTTCCACCAGGTCGACCGTGCCCTTGCCCCAGTCGCCGACAGGCTCGATCCAGGCGCTTGGGCGCTTATGGTAGTTGTCATCCAGGTCTTCGAACTGGCTGAACTCGCGCTGACGCTGCAACAGGCCAAAACCACGTGGGTTTTCCACGCTGAAGTTGCTGACGGCCAAGTGTTTCGGGTTGTTCAGCGGGCGCCACAGCCATTCGCCGTTGCCGGCATGAATCGACAGGCCTTCAGAGTCGTGCAGGGCAGGACGGTAGTTGAGCACCTTCGATGGCTGGTTGCCACCGAACAGGAACATGCTGGTCAGCGGGGCAATGCCCAAGCGGCTGACACGGTCACGCAGGAACACCTTGGACTTGACGTCAACGATGGTGTCGCTACCCGGACGCAGGGTCAGACGGTAAGCACCGGTGGAACGTGGCGAGTCGAGCAACGCATAGATGACCAGTTGCTTGTCGGTTGCCTTTGGACGCTCGATCCAGAACTCAGTAAAGCGTGGGAACTCTTCGCCAGACGGCAGTGCCGTGTCGATAGCCAGACCACGGGCAGACAGGCCATAGGCTTGCCCCTTGCCGACCACGCGGAAATAGCTGGCGCCCAGCAAGGTCATGATTTCGTCTTGCTTGTCAGCCTTGTTGATCGGGTACAGCACGCGGAAGCCGGCGTAACCGAGCTTTTCAGTGGCCTTGCTGTCAAAGCTCAAGTCACCGAAGTCAAAGCGGCTGGCGTCGTACTTGATTTCGTGGACTTTGCTGCCGACAACCTCGTTGATCGTCACAGGGGTGTCGAAGTGCATGCCCTGGTGATAGAAGGACAGCTTGAACGGCGTCTTGGCCTTGGCCCACTCGGCCTTGTCCTCGCGGAAGCGAATTTGCTGGTAGTCCGCGAATTTCATTTCGCGGAACACTGCGGGCAGGTTGCTCTTCGGCGCTTCGTACTTCTGCCCGGCAAGATCCTTCGCCTTGGCCGCTACATCGTCAAGGTTGAACGCCCAGAGCTGGCCTGCGCCGAGCAGGCAGACGAGCGCCGAGCCGGCTGCCAGAGCCTTGCGCAGCCGATTGCCAGGAGTTCTTGGTGCATTACAGGGACTTACAATCACGAGCAACCCTCGCCGAAAACAGATCAAAGAACCAACTGCCAGCCATCGCTTGCCGGGTTGGCGAGCACTGTTCGGACTCCGAAAGGGCGTAATGATTCCCTAAACGGCGTCAGACAGTTCTCAAGTTAAAGTAAAACAAATCGGCGAACGCCGATCTTGGTAGCGCGCGATTATCTAGCAGGCGGCGCTACAACGCATCAGGGCAACACAACTATTTCTGCTAGAACCCCCCTTTTTTCCTGCAAAAAAGAAGGTTTTCAGCCTTATATTTGTAACATAAATGTTACAGGGCCATCATTGACCAGATGTACCTGCATGTCGGCACCGAAACGCCCGCTTTCAACTGTAGCGTGCAACGCCCTCGCCTGCCCCAGCAAGTACTCGAAAAGCTCCGCGCCCAGCGCAGGTGGTGCAGCGCTGGAGAAACTCGGGCGCAATCCGCTCTGGGTATCAGCCGCCAAGGTGAACTGCGAGACCAGCAGCAAGCCGCCCTGAATGTCCTTGAGCGACAGGTTCATCTTGCCCTGCTCATCACTGAACACACGGTAATTGAGCAGTTTGTGCAGCAACTTGTCGGCGTGGGCGCGGGTATCGCCCGGTTCGACCGCCACCAGCACCAGCAATCCCTGGTCGACCGCCCCGACAATCTCTGCGCCAACCTCGACGCGTGCGCTACGCACGCGCTGCAACAGGCCCTTCACGCTTCTTCCAGTGGCAAGTCCAGCAAACGCCGGGCCATCTGGTCGGCAGCACGTACCAGTGCATCGGTAATACCCGGCTCAGATGCCGCATGCCCTGCATCGCGAATCACCTTCAGCTCACTGTTTGGCCAGGCCTGATGAAGCTCCCAGGCATTATCCAGTGGACAGATGACATCATAACGACCATGAATGATCACCGCTGGCAGGTGGGCGATCTTCGGCATGTCGCGAATCAGTTGGTCGGGTTCAAGGAACGCATTGTTCATAAAATAATGGCATTCGATCCGCGCAATGGACAACGCGCGCTGGGGCTCGGAGAAACGGTCGACCACCAGCGGGTTGGGCCGCAGGGTGGCGGTACGACCTTCCCAGGTCGACCAGGCCTTGGCGGCATGCATCTGGGCGATCTGATCGTTACCGGTAAGGCGCTTGTGGAAGGCCTGGACCAGGTTGCCACGTTCCTCGGCGGGAATCGGCGCGATGTAGTCCTGCCAGTAGTCAGGGAACAGGCGGCTGGCGCCACTCTGGTAGAACCACTCGATTTCCTGTGGGCGACACAGAAAGATGCCGCGCAGGATCAAACCGTGAACGCGCTCGGGATGAGTCTGGGCGTAGGCCAGGGCCAGGGTCGATCCCCAGGAACCCCCGAAGACCACCCACTTGTCGATACCCAAGTGCTTGCGAATGCGCTCAAGGTCCTCGACCAAATGCCAGGTGGTGTTGTTCTCAAGGCTTGCGTGAGGGGTCGAACGCCCGCAGCCGCGCTGATCGAAGGTAATGATGCGATAAAGGGTAGGGTCGAAATAGCAGCGACTCTGTGCATCACACCCTGCTCCCGGCCCACCGTGGATAAACACCACCGGCAACCCCTCGGGCGAACCGCTCTCGTCGACATACAGCACATGCGGCGCCTCCACGGCCAGATCGTGTCGGGCGTAGGGTTTGATCTGCGGGTACAAGGTCTGCATTACGCACTCCATGTGGGGGAATTATTCTGCCGTTGGGCATCATAAACCCGAATTGCGCTTTGAGCATGCCCCCCGCAACATCTGACACCGCATAAAACCGTTCACACTGCGTAGTGCGCCTTGCCCCAGGCCACTGCTGCGTTGAGCAGGCGTTCCAGCACCTGCTGGGTGGGTTGCGCCAGATCCTCGCGATAATGGAACGGCTCGACTTCCTCCATATAGGTAGTCTGCGCCAACTCCAGCTGTACCGCATGAATGTGCCTGGCCGGGTCACCATAGTGACGGGTGATATGCCCACCCTTGAAGCGCCCGTTCAGCACATGGCTGTAACCCTCGGCGCAAGCGCACACCGCTTGCAACTGCTCGGCGAGTTGCGGGTCGCAGCTGGCCCCATTGAACGTGCCCAGGTTGAAGTCCGGCAGCGTGCCGTCGAACAGGTGCGGGACGTGCGAGCGGATCGAGTGGGCATCCCACAGCAGCGCGTAGCCGAACTGCTCACGCAGACGCGCCAGTTCCTGGCGCAAGGTGTCGTGATACGGGCGCCAGATACGCTCCAGATAGTCAGCTCGCTCGCGGGCCGATGGCGTCAGCCCGTCCTTGAACAACGGCGTACCGTCGAACAGGGTGGCCGGGTACAGCCCGGTGGTGGCACCGGTATACAGCGGCTGGTCATCGTCTGGACGGTTGAGGTCGATGACAAACCGCGAATATTCGGCGGAAACAATGCTGGCACCCATGCTCACCGCAAAGTCATACAACCGTGGAATGTGCCAATCGGTATCCGGCAGGCTGCGTGCCGGTTCGATCAGGCCGGCCTCGACTGCCGGTGTCAAACGCACGCCGGCATGGGGCATGCTGATCAATAGCGGCAAGGTGCCTTGGTGAAAGTTCAGAACCTTATCCATAAAGACGCTCTTCAAAAATGGGTTTCAAGGCCATGGCGAATGACCCGCTTGGGTAAGTCGCCGCCCAACCAATAGGACAGGTCGGCAGGACGCTCGATGTCCCAGGCAATGAAATCGGCGACCTTGCCCACTTCCAGCGACCCGTGACTGTCGCCCAGCCCAAGGGCGCGGGCAGCATGCAGGGTCACCCCGGCCAGGGCTTCTTCCGGCGTCATGCGGAACAGCGTACAGGCCATGTTCATCATTAGACGTAACGACAGCCCTGGCGAGGTCCCGGGGTTGAGGTCGGTGGCGATGGCGATCTTCACACCGTGCTTGCGCAAAGCGTCCATCGGCGGCAGCTGGGTTTCACGCAGGAAGTAGAAAGCGCCGGGCAACAGCACCGCAACGGTGCCGGCTGCCGCCATGGCGATGGCGTCCTCCTCGGTCATGAACTCCAGGTGATCCGCCGACAATGCCTGATAGCGCGCCGCCAAGCTGGAGCCGTGCAGCGACGACAGTTGTTCGGCATGCAATTTGACCGGCAGGCCCAATTCACGGGCTTTTATAAACACCCGCTCGACCTGGGCCGGGGAAAACGCCAGGTATTCACAGAACGCATCCACGGCGTCGACCAGCCCCTCAGCGGCCAGAGCCGGGAGCATTTCAGTGCAGATGTGTTCAATGTAGTCGTCTGCCCGACCGGCAAACTCCGGCGGCATGGCGTGCGCCGCCAGGCAGGTACCGCGCACCGTCACCGGCAACTCGGCGCCCAGCCGACGAATGACCCGGAGCAACTTGCGCTCACTGGCCAGGTCCAGGCCATACCCGGACTTGATTTCGACGGTGGTCACGCCATCGCGCAACAAGGCCTGCAAGCGTTGCCGAGCGCTGGCGTACAACTGTTCTTCCGTAGCGGCGCGCGTAGCGCGCACGGTGCTGGCGATACCACCACCCTGGGCGGCGATATCGGCATAGCTGACACCTTGCAAGCGTTGCTCGAACTCGCCACTGCGGTTACCGCCGAACACGGTATGGGTGTGGCAGTCGATCAGGCCCGGGGTTACCCAGGCACCGTTAAGCTCGACCACCCTGGCATCTGCCGTGACCGGCAGGGACTGGCGCGGGCCGATCCACTCGATCCGCTCGCCGGACGTCAAAATCGCCGCATCCTCGATGATCGAGTAAACACCTTGCGCCATGCTTGCCACATGGCAGTGCTGCCAGAGGGTTTTCATGCACCGTCTCCGTGACTATCGTTGAGTGTTGGACAATACCTGAGCAGGCGCCACAGCCACGCGCGGCTTGCACCAGAGCAGGTAAGAGGCAACCAGGAACACCACCCAGGCCACGCCGACGAGCAGCGCTGCCTGTGTATCCGGGAAATAACCCAGCACACCGAAGATGAACACCATGAAGGCGATCGCTGCCGCTGGACCATAGGGCCAGAACGGTACCGGGAACTTCAGTTGTGCGGCTTCTTCACGGCTCATGCTGCGACGCATGGCGACCTGGGTCACCAGAATCATCAGCCAGACCCATACCGTGGCGAACGTGGCAATGGAGGCGATCAGCAGGAAGACGTTTTCCGGGATCAGGTAGTTCAGCACGACGCCGCTCAGCAGTGCCACACCCATGACCAGTACGGTCATCCATGGCACACCTTGACGGGAAACCTTGGCGAACCCCTTCGGTGCCTGACCTTGCTGAGCCAAGCCGTACATCATGCGCCCAGCGGCAAAAATATCGCTGTTGATCGCCGATACCGCCGCCGAGATCACCACAATGTTCAGCACGGCCGCAGCCGAACCGATCCCCAGATTGCTGAAAATCTGTACGAACGGGCTACCTTGGGTACCGATCTGCGGCCACGGGTAGAGGCACATCAGGACGAACAGGGTCAGCACATAGAACAGCAGTATCCGCAGCGGAACAGCATTGATCGCCTTGGGCAGCACGCGCTGAGGGTCTTTCGCTTCACCGGCAGTGATACCGATGATCTCGATACCGCCAAAGGCAAACATCACCACGGCAAACGAGGCGATCAGGCCGCTCACGCCATTGGGCATGAAGCCGCCGTGGGCCGTCAGGTTGGCGATACCACTGACCGTGTCGCCATTGGCGCTGCCCAGCCCGAAGAGCATGATGCCGAAGCCGGCCAGGATCATCGCGACGATGGCAACGACCTTGAGCAGCGACAGCCAGAACTCCATCTCGCCATAGACCTTGACGTTGCACAGGTTCAGCCCGCCGATCAGGAAGACAATACCCAGCACCCAGATCCAGCGCGCGACTTCGGGGAACCAGAAACCCATGTAAATGCCAAAGGCCGTCACGTCGGCCAAACAGACAATGACCATTTCAAATGCGTAGGTCCAGCCGAGCACAAACCCGGCCATCGGCCCCAGATAGGTGGAGGCATATTGACCGAACGAGCCCGAAACCGGGTTGTGTACGGCCATTTCCCCCAGGGCGCGCATGACCATGAAGACGGCAGCACCGCCGATCAGGTAGGCCAGCAGCACTGCCGGGCCCGCCATCTGGATCGCCGAAGCAGAGCCGTAGAACAGGCCCGTACCAATGGCCGAGCCCAGGGCCATGAAACGAATATGGCGAGCCGTTAGCCCGCGTTTGAGTCCTTGCGATTGAGATTGCATTTCGCGGTCCTGATTATTTTTGTAGGCGAAAAGCGGTACGAGCCCTTTCGGGCCCGTACGGCAAAGGCGATATCAGCCCAACGGATCAGAGGCTCGGCAGAACGCCAGCCGGCAGCAGACCGTTCAAGTGCCCTTCAGCCAGCAAGGCGCTGGCCGCCTCGATGTCCGGCGCGAAGAACCGGTCCTTTTCGTAATAAGCGACCTTGCTGCGCAGCAGTTGACGAGCCGTTTCCAGCTTCGGCGAGGTCTTCAGCCCTTCACGCAGGTCCAGGCCCTGGCAGGCGGCCAGCCATTCCACGGCGAGGATGCCGCGAACGTTGTCAGCCATTTCCCAGAGGCGCTTGCCAGCAGCCGGCGCCATCGACACGTGGTCTTCCTGGTTGGCCGAGGTCGGCAGGCTGTCGACACTGTGCGGGTGAGCCAGGGCCTTGTTCTCGCTGGCCAGCGCTGCTGCCGTGACCTGCGCGATCATGAAGCCGGAGTTGACCCCACCATTGGCCACCAGGAACGGTGGCAGCTGCGACATGTGCTTGTCCATCATCAGCGAGATACGGCGCTCGCTCAGCGAGCCGATCTCGGCAATGGCCAAGGCCATGTTGTCGGCAGCCATGGCCACCGGTTCGGCGTGGAAGTTGCCGCCGGAAATCACGTCGCCCTCTTTGGCGAATACCAGTGGGTTGTCCGATACGGCGTTGGCTTCGATGACCAGTACTTCGGCCGCCTGACGGAACTGGGTCAGGCAAGCCCCCATGACCTGAGGCTGGCAACGCAGCGAGTATGGGTCCTGGACCTTGCCGCAATGCTCATGGGACGCCGAGACTTCACTGCCGTCACCCAGCAGGTCACGGTAGCAGGCCGCTGCGTCGATTTGACCGCGCTGACCACGGGCGGCGTGAATCCGCGGGTCGAAAGGCGAACGCGAACCGAGCACGGCTTCAACGGTCAGGCCACCGCAGGCCATGGCCGCTGCGAACAGGTCTTCACCCTGGAACAGGCCACGCAGCGCGTAGGCCGTGGACGCCTGGGTACCGTTGAGCAGGGCCAGGCCCTCCTTGGCAGCCAGGGTCAGCGGTTCAAGCCCTGCTACTGCCAGTGCTTCGGTCGCCGACAGCCACTGGCCTTTATGACGAGCCTTGCCCTCGCCCAGCAGAACCAGCGACATGTGCGCCAGCGGCGCCAGGTCACCGGATGCCCCCACCGAACCCTTGAGCGGGATGTGCGGGTAAACCTCGGCGTTGATCAGCGCGATCAGCGCATCGATGACCTTGCGGCGGATACCCGAGAAACCACGGCTCAGGCTGTTGACCTTGAGCACCATGATCAGGCGCACCAGCTCATCGCAGATCGGCTCGCCGACACCTGCGGCGTGAGACAGCACCAGCGAACGCTGCAGGTTTTCCAGGTCATGGCTGGCGATACGGGTCGAGGCCAACAGGCCGAAACCCGTGTTGATGCCGTAGGCGGTACGGTTTTCCGCAAGAATCTGCTCGACGCAGGCAACGCTGTCGTCGATCTGCTGGTCGGCGCTGGCATCCAGCTTCAGTTTCAGCGGGTTCTTGTAGATGGCACGCAGCTGAGCCAAGGTCAGGGTGCCAGGCTTCAGGGTCAATTCAGTCACGTTGTTGCTCCGCTACAGAGAGGCGATTACGCCTGTCGTTAATTCAGTATCAACCATTGCGCGCCAATCAGCGCGTAATCATCGGCAGGTTCAGGCCTTGTTCCTTGGCGCAATCGATAGCGATCTGATAACCGGCATCGGCATGGCGCATCACGCCAGTGGCCGGGTCGTTGGTCAGAACGCGAGCGATTCGCTCGGCTGCCTCGTCGGTACCGTCACAGACGATGACCATGCCGGAGTGCTGCGAGAAGCCCATGCCGACACCGCCGCCGTGGTGCAGCGAAACCCAGGTCGCGCCGCTGGCGGTGTTGAGCAGTGCGTTGAGCAATGGCCAGTCGGACACAGCGTCGGAGCCATCCATCATCGATTCGGTTTCGCGGTTCGGGCTCGACACCGAGCCTGAGTCCAGGTGGTCACGACCAATCACGATCGGTGCCGACAACTCGCCGCGGCGAACCATCTCGTTGAAGGCCAGACCCAGCTTGGCCCGCTGCCCCAGACCAACCCAGCAGATACGTGCTGGCAGGCCCTGGAAGCTGATGCGCTCACGTGCCATTTCCAGCCAGTTATGCAGATGCGCATCGTCCGGGATCAGTTCCTTGACCTTGGCGTCAGTCTTGTAGATGTCTTCGGCGTTACCCGACAGGGCCGCCCAGCGGAACGGGCCGATACCACGGCAGAACAACGGACGAATATAGGCCGGTACGAAGCCTGGGAAGTCGAATGCGTTTTCTACGCCTTCTTCTTTAGCCATCTGACGGATGTTGTTGCCGTAGTCGAAGGTCGGAATGCCCTGCTTCTGGAAATCGAGCATGGCCTGCACGTGTACGGCCATCGACTGCTTGGCCGCCTTGACCACGGCAGCCGGCTCGGTTTGTGCGC
>JAEAMF010000781.1_pt1 | contig 31657 bp, 26 predicted proteins | sample 8958721 | NCBI WGS metagenome assembly JAEAMF01 (sample SAMN16933255, study PRJNA681124) | bioreactor sludge metagenome | isolation source: anaerobic bioreactor treating anionic surfactant - SDBS | place: India: Bengaluru | collected 2019-02-28 | reverse complement strand
TCCCCGGGTTTTCGCGCTCCGGCCGAAAAATCCGGCCTGCCAGACCATATAACTATGTGAGGAGAGCGGCCAGGCGCTCCAGTGGTCCAGCGGTCAAGTGGCAAGGTCCGCAGAACCAGGCCGCTTCCCTCCAAGAAGAGAGCTGGACGCGGCCACGGAGCAGGTGTTCAGCCTGGGCGTCGGGCCGGAATAGCTCCAGGCATCAGGAGGGGCGGCGAAGGAGTTCTTTTCCGCCGCCCCTCAGAACGCCAAACGTACACTATGTCACCAGAATACCCGAGGGCATATTGACCACTCAGTACAGCTCCCCGCCGCGCGGGCTGAAAAAGCCGGCGCCCCTCGGATGAGGGGCGCCGTAGATTCTCGTGTCCGCTAGTCGAGTGCCTGCTGGCAGCAGGGGAGCAGGTAGAAGTCGATACCCTCGACCGCGTTGCCGCCGGAAACGATTACCTTCTCCGGGTATGACGCGCAGCCGTAGCCCTGCTTCATCGCCTTGACCGTGTACTCGCCGTCCGCCAGGTTGGCGAGGGTGTACTGGCCGTCGGCGTTGGTGTAGGTGGTGCGGCCGTTGCGGCACGTGCCGGTCATCACCTTGGCGCCCTCGATGGGCATGCCGGTCTTCTTGTCATACACCGTGCCGGAAATCGAGCCGTCGCCGCCGCCACCGAGCGGCGCGAGCATGAAATCGATACCCGTTACCTGCTGGCCCGCGGCCACGGCCACTTTCTCCGGGTAAGGCTTCATGGCGTACCCGTCCTTCATCGCCTTGACCATGTAATTGCCCGCGGCCAGGTCGGTGATGACGTACTCGCCGTCGGCGTTGGTGTAGGCGTACTTGCCGCCGCAGCAGCCGGCCGCGACCTTGGCGCCCTCGATGGGCAGGCCGGTGATGGAATCGGTCACGGTGCCGGCAATCGAGCCGGAGCCGTCGAGCGCGCTCTGGTCGTGGATATGGGTGGCGGCGGACAGCGCGCCGGCGAATACGAAGACTGACAGGACTGCGAACAACTTCTGCATCGACACTCCTCTTGGTAAGGGCCTATCGGGCTACAACAATTCTCCCGTATCACGGTCCGCTGTCAAGTAGTGCCGGGCTGCCCAGGAACCAACATGGCAGAGCCACGAAGGTTCATATCGGTTTTCAGGGGGCTGCAGTCGTCCCTACGGGGCGAAGCCGCCGCCTCAACCGCCCGGCTGCCAGGACAGGTTCAGCTCGCCCGAAGGCGCGGTCAGGCTGTCTTCCCGCACCGTGTCGCCTTCGACGATGAGCCGGACAATCATCGTGCCGGGCTGGTTGGATTTGCGCAGGCAGACCAGCAGGGCGTCGCCGCAGTCGCGGCCGACCGGCACGGTCCAGGAATCCGGAACCGTGCCCGACACCGAGTCAACGCCGTAGGTGGTCGAGCAGTAGCCGGAGAACGCGAGCCCGGCATCGCCCGCCACCTCGACGATGACCTGGTAGTCCGCGGCCGGCTCGCAGGCGAGCGCAAAGAGACCGAGCAAAAGACATGTGCCGATACGCATGGACGCTCTGTTCAATACAGGATAGTTGGCGCGGCCCCAGCGTCAAACGTCATTACCGGGGCGGACAGGGGTGGAGAGATAAGGAAACAGAGATACCGGGAGAAGGACAGGCAGAGGTCAGTCAGGGTTTCACCCTGACGAACCGTCAGTTGCCGCAGAGGTCATTGGGGAGATGCCGGGGCGGAGGGGCTGACTTGACAGACTCGGAAAACGGTTAGCGTCCCCATTATCCCCCGAGCAAGGACTATCAACTGGGCAGTCTCTACCGGCGGCTGGCGGTGAAGCACGGGCCGCTGAAGGCCCGGGTGGCGGTAGCGCGCAAGCTCCTGGTCATTGTCTGGCACGTTCTGACGTACGGCGAACCGTACAAGGCGAACACATCTCCGACAGTCTGAGCAAGCCCGAGAGGGACGCTGGCCAAGCCACAAAGGCCGAGGGTAAGAATGGGAAGCTCAGGCTCGAATGCAAATGCGTGTCACCGAGGTGACGAATAGAAGCGTGAGACGAATGTCAGACAGGAACGGCCGGACCGAACCAAGGAGGCCTATCGAGTCTTGACAGGAGGCTCTTCATAGAAGCGTCCCTCACGGCTGATTCGCCAGACCTCTGTGGTCAATCTGGGATGATAGACTTCAGGAAGTCAAGCCCTTGCTGAGTCCTCTTGGCAACGATCGCATTGTACAGCTTGCCGAGTAGCTGGTTAATCGGGTCCGGCAGGACAGGCCTGAGCGTGTACAGCGCCTCTCCCTGCAGGTTTGTGGCAGTCATGGCGAAGGTGTCTGCGGTCTCGATTTGGATGCGTCCCGTTGATGGGTCTCTTGCAGGGCGACCAGTGGAAATAGGAACTCTCTGGATCAGAAGTCTGCCTGTTGGCCGTACGACGGCGTAGGTCGTCGGGTTGACGGCCACCCACTGGATGGCGCCGGTTTCCGTTTTCTCGATGAGTTTGTTGACCACAAGATTCAGGTCATCTGGACTAGATGGCATCGGTTTCAACTCCTCGGTCGGTAGAACGCTTCTCAAAGAGCCCTAGCAGGTCAGCCACGATGTTGTTTATGCCGGAGAAGTGACTCTCCATCGCGTTGTACACTGCTCTCGGCGCCACGGATTCCCCCTGGGAGTCGGTGGGTCTCACTGCGTCTAGGGCATCCTTCGCCTCTGCGAGTGCATCCTTGAGTTCAGTGATTGTCCCCGCGTAGTCGACTTCCTTCCTGTACGGAGCCGTGAACCGCCGGAGACGGCGGGATATCTCTGCTAGTAGGTCTCTCGCATCATCAAAACTGATATCAGATGGCACACGGTCTAGCTTCTCAGAGACCTCGGCAAGTTCGACGGTCACCGTCTGCATTCTCACAATCTTGCCTGCGTCAGTGGCGGCTTTCTTGGCTTTCCGGGCTTCCGTGAACGCCCGCACGGAAAAGTAGACACCGAAGGCGCTAATCAACGCGCCCACCAAGAACTCTGCGTGTTGCCAGTAAGGGCGCGTGATGGCATCGGCCAGTCTGGAGAGTGCTGCGTTCAGTGTGTCCTGCATGCGCGGTCACGCTGGGCTTCACGGGTATAACAAGAAGCTACATCTTCCTGCACTGCCGGGCTTGTGGAAGTACCCATCGTCGGGATGTTAGGGGAGAAGCCGGTTCAGGTCAAGTGCGCGCATTACCTCAGCAGAAAAGTACTCGAAGCGGCCTCGTTGCTTCACGTAAGAAAGTACTCGAAGGGAGAGGCGCTCTGACCATCTTCTGACCTGAAAGGAGTTGGTCAAATGGCACTGACAATGCGTGAGAAGCAGAACGTAGCGAAGGAACTGGCACACCGCCGTGCCCGGGATTGTTGGTGCCGCTACTCACGTTTCTGCCTCTGAGCCAACGCGGGACATCGGCACCTTCGCCGTAATAGAGAAGATTGCCGCCTGCCTGCTCTGACATACCGCATAACTACTAGTCGAAATCAGGCTGGTGTCAAGCTGCGATTGGTGATTGCTGGGGGGGGCTACCCGCGTGTCTTACCCCTGTCACGGCCGGGCCAGCGGTCACTGGTGAGATGCCGGGGCGGGGGCAGTGGCGGAAATGTGGAAAGTGTCCATCACGGTCCGCACGGCCTAGGTCTTCTTCGAGGTGTGCTTCTGGCTATCGGCCAGGACCCATATTGACGAGGCGACTGTCAAGCATGACCCGACGAGCATCACGCCAGAAGTCGTGACGAGAGTACCAATGAAGTAGTACCCGGCCGCATATGATACAACCACCGCGAGAAGCGCGAGCGCTGAAAGCCAGACCCGGAGTCTGGGTCGAGCGTTCGCCAAGAAGAGAACAGCGATGGCCACGCCAAGTCCTATCAGGGCGGCAGCGAGCAGCATGAGCCATCCCGCACTCAGCAACGATTGTTTCTCACCCTGGATGATGTCGTCGAAAGCAGGCAGGAATACCCCAGCGATGACCAGCGTGGCGCCCGCTGCGCCGATGTAGCGCGGTAGTCTCATACCTCCCCTTCGTCCTAGAGAAAGACCAAACGAACTCTCAGGGCCACGGTATTCAGCTCACTCCTCCATCACGGCCGGGCGGGCGGAAATATGGGAAGTGTCCCTCACGGCCCGATATGCCCCATGACCCCGACGGCGCCTCACGGCAAGACCCGCTATCCTCACTGTGATTCACTCGTCTGGACACTGCGAGCAAGCTCCTGCATGACCTCGGCGTCGGCGGCGACGCCGAACGTGCTGACTTTTGTCTTGAGCACTTGAACCTTGCCGGTTCCCAGTCCCGTGTAAGGAACAGCAACCAGGCACGGCACCGCACGAGCTTCAAACAGGGCACGTATGCGCTGCCCATCCATGACGAGTTCGCCTCCTGTACCGGTTATGGAGAGCGTGTCGACCGGGGAGGCTGACCTGTACCGTATGCTGACTGCGGAGCTGCCAGGTACGAGCAGTGTTTCGGTCCTCGCAGGCGAATCGCCCGTTGCGGAGAGAGGGATTAGGCAATCAGACTCCACTCCATCTTGACGTCGAACTCGCAGACAGAGGACTCCTTCTCTTCGAACTCCAAATCCGCGATCGCCATCGTTGGCGGCGATTACATCAACTACAACGTAGTCTGGAGACACGGAGCGCAACATGTCTTCGACTTGGCGTGAGAGACGCTGAGCCTCGGCTCGACAGCGGTCTATAGTCTCCGCCATCCGGGCAAGAAGCCACTGTATGTCGTTCGGCCTCAAGTAGATCCAGAATCTCCGCAGTACGTTTGCGGCCTGCACCTCGGAGCGAAGTGTGTCGATGATCCCGACAGGCCCTTGCACACTGATCTCCTGCTCGACTTCCGTATCGGGGATCTCTCTGAGTTTGTAGCCTCTGCTTTCGCTGATACGCACGGTCGTACTCGCCCCGTCTTTCCAATTAGCAGGATGGGGTTGCTTGTATATGGCGGGCACGGCATGCATATGCCCCCGGATGGTGCCCACAGCCCAATGTTCTATCTCCGAGCCGTACGCGATCCACTCTCGCAGAAGAGACAATCGTTGTTGATCTTCCGTTTCCCCAGGCTCTAGGAGAGTCGGACGAGCAAGTAACCTTCGTACGAAGTCGGATACTGTCAATGCCTTCTGGCTGTTGGAATCGATCAGGCGCAGGAACTTGCGGAGGTTGCCCACCGTTGCAGCAGACTCGACAGAGGGTGCCAGTGGGCTCGCCTCAGCAAGCCTCAGTATGGAGGTGGGGACCGTTACCTCGGTAGTGTCATCCATCTTGCTGGGGGCGAGAGAGACACTCAGGAGACTGGCAGATGGACGAGGCCGACGCCAGAACCGACTGAGGATGTTCTCCGCGATAGCCGTGATGACTACTCCACCTAGGAAGGACAGGATGTGTATCACAACGCCTCCGATTTATGACCTCTTGGCACGTCAGGAACATGGAGTTCCGTATCACATGTGTGTCTTGTACACGACCTCAATTCGACCTCCAACAAGAACGTCCGGAGTGCGGTCCGGCTCGCCGGGACAATATGCATCTGATAGGAGTATGTCAAGTGATGGGGGCGCATCTGGATTGCCGGGTCCGCTACCCACGTTTCTGCCTTTGAGCCAACGCGGGACATCGGCACTTTCGCCGTAATAGAGAAGATTGCCGCCTGCCTGCTCTGACATACCGCATAACTACTAGTCGAAATCAGGCTGGTGTCAAGTTCTAGACGAACCCGGCCAAGAGGTGAAGCTGTCCCAAGCCATGCGTCGTCGGGAGGGATTGCCGGGGATGCTGCTCGCATTTCCTATTTCCCGCGCCTGCCCGATGCTGCTGGATTCGGTCTTGAGTCATGGCACTTCGTGGCTTCACCATATCGGTACTGGGGACGCGTCACACCGTTTGACATCGTTCTCCCCTCTGCTATAGCTTTCGCGTGTTGACCCACGCCAAGTTCCTGCCCCGATGTCACTGCGCGCGGTGCGGATGGCCCTTCGGAGAAACATGAGTAGCCGGCCCGGACGATTGCCGGCATTGCCCAAGTACCGGGTGTTGTTTGCGATGCCGGTGCTGCAGGCGCTGTGCGCCTGGGCCGAGCGCGGGTACGAGGCGCGGGGCAAGGCCGAGCGGCTCGGTTTCCTGTTCGGCAGAATCGAGCAGAAGAAACGCGTCGTGGTGACGCAGGCAGTTCTCTACCGGGGCGGCAGGCGGACGCGGTCCGGCGCTTTCTTCGAGCTTGGGGCGATGCTCGCGCGCCGGCGCGCCATCGGCCGCAAGCTGGGACTGCGGCCGCTGGGGATGTTCCATTCCCACGTGGAGCAGGCGGGCCAGGCCGGCCACGGGTTCTCGGAGATGGACATCGAGACTTTCGAGGACGACTACGGGATGGTCATCGAGGCGGTGGTGTCGGTGCGCTTCGCAGGCCGTAAGCCGCAGCGGACCTCGCGCAAGGTGCTGTTCGGGTTCGAGGAGTCGACCGGTTACAGCTACAATATCCGCGTGCTCGGCCGTTCGTTGAGCGGTGCCCGGCTGCTGCCGGTGCAGGCGCTGGGAGCGGGCAGGAAGGCCCGACGCGGGGCCGGGCGATGAGCCTGCTTGTGGACTTCGGCGGGGGAAAGGTCGTCGGCTTCGACCTGGCCGGCTATGAACCGGTCGGCGCCCTGCTGGCAAGCCGGTTCTCCGGACGGGAGCGTTTTCACACCAGCATCCACGGATTTGGTCACTGGGTGAGCGTGTATGACAACGCCGGTCGCCTGCTCCGCCTGCTTCCTGACCGCATTTCGGCGCGCGGGGCGGAACTGGCCCTGCTGGCAGCAATACTGCACGACACCGGCCGGCTGCTGCCGGGCGGGAACGACGGGGCTGACCCGCGACACGCAATCGCGAGCGAGCGTTTCGTGCGCGATGAGTTGCCCGGGCTGGATCTCGGACTGGACGGCGATGAAGTGGATTCGGTCGCGCTGCTCTGTCGCCTGCATTGCCGGGAGGAGCAGGCATTCGAGGCGCTGCTGACGGAGCGAGGACTGGCCGACGCGCTGGCGGTGGTGCGCGACGCGGACCGGCTCGACCGAGCTCGGCTCGGCGACCTCGACCCAACGTACTTCGAGATGCCGGACCTGTCAGCTCGACTTGTGGACTATGCGGAGTCGAAGTGGCGCTCGTGGCCTCGGGTCCTCACCGGGTAGGCGGCTGCTCCATCCTGGTCGGTCGTACTGGTCGGGCCGCCGATGCGTAATAGGCCTGCGGCCGGGCAGGACGCCCGGCCGCTCGGTGCGGAGGCCCGATGCGTTACCGACCGAAGCCGAAACTCGCCACGAAATCGAATGACGCGCTCACCGGGACGGTGAAGCGTAGTCTCTTCAGGAATCTCTCGACCGCCGCGGCCAAGGTCTTGTTGAGCTGGTTGGCCTGGACGGTCACGTTGGTCACCGCGCCGTTCGGCCCGACGGTGAACCGGACCTTGATGCCGCCGGTCAGGGCCGGGCTCTTGGCCAGCTCGGCCTTGTAGGCCGCGACCAGGTCGGCGAGGTTCTGCCCGACCAGGTCGCCCGCCGTTTTCTCGACCGTCGCCATGCTCGTCTCGTCCGGGCCGGACACGACGGTGAGGTATTCGAGCCGGACCGTGGGCGCGATCACGATCTCGGGCTCGTCCGGTTCCTCCAGGCAGAGGTCGAGCGATTGCTCGCCGGACGCCATCGGCGCTGCCTTCCGGGCGTAGTGCTTGCCCATGCCGCCGCCGTAGCCCATACCGGCGCGGCCGGTCACCGCGCCGCCTACCGCGTAGTCGGACACGCCCTCGGGCAGGGGCAGCGGCTGCTTGACCACCTCACGGTCGCCGCTCTTGTTGCGGACCCGGCTGTCGATGGCGACGAACGAGGTGTACTGGGTCAAGAGGCCGTACTGGAGGCCGAGGTCGGTCACCTGCTGTTTCAGGTCGTCGGTCTCGCCGCTCACGCCCGCATAGTCGGAGAGCAACTGGATGCGGTGCCGGGCCCAGAGGTAGCGCAGGCCGGAGTTGGCGGCCCGGGCCGGGTAGTCGGCGAGGGCGAGCTCCTGGCGGAAATCGCCCCGCGGGCTGTGCCCGGTCACCACCACCTTGCCCGCGGGACTGCCGCGGAACTTACCGAAGACGATGACCGGCCGCTCGGCCAGGACGTCGGGGAAGGTCTTGGGTTCGACGTCGTAGGCGGCCAGGCCCGCGAATTCGACCGCGACGTCGGTCAGCACCGGGGTCTGGATGTACTTGCGGAATTTCTCGGCCACGGCCGGCGCTTTCGCCTCAGACTCGATGACGAACGGCTCGCCCATGCCGACGCGCGCCATGCCCTCGATGATGTAGCGGTTGACGCCCGAGCCGATGCCGAAGGCGAAGAAGTTGGCGTCGCCCAGGTTGTCGCGAATCATGTCAAAGGTCTGCTGCTCGACGTCGACGTAGCCGTCGGTGGCGATGACGACGGTGCGCGAGGTGCCCTTGGCCCGGGGCAGGGCGAGCGCGCGCTTGAGCGCGGGCAGGAGTTCGGTGCCGCCCGAGCCCTGGAGGTTGTCGATGATGTTCGCCGCCTTGTCGACGTTCTTCTTGGTTGCGGCGAGCGAGTGCTCGGCCATGACGGTGTTGCCGCCGGAGAAGAGCATCACGTTGAAGTAGTCGGTGGGCCGGAGCGCGCCGATGAGGTCGCGCAGGAGCTGCTTGGAGATATCGAGCGGGAACCCGTACATCGAGCCGGACACGTCGACGATGAAGATGTACTCGCGGGGCGGAATCTGGGCCGCGGTCACCCGCTGGGGCGGCTGGACCATCGCTAAGAAGAAGTTCTCAGTAGCGCCCTGGTAGAGCAGCAGGCCGGATTGGACCTGGCCGCCGGCGAGCCGGTACTTGAGGATGAAGTCGCGGTTGCCGCCTTTTTTCTCGGACTCGTCGAGCCGGACCAGCGCCGAGCTCTGACCGTTCCAGGTGATGCCGGTCTTGTGCGACGAGCAGGTGATGTCCTGGATGGGCATGCCGGCCATCAGGTTGACCCTCAAGTCCCAGTCGTAGAGCGGCCTGTCGCCGGAGTGCTGGTAGGGGTTCTGTACCCACTTGTCGGACTCGGCCGCGCCCTCCTCGGCCTTGTTGGTGTAGCGCGGGCCGACCACGGTCGGGTAGGCGAACTCGTAGGTGCCGTCGGTCGGCACCAGGAGTTCGGTATAGGACAGCTCGACCTTGATGGTGTCGCCGGGCATGATGTTGCCGACGTTCATCTGGAACACGTTGGGCCGCTGCTGCTCGAGCAACGACGCGCTCTTGCCGTCGGAGAGCGCCTGCTCGTAGTCCTGCCGCGCCTTCTGCCGTTCCTCAATCTTGGCGGTGATGGTGCGGTCGCCGATGGTCATCTTCATGGCGTAGACCGCGGCCCGGGTGGAGGCGGGGAAGACGTAGATCGCCTCGAGCGGCTTGTGCCCCGAGTTCTTGTACACCTGGGTCACGCGTACGTCGGCGATGACGCCGGCGATGTCAACGGCGGCGGACGTGGACAGGAGCGGCAGGGCGTCTATCTTCGGGTCGTCGCTCTTTACCATGAAGTACGGGGACAGGGTCTTGTCTTCGGGCGCGTCGGGCAGGGGCTGGGCCGAAACGACCGTCAGCAGCCCGGCGAGCGCCAGCAGCAGGGTTTTGCACTGCACGTCAACCTCCAGTTTGTTGAGTCTGGAGTGACTTACCCGGCCGGCCTGCCCGTTATTCCCGGGCTGCCGTGCAGCAAAGGGGCGGGCATTGCGCCCGCCCCGGTCTTTTTGTGAGTCCTTCTTCAGTCGGTCAGGATGACCTTCTGTTGCTTCGTGCCGTCCGGCGTGCTGAGTTTGAGGAAGTACACGCCCGGCGCGAGCTGCCGGTTGTCCCAGGTCCGGGTGTGCCGGCCCGGGGCCAGTTCCGCGTTGACGAGTGAGCTGACCTGGCGGCCGGCGGCGTCGAACACCGAGAGGTCCACCTTGCCGGCTGCGGCCAGGTTCCAGCTGACCAGCGCGCGGCCGCGGCTGGGGTTGGGCCAGAGCGCCAGGCCCCGGGCCGCGACCAGGAGGTCGGCCGGGTCGGCCTCGAGCCCGACCTGGCCGGGCGGGTCGGTGGTGTAGAGGATGGCGCGCTGCGCGGCGAGCGGCGCGCAGCCCTTGTGGTAGCCGCCGTTCAACAGGCACTGGATGCCGATCTGCTGCGTGCCGTCCTGCATGCCGACGGTGCTGGCGGTGAGGCCGTTGGCGGTCATGTACTGCACCTGGAACCGGGTGTTGCCGTCCGTGGCGGCCAGCGTGGTGTCGTAGAAGATGAATTCGAACTTGTCCTTGAGCGACGTCGGGCTGTAGTAGGATGCCGAGTCGAATTCGACCACGAACCGGTGGTTGGCGGCGTCGTGGTACCAGTAGGCGTAGCCGGCACTCGAGTAGCCCGGGTACAGGTCGTCCCAGTTGGCGCAGATGGCCCGGGGCGGCGCGCCGGTCGAGGGCAGCGCGGTGTTGGAGTAGTTGGTGGTGGTGTAGCTGCCGGGCACGATCCAGCCGTCGGCCGAAACCGACACCTGGGTGTAGCGCTGGCCGTAGTACTTCACCGGGCCGAAGCCCGAGGGCAGGGTGACGACGATGACCGCGTCGTTATTGGAGAAGCTCAGCCGCGTGCCCTGGCTCTTGATTTCGACCCACGAGTACTGCGGGTGCCGGGCGTAGCCGGTGTCCTTGTCGTCGTAGGCGTAGTAGAGCGCGGGCAGGCGCGGGCCGTCGGGGATCGGGTCGATGTTGCGGAACTCGCCGACGATGACCGTGAAGCCGCGCTTGGCCGAGTAGCCGCCGTCCGCCGTCACGGCCAGCGTGCAGGCCAGCGGGGTTTCGGGCGGTATCCCGGCCTGGGCGTAGACCGTGAACCGGTCGAGCGCGAACGCGGAGTCGCCCTTGCGGATGGTGCTCCAGGCAGCGGTCGAGTCGGATACCGTCAGCCGCGCGTCCGCGGACCGGAGCGTCGCCCGGACGTTGTAGCCGTGGCCCAGCCCGGTGTTGGCGAGCCGGACCCAGAGGTCCGCGGTCTCGTTCGGGTCGAGCCGGCCGTTGCCGTTGCCCGAGTGGGCGGTGTCGGCCACGGTCACGCCGCGCTTCTCGAGGATGGGCGCGCCGACCTGGTAGGAGAGCAGCGACACCCAGACCGAGTCGTTGGCGTCACGGCAGACGAGCGAGCAGGCGACCGCGTAGCCGTTGGCCAGTCCGGTGTTGACGTGCAGGCCGAAGCCGGGCGCGCCGGTGAAGCTCGAGTCGCCGGCCGCGATGTTGCCGAAGGTCCGGGCCGAGTCGGTCACCTGGGCGTTCGGGTCGTGGGTGCGCAGCTTCGCCGACACCGTCATCGCGGTCTGCTGGCCCCAGTTCTTGACCCACATCGGGATATTGACCGTCTCGCCCGGGTTCATGATGGAGTCGTTGTTGCCGCCCGGTCCCGGGTCGAGCACCCAGGAGCGCAGGTGCGACACGTAGCGGTTCGAGGCGATGACCTGGACAGTGTCGGTGTAGAGCAGGTGGTCGCGGGCGTTGACGGTCAGCACCATCGGCCCGGGCGTGAGCGCCGATACGAGCAGCGTCGCCTGGCCGGAAGAACCGGTGCGACCCCGGACATTCACCTCGCCGGCCTTGCGCAGGATGACAAGCGCGGACTCGACCGGCGCGAAGCCGGCGGTTACCGTCACCGGGTAGGGGATGTTGTTGCCGATGGTGATGACGCCGGTGTGGCTGACGTTCACCGCCGTAGGCTCGGCGGTCCAGAGCGGAGTCTCCGGGTCGCCGATGAGGTTCAGGTCGTAGATGCAGTAGCGCTGTTTGGCAAACTGGTAGAGGGAGTCAGCGTAGGGCGACCAGGTGGCCTTGGAGTAACCCAGCGCCTTGCCGATCTGCGGCATGTTATACTCCCACGCGCCCGCGTACATGGTCGTGTCGAGCCGCTCGGACGGTCCGGGTACGTAACCGCCGCCCGGACCGATTGCGCCGTAGCCGTACCGGGTGTTCATCATCGTGGCGATGAACCCGCCGCCGACACGGTTGACCATGTGCTCGGCCAGGCAGTCGCCGTTCGTTACCCAGTCCCAGGCCGCGCAGTCGCAGGCGATGGACACCGCCAGGCCGGTCTTGGACCCGTTGACGAGCGCGTCGGCGTCGGAGGAGACAAAGAAGGGCGTCGAGCCGCCGTTCATGTAGATGCCGCTCTCGTTGCCGTGGCCGTCCCAGTGGCTCATGCCCGCGCCGGCGTTAAACGAGTCCATGACGGCCTGGTGCGAGAGCGCGCCGGTGCGCTCGTAGAGCCGGCCGTCCGACCACCCGACCGGCGTCATCCGCGCCAGCGACTCCTGCAGGGGCCGTTCTTCATAGCTCGACCAGAGGATGCCGGTCGGCAGCATCATCTTCTTGATGAAGCCGGTGGGCGGGTCCTGTTCATACTTGATGACCTTGGCGACGAAGTTCTGGGCCATGGCGACGTTGTACACCGGCGCGCGGCCGATGGAGACGTCCGCACACATGTCGGTCTGGTCCGCGATCTGGCCGTAGACGTGGTTGCCGTTGGCGTCCCAGCTGCCGTCGAGCCCGGCGTAGTAGAGGTCGCACGGTTCATCGCCGTCGCCGCAGTTCGCCATCCGCGTCGGCACGATGTTCTGGCCGGTGCTCTGGTAGTCGCCCTGGCCGCCGAGCAGCACGTACTGCGTGCCCCAGGTCGCGTAGGCGTCCTTGATGAAGTTGCGGATCTTCTCCTGCAGGTCGTAGCCGGTGTAGTTGGTGCTTATCCAGGACACGAGCACGACGGTGCCGTCTTCGCCCTTCTGAGTCTTCCAGGCCGCGAGCCGGGCGAATACCGTGTCCATCGGCGTCTCGGTGATGACGACGTAGCGATAGCTGCCCGGCGGCAGGGCGGAGACGGTGCTGCGCCGCACGGCCGGGGAGAAGTGTTCGACATCGTTTTTGTTGACCACGAGGGTCTTCACCGTCGCGCCGAACTCGTCGCGCTGCCCGGCGGTGGCCACCTGGGCGCGCGCGCCGTCGGTCCAGGTCAGGCGCCAGGCGAGCCGCGTTGCCAACTCCAGCCTGCCGGATGTCGGGTTCCAGCGCACCGGCCGCAACTCCACGTACGCCATCCGGTAGCCGGCCATCGTGCCGGACGAGCCGAGCCGCACCGCTGACTGAGGGAACGGCGCGGGCGAAGCATAGACCTCAGCGTCGGGCGGGACAAGCTGCGGCGTGTCGGTGTGTCCGGGCCGGGGCAGTATCGCATCGGGCTGGGCCGGGCCGACGTAGTACGTGCCCGGCAGCACTGTCCAGTCCGCCGCGACCAGCTCGACGCTGACCGGCGTCGCACCCGAAGGGATGACAACCGATTGCATCACCGACGGCAGCAGCGGCTCGCCGGGGTTACCCAATGCCGGGTAGCCATTGATGTTCACCAGGTCGTAGGCGCCATCCTTTGTCAGGCTGACGTCCGCGCGGTCGAAGCGCGCGGTCCACGTCAGGTTACCCGCCGCGAGCGGCAGGCTGACAGCGGTCAGCACCAGCAGCAACTTCTTCATGAACGCTCCTTTGCCCTGTAGGGCGATAGATGGTAGGCCGTTTCGTCCCGACGTCAAACCGGCGGGCTATGGGCCGGTCAGGATGACCCTGCGGACCGCCGGGACTGGCGGTCCTGCTTCCCTGACGAAGTAGACCCCGGGCGCGAGGCGCGAGACGTCGTTCGGGCCGGGATGTAGGTCGAGCACCCGGCGGCCGGAAGCGTCGAGCAGGACGAAGTCAGAAGTCAGAGTGCAGAATGCAGGAGTCAGATTGAGAACACCGCGAATGAAGGTCGGGCCGGGCGGTTGCGCTGGGACGGTCGGGCCGAGCTCTTCCTCGATACCGCTCGCCGAGACGACCAGTGCCCGCTGGTTCCAGTTCCGGCCGTTGTAGAACGGCGGGTCGGAGAGCTGGTACCAGGTTTCACCCATCAGCGGCACCTTGATGTAACCGCCGCGCCACAGCACGATTGGGCCGGCATCGACGCCCAGCGGATGGTCGCCGGTGTAGTAGGTCGTCGCGACGGCGCTCCAGAAGTCGATGCCCGAGTCGAGCGCGACCGGCGATGACAGGTCAACACGCTTCCAGCGCCGCGTGCCGGCTGCGGAGTAACGGGCGACGGCTAGTTGCGAGCCGGGCCGGCTGGTCGTGCCCGGGCCGTAGACGCGGACGTAGTTGTCCTCGGCCGATGCGTCGTGCTGGTAGAAGATGATCGCACGCAAGGTACAGGGCTTGTCGGGCGTGTAGCGCACGCCGGCCCAGTACTCGTACTCGCCGCTGACTGCCAGGCCGCCCGACACCCCGCCGTCGAAATGCAGCGTTTCTTCCGGGCCGAGCGGCACCGGTGCAACCGGCGGCAGCGCGCCGGCCGGGCAGCACAGCAACAGGACAATGACGACGCAGTTACGTGCGATGTTCTACCTCTGCAGTACGACCTTGCGGACCGCGTCGGCTTTCAGCTGACCGTCTGCCACCGCACGCACGAAGTACACGCCGGGGGCGAAGCGGGAGACGTCGTTCGGGCCGGGATGTAAGTCGAGCACCCGGCGGCCGGTAGCGTCGAGCAGGCAGGTGCCGACCGCTGGCCGCTCACCGCCGACCGCCGCTCGCAGCACCAGCTGCCCGCGGACGATGGTCGGCGGCTGGGCTGTCTGAGTGATGCGCTCGCGGCGTTCCTCCAGGGCCTGCGCGTCGTAGTAGTGGAGCGCAACCGCCGCACCCATGGTCCGGTATCCGAACGCCCAGCCGTGCGCACCGGAGTTGAACGAGACCGAGTAGAGCGGCGCGTCGGGCGGTTCGGGTGCGAACGGCTCCAGGTGCCACGAGTCCATTTCCATATGCAGAATCGTACCCGAGTCGCCAACCGCCCACGCCTCGCCGCTGGTGCCCGCGACCGCCAGCCCGTACAGGTTCCGGGTCGTCGGCGACGGGACGCTAGACCACATATCCTTGAAGCAACGCAGGATTGTGCCGTTGTTGCCCACGGCCCAGCCCTCGGTGTTCGACTCCATCGCTACCCGGCGCAGCGTGCTGGTAGTAGGACTGCTGACCTGGGTCCAGAGTTCGTGGTCATAGCGAAAGATGGCGCCCGAGTCGCCGACCGCGTAGCACTTGTAGAAACCGGGCGAAGCCAGCCCCAGGATAGTACGCCGGGTCGTGAGCGCGGTGTCGAGTTGCCAGGTTCCGGCAGCGTATCTCATTACCGGGTGATGCGTGACCGGCGCGGCGCCCGCCGCGAAGCCGTGGGCTGAATCAGGGAAAGCCACGGCCTGCAGGGTACGGTCAAACGGCTCAGCCTGCTGTTGCCACTGCCCGCCGTCCCAGCGATACACGATGCCGTCCGGGAAGTTGAACTGCTCGCCTACTGCCCAAGCCGCGCCGTCAACCGAGCAGATGTCGTAAACGAGCTTGTTCCGGAAAGTGTCGGCGAGACGCCAGTCGGCGCCGTCCCAGCGGAAGAAGCCGGAGAGGTAGCTGCCCGCGGTTCCGGCTGCCCAGGCCGAGCTGTCGTTCTCAACCACCACCGCGTTGAGCTGGTGGTTGAACTCCACCTGGTGCCACGACGGCGCAGCCGGCGCGCTCAGCACGCACGCGAGCAGCAGCAGGCAGGCGTTGCGCATCGAATGCTAGCGCACCAGGCTGACCTTCTGACACCGGCCTTGACCGGAGGAGACAAAGTACACGCCGGGCTCGAGACGTGAGACGTCGTTCGGGCCGGGATGTAAGTCGAGCACCTTGCGGCCGGAGATGTCGAGCAGGCTTGGAGCTTGAGGCTTGAAGCTTGAGGCCGGTGCCAGCCGGAGCACGCCGCGGACGATGGTGGGGCCGCAGTCCGGGGTTCGCACTTCGGCGTTCGGCGCTTCCTCGATTCCGCCCGCCGAAGCATAGGCCAGCGTCAGGTAGTCTATCCCGGTCGTGTCGTTGTCGGTCCGGCCACCGACGTACACGTTCCCCTGGTGGCTGAGCGCAAGCACGTAGGCCTCGTCGAACACGCTTGGCATGTCGAAACGTTCAATCCAGCGCTGGTTGCCGGCCGAGTCGTAGCTAACAGTCACCACGTCCCAGCCGCCGGCGGAGTCGGCGCTCTTGCCAGTCACGTAGACGTTAGCATCGGCGTCCAGCGCAATGGCGTATGCCTGGTCCCAGTTCCGGGGGCCGGCGTACCGCTCGACCCAGCGCTCGGCGCCGTCCGGGCTGTACTTGATGGTTGCGTAGTTGTAGTGACTGGCGTCAATGTAGCTGAGGCCGGTGACGTAGGCATTGCCGGCCGCGTCGAGGACCAACCCGGCTAAGTAGTCCTGCTGGTTCCCCGGGCCGTTGTAGCGGCGGGTCCAGACCGTGTCGCCGGTCGGCCCGTACCTGACGGTGAGATAGTCTTCCAGGCCAATGGTGTCATAGCTGGTGCCGGCGACAACCGCGCCGCCCGCACCGTCGGGCGCTATCGCCAAGCCGCGCTCGTCCCCGCCAGCCGGGCCCGCATAGACGGTCGCCCAGAGCGACTCGCCACCGACGCTGAGCTTCCACGTCATCAGGTCGGTGGCGCTCCCGACCGAGGTGAAGCCGGTCAGGTAGGTATTGCCCTGCCCGTCAACCGCGACCGCGTTCCCCATGTCGGTATTGCCGCCGTTGTAGTTGAACAGCCACACCTCGTTCCCGGCCGCATCGTACTTGACCGCGGACATGTCGTAGTCGTTGCTGCTGCCGGCCCGACCCGTGACGTAGCTGTTACCGGCCGAATCCACCACGATGCACGACGGCCGGTCTTCATCGCCGAAGTCCGTCATCGTTGCCCAGAGCGACTCGCCGGTGGCCGAGTACTTGACCGTAACCCAGTCGCCGCACTCCGACGTGGGACCGCCGCGGTAGCCGGTGACGATGATGTTGCCCGAGCGGTCAACCGCCAGAGCCGTGGCACCGTCGAGACCGCTGCCGGGGTCGCAATGCCGCAGCCAGGCAGTGTCGCCGTTCGACTTGTACTTGATGGTAGCGAACTCCGCGTCGCTTCCGCTCAGCTCGCTGAAGCCCGAGACAATGACGTTACCCGAGTCGTCCGTACCGATGGTGTGGACCTCATCATAGCTGTCGTAGGGTCCGTTGTAGGTGCCGACCCAGAGCGGGGCGGCAACCGCGAGTGAGCTCAGAACAAAGAGACTGGAGACCGGAACGCAGAATCGCATCGGTCCTCCTTATCGTGTCACGATGACTTTCTTTATGGTTAAGCCCTCGGTTCCTTGACCACTCGGGTACTCTCCCCTCAGGAAGTATACGCCCGGCGCGAGGGCAGAAACGTCGTTGGCACCGGCGCGGAGGCTGAACACCCGGCGGCCGGAGGCGTCCAGGAGAAGGAGCCGGGGGTCGTGGGCCGGGGACCGGGGAAGGAGGAGCACGCCACGGATGATGGTCGGGCGGTCTGCGGGAGCCGCGTTTCCACCCACCGGCTGTCCACCGACTCCCACAATCTCGACGCCGTGCGCCAGCCAGACACCGCTGTCATTGGCAAAGGCGATGAGCGGTTCGCCGCCCGGGTCGAACTCGAACGCCAGCGGGCCGGCGGTGGCAGCGCCGACGGCAAAGCTGAGCCAACCGCCGTTGTAGAACTGGTAGCGGATGGCGCCATCCGGGTCCAGGCTGCGGGCGAGGTGGGGGCGCCCGGTCGCGTCGATGCGCAGGGCCGCAGCCGGGCTCCAGTTGTTGTCGATGTCGATACCGTCATAGTAGAACCGGTCGTCACCGGGCCAGCTGACCGAGTAGCACGAATGGATGACGCCGGCGGCGGCGGCAAGACTCGCGCCGGCCGCATAGCACTCGGCACCACCGGCGATGAGAGTCCGGCTCCAGCCGCCCGACTGGTCGATTCGATAGAACTCGACGCCCGTCACCGGGAAGTCGGCCGGGAAGGACCGGACAAATGTGTACAGCCCGGCCTCAACGCGGCCGCCGGCGACGGCGTAGGCGTTGACCCAGCAGCCGTCGCCCGAGTTGTGGCGCTGGTTGGTCGCCGCCGTGTCGTCGAGCCAGAGCGAGTCCGGCCGGCGCGACCGGACGATGTACCACCAGCCGTTGGCGAAGTCGCTGTGCAGCAGCCCGGGAGCGCCGGTCGAGTCATAGGCGAGTTCGACCGAGTAGCACGTGGCCGACGGGACCAGAGATGTATTCCAGACCGAGTCCTGTTTCTCGGCCAGGCGCAGGGCAAGGCCGCTGTCCCGATAGGCGATGCCGAGCACGCCCGACGGGCTGATGGCGAATGAGGCCTGCTGTCCAAGCCGGCCCCGCAGCGGCGCCGCCAGTTCCTCGTATTGCCAGCCGCTGTCCCGGCTGGCGATGCGCAGGCGCGCGCCCGCGCTGTCGCCGTAGCAGAGGAACAGCCGGCCGTCCGGGTGCCGGGCCGAGCGCACGAACGCTCCCCAAGGTGCTGTATCGACCCGCTCAAACTCCCAGTGCCGGGCTGCCGTCCAGGAGGCGGCAAACAACAGGAGAACCACGAGCAGTCTCACAACTCCTCCTCTTATCGGGCGACCGGGTTATCGGCAACCCGGCTCAGCCGTTCTGCCGGACCTGGCCCTCGCCGCCGCCCTACTGGCCGTCGGGCTTCAGGCCGTGGGTGATGGAAATGCTGGTCTTGCCGTCCTGCGGGTAGACCATCATCTTGATGGTCTCGGACTTGTCCGGTTTCTCCCACGAGTAGAGCCCGACTTTGGTTTCGGGCACCTTGACCCAGCCGGCTTTCTCGACTGACACCGAGTACCAGGCCACGACGGTTGATTCCGGGTCAACGGACTCAAGAGTCCAGACTGTGCCCTTGCTGTCGGACGTGTTGAGTTCCATCCGCTCTTTGGCGCTCGCGCCCGGGTAGCGCAGGAACTCGGGGACGCTGGCGATGTCCACGGCCGGGGCATCGCTGGCGGGCTGGACGGCCGGTTTCTCTTCGGCCTTGCCGCAGCCCGCGAGAAGCAGGACACCGGCAGACAGGGCCAGGACGGACAGGATAGTAACGGTTCGGTTCATACGACCTCCTTGCTTCAATGCTATGCTCGAATGGGGCGGGGTCAAGCGGCGGACGCGGCCGGGCAAGGGGACGGAACAGACGATGTTTTGTTGGGGGACGTGAGAGAGGAGAAACCGGATGTCTCAGAGAGGCAGGCCAGGATGCGGAGTACCTGAGGTGCGCCGTCAGTCGCTTGAGAAACCGGAAGGCGGACTACCGGCGCTGGCGCGCGGCGATGACCTCTTCGGCCACGGAGAGCGGCACCGGCTCGTAGTGCTCGAAGTGCATCGTGAACAGCGCCTTGCCCTGGCTCATGTTCCGCACCTCGGTGGCGTAGCCGAACATGTTCGCCAGCGGCACCATCGCCTTCACGACCTTGGCATTCCCCTGCACATCCAGCGCCTCGATGCGGCCCCGCCGGTTGGCCAGCGACCCCATGATTGTGCCGGCGAACTCGTCAGGCGTGACCACGTTGACGCTCATCACCGGTTCGAGCAGCTCGGGGTGGGCGGCCAGGAACATCTTCCGAAACGCCTGGGCCGCGCAGTGCCGGAACGCCATGTCCGATGAGTCCACCTCGTGGTACGAGCCGTCAAGCAGCGTGACCCGTACGTCCACGACCGGGAAAGAGGCGCACGGGCCCTTCTGCATCGCATCGACCACCCCGCGTTCCACCGCGGGCACATACTCCTTGGGCACCCGGCCTGACACGACTTTGTTGACGAATTCGAACCCCTGGCCTGGTTCCAGTGGGTCGAGTTTCATCACTACGTGCGCGAACTGGCCCCGGCCGCCGGTCTGCTTGACCAGCCGCTCGTTGACCTGGGCATGAACCGTCGCGGTTTCGCGGTACGCGACCTGCGGCGCGCCGGTCGCGACTTCGACCGCAAACTCGCGCTTCAGCCGGTCGACGATGATCTCCAGGTGCAGCTCGCCCATGCCGGAAATGACCGTCTCCTTGCTCTCCGCGTCCTGGGTGACGATGAAGGTCGGGTCCTCTTCGGCCAGCCGGGCCAGGCCCGCGCCCAGTTTCTCGCGGTCGTCCCGCTCCTTCGGGCCAATGGCCATCGAGAGCACCGGGGCGGGAAACTCGATAGCTTCGAGAACGATGGGGTGTTCGGGCGCGCAGAGCGTGTCGCCGGTCACGGTCTCGGACAGGCCGATGACCGCGCCGATCTCGCCCGAGTAGAGGGCCTCGACCGGGTCGCGGCGGTTGGCGTGCATCCGCAGCAGCCGGCCGACGCGCTGTTCCCGGTCCTGGGTGGAGTTGAGCACCCGGCTCGAATGAGCGAGCGTCCCCGAGTAGACCCGGACGTAGATGAGCTTGCCGACGTGCTTGTCGGCCGCGACCTTGAATGCCAGCGCCGCCAGCCGGCCTTCGTCCTTGGGCACCCGCTCGATCGGCTCGCCCGAGAGTTGCGTGCCCAGTATCGGCGGCAGGTCGAGCGGGCTGGGCAGGTAGGACACCACCGCATCGAGCAGCCGCTGGATGCCCTTGTTCCGAAACGCACTGCCGCAGACAACCGGGCAGACTTTCTGGGCGATGGTCGCCGCCCGGATGGCCGCCGACAGCTCGCGGTCGCCGATCTTCTCATCGCGCATGAACTTGTCGAGCAGCCGGTCGTCGACTTCGGCGATTTTCTCCAGCAGGTTTTGCTTCCAGCGGCGGGCCTCGGCCTGCATCTCGGCGGGAATGGGTTCCTCGCGCCAGGTCATGCCCTGGTCGGTGTCGTCATAGTACACCGCGACGTCATCCACCAGGTCGACAACGCCGGAGAACTTCTCCTCCTGGCCGATGGGAATCACGACCGGCACGGCGTTGGCGCCCAGTTCCCGGCTGATTTGCTCGACCACCGAGTAGTAGTCGGCGCCGAGCCGGTCCAGCTTGTTGACGAAGGCAACTCGCGGCACCGAGTACTTCTCGGCCTGGCGCCAGACGGTCTCGGACTGGGGTTCGACCCCGCCAACGGCACAGAACAGCGCGATGGCGCCGTCCAGCACCCGCAGCGAACGTTCGACCTCGACGGTGAAGTCAACGTGGCCGGGCGTGTCGATGAGATTGATGAGGTGTTCGCGCCAGACGGTCGACGTCGCGGCCGACGTGATGGTAATGCCGCGCTCCTGCTCCTGCTCCATCCAGTCCATCGTCGCCTCGCCATCGTGCACTTCGCCGAGCTTGTGCGTGCGGCCGGTGTAGAACAGGATGCGCTCGGAAACCGTCGTCTTGCCGGCATCGATGTGCGCCATAATGCCGATGTTGCGCACGCGGGCGAGCGGGTACTGGCGGGGCATCAGCGAAGGTGTCGCGTCAACCGGGCAGCCAACTGGTCAGGCATTGTGAGCGGGGGCAAAAGGACAGGGGCCGGGGAACTGAGATTGTGCTCGAGTCCTCGACCCCTGCAATCTCCTGCTATTGCGTTATCGGCCGGCCCTGCTTGTCGGTGAACTTCTTGGTGGCGATCTTGATGATGTCGATGATCGTCCCGATACCGAAGATGCCGGCGGTCAGCAGCCATACGACGCCGGTGCCGGTCTTGCCCACGTAGAACCGGTGCACTCCCAGTCCGCCCAGGAAGATGCACAAGAGCAACGTCGTCATCCACTTCTTGTCGGACACTCCGGTCGGTGCGGCCTTCACTTCGTCTGCCATCTTTTCTCCTTTCGACTGCACTGTGTGTGGTCTTGCCTGCCTCCCGGCCCCGCTGTGACGCGCACAGTATCGCCAAGCTCCGCGCCGTTGTCAAATCCGTCCACCCGGTTGTTCCGGCCCAAGTCCGCCGCGCCCGGCTTGCTTTGTCCGGGGCGGCAGTTATACTGCTGGACCAATGGCGGCGACCCGTCCAGAGGTGCGTTTTCTCAGTTCAGTGCCAGCCAACCTTATGTTCACCAACGACCATCGTGACAGGAGACCAACATGAAGATATTCATCGATTCCGCCGACATCAAGGAAATAACGGAAGTCGCGTCGTGGGGCATCCTTCAGGGCTGCACCACCAACCCGTCGCTCGTCCAGAAGACCGGCCGGCCGTTCAAGGACTGCGTCCAGGACATCCTGAAGGTCGTTCCGGGTTCGGTGTCGGTCGAGGCAGTATCCGCCGACGCCGCCGGCATGGTTCGGGAGGGCGAGGATTGGGCGAAGCTCGACCCGGAGAAGGTGACCATCAAGGTGCCGATGTGCGTCGAGGGGCTGAAGGCCATCAAGGCGCTCACCGACCGGAAAATCAAGACCAACTGCACGCTGGTCTTCTCGCCCAACCAGGCGCTGCTGGCCGCCCGGGCCGGCGCGACCTTCATTTCGCCTTTCGTCGGCCGGCTGGATGACATCTCGCACGACGGTATGGAGCTGATTGGCGACATCGTCGAGATGGTGGACACGTACGGCTTGGACTGCGAGGTGATTTCGGCGAGCATCCGGCACCCGCTGCACGTCGTCGACTCGGCCCGGCTCGGCTGCCACGTCGCGACCATACCGTACAAGGTGCTGCTGCAGATGGTCAGGCATCCGCTGACCGATGCCGGCATCAAGAAGTTCTACGAGGATTACCAGAAGATACCAAAGGGGCCGGCCGCCAATTCGTAGGCCAGGGAGGCAAGATGCCAATCATTGATTCAACCACCGGCAAGACCAGGCGGGAGTACTCGGCGGCCGAACTGGTGCAGGCCGCCAACCTGATGCGCGGTTACAACCTGGTGGCGCTGCGCGCCGCGGGTTCGGGCCACGCCGGCGGCACGTTGTCGATTATGGACATCACCGCCGCGCTTTACCTGCACGTGATGCGCCACGACCCGGCGACGCCCGACTGGCCGGACCGCGACCGGGCCGTCTGGTCGACCGGCCACAAGGCGCCGGCGCTGTATCTCGGCCTGGGGATGGCCGGCTACTTTCCCGTCGAGGACGTGGTCCGGCTGCGCAAGCTCTACTCGCCCTACCAGGGCCACCCGCATTGGCTCAAGCTGCCGGGCGTCGAGGTGTCAACCGGCTCGCTGGGCCAGGGGCTGTCGATTGCCGTCGGGATGGCGCTCGCCGCGCGGCTCGACCGGCGCGACTCGCGCATCTACTGCCTGACCGGCGACGGCGAGCAGCAGGAGGGCCAGATCTGGGAGGCGGCGATGGAGGCCGGCAACTTCAAGCTCGACAACCTCTGCTGCATCCTCGACAAGAACCGGCTCCAGATTGACGGCTGGGTCAAGGATGTCCAGAACGTCGACCCGCTGGGCGACAAGTACCGCGCGTTCGGCTGGCACGTCATCGAAATCGACGGCCACAACATGCACCAGATCCTGCAGGCGTTCGAGAAGGCGGCCCGGCTCAAGGACCAGCCGACGGTGATCATCGCCAACACCACCAAGGGCAAGGGCGTTTCGTTCATGGAGAACGTCGCGGCGTGGCACGGCAAGGCGCCCAATCAGGAGCAGATGCTGGCGGGCCTGAAAGAGCTGAAGCTCGATTTCCGCATCGACCACGAGAAGCTGCTCAAGAAGGCCGCGGAGTACCAGGCCGAGGCGACCGCCCAGCTCACGGCCAAGGTGCCCAAGTTCGGGCGCGACTACTTCTGGAACAAGCAGGACAAGATGAAGGTCGAGATGAAGCCGACCCGGCTCGGGTTCGGCATGGCACTGGAGCGCTGCGGCTCGGACCGCCGGACCATCGCCATCGGCGCCGACATCTCGGGTTCGATTGCCATCAGCCGGTTTTTCGAGTGCGACGAGACCCGCTGCGACCGCTGGATATCGGTGGGCATCGCCGAGCAGTCGGGCACGGCGCTGGCCGGCGGGCTCGCCCGGGAGGGCAAGATACCGGTGTTCGGCACCTACGGCGTGTTCGCGGCGGGTCGCAACCTCGACCAGCTGCGCACCACCGTCTGTTACGGCAACCTGAACGTGCTGATTGCCGGCGCGCACGGCGGCGTCTCGGTCGGGCCGGACGGCGCCACCCACCAGGCGCTCGAAGACCTGTTCCAGATATCCGGGCTGCCCAACATGAACGTGTCGGTGCCCTGCGACTACCCCGAGACCCAGCGTGCGACCGAGCACCTGCTGACCGCCCTCCAAGGGCCGAAGTACGTCCGGTTCGCCCGCGAGGCGACGCCGGTCGTCACCGGCCCGGACACGCCCTATGCCTGGGGCAAGGCCAACGTGTACCGGTTCCGAGGCGAGAAGCCGAAGTTCGCCGAGGCGTTCGAGGTCAGGCTGGCCGAAGAGTACAAGAACGAACACGAGAACCTGGCCATCATCGCCTGCGGGCCGATGGTGCCGGAGGCGATGCGGGCCGCCTGGATGCTCAAGGCCGAGTTCGGGCTGGAGGCGCGCGTGCTGAACGTCCATACGCTCAAGCCGCTGGACCGCGCCGCCATCGTCCGAGCCGCGCTCGAGACGGGCGTGGTCGTCACGGCCGAGGAACACCAGGTCGGCGGCCTGGCGCATCTCGTCGCCCAGGCCATCATGACCGCGCCGGAGCTCTACGGCCATCCTGTCGCCTACGGTTCGGTCGGGGTGAAGGACCGGTTCGGCGAGTCGGGCCAGCCCTGGGAACTCATGTGGGAGTTTGAGGTGTCGGGCGAGCATATCTGCCAGAAGGCCAAGGAGCTGTGTGACCGGACGGCAACGGCCAAGCCCGCGAAGAAGGCGACGAAGAAGGCCCCGCCCAAGGCGGCGGACGCGCCGGCGGCGAAGAAACCAGCCAAGAAGGCCAAACCCCAGGAGGCATGATGCAGCGGCTGGCCGACCGCATGTCCCGCCTGGGCACCGAGACCGCCTTCGACTGCCTGTGCCGGGCCAAGGCGCTCGAGTGCAGGATGGAAGTCATCCACCTGGAGATCGGCGAGCCGGACTTCGACACGCCCCGGCACATCCGCGAGGCGGCCAAGCGCGCGCTCGATGAGGGCTGGACCCACTACGGCCCGTCCGCCGGGCTGCCCGACCTGCGCGAGGCGATAGCCGACTACGCCGGCAAGCTGCGGGGCGTCAAGTTCGACGCCAGCCAGGTGGTCGTCACGCCCGGGGCCAAGCCGGTGATGTCGTTTGCCATCATGGCGCTGGTCGAGAACGGCGACGAGGTCATCTACCCGAACCCGGGGTTCCCGATTTACGAGTCGATGATCGAGTTCATGGGCGGCCGGGCGGTGCCCGTCCGGCTGCGCGAGGAGAACGACTTCCGGCTCGACGCCGAGGAGCTGGCCTCGCTAGTCAACCGCCGCACCAAGATGATCATCATCAACTCGCCCCAGAACCCGACCGGCGGGGTGCTGACGCGCGAGGACCTGGCGATGATCGCCAACGTCGCGGTCGAGCACGACTGCTGGGTGCTGGCGGACGAGATCTACGCCGAGATCATGTACGACGCCCGGTTCGAGACCATCGGCCAGTTCCCGGACGTCCGGCGGCACCTCATCATCCTGGACGGTTTCTCCAAGACCTTCGCGATGACCGGCTGGCGCGTCGGCTACGGCATCATGCCGGTCGAGATGGCCGAGCGACTGGCGAAGCTCCAGACCAACACCAACTCGTGCACTTCCTCGTTTGCCCAGCGCGCCTGCATCGACGCGTTGCGCGGCCCGCGCGACGAAATCAACCACATGCTGGCCGAGTTCCGCCGCCGGCGCGACACCATCGTCAAGGGCCTGAACGAGATTCCCGGGTTCCGCTGCAAGCTGCCGCTGGGCGCCTTCTACGCGTTCCCGAACGTCGAGGGCACCGGCCTGGACTGCGGCGTGCTCGCCAACCGGCTGCTCGAGGAAGGCGGGGTCGCAGCCCTGGCCGGCACCTGCTTCGGCAAGTATGGCAACGGCTTCCTGCGTTTCTCGTACGCCAACTCGGTCGAGAACATCGAGAAGGCGCTCGCGAAGATCAGGCGGCTGCTCAAGGCGGGCTAGCGCCGGCCGGACCGAACCGCCGAGAACACGGAGTGCACCGGACGGCGGAAGCGGAGTCAAACACACCAGGCGGACCTGAATGAACCACAGAGAACACAGAGGACACAACGGGGTCAGACCTCGAACCTCGTGTCCCGATCCCCGAACCTCGAATGACTGACCTTGTTGCCCTGGGCAGATTGACGTTCCGCGATTTTCTGCGGCTCGACCGGCGCACCCTCCGCGCCATCGTCGCCGACCCGGAATGCCGGCCGGACCTGGGCCGGGCCGCCGCGGACCAGCCCGACATCCTCTACCGGTTGCGGCTGGCCGGCCTGAGCCCGGCGCTCTCAGCCGATGCCGACGATGCCGCCGGCGCCCGGGACCGACTCGTCCGGCGCTGCGCGTTCGAACTGCTGCGCGAGAAGGCGCCGGCGCTGTGGGACGTGCTGCCCTGCTTCGACTGGGACACCGGGGTCGTCACGCGCCGGTACCAGCCCTGGAAGACGCGCTTCCTCGTCGCCGGCGAACCGGCCGCGTCCTGCCTGGCCGCATTCCGGCGCACCGCCGGAATCTGGTGCGTGGAGCCCATCCCCACGCTCCGCGCCTACCTCGAACGCAAGGCCGAGACGCTCCGCGTCAAGCGGTTTCGCACGCTCGATGCCGACCTGGGAAGCATCCCGCTGCCGGATGGGGCCGCAGACCTGGCGATTGTCGGGCCGGGCCTGGGCGCCGAGCCGGAGACCGCCCTGGCCGAGCTGGCGCGCGTTTGCCGGGCGACGCTGTTGCTCGACTTCCGGCCCGGCGGGCGCGTCCCGGACCCGGGCTGGCTCGAACGCCACGGGTTCGCCCGGGAGCGCGTGCGCGTGGCCGGGGTCGGGCGCGATGGCTGGTACCGCGGGCCGGACGCCTTGACACCCGCGCCGGCGTCTAAGTAAGATGTAGCGACATTGAAAGGAGCAAAACGATGTTGCGTATCAGCTTGAGTGTCCTGGTCCTGGCGCTGGCGGCCCTGGGCCAGCAGGTCCCGGTCATCCCGTACGACTCGCTGCTGGCCGATAACGTCTCCATTGACGGCTACGTCGACCGCGAGGACGGCGAGTACCAGGCCGAGTTCCCGGTCAAGGCGGCCGGGCTGACGGTGTCGTGGGGGTTCGACAACCAGTTCCTGTACCTGGCGCTCGAAACCAAGGGCAAGGGATGGATGGCCATCGGGTTCGGCGCCGCCGGGATGGACGAGGCGAACATGCTCTTTGCCTACTACACCGACGACTCGTCCCAGATGTACAACCTGGTCGGTGACGGCCTGACCCACAAGGTCGTGGGCGACGGCGACAGCCTGGACCTGGAATGGGACATCGACTTCGACGACGAGACGGGCGTGACGACGTTCGAAGTCGCCTACCCGCTGACCTGGCGCGGCGACAGCCTGGCCGGGCCGCTGGCCAAAAGCCCGGTGCTGGCCGGCACCGCCATCCCGGGGCTCGTGCCCGGCGACGTCTACGACTTCGTCCTTGCCCAAAACACCAAGTCGATTTCGCTGGCCGCGAAGCACACCCACCGGACCAAGTTCAAGGCCCAGTTGGCGGCCCGGCCGGCGCCCGCCAGGGACGAGTAGCAGGGCCCGGGGCCGGTGACCGTCCACCCGGGTTGACTTTGCCCTCAACCCGAATAATGTTGACGAATGATTGCCATCAGTGAACCGATGAAACGCCGTCTTTCCTCGCTTTTCCGCGCCGGCGCGCTGGTGCTGCTCGTGGCGGGCCTGGCGGCCTGCCGGCGGCCGGGGCCGGACACGCGTCCCGTCGCCTCGGTCAACGGCCGGCCGATAACGGCCGTGCGGCTGCTCGCCGCGCTGCCGTGGCAGGTCGATTCGGGCGCCAACGTCGACTCGCTGAAGCGCGCCGTGCTGGACGCTCTCATTGACAAGGAGATCGCGGTCCAGGAGGCCGAGCGGCTGGGCCTGGCCGACAGCATCGCCTACCGGCTGGAGCTCGAGCAGAAGGGGCTGGTCAGCCAGGAGCTCTACAACACCGTCGTCGCCGCGGGCAACCGGCTCGCCGAGCTGGACCTGGCGGCCGCGCACCGGCTGCTGCAGAACGAAGTTCACCTGCGCATCATCGAGGTGACAAGCGAGGAGCTGGCCCGGCAGATTGCCGGCGAGCTCGACAAACAGGTGCCGTTCGAGACGCTGGTCGGCCGGCACTCGGTGCATCCCAGCGCCCGCGCGGGCGGGGACCTGGGGTTCGCGCCCGAACTCGCGGTCGACGAGCCGTTGCGTTCGGTCGTCCAGGCGCTCCTGCCGGGCGAGCACTCGGCACCGGTGCGGGTGGGCCGTAACTGGCAGGTCGTCGAACTCGTCGACCGCCGGCCCGCCGACCCGCCCCCGCCGCCGCTGGGCGAGATGAAGCAGGAACTCGAATTCCGGCTCAAGCAGCAACAGCGCCGCCGGCTGGCCAACGAATACCTCGACGAGCTGCGCGGCCGGCTCGAGTACAACGAGGCCGGGCTCGAAATCCTCTGCAAGCCGGTCGACTCGATAACCCCGGCCGAGCAGGAAATCAGCGTCGCGGTCAAGGACGGGTCCAAGTACGTCAAGGTCGCGCGGCTGCTCAAGGTCGCGCGCCGCTTCCCGGCCGGGCTCGACTCCGCGATGCGCAAGTACGCGGTCCGGCGCGAAATCGAGGAAGACCTGCTCTATGAAGACGGCCTGGAGCGCGGACTGGACAAGCTGCCTGGCGTGCAGGAGAAGCTGGCCGCCAAGCGGGCCGACCTCTTGTACGAGGCGCTGTTCCAGCGCCAGGTCATCGACCGGGTGAACGTGACCGACGACGAGATCGCCGCCTACTTCGCCCAGAACCAGGGTAACTTCCCGGCCGGCGACCTGGCATCGGTCAAGGGCCTGATCCGGAACCGGCTTTTTGAGGCCCGCCGCGACAGCATGGCCAGCGCGTTCCGGGCCGAGCTGCGGGGCCGCGCCGACGTCAAGGTCAATGACGCCGTCCTGGCGGCACTTTCCACCAAGCGTGACAAACCGAAGGAGTAATCGATGAGAATCACCAACCGGTCCATCCTGCTGGCGGTGCTCGGGCTCGTCCTGCTCGTCGCCGGCTGCCCGTCCAAGCCCAAGGGCGCGGTCCTGGCGCAGGTCAACGGCGACGCGCTGACCAAGGACGAATTCGACCTGATCGTGCCCGAGGGTTACACCGTCGACCAGGAGAATCTTCCGGGCGTGCTGGACAAGTGGGTGTCCAACACCCTGATGTATCAGGAGGCGTTGAAGCGCAAGCTGGACAAGGACGAGGACGTCCAGGCGGCGCTCAAGCGGCTCGAGCGCGATTACCTGGTGAACCAGCTGCTCGAGGAGATAACCGGGACGGTGTCGGTCAGCCAGGCCGAGCTCATCGAGTACTTCAACGCGCACAAAGAGGAGTTCCTGTATGAAGTGAAGATGGTGCGCATCATCCTGCCCGACAGCCTGCTGGCCGAGCAGACGCTGGCCGAAATCCGCTCGGGCGCGGACTTCAAGGTGCTGGCCAAGGAAAGGTCTCAGGACCAGCTGCTCGAAGGCGGCCAGGAGTCGCGCTACTTCGCCCGGGGCGTCGGCGACCCGCGGATGGGCGGCGACCCGTCGGTCGAAGAGGCGATCTTCGCGCTGGCGCCCGGCCAGGTGTCGGAGGTCATCCCGAGCCAGGAAGGCTACCAGATAGTCAAGGTTGTCGACCGCAAGAAGGTCAAGGAGTCGGTCGCGCTGGCCGAAATCTCGGAGTACATCGAGGCGGTGCTCACCTACCGCAAGAACCAGGACGCCGTCAACGAGCTGCTGTCGTCGCTGCGCGAGCAGGCCAAGGTCGAGCTGACGCCCGAGGCGTACTTCAAGTAGAGAAGGGGCGAAGTCAGAATGCAGAAGCCAGAATTCAGACCTGAGAAGTGCGGTCTGCCGCTCCGCCGGCTGGCATTCTGCATCCTGCATTCGGTAATCTGCATCGCGTCCGTCGCCGCGGCGCCGGCCGACTCGATTGTCGCGGTCGTCGGCGAACAGGCAATCCTCGAGAGCGACCTCGAGCAGGCGGCGAACTTCGTGCGCATCGCGGGCCGGGATACCGTCACGGCCGATTCGACGCTGCGGCGCGAGGTGCTCGACCAGCTCATCTCCAACGAGCTGCTCCAGGTCCAGGCGCAGAACGACACTATCGACGTCACGCGCGAGGAAATCCAGTCCGAGGTCGACGCCAACATCGCCGCGCTGCGCCAGCGGTTCGACACCGACGAGCAGTACCAGGCCGCGCTGGCGGCCGAGGGCGTGACCGAGCGCAGCCTGCGCAGCCGCTACGAGGAGGACGCCCGGCGCCAGTTGCTGTCGCGCAAGCTGCTCGAGAAAGAGGGCCTGACCCGGACCTACGTTTCGCCGACCGAGGCCGAGCGGTTCTACAACGAGCGCCGCGACTCCATCGCTTTCGTGCCGGGCCGGGCCGAACTCGCCCATATCCTCATCCCGGTGCTGCCCGCGCCCCAGGCCGAGTCGACTGGCATGCGCCGCGCGGCCGAGGTGCTGGACGTGCTGTCCCGCGGCGGCGATTTCGCGACGGTCGCGCGTTCCTTCTCCGACGACCGCAAGACCGCCGACCTGGGCGGCGACTGGGGCTGGCGTGGGCTCGAGGAGCTCACGCCCGACCTGGCGATGGTGCTGGTCCAGCTCAAACCCGGCCAGGTGTCGCCGCCGTTCCGCGGGCTCGCCGGCTACCTGGTGCTGCGGCTCGACGGCGTGGACGACGCCCGGGTCCGCTTTCGCTCAATCCTGCTGCGCGTGCCGACCTACCGGTCGGACACGGCCCGGGCGCTGGCCCAGGCGCGCGCCATCCGCGACAAGGCGCTGGCGGGCGCGGCGTTCGACTCGCTGGCGCGCGAGCTGTCCCGCGACCCGGCGACGCGCGACTCGGGCGGGTACCTGGGCGCGTTCATGCTCGCCGGCCTGACCCCGCCCTTTGACACGGTCGTGCCCAGGCTCGACTCGGGCGCGGTCAGCGAGCCGGTGCTGTCCGAGCACGGCTTCCACATCCTCAAGGTGCTGGCCCTCGAGAAAGACCGGACGATGACCTACCTCGAGATGCAGGACATGATCCGCAACTACCTGAGCCAGCAGAAGGTCGCGGTCAAACTCGAAGAGTACATCGCCCGCCTCGAGAAGAAGACCTTCGTCCAGCGCTTCGACTGACGCCGCGGCGCGGCCGCCAGAACACAAGACAGACATAGAACTGCAGGCTGCGGTTCAGGCAGCGCGACCTGCAAGTCCAAACCTAGCCGCACAAACACGGCGACAGCCTGCGCGACAGCCAGTGAAACGGCGAGGACGACACGTTCGCTGGCAACCAAGCCGACACCGAAGCCGAAAAATGAGCCGACAACCAGCAGGGCAACCCAAAGGACAGCCAGACAGAGAAGAAACCTGAGAGTCGGTCAGACAGACAAGGTCGAGCCCAAACCGAAAGGCAAGCCGGTAGGCAGCTCCCCCGGTGTGGTGTCACAGACCCCGACTTGCGTGGCAAGTTACTGATTTGGCAGCGTTTGCCAGCGCCGTCCTGGTTGTACGGGGTTGTACTAATAAGGACAACTGGCCGCTGCCCTGGTCACCGGCTACAAGCTCTCGTCTCTGCCTGCTTGCGCCTGTGCTGCCATCGGCTGTCAGCTGTGAACTGCCCACCTTACGCCCTCATCTTCTGTGCTTGACAGGCCGCGAAACCGGAGTATAACAGATGCAGGGTTACCGGCCGATGCCCCTTCCGGGGCACGGCCGTTGTCATACGGCCG
>JAEAMF010000777.1_pt1 | contig 31670 bp, 24 predicted proteins | sample 8958721 | NCBI WGS metagenome assembly JAEAMF01 (sample SAMN16933255, study PRJNA681124) | bioreactor sludge metagenome | isolation source: anaerobic bioreactor treating anionic surfactant - SDBS | place: India: Bengaluru | collected 2019-02-28 | reverse complement strand
CGAGGCCGCGCCCGGCGGCGGCGCGCACGGCGGCCTCGCTCAGGGGGTGGCGCGAGCCGCTGCCGAGGGCGGCGGCCAGGCGCAGCAGCTCGCCGGCGGTGACCCCGGCGGCCGGGACGATCTCCGCCACTTCCGGCCGGCCGGCGGTCAGCGTGCCGGTCTTGTCGAACAGGACGGCGGTCCGCCGGCCGGCCGCCTCCAGCGCCTCGCCGCGGCGGATCAGGATGCCCAGCTCGGCGCCGCGGCCGATGCCGACCATGACCGCCGTGGGCGTGGCCAGCCCCAGGGCGCAGGGGCAGGCGATCACCAGCACGGAGATCAGGATGGTCAGCGAGAAGAGGAGCGGCTGCCCCGCCAGCCAGTGCCAGCCGGCGAACGAGGCCAGCGCCACGGTCAGGATGGCAGGTATGAAGAGGGAGACTGCCCGGTCGGCCAGGCGCTGCATGGGCGGCTTTGAGCCTTGGGCGGCGCGCACCAGCTGGATGATCTGCGCCAGGAGCGTCTCGCGGCCGACGCGGGCGGCGGCCAGGCGCAGCACGCCGTTGCGGTTGATCGTGCCGCCGATCACCTCGCTGCCGGCCTCCTTGAGCACCGGCAGCGGCTCGCCGCTGACCATGGCCTCGTCGACGTAGCTGGAGCCTGCCAGCACCCGCCCGTCCACGGGCACCCGATCGCCCGGCCGCACCAGCAGCTCGTCGCCGACGACGACCGCCTCCACCGGCACCGTTTCCTCGCGCCCCTCGCGGACGACGACGGCGGTCTTGGGGCGCAGGTCCAGCAGGCGGCGGATCGCCTCCGAGGTGCGCCCCTTGGCCCGCGCCTCGAGGTACTTGCCCAGGTTGAGGAAGGCGGCCAGCAGCACGACGGTGTCGAAGAACAGAAAGCCGTGGGGCAGGAGGGCGAAGGTGGCCGCCAGGCTGGAGAGCATGGCCACGCCGATGCCCAGCGCGTACATCACGTCCATGTTCAGGCTGCGGTTGCGCAGCGACCGGCCGGCGGCGGCGAAGAGGGGAAAGCCCAGGAACACGATCCCCGGCAGGGAGAGGGCCAGCATGGCCAGCCGCCAGGCCAGGGAGGGGTGGCGCATGAGCAGCATGGCCGCCATCAGCGGCAGCCCGGTGGCAAAGCCGATGACGACGCGGCGCAGGCGCAGGCGCAGCTCCGCGGCGCGCTCCCGGGCCTCCTCCTCGCCCGCCGCCTCGGCTGGGCCCAGGTAGCGGTAGCCGGCCTTTTCCACCGCTTTTCTCATCTCCTCGGGACCGGCCTGCCCGGCGTCGTAGGCGACCGTCGCCTGCTCGCTGGCCAGGTTCACCGACACCTCGCCGATGCCCGGCACCTGGCGCAGCGACTTCTCCACCGCGGCGGCGCACATGGCGCAGTGCATGCCGCCGATGCGGATCTCGGTCCTGACCGTCTTATCCCCGGTTTCGCCCATACTGCCTCCAGATCAGTTATATATTATATATGCCGGGCGGCCGTTTGTCTTGACAATCCGCCGCCGCGGCGCTACAATGGCGCTTTCACGAAACCCCATGCAACAGAGAATCAGGGCATACGTCCAATGAAAAAAGGGAACGGCTCGCTCTCGGTCGTCCTGGCCGCCTTCCTGGCCAACCTGTTCATCGCCATGGTCAAGTTCGCCGTGGCGGCGCTCACCGGCTCGTCGGCCATGCTGGCCGAGGCCATCCACTCCAGCGCCGACACCATGAACCAGATCCTGCTCTTCGTGGGCATGCGCAAGGCGGCGCGCAAGGCCGACGAGCTGCACCCCTTCGGCTTCTCCGGCGAAGGCTACTTCTGGTCCTTCATCGTGGCCATCATCCTGTTCACCTCCGGCGCCCTCTTCTCGGTGTACGAGGGGGTGCGCAAGCTGCGCCACCCGGCCCCGGTCGACCACCTGCCGGTGGCCATCGCCGTCCTGTGCGTCGCCCTCGTCGCCGAGGCCGCCTCGCTGCGAGTCGCCGTGCGCAGCATGCGCGCCGAGTGCGGCGCCGCCGGGCTGTTCTCCTTCATGCACCGCACCAAGAAGGCCGAGCTGGTGGTGGTCTTCCTCGAGGACTCGGCGGCGCTGGTCGGGCTGAGCATCGCCCTGGCGGCCCTGGTCTTGGAGCATGTCACCGGCATCCTCTTCTTCGACGGCCTGGCGTCCATCCTCATTGGCGCACTGCTGGCGGTCACCGCCGCGCTCATGGGCTATGAGACCAAGTCGCTGATCATCGGCGAGAGCGCCGACCCGGAGATGCTGCGCCAGGTGCGCTCCCTGCTGCTGCGCGAGGAGAACATCGCCCGCGTCATCCACATCCGCTCGCTGCACCTCGGCGCCGAGGACATCCTGCTGGCAGTCAAGGCCGAGTTCGACGGCCGCCTGAGCGCCGCCCAGGTCTGCAGCCTGATCAACGGCATCGAGTCCGACATCCGCGGCCAGTTCCCCGCCGTGCGCAAGATCTTCATCGAGCCCGACATCTTCCGTCCGGCCTAGCCCGGCGTCGCGGCCGTGGCCGCGCTATTCGGCCGCTTGCGCCGCCCGCGGCCCGGGGAACATGCGGTAGAGCGCCGGCAGCAGCACCAGCGTCAGCAGCGTCGACGAGATGAGCCCGCCCACCACCACCACCGCCAGCGGCCGCTGGATCTCCGAACCCGGCCCCTGGGCGAAGAGCAGCGGCAGCAGGCTGAGGACGGTGATCGTCGCCGTCATCAGCACCGGTCGCAGCCGGTCCAGGCAGGCGGCGACGACGGCGTCGGCCAGCGGCTTCCCCGCGTCCTGCAGCTGGGTGATGTGCGCCAGCAGGACGATGCCGTTCAGGACGGCGATACCGAAGAGGGCGATGAAGCCGACCGAGGCCGGCACCGACAGGTAGAGGCCCGACAGGAAGAGGGCCAGCACGCCGCCGATGAGGGCGAAAGGCAGATTGAGGATGACCAGCAGGGCGACGCGCAGCGAGCCGAAGGTCAGGTACAGGAAGAGCAGCACCAGGCCGATGGTCAGCGGCAGGATGACGGCCAGCCGCCGCATGGCCCGCTGCTGGTTCGCGAACTGCCCGCCCCACTCGAGGAAGGCGCCCGCCGGCAGGCGCACGCCGCGGGCCACGGCCCGGCGCGCCTCGGCGACGAAGCCTCCCAGGTCGCGGCCGCTGATGTTGCACTCGACGCCGATCCGCCGCATGCCGTTCTCGCGGCTGATCTGGCTGGGGCCCTCGACCGTCGCGATGTCGGCCACCTGCTCCAGGGGGACCCAGGCGCCGCCGGGAGCGCGCAGGCGGATGGCGCCCAGGGCCTCGGCCGAGTTCCGCTCGTTTTCGGGATAGCGGAGCTGCAGGTCGAAGAAACGGTCGCCCTCGTAGAGCCGGGTCACCGTCCGGCCGCCCACGGCCGTCTCCACGGCGTCCTGCACGTCCTGCACGCTCAGGCCCAGGCGGGCGATGCGGGCGCGGTCGGGGCGGACGGTGAGGTAGGGCTGACCGGAGACGACTTCGGCGGCGACGTCTTCGGCCCCGCGCAGGCGCCGGAGGACGGCGGCGATCTCCCCTCCCTTCTCCTTGAGGACCTCCAGGTCCTCGCCGAACAGGCGGATGATGAGCTGGGCCTTGGTGCCCGCCACCAGCTCGTCGATGCGGCAGGCGATGGGTTGGCTGAAGGAGAAGGCCATGCCCGGGATGTCAACCAGCGAGCGGCGCATGAGGCCGAAGAGCTCCTCGCGGCTGCGGGCCGACGTCCACTCGCGGCGCGGCTTCAGCATGCCCACGTAGCCGGTCTTTTCCACGCCGCGCGCCTCCAGGGCGATGCCCGTCTGGCCGGTCTTGCCGACGATCGTGCGCAGCTCCGGGAACTTCATCAGCCGCGCCTCGACCTCGCGGCTCAGGGCCAGCGACCGCTCCAGGGAAATGCCGGGCAGGAACTGGATGTCCATGTCGAAGGCGCCCTCGTCCATGACCGGCATGAATTCAGTCCCCAGGCGGGGGAGCAGCAGCAGCGCGCCGGCCAGCAGCGCCAGGGAGACCAGGATCAGCAGGCGGCCGTGGCCCAGCGCCCAGCGCAGGACCGGCAGGTAGGCGCGCCGCGCCCCGGCCACCAGGACGCTCTCCTTCTCCTCCTGCGGGCGGAGCACGATGTGGCAGAAAGCCGGGATGGCCACGATCGACAGCAGCAGCGAGGCGACCAGGGCGATGACGTGGGTGAAGGCCAGGGGCAGGAACATCTTGCCCTCAATCCCCTGCAGGGCGATGATGGGGATGAACGTCAGGGCGATGATCATCTCGCCGAAGATCGACGGCTTGCGCACCTCCAGCACCGCCTTCAGCACCGTCGCCAGCTTGCGCCCGCCGCCCGCGCCGGCGCCGAGATGGCGCTGCACGTTCTCCACCTGGATGATGGTGGCGTCGATGATCATGCCGATGGAGATGGCCAGCCCGCCGAGGGACATGAGGTTCGCCGAGATGCCGGCCGCGCGCATCAGGATGAAGGTGAACAGCATCGAGAGCGGCAGGGCCAGGATGACGATGAAGGCCCCGCGCAGGCTGCGCAGGAACAGGTACAGCACCAGGACCACCAGGATGGAGCCCAGCAGCAGCGCCTCGCTCACCGTGGCGACGGCGTGATGGATGATGTCGCTGCGGTTGTAGTAGGGGACGATGCGCAGGCCCGGCGGCAGGGCCCCCGAGGCGTTGATCTCGGCGACGCGGCGCTCCACGGCCCGCACCACCTCGCGGCCGTTGGCGCCGCGCAGCATCATGACCACGCCGCCGACGCACTCGCCCCGGCCGTCCTGGACGGCGCCGCCCTGGCGCACGGCATGGCCGGCGCGGACCGTCGCCACGTCGCGCACCAGGACCGGGGTCCCGTGCACCGTCCGGAGGACGACGGCGCCGATGTCCTCCAGCGACTGCAGCAGCCCGACGCCGCGCACGAGGTACTGGCGCTCGCCCTGCTCCAGGATGTTGCCGCCGGCGTTGAGGTTGTTGCGGCGCAGCGCCTCCCCCACCTCGGCGAGCGCCAGGTCGCGGGCCATGAGCCGCTCCGGGTCCACCTCCACCAGGTACTGGCGGATGTAGCCGCCGAAGGAGTTGACCTCGCTGACGCCGGGCACGGACTTGAGCAGCGGCGACAGGGTCCAGTCCTGGACCGTCCGCGCCAGGGTCAGGAACTCCTCCTCGCCCAGGCGCGCCAGCGCTCCCGACCGCTGCAGCGTGTACTGGTAGATCTCGCCCATGGCCGTCGACACCGGCCCCATCGAGATCTGCACGCTCTCCGGCACCTGCTCGCGGGCCTCGATCAGGCGCTCGAGAACGAGCTGGCGGGCGAAGTAGGTGTCGACGCCGTCGGCGAAGATGACGGTGACCACCGACAGCCCGGCCTTCGACACCGAGCGCACCTGGGAAAGGCGCGGCAGGCCGCGCATGGCCGTCTCGATGGGATAGGTGACGAAGCGCTCGACCTCGGGCGGCGACATGCCGGGAGCGGCGGACAGGAGCTCGACCTGGATGTTGGAAACGTCGGGGAAGGCGTCGATGGGGATGCGCAGCAGCGACCAGGCCCCCAGAACGGCCAGCAGCACGACGCCGGCCAGCACCAGGCCGCGGCGGCGCAGGGCGGCGGCGATGAGCCGGTCAAGAATGGCCATGCTCGTCCTCCAGCATCTCCTTGTGCATCTCGGACTCCAGCAGGAAGCTGCCGGAGGTGGCCACCTTCTCGCCGGCGGCCAGCCCGCGGAGTATCTCCACCCAGCCGGCGGACTGCTCGCCGGTGCCCACCTCGCGGCGGCGGAACTCCCCGGCGGCCGTCTCGACGAAGACGACCGTCCGCCCTCCGTCATCCTGAACGGCCGCCTCGGGAACGGCCAGGACCGTCCGGCCGCCGCCGGCCTCGATCAGGGCGTCGACGTACATCCCGGCCTTGAGCCGCCCGCCGGGATTGGCGACCTCCACCCGCGCCGGCAGCGCCCGCGTGCCCTCGTCCAGCATGTCGCCGACGAGGAGCAGCCGGCCGGGGAAGGTCTCGCCCGGGTAGGCCTGGCTCCGCAGCTCGACCGCGGCGCCCGTCTTCACGGCGGCCAGGTCCTTCTCCCGGACATGGACGTCCGCCCACAGCACCGACAGGTCGGCGACGCGGAACAGTTCGCCTCCGAGGTCTACATGGCCTCCGGCCAGGGCAGCCGCCTCAATGACCGTGCCGGCGAATGGCGCGCGGACCGGGAGCAGCGGCCGCAGCGTCCCCGAGGCCGCCAGGGAATCGGCTTCAGCGGCCGTGGCACCCACCAGCAGGAGCCGCGAGCGCGCGCCTTCGAGCAGGGCGCGGGCGGCCCGCGCCTCGGCCTCGTCGCCGCCGCCGCTGCGCCGCTTGGCCCTCTCCGCCGCCTGCAGGTACTCCGCCTGCAGCGCCAGGAAGTCGGGGCTATAAATCTCGGCCAGGACCTGGCCGGCGCCGACCCGGTCGCCGGAGACGGCGAGGACGCGCTCGATGCGCCCCGAGGCCCGCGAGCTGACGCGGGCCAAACGCCGGGCATTGAAGGTCAGCTCCCCCGGGGCCGTGACCCGCCGCCTGAACTCGCGCAGCGTTGCCGCGGCGGTCTGGATGCCGCCGGCGGCCAGAGCCGAGGGCGGCAGGACGATGACGCCGGGCTCACGGCCGTCCTCCTCGCCGTGGACGTCCGCCCGTTCCCCGTCGCGCCGGCAGCCTGCGCCGCCGAGCGCCCCCATGACCAGCATCGCCATCAGCCAATGACGCGTCAGCTTCTTCATCGTTTCCTCCATCACGGCAAGTCCTCGCCGGCCGCATCCAGGTCGGCCAGCGCGACGCCGTACAGGTACACCGCCCTCAGGTGCTCCAGCTCGGCGAGGGCCAGGGTCCGCTGCAGGTCCAGTAGCTCGAACGCCGTGCCCTTGCCGAAGCGGTAGAGCTCGCGCTGGAGACGCAGCTCATCCTGCAGGTCGCCCAGCAGGTCGCGCTCGAACACCCGCACCTGCTCCTCGGCGGCCTTGGCCGCTGCATACGCCGCGGCGAGGGCCGCATGGACGGACCTCTCGCGAGCGGCGGCGCCCAGCCGCGCCCGCTCCCGGCCGGCGCCCGCCGCCATCTCGGCGCCCCGGGCCCGCGCCGGGCGCAGGAAAGGCAGGGTCAGGCCGACCGATATCCCCCAGGCTTCCGCGCGCACGCTGGGAAGCGAGAAGCCGGCCAGGAGGTCGGGCAGGCGGCCCAGGCCCGCCTGCTTCACCCCGGCCTGCGCCAGTTCGTCTTGCAGCGAGGCGATGCGCAGCGAGGGTCGGCGGGACCGGGCATTCTCCCAGAGATCGTCCATCGAGGCGGTGAGAGGGGCGAATGACATCGGCGTGGCGAGATGCTCGACGGGCTCGTTGGCCGGCCTGGCCAGGAGCGTGTTCAGCTCCAGCCGCGCCAGGGTCCCCTCCTTCTCCTGCTCCAGCGCCTGGTTGCGCAGGCGGGCTTTTTCGGCCCGGGCGCGCAGGACATCGGCATAGGCGGCCGTGCCGGCCCGGTATTTCGCCTGCAGGTCCTCGATGAGCCGATCGAGACGCTCCAGCGAATCGTCCAGCAGACGGGCGGCCCCGGCGGCGAATGCCGCCTTCCAGTAGGACCGCTTCACGTCGGCGGCGACGACGAGCCTGACGCGCGCGAGCTCGGCGGCGGCCAACTCCTGCTCCAGGCGGCCGATCCGCACCCGCAGGGCGCGCTTTCCCGGGAACTCGAAAAGCTGCTCGATGCCCAGGTGGAGCTCCGGCCCTTCCTCGCGCCGGGCGGCGCCGGGGAGGCGCGCCCCTTCGACAGCGGCCAGGAGCTGGGGCTCGGGACGGGCGCCGGACTGGAGCGAGCGGCCGGCAGCCGTCGTGACGTCAAGGGCGGCGGCCAGGACGCGCGGATTGGCCTCCAGGGCCAGGGCCAGCGCCTGCTCCAGCGTGAGGCCGGCAGGCGCGGCGGCGGCGCGGCATAAGGCGGGCCCCAGCGCCAGGAACGCGAGCGCCAGGATGGCGCCGCAGCCGGGACGGAACGCGCCGCCCGGCGGGGCCATGCGGGGGACGCGGGTGATCGGGATCGGACGGGGCATGTTTCCTCCTTGGGAATGGATTCTCGGGAAAAAGGAGGAAACGTTTCAGCAGCGCAGGCCGGGCAGCGGGAGCGGGGAACCGGCCGGCGGGGAGCCGCCCCATCCAGGGCGGCAGGCGGCCGGCGCGGAAAAAGCCGGGGCCGGGGCGTGAACCCCGACCGGCATGGGCACCGGCTGGCTGAGGCGGCTCACGGCTCCGGGAATCCCGGCGCCGGCGGCAAGGAGCGCCGGGAAGGCGAGATGGACGTCCACGCATCCCGGCTCGATGCGGCGGGCGGCGGGCCCGCCCGGGTCCGCGAGTTCATGCCCCTCGTGGCGGCACGAGCAGGCTCGGAAAAACAGCTCGCCGCTGGCCGGGCGGTCATCGCGCAAACAGACGACCGGCTCGGGCAGGAGGCCGCCCAGGGATTGCGCCAGGCAGGCGATGCCGGCCAGGACCAGGGCGACGGCGTGGCGGCGGGGGAAGCGGGATGCGGGGCGCATGGATATCCGGACTATAGCAAAACCGGCGGCCGGCGTCAATGAGCGGCTACGGGCTATGCCTTGCGCTTCATCCCCTTGGCCATCCACTTGCGGGCCAGGACCAGCGCGATGGGCGACACCATGGCGATAAAGGCGTACATCAGCCACATGGCGCCGGTGCGCATGGGCAGTCCCAGCCCGGGCTTGGGGCAGTAGCGGGCGATGACGTAGCCCGAGTACAGCGAGGTGATCAACTTGGTCAGGAACCAGGGGAACTGGCCGATGCCCATGTAGAGCCCGGTCTTGCCTTCGGGGGCGATCTCGGCCACCCACTGCAGGAAGCGCGGCTGCCACATGGCCTCGCCCACGGACATCACCAGGATGAACAGCAGGAACAGGTACACGTTGGGCCCGGCGGCGAGCAGGAAGGTGGGCAGCGCCATGACGAAGGTCCCGGCGATCATCATCTTGTAGACGTCGCGGCGGGCGGTCAGGGCGGCGATCAGGGGCGAGAGGACGAAGATCAGCACCGGGTTGAGATTGGAGAACACCTCGAAGTAGCGGCTGACGCCGGTGCCGGCGAAGGCGCGGTCGAGGTAATAAGGGATGGTCAGCCAGTTGTGGGCGAAGAGGGTCTGCACCGGGATGAGGATGAAGATGAAGAAGACGAAGCGGCTGTCGCGGAAGGGATGGTCGGGGCGCCGGCGCAGGAACTCCCAGACGGCGCCCACTACGGCGATGGCCAGGAGCGCATAGAGCGCGATCGCGGGGAGTGCGATACGCCCCAGCCGATCCAGGATGATCAGCGCCAGCAGCCCCAGCGCCAGGGCGATCCAGGCCAGGAACGCCAGTCGCGGCGGATGCGGCGCCTTCGCCTTGGGCGGCGCCGCGGCCTTGGCGTCGGCGGCCGCATTCTGCTCGGCGGTGCTCATGGCCCGGGTTTCCTGCGCCACGCGCTCGACCGCCCGGCGGTCGACCCGGCGCGTGATCAGCGCCAGAGTCAGCAGCGTGCTGAAGAGCATGATGGCGGCGTAGATCCAGAAGACGGCGGCCAGGCCGTTGGGCGGGAACTGGCCGACGAAGGCCTGCCGGGAGTTGGAGGAGATGAAACCCGACAGGAAGGCACCCAGGTTCATCACGCCGTAGATGACGGCGTAGGCGATGGCCGCCGTCTGCGGATTGGTGTAACGCTTGACGCCGGCATAGGCCGCCGGCATGTACAGCCCGTAGGCGACCACGATCAGCAGCAGGCCGCCGGCCATGACGAAGAACATGGCCGAGCCCATCCCCTGCCCCAGCGCCAGCGTGCCGGAGAGGCCCAGCAGCACGTAGCCCAGCATCATGACCCCCAGCGACAGGGCCAGCGACAGGCGCACGCCGATGCGGTCGGAGACGCCGCCGAACAGCAGCATGGCGAAGGTGATGCCGCCGGTGACGCCGCCGTAGACCCAGCCCGAGTGCAGGTCGCTCAGCACGACGTTCTCGGCGCAGTACTTGCCCAGGATGGTCAGCAGGCCGAAATAGACGAGGCCCTCCAGGGTGTAGGGGATGTTGACCCCCCACAGCGCCCGCGGCGCCTTGAGGAAGGCGGAAAAGGTGCGGCCGAGCTCGCCCAGGGTGTTGCGGACGGCGGCGGCCAGGCCGGCGGATGGCTTGTCGCTCATGGCGTCATTCTCCTTTGTTCTTCAGGATGCGCAGGTAGAGGATGATCCCGGCCCCGCCCAGCGCCTGCAGGGCCACCATGATCCAATGGGCCTGCGGCGCGACGGGGAAGGGGCGCAGGCCGACGACCAGCGCCGAGGCCAGCAGCGCCGCGGCGGCATAGGCCGCCTGGGCGCGCTGCAGGCCGCGCCGGCCCAGGGCGATCAGGGCGCTCCAGCCCAGGGCGGTGAGGAACACCAGGCAGGCGCTGGTTGCATCCGGGGAGCCCGGGCGCGGCGGGTAGAGAAACAGGAACAGGGCCAGCGTCGTCAGGGCGAAGAGCATGGGAAAGGCCAGCAACGACAGCTTTTTCATCCGCCGACCATGATAGGGAATCGCCCGCGAAAAGTCAACGCCAGTGGCCATTGAAGGTGAATGCGCTCGGCGTACGGCATACGGCACACGGCAATTGCACTGCTGCATTCGATTGCCATGAGCCGTTTCTGACGAACCAATATCCCCGCTTCATGGCTTTTAACTGTCTTCATATGACAAGCTCATCGAAATCCAGGATCTGCCGGCAAAGTTCGCTCATTGGCTTTTGCAGTTCACCGTATGCCGTACGCCCCGGAGGCCAGCATATAGGGAGAAGATCTTGGCGCAAGGCTAAAAGCGTTAAGGTACAGGGTAGGAAAAAATCCTTCGGCGAACCGAGGCAGTATTGGCTTGGAAAATTTCGCTCTATTACGGTTGCCGTACGCTGTAGGCCGAGCTCATTCCTTCGCTATGCCGTATGCCGTACGCCGTGCGCCGTACGCCAAGTTCCCAGATGCCAGTTCGCTGCCGCCAGGGGCGGTTTACTTTTCCCTTGCCTTCGCCTATAATCCCGGAGCGGAGGCACCCGTGGAAACTTTGAACGTCTTGGGCAAGTTCGGCGGCGGCCGCCTGGAGAACGTCCCGGCCATCCAGCACAGCAACCTGTTCCGCAGGGCGCGCGAGAACTTCCACTTCGAGCTCTTCCTCCGCGGCGCGCACGTGCTCCTTTCCCCCTACTACACGGTGCTGCGCGGCGAATCCTTCCCGGAGCTCGCCGGCTACATCGCCCACAGCGAGGAGTTCCTCGACAGCCTGAAGGACTTCATCGTCGCCACCCTCTTCGTATACAGCGCCGTGATCGAGGAGAACGCCAGCTACCTGGCCAGCGAGCAGGACGTGCTGCTCGGCCGCCTGCGCTATCGCGACCACGGCCGCTTCGAGGTCAAGTTCTACTCCCACTACCAGGACGAGCTGCTCAACGCCTACAACGACAAGATTTTCCTCGGCCGCGCCTTCATCGACCTGAAGAAGTTCGAGAAGGAGCACCTGGGGCTGGCCGAGCTGTTCCACTCGCTGCTGGAGCAGAACGCCAAGGTCCAGGAGCGCGCCGTGCACAAGCTGCGCTACTACGACGACTACAAGAAGCCCTACCTCGACGAGCTCGACTACCTGGTCAAGGAGCTGAACGCCGAGGCGCTGGAGCGCGTCAAGCTGGTCCCGCGCAGCGACCTCAAGGGCGCCTCGGCCGTCGTGCTGATCGAGACCATCGACAACCTGCTGCACCTGCAGAACCTGATGATCGAGTTGCGCGACTTCACCGTCGAGTTCGAGAACAAGCTGCGGCTGGCCGAGGAGACCAGCTTCGTCAAGCACCTGTTCAAGTTCTCCAAGGACCTCACCAACGCCATCGAGTTCCTGAGCAAGCTGCATTACCTGATGGCCCACAAGGTCTCGCACTACCCCATCCTCGGATGCTGAAGTCCTCGCGCTGGATCCGCGAACAGGCCGAGGCGCACCGCCTGCTGGAGCCCTTCATCGCCTCCTCGGTGCGTACCGGCGTCGTGTCCTACGGCCTGGGCCCCTACGGCTACGACCTGCGCCTCGACCGCACCTATCGCCGCCCCGTCGTCGCGGCCGTGCCCATCGACCCGCACGCGGTCGGCGAAGGCGACTTCGAGACGCGCAGCGACGACGCCATCCTCATCCCGCCGGGGCAGTTCATCCTGGGCCGCAGCCTGGAGTATTTCCGCATGCCGCGCAATATCCTGGGGCTGGTCTTCGGCAAGTCGACCTACGCCCGCTGCGGCGTGCTGGTCAACGTCACGCCGCTGGAACCCGAGTGGACGGGCTACTTGACCATTTCCATCGCCAACTGCGGCCAGCGGCCGGCGGTGGTCCACGCCGGGCAGGGCATCGCCCAGGTCGTCTTCGTGGAGGGCGCCGAGGCGCCGCTGCAGTCCTACAAGGACCTGAACGGCAAGTACGACGGCCAGGACGAGATCACCGTCGCCCGCATCCAGGGGAAGTGACCCGCTTCCGCCCTCAGTCGCCCAGGTAGCCCAGCGAGCGCAGCTCCTGGCGCAATCCCTCGTCGATCGCCCCGCCGGCGCGGCGCGCCTGGCGCAGGCGGCGCAGGAAGGGCGCCAGCCGCTCCAGGAAGGCTTTCAGTTCCGGCGGCCGCGCGCCGGCCAGGTCGCGGCGCTCGGCCGCGTCGCGCCGGTCGTAGAGCTCGTGGGCACGCGGGGGCGGCGGCGGCGGGTCGAAGCGGGATGCGGGGCGGGGATCGATGTCGTTGTAGATGAAGTGGAAGCGCCCGTCCACGAACGACGCCTTGGGCGGGATGCCCTCGATGATCGGCGACACCGGCAGTGCGGAGTCCAGCACGCGGCCCTCGCCCTCGCCGGGGGCGGGCGGGAATCCCGGCGGCGCCTCCAGCCCGGCGCCGCCGAGCAGCAGGGCCGGCAGGTCGGCCAGCGAGGTCAGGCCGTCCTCGACGCCGCGGTCCCGGCCGCCGGGGAACTTGATCACCAGCGGCACGTGGATCACTTCGCCATACAGGCTGTGGCCGTGCTCCCAGCTGCCGTGGTCGAAGAACTCTTCGCCGTGGTCGCTGGCCACGGCGATGGTCGCCCGCTCCCAGGCGCCCCGTTCCTTCAGGTAGCGGGCCACACCCCCCACCAGCGCCTGGTCGGCATAGAAGATCGCCGTGTCGTACAGGCCGACGAGCTGCCGCCGCGCCTCGACGGGAAGGGCGGCGAAGACGGCGCTCTTCTTCCCGCCCAGGAAGTTGCCTGGCCCCAGCAGGTTGCCGCTCAGGCCGGGATCGACGGCGTGGCGCAGCCGCGAGGGGAACTTGTAGGGGGCGTGCGCCTGGTAGGTGTGCAGGAACACGAACAGGTCCTCGCCCCAGTGCCCGTCGGCGAAATGGCGGAAGTTGCGCAGCACGCGCTCGGCGGAGTCCATGCTGAAGACGTTGCCCGGGTTGTTGGAGTAGACCTGGAAGCCACGGTGGAAGCCGTAATGGTCGGAGACGAAGCCGCCGCCGGTGAAGGCGGCGGTGGCGAAGCCGTTCTTCTGGAACACCTCGGCCAGCAGCGGGACGTCATCGCCGATGCGGTCGGCCGGCCCCAGCACCCGGTGGCCGGGCAGGTCGCGGCCGCTGAACAGCGAAACGTGGGCCGGGAGCGTCCAGCTGGTGGTGGAGAACGCCTGGCGGTACACGCGCCCCGCGCCGGCTAGGCGCTCCAGCTCCGGGGTCGTGCGCCGCGCGTAGCCCAGGAGCGAGGTGTGGTCGGCGCGCACCGAGTCGAGGACGATGACCACGAAGACGCGCGGCGGCCCGCCGCGGCCGAGCAGGCGCGGGTTCACCCAGGCGCCGAGGCCGCGGCCGCTCGTCTCGAGGCGGAGGCGGAACTCGCGCCAGCGGGGGTCGAGGGCGACCTCGGCGCTGAAGGTCTGCCGCTGCGCCGCCCGCCGCTCGAAGGCCCGCCAGCGCCGGCCGCCGGCCTCGAGCAGGACGCGGTAGGTGCGCGGCCCCGGCCCGGCGTGGAAGACGGAGAACGCCAGCCGTTGCCGGTGCGGGCCGCGGGCGGCGAACTCCAGGGCCATGTCGTCGACGGCGAAGAGGGCCTGTTGGGACACGCCGCTCTCGCGCACGCGCCCGGCCCAGGCGCTGCCGGGCAGCAACGTGTTGATCGCCCCGCGCGGGCAGGCCCTGGCCAGCTCGGGCCCGCCCTCATCCAGCAGCGCGGCCAGGCGCGCGGCGGCGTGGGCGGGGGCCTCGACGGCCGGCGCGGCGACGGCCAACCCGGCCGGCTCGGCCGGGCGCCGGCGGCAGGCAGGGGCCAGGAGCAGCGCCGCCAGGAGCGGCAGGATCCACGGCGATCGGCATTTTCTCATGTTCATTCCACGTTCGCCCGGCGATGCAGGAGCCGGGGACCATTATAGCATGGAATGGCCGCCGCGCCGCGGCGTCGGCCCTGCCGGGCCGCGCGCGGATTGCCCCCAGGGCGCGCTTCCGCTATAATCCCGGCCATGAAGCCGGTCAGCGACAAGGGGGGACGGGAATGAGGATCGGCTACCCCTGCCTCAACCGCGCCATCGGCTGCTCGCCGAGCCGCACCTTCCGCCTGGCCTCCTACTCGCCGGCGCGCCTGGCCGAAACGGTCGCGGCCAACCTCGACTGCCTGGAGCGCATCCTGGAGTTCAACCGCGCCAACGGCCTGCTCTTCTTCCGCGTCACCTCCGACCTGGTCCCCTTCGCCTCGCACCCCGTCTGCCGCTTCCCCTGGCAGGAGGAGTTCGCCCCGCGCTTCGCCGCCCTGGGGCGCTTCATCCGCCGCCACGGCATGCGCATCTCCATGCACCCCGACCAGTTTACGCTCATCAACTCGCCCGACGAGGCCATCTTCCGCCGCAGCGCCGCCGAGCTGGAGTACCACGCCGCCGTCCTCGACCTGCTGGGGCTCGACGCGACGGCGCGCATCCAGGTCCACGCCGGCGGCGCCTACGGCGACAAGCCGGCGGCCAGCGCCCGCTTCTGCTCGCGCTTCGCGCTGCTGGGCGGGGCGGTGCGCCGGCGCCTGACCGTGGAGAACGACGACCGCCTGTTCACCGTCGCCGACTGCCTGGAGATCAGCCGCCGCACCGGCGTCCCCGTCCTGTTCGACTCCTTCCACCACCGCCTGAACAGCCGCGGCGAGGGCGAGGCGGAGGCGCTGGCCATGGCCGCCGCCACCTGGACGCGGCGCCTTGGCCCGCCCATGGCCGACTACAGCTCGCAGAAGAAGGGGGCGCGGCCAGGCAGCCACGCCGAGAGCATCGACCTGCGCCATTTCGCCCGCTTCGTCGCCTCCGCCGGCAACATCGACTGCGACGTCATGCTCGAAATCAAGGACAAGGAGAAGAGCGCGCTGCGGGCGCGCAGCTACCTGGCCCGGAGCGGGAGGCTATAGAAGCGGATCGGAGGTGGACATGAGGGACGTCGTCCTGCTGGCTGCGGGGATCATCGGAATCTACATGACGGCGGCTTTCGCCGTCGCGCTGCACAGGCGCAACAACGGCATCGCCGACATCGCCTGGGGCCCCGGCTTCATCGTCACCGGCTGGCTGGTCTTCCTGCTGCGCGGCCACGGCCAGGCACGGGGATGGCTGGTCCTGGCGCTGGTGACGGTCTGGGGCGGCCGCCTGGCCTGGCACGTCTTCCGCCGCAACCGCGGCCGCGAGGAGGACTTCCGCTACGCCGCCTGGCGCCGGCAGTGGGGCCGCTGGTTCGTCGCGCGCACCTTCCTGCAGGTCTTCATGCTGCAGGGGCTGTTCATGCTGCTCATCCTGTCGCCGGTCCTGCTCGCCGCCGGCCAGGCGCAGCCGCCTCTGAACGGGCTCGACCTGCTGGGCGGCCTGCTGTGGCTGAAGGGCTTCCTGTTCGAGACGGTCGGCGACCGCCAGCTGGCCGCCTTCCGCAGGGACCCGGCCAACCGCGGGAAGCTGATCGCCACCGGCCTCTGGCGCTATTCGCGCCATCCCAATTACTTCGGCGAGGCGCTGCAGTGGTGGGGGGTCGCCGTCATCGCCCTGTCGGCGCCCCGCGGCGTGCTGGGCCTGGTCGGGCCGGCGGTGATCACCGGGCTGCTGCTCTTCGTCTCGGGCGTGCCGCTGCTGGAAAGGAAATACGCCGGCCGCCCCGACTGGGAGGAGTACAAGCGGCGAACGTCGGTGTTTATCCCTTGGTTCCCCAAACATGGTTGATTCGATCTATCGTGATTCGTAATTCGTGATTCGTGATTCGTAACCGCAAGGGTCTGTCCGGGGCTTTCCGCGAATTACGAATTACGCCTTACGAATTACGATTGCTCGGTACTCGGTCTACGCGTGGTTGCGCAGTTTCAGCTCCAGCGGGTGCGGGTCCAGGTAGTATTGGTCCTGCAGATACGCCTGGCGGAACTTGGCGATGTAGTGCTTCAGCAGCGTCAGCGGCACGACCAGCGGCACGAGGTTCAGGCGGTAGTTCTCGATTGACTGGAGCAGCTCCCGCTTCTCGAAGTCGTCGAGCTGCTTCTTGAAATAGCCGAGCATGTGCTGCAGCACGTTGGCGTTCTTGCGCGCCGTGGCCTTCTGCTGCAGGGCGGCCATGAGCAGCGCCTCGTACTCGGGCAGCAGGCCGGCCAGCGGCCGCCGGCCGGCCTGCGCCGCCAGCGCGCCCAGCTTCCTGGCCAGCTCCGGGCTGTGGGCCATGAGCAGGTACTTGTGGCGGCGCTGGAAGTCGACCAGCTTCGCCGCCGTGGCCTCCCCGCCGGCGGCCAGGTCCTTCCAGCGGCGGTAGGCGAAGATGCGCACGATGAAGTTCTCGCGCAGGTGGATGTCCTGCAGCCGCCCCTCCTCCTCCACCGGCAGCAGGGGCAGGCGCTCCATCAGCGCCCGGGCGAATATTCCCCGCCCTTTTTTCTCGGCCACTCCCTTGTCGTTGTAGACCTTGACCCGCTCCATGCCGCTGGAGGGCGACTGGCTCTTGAAGATGAAGCCGCACAGCCCCAGGCGCTCCAGCTCCGGCAGCTTCCCCGCCAGCCAGCGTTCCATCCGCGGCGTGGCGTCGACACCGGTCTGGCGGGTGACCAGGCGCGGCCGCTCCGGGTCGCCGACCAGGCGGAAGGCCTCGCGCGGCACCGGGAAGCCCGACTCGACCTCGGGACAGACGGGCACGTACTCCACCCATTGCCCGAGGGTGTGGACCAGGAAGGGGTCGAGCTTGTGGCCGCCGTCGAAGCGCACCTTGTTCCCCAGCAGGCACGAGCTGATCCCCAGCCGGATTTTGTCCACCATGAAATCCCCCTGTTCAGTCATTCCCCGGCGGATCGGGAAGGGCAAAGAGGCAGAACGTGCCCGGCCCGGCGTGGGCGCCGAGCACCGCCGCGCCGACCGCCTGGTACATGGCCGAGATGCGCAGCTTCGACCGCGCCAGCTCGTCTTCCAGCCGCAGCGCCGACTGCGGGTTGTCGGTGTAGACGATGGCCAGCGCATGGCTGCGCCGCAGGTCCAGGCGGCGCAGGAAGCGGCGCACGACTTTGCGCTCCTTGCGGCGGGCGCTGAGCAGCGCCCCCTTGCGCACCAGCTTCCCCTTCTCGAAGGCCACCAGCGGCCGGATGCCGAGCCGCCGCTGCAGCCAGCCGGCTGCGGCGGGCAGCCGGCCGCCGCGCACGGCGTATTCCAGCGATTCGACGTAGCCCAGGGAGACGACCTCGGCGCGGCGCGACTCCACGTCGCGGGCGACCTGCTCGGGGTCCATCCCGCGCTCCAGCAGGCGGATGGCATGGCACAGCAGCAGGCCGGCACCGGCGGAAACATTGAGCGTGTCGACGAGGCGCACCCGCGCGCGGTCGGGTTCGTCCAGCAGGCGCAGGGCCGCCTGCGCCGCCTGCAGCGAGCCGCTCAGCCGCGACGAGAGGCTGAAGAGGAGCACCGGACGGCCGCCGGCCAGGGCGGCGGCGAAGGCGGCCTGGAAATCGCCGGGCGCGGGCTGGGAGGTCTTGACCACCAGGTCCTTCTCGGCGCGCATGCGGCGGTAGAGCTCCTCCTTGGCGATGTCGCGCCGGTCGCGCCGGAATTCGCCGTTGAGCTGGATCTGCAGCGGCACCACGGCCACCGCCGCGCTGCGCTCGCTGGCTTCCGGGATGTCGACGGCCGAGTCGATGACCAGGGCGGCGGCCAGCGCCGGGCGCGGCGCCGGCGGCCGCAGCGAGTCGACCTTGCGCGAGACGATCTCGCCGTGGCGCTCCAACTCCGCTTCCGCGTCCCGGGGCCGGTCGGTATGGATGTGCAGGTGCAGCAGGTCGTCGGCGCCGGCCACGAGCAGCGAGTCGCCGAAGGGCTTGAGCAGCCCCAGGAAGAAGTCGCGGCCGCGGCCCCGCGGCCGCAGCACCCACTCGGCGCAGAACGCGAACTCGGCGGCGTCGACGTCCTGCGGCGCCTGGTCGAACGGCGCCGCGGCGTCCGCCCCGGCCTCGCCGGCGGCGCGGCCGCTGACGGCGGCGGCCATGCCCCTGAAGAACAGGAAGAAGCCCAGGCCGCCGGCATCGACCACCCGCGCCTTCTTCATCTGCGGCAGCATGTCGCGGGTCTTCTCCAGGATCTCCTTGGCCTTGACGATCACCTTCTCGAAGATCGCCGGGTAGCGTTCGCCGTTCAGCGCCAGGCGCTTGAACTCCTCGGCGGTGTGCCGCAGCACGGTGAGGATCGTCCCCTCGCGGGGGTCGGCCACGGCGGCATAGGTGTCGCGCACCGCCTTTTCCATGGCCAGGCTGAAGTCGGCCGGGCCGATGGTCTCGTGGCCCTTCATGGCGCGGGCGAAGGCGTGGAAGAACTGGGAAAAGATGACTCCGGAGTTGCCCTTGGCCGACAGCAGCATGGCCTGGGCCAGGCGGGCGGCCGCCTCGTCCAGGCGCGCCTCCTGCCAGCGCTCCATGCCGTCGTAGACCGGCCGCAGGGTGTGGACCAGGTTGTCGCCGGTGTCGCCGTCGGGGACCGGGAAGACGTTGATGCGGTTGAGCAGCTCGCGGTCGCGGAAGAGATGCTCCATGCCCTGGCGCACGATGAGCTTGAACTGCGCGGCGCCGATGACCTTCATGCCCGCCCGCCGGCCGGCTGCATGTCGGCCCAGTTCTCCCCGCGCTTCAGGCTCACGCGCAGCGGCACACTCAGCCTGACGGCGTTCTCCATGCCGTCGCGCACCAGCTCGGCCAGGCGCTTCTCCTCGGCCGGCGGGCACTCGAAGACGAGCTCGTCGTGGACCTGCAGCAGCAGGCGGCTCTCCATGGCGCGCAGCCCGGCGTGGATGCGGATCATGGCCGTCTTGATGATGTCGGCGGCGCTGCCCTGGATGACGGTGTTCACCGCCATGCGCTTGCCGTTCTCCTTGACCGTGCGGTTGGCGCTCTGTACCTCGGGGATGGGGCGCACGCGGCCGGCCAGCGTGCGCACCTCGGGCTCCTGCTCGGCCTCGGCGACGACGCGCTCCATGAAGCGGCGCACGCCGAGGTAGGTCTCGAAGTAGCGCTCGATGAAGTCCTTGGCCTCGGCGAAGCTCACCCCCAGCTCCTTGGCGAGCGAGTAGGCGCCGCTGCCGTAGATGATGGAGAAGTTGATGATCTTGGCGCGCCGGCGCAGCTCGTCGCGCTGGCCCGGGAGGCCGGGGCCGAAGACCAGGTCCGAGGTGCGCTGGTGGATGTCGGCGCCCTCGGCGAAGGCGCGCAGCAGCTCGGGGTCTTCCGAGAAGTGGGCCATCACCCGCAGCTCGATCTGCGAATAGTCGGCCGAGAGCAGCCGTTGCCCCGGCGAGGCGACGAAGGCCCGGCGCAGGTTCAGTCCGGCGATCTCGCCCACCGGGATGTTCTGCAGGTTGGGGTTGGAGGAGGAGAGGCGGCCGGTGGCGGTCACCGTCTGGTTGAACTGGGTGTGCACGCGGTCACGGTCGTCGAGGCTGGCCAGCAGGCCCTGGACGTAGGTGGCGTGGAGCTTCTTGAGCGTGCGGTGGGCGATGATGCGCTCCACCACCGGAAAGCCCTTCAGCTCGTTCAGCACCTCGATGTCGGTGGACTGGGCCTTGGTCTTGCGCGTGCGCTTGCTCTGCGGCAGCCCCATCTTGTCGAAGAGCAGCTCGGCCAGCTGCGGCGGCGAGTTGAGGTTGACGTCGTAGCCGGCCAGGCGGCGCACCTCCTTCTCGGCGGCGGCCGTCTCGCGGCGCAGCCGGCCGTCGGCCTCCTTCAGGAAGGCGCGGTCGACGCGGACGCCCTGCCACTCCATGTCGGCCAGCACCTCCACCAGGGGCATCTCGACGTCGCGGTACAGGCCCAGGAGCTTGCGCTCGCGCAGCCGCGGCAGCAGCTCGGCGGCCAGCCGCCGCGAGCCCTCGGCGTCGGCGGCGCAGTAGGCCGCGACCTTCTCCACCGCCACCTCGGCGAGCGGCACCTGGCTCTTGCCCTTGCCGGCCAGCTCCTCGTAGGTCATCGGCCGCGCCCCCAGGAACTCGGCGCTCAGTTCCTTGAGCTGGTGGGCGCGGCGGTTGGGGAACAGCAGGTAGGACATGACCATGGTGTCGTGTTCGATGCCGGCGACCGCCATCCCCTGCCGGCGCAGGTGCAGCGCGTCGAATTTCAGGTTGTGCCCGGTCTTGCGCACCGCCGCGGCGGCGAACAGGCCGGTCATCTCGGCGCGGAAGTCGTCGATGGTCAGCGTCCAGCTGGCCCGCTCCTCCGCCGGCGCCAGCAGGGGCACGTAATAGGCGGCGTCGGCCAGCGCCAGGGAGACGCCGACGATCCCGGCGGCGGTGAACTCCAGGGCGGTGGTCTCGACGTCGAAGGCGAAGCCGCCGGCGCGGCGCGCCTGCGCGGCCAGCTGCCGCAGCCCGGCGCGGTCGCGGACGAGGCGGACGGCCGGCGCCGCCGCCGCTCCCTCCGGCTTGGGCGCGGTCGCGGCATCCGCGGCATCGAGCTTCTGGAGCAGGCTGTGGAACTGCAGCCGGCGATAGAGGGCGAGCAGGCTCTCGTCGCAGCGCGGGCGGAAGGGGGGCAGCTCCAGGTCGATGGCCGTCTCCGGGATGCGCGCGAAATCGAGGAGCGGCCGCCAGCGCTCGACCAGCGGGGCGCTGGCGGCGAGCCTGTCCCGCAGCTTGCCATCGACCTCCTCCAGGCGGGCCAGCAGCGCGTCCACTCCGCCGAATCGTTCGAGCAGCCGCGTCGCCGTCTTGTCGCCGATGCCCGGGACGCCGGGGATGTTGTCGGAGGCGTCGCCGGCCAGGGCGAGGTAGTCGACGATCTGCTCGGGATAGACGCCGAACACCTCCTTCACGCCGTCCCGCCCCAGCTTCTTCTTCAGCTTGGGGTGATAGACGAAGATCCTCTCGCCCACCAGCTGGAAGAGGTCCTTGTCGGCGGAAAAGATCAGCACCTCGCTGCCGGCGGCGGCATGGCGCCGGGCCAGCAGGGCGATGATGTCGTCCCCCTCCAGGCCCGGCTTTTCCAAGGCATGGATGCCGCGTCCCGCCAGGTACTCGCGTACGGCCGGCAGCTGCTGCACGAGCTCGTCGGGCGGCTGCTGGCGCTTGGCCTTGTATTCGGGATAGATCTCGCGGCGGAAGTTCGTCTCCTTGGAGTCGAAGGCCACGGCCAGGCGGTCGGGGCGCAGTTCGCGGATCAGCGCCTCGACGCGGCTGATGAAGCCGAACACGGCGCCGGTGGGCTCGTTGGCCAGGGTGCGCATGGCCTGGTGGGAGTAGAAGGAACTGAACACCAGGTACATGCCGTCAATGAGCAGGACGCGGTCAGGCACGCTCAGGGGTTCTCGTTCTGCAGGTATTCCAGCACCATCTCGTCGAGGGTCTTGTCCTCGATGTCCTGGGTATCCATCGACATCAGGTGCGAGAACTTCCCCTCCTTCAGCTCGCCGATCACCTGGTCGTGCTGGGTCTTCATCAGGTTCTTGACCTTCTTGACCTTGTCGGTCGACTCCAGCAGGTGGGCGTAGGAAATGCGGCGCGAGAGGAGGATCTCGCCGTGGAGGTAGACCAGGGTCTCGATCAGGGGATTGCCCTGCCCCTTGTCCTCGGTCTGGATATGGAAGACCTCCTGGCGGTACTTGATGTCGGTGTTGTAACCCACGACCATGGCATCATCATAAATAAACCGCGCGCAATAGTCAAGAAACGAGCTGGAGTGAAAGGTGAAAGGTGAAAAGTGAAAGGGCATGGCCTGGATGACCAGGCAGCGTTGGATCGTTACTCGAGCCGGGTCAAGGCCTTTCCCTTCTTCCAGTCTCTTTCACTTTTCACGCTCTTCAGCCTCTTTCACTTTTCACTGAAGTTCGCCTGATTCTGCCGGACGAACTCCCTGACGCTCCGGCGGATGCCGGCGGCATCGAGGCCGCAGAGGGCCAGCAGCTCCGGCCGCGAGGCCAGGGGCAGGGACTCCTCGTGGACGGCCAGGGCGAGGAACTCGCAGCCGGCGCCGGCGCCGGGAAAGGCCTGGCGGACGATGTCGCTGAACCCGCCGCGGGCCGTGCCGTCCTCGATGGTCACCACCTTGCGGGTGACGGCGGCCATATCCAGGACGAGGGCGCGGTCGAGCGGCTTGAGGAAGCGGACGTTGACCACCGCGGCTTCGATGCCGTCCTCGCGCGCCAGGGCCTCGGCCGCCTCCAGGGCGCGCCAGGCCAGCGTGCCGACGGCCAGCAGCAGGACGTCGTTGCCGCGGCGCAGCACCTCGGCCCTGCCCAGGGGCAGCTCGCGTGGCTCGGCGTCCAGCGGCACTCCCCGCCCCGGCTCCTTGGGATAGCGGATGAAGGCCGGCCGGTCGAGGCGGCTGGCGGTGAAGACCATGTGCTGGAGTTCGTTCTCGTCCTTGGGCGCCATGAGCACGATGCCGGGCACGGCCTGCAGCAGGGCGATGTCGTAGATGCCCTGGTGGGTGGGGCCGTCGCCGCCCACCAGGCCGGCGCGGTCCAGCCCCACCAGCAGCGGCAGGCGCATCAGCGAGACGTCGTGGATGACCTGGTCGACGGCGCGCTGCAGGAAGGTGGAATAGACCCCCAGCACCGGGCGGAAGCCGCCCAGGGCCAGGCCGCCGGCGAAGTCGAACATGTACTGCTCGGCGATGCCCACGTCGAAGAAGTTGGCGGGGAAGTCGCGCTGCACGGCGTCCAGCCCCGTCCCCTCGGGCATGGCCGCGGTCAGGGCCACGAAGCGGCGGTCGGCCTCGACCAGGCGGCGCACGCTGCGGCCGAAGACCTGCGAGTAGGAAGGGCCCTTCTCGCGGCCCAGGAACTTGCCGTTTTCGATGTTGAACGGCGCCGAGGAGTGGTAGGAGCTGGGATCGTCGCTGGCCGGCTCGTAGCCCTCGCCCTTGCGCGTCACCACGTGCAGCAGCACCGGGTAGTCGTACTTCTTGGCCGCCTCGAGCTCCTTGAGCAGGTCGGGGAAGCCGTGGCCGTTGATCGGGCCGATGTACTTGATGCCCAGCTCCTCGAACAGCGAGCCCGGGACCATCATGGTGCGCATCAGCACCTCGAGCTTGCGCGCCAGGTCGAAGAGCGGCTTGCCGGCGAGGGGGATGGCCTTGAGGACCTTCTGGATGACCTCCTTCATGCGGATGTAGGGCCGGCCGGAGGCCAGGTAGTTCAGGTGGCGCGAGATGCCGCCGACGTTGGGCGCGATCGACATCTTGTTGTCGTTGAGCACGATGATCAGCCGCTGCTTGACCTGGCCGATGTGGTTCAGCGCCTCCAGGGCCACGCCGCCGGTGAGGGCGCCGTCGCCGATGACGGCCACGATGTGGAAGTCCTGGCCCTGGCGGTCGCGGGCGATGGCCAGCCCCGAGGCGAAACCCAGCGAGGTCGAGGCGTGGCCGGTGTTCAGGACGTCGTACTCGCTCTCCTCGCGGTCGGGGAAGCCGAGCAGGCCCCCCTTCTGGCGGATGGTGCCGATGCGCTCGCGGCGGCCGGTGACGATCTTGTGCGTGTAGCACTGGTGGCCGATGTCCCAGATGATCTTGTCGCGCGGGGCGGCGAAGGTGCGGTGCAGGGCCAGGGTCAGGTCGACGGCCCCCAGGTTGGACGACAGGTGGCCGCCGTTGCGCGACACCACCTGCACCAGCAGCTCGCGGATCTCCTGCGACAGCCGCTCCAGCTCGGGCAGGCCCAGCCGGCGCAGGTCTTCGGGGGAACGGATCGTCTCCAGCAGCGCCATCAGCGGCTCCGGTACAGCATGAGCCGCGCCAGCTCGAGGAAGGGGGGGTGGTCGATGCCCAGCTCGGCGATGGCCGCCTGGGACTCGCCGTGCAGCGCGTCGATGCGCGCGCGCACCGCGTCCAGGCCCAGGTGCAGGACGGCGTTGGGGCTGCCCTTTTCGCCGTCCTTGCGCAGCTTCTTGCCCGCCTGCGCCTCGTCGCCGGTGACGTCGAGCAGGTCGTCGGCCAGCTGGAATCCCAGTCCCAGGGCCAGGCCGGCCCGCGCCAGGGTGCGCCGCCGTTCGCCGTCCATGCCGGCGACCGCCGCCGCCGCCAGCAGCGAGGCCTTGATCAGCTCGGCGGTCTTCAGGCGGTGGATCTCGGCGATGGCGCCGGCGTCGCCGCGGAACTCCAGGTCCAGCGCCTGGCCCTGGGCCATGCCGTCCTTGCCGATGCTGCGGGTGACCAGGGCCATGATCTCCACCGTGCGCTCCGCCGGCAGCGGCGCGGCGGCGATCTTCTCGAAGGCGTAGGTCAGCAGCGTGTCGCCGGCCAGCAGCGCCACCGCCTCGTTGAAGCGGCGGTGCACCGTGGGCATGCCGCGGCGCAGGTCGTCGTCGTCCATCGCCGGCAGGTCGTCGTGGATCAGGGAGTAGGTGTGGATGATCTCCAGGGCCGACGCCAGGCCCAGGTAGCGCGGCGCCTCGATGCGGCAGGCCTCGAGCAGGGTGAGGAACAGCAGCGGCCGCAGGCGCTTGCCGCTGACCGACAGCGCGTAGTGCATGGCCGCCTCCAGCGTGCCGCGGCGCGGGTCGAGGCCGGCCAGCAGCTCGCGGTCGACGGCGGCGGCCAGCTCCTGCAGGCGGTCAGCCATTGTCCTCGGGCTCGAAGTCGGCCTCCTGCATCTCGCCGCGGCCGTCGCGCTGCAGGATCTTCACCTTCTTCTCGATGTCGTTGAGCTCCTTCTTCATCTGGGCGCTGAGCTTCATCCCCTCCTCATACAGGGCGAAGCCCTCCTGCAGCGGCACCTCGGGGTTCTCCAGCCTGGCGACGATCGCCTCCAGCTTCTTCAGCGCCGCCTCGAAATCGAGGGTCTCCTTCTTCATGGTTCACTCCTTGATGACGCGCGCCGCGGCGCGGCCGCGGGCGAAGCGGATGTCGATGCGCTCGTCCGCGCCCAGGTCCGCGGCGTCGCGCACCACCCGCTGCCGGCTGTCGGTGGTGATGGAGTAGCCGCGGGCCAGGATGCGCTCGGGGCTGGCCCCGGCCAGCGCCGCCTCGAGCAGGCGCAGGCGCTCGCCGCCGCGCTGCAGCGCTTCGCGAACGAGGGCGCCGGCCTGGGTGTCCAGCTGGCGCAGTTGCAGGACGCGCTGGCGCAGCCGCCCGCCCGGGTCGAAGGCGGCGAAGCGCCGGGCGGCCAGGTTCCAGGCCTGCGAGCGGGCGTTCAGCCGCTGTTGGAAGAGCCGCGCCAGGGCGAACTCGCCGTTGTCCAGGCGCTGGGCCAGCTCCTGCAGGCGGCGGGGGAAGTCGGCCAGCGCCGACTCGTTGCGCCGCTCCTGCAGGGCGGAGGCGGCCTCGTGCAGCCGCCGCTCCGCGGCGCGCATCAGGCCGTGGCGCAGGAAGTCGATGCGCCCGAGGAACTCGTCCTTGCGCCCCACCACCAGCTCGGCGGCGGCCGACGGCGTGGCCGCGCGCAGGTCGGCGACAAAGTCGGCGATGGTGAAGTCGGTCTCGTGGCCCACGGCCGAGATCACCGGCACGCGGCTGCGGTGGATGGCTTCGACCACCGGCGCCTCGTTGAAGGCCCACAGGTCCTCGTAGCTGCCGCCGCCGCGGCCGACGATCAGCACGTCCACCGCCGCGCCGGGACCGGCCTGGCTGAAGTAATCGATGCCGGCGGCGATCTCCGCGGCGGCCCCCTCGCCCTGGACCCGCGCCGGATAGATGACGACGGCGATGCCCGGGAAGCGGCGCTGCAGGATGCGCACGATGTCGCGCACGGCGGCGCCCGTGGGCGAGGTGACCACGCCGATGCGCCCGGGCAGCAGCGGCAGCGGCCGCTTGCGCGCCGGGTCGAAATAGCCCTTCTCCTGGTAGGCCTTTTTGAGCCGCTCCAGGGCGGCGTAGATGTCGCCGATGCCCTGCAGGCGGATGTCGCTGGCGATGACCTGCAGCTCGCCGCGCAGGGGATAGACCGAGAGCATGCCGCGCACCACGACCTGCTGGCCGTTCTCCAGCCGCTTCAGCGTGCTGCGCGCCAGGGCGCCGCGGAACATGGCCACCTTCAGCGCCCCGCCGCCGTCCTTGAGCGTGAAGTACAGGTGGCCGGAGCTGGCCAGCACCACGCCCGAGGCCTCGCCCAGCACCGCCACGGCGGCGAACTGCGCCTCCAGCGTCTGCTTGAGCAGCTGGGCGAGCTCGGATACGCGGAATATTTTCTCCGTGACCGGATCCATGTCGGCGGCGGCGTTCCCTCGCCCGGCGCCGGGGGCGCGGCGGGGCACGTCGGCTCCATGCTTTATTATAGCACATGGGCGGGCGGAAGGCGACGCGGCCAGGAAGGGCCCAGGGAAGAGAGAGTGGGATAAGCCTTGTCAGAACCTCTTTCCCACTCTGCCTTCCCTCTGCCTTTCCCTCTGGCTTCCCTCTCTCTTCCCTGCAGCATGCATGACCTCAGGGAAGTCAGAGGGGAGAGCGAGGGAAGAGGGAGGAAAGAGAGAGTGGGAAAAGCCCTTTCCCAGTGTTTGTGTTAGCAAAGACATTCGAGTGAAACTCTAAAAGGGAATTCGGAAAGGCCCTTTCAGCTGAACTTCGTATCGCCTTTCTTGCTTTACCCCTCTATCGCTCTATCTTTCTTTACCCCTGAGTTCCATTCGTTTTATCTTCCCTCTGCCTTCCCTCCGCCTTTCCCTCTGTTTTTTCTCTCTCTTCCCTGGAGTCATGGGCGCCGGGGGGGCATGGCTTCATTTTTCCCGCGAACTGTGCCACAATGGGGGCTCATGAAAAGCGCAAAAAAGAAAACCGATCCACGCCCGGCCGGCGTCCGCACGCGCCGGCCCGCCAAGGCCGCCAAGACGGTCTACGTCGGCATGAGCGCCGACCTGATCCATCCCGGCCACCTGAACATCATCCGCGAGGCCCGCAAGTACGGGCGGGTGATCGTCGGCATCCTCACCGACGGCGCCATCGCCAGCTACAAGCGCCTGCCCTTCATGTCGCTCGAGCAGCGCAAGCTGATCGTGGAGAACCTGAAGGACGTCTCGGAGGTCGTCCTGCAGGAGACCCTGGACTATGTGCCGAACCTGCGCCGCCTGAAGCCCGACTACGTGGTCCACGGCGACGACTGGCGCACCGGCGTACAGCGCGAAGTGCGCCAGCGGGTGATCGCCGCCCTGAAGGAGTGGGGCGGCCGCCTGATCGAGCCGCCCTACACCGAGGGCATTTCCTCCACCCAGCTCAACAACGCCCTCAAGGAGATCGGCACCACCCCCGGCATCCGCCTGAAGATGCTGCGCCGCCTGCTGGGGGTCAAGGACCTGGTGCGCGTCATGGAGGCGCACAACGGCCTGACCGGCCTGCTCGTGGAGAAGACGCGGGTGGCGGTCGGCAACGAGGCGCGCGAGTTCGACGCCCAGTGGCTGAGCAGCCTGACCGACTCCACCGCCAAGGGCCGCCCCGACAACGGCAGCGTGGACCTCACCTCGCGCCTGACCACCCTGAACAACATCCTGGAGATCACCACCAAGCCGATCATCTTCGACGGCGACTCGGGAGGGCTGGCCGAGCACTTCGCCATCATGGTCAAGACCCTCGAGCGCATGGGCATCTCGGCGGTCATCATCGAGGACAAGGTCGGGCTGAAGGAGAACTCGCTGCTGGAGAAGGAGGGCGGCCAGCAGCAGGATTCCATCGCCAACTTCAGCCACAAGATCCGCTTCGGCAAGCAGGCGCAGTTCACCGACGACTTCATGGTGATCGCCCGCATCGAGAGCCTCATCCTCGGCTCCGGCATGGCGGACGCCCTGCGCCGCGCCGAGGCCTACATCGCCGCCGGCGCCGACGGCATCATGATCCACAGCAAGCGCAAGGACCCCGGCGAAGTGCTGCAGTTCTGCCGCGAATACCGCCGCTTCCCGCGCCGGGTGCCGCTGGTGGCCGTGCCCTCCACCTACAGCCAGGTCAGCGAGCAGGAGCTCGCCGCCGCCGGCGTGCGCATCGTCATTTACGCCAACCAGCTGCTGCGCAGCGCCTACCCGGCCATGGCGCGCACCGCCGAGTCGATCCTGCGCCACGGCCGCGCCTGGGAAAGCGAAGCGGAGTGCCTGCCGATCCGCGACATCCTGCGCCTGATCCCCGGCGGGGAGTGAGCCCGTGGACGCCGCCGGCTTCGTCCGCTCGCTGGAGCAGGCCGGTTTCGGCCCCTTCACGGGCGTGCCCTGCTCCGTCTTCACGCCGCTGATCGACCACCTGGGGACCCTGGCTCCCGACCGCCACTATGTCTGCACCTCCGAGGGCGAGGCCATGGGCCTGGCCGGGGGCTTCGCCCTGGCCGGCCGGAACCCGGTCGTCTACATGCAGAACGACGGTTTGGGCAACGCCGTCAATCCCCTCAGCTCGCTGCAGCTGCTCTACCGCCTGAAGGCGCTGCTGCTGGTCTCCTGGCGCGGCGAGCCGGGCCAGAAGGACGCCCCGCAGCACCGGGTGATGGGCGCGCGGCTCACCGGCCTGCTGGAGCAGCTCGCCGTGCCGTACCTCGTCCTGGAACCGGGCGCCGACGCCCTGGAGCAGGCCCTGGAAAAGGCGCGGGCGCACGGCGCCGCGCAGTCGACCCCCTTCGCCCTGATCGTGCGCAAGGGCTATTTCGCTTCCGGCGCCGCGCCGGCCGCCGTGGCGGCCGGCGACCCCGGCCTGGCTCCGCGCCTGGACTACATCCGCCTGCTGGCCGCGGCGGCCGCCCCGGGCGACATCCTGCTGGGGGCCACCGGCTTCTCGGGCCGCGAGCTGCAGCAGTACACCGAGCACCCCGGGCGCTTCTACATGATGGGCTCGATGGGCTGCCTGCCCGCCCTGGGGCTGGGCCTGGCCGACAGCCATCCCGGCCGCGCCGTATATGTCCTGGACGGGGACGGTGCCCTGCTCATGAAGCTGGGCTCGCTGGCGACCATCGGCCGCCGCCGACCGGCGAACCTCGTCCACCTGCTGTTCGACAACCAGGCCTACGAATCGACCGGCGGCCAGCCCACGCTGGCGGCCGGGGTCGATTTCTGCGCCCTGGCCCGCGCCTGCGGCTACCCGGCGCAGGAGTCCGTCGCCAGCCCGGAGGCCTTCCGCGCCCTGCTGGGGTCGCTCTCCGGCCGGCCCAGGCCGCTGTTCGTGCACGTGCGCGTCCGCTGCGGCACGCCGGCCGGGCTGCCGCGGCCCGAGCAGCCCCCCGAGCGCATGCGTGACGACCTGATGGCCTTCCTGGGCTGAGCCATGTGGCGCTACGCCTCCCCCGTCGCCATCCACTGGGGGGACGAGTGGCCGGAGCTGCTGCGGCCGCTGCTCCCGCCCGGGCCGGGACTGCTGATCCATTACCCCGGCTTCCCCGCCGCCGACGCCGCCGTCCTGCCGGCCGGCACGGCCGCCTACGACCGGGTCGAGGCCAATCCCACCCCGGAACAGGTGCAGCGCGCCATCGACGCGGCGCTGCCGCTCCGGCCGCGCTGGATCGTGGCCGTGGGCGGCGGCTCGGTCCTGGACACGGCCAAGCTGGTGCGCCTGGCCCTGGCCTGCCGCTGCCCGAGCGTCGAGGCGCTGCTGCGGGCGGTGCCCGAGCCGGCCGGCGGGGGGCCGCTGCTGATCGCCGCGCCCACCACCCACGGCACCGGCGCGGAGCTGACCATGTGGAGCACCGTCTGGGACGTCGGCGGCCGGCGCAAGCTCTCGCTCGCCCACCCGGCCAACGCCCCCGACATCGCCGCCTACTGCCCGCCGCTGACGTACGGCCTGCCGCTGCCGGCCTCGCTGGCCGCCACCCTGGACGCCCTGGCGCACGCGCTGGAGGCGCTGTGGAACCGCGGCGCCAACCCGGTCTCCGACGAGATGGCCATGGCCGCGGTCGCGGGGATCGCCGCCGGACTGGAACGGCTGGACGATCCCGTCCCCCCGCCCGTCCGCGCCGGGCTGCTGCGCGCCTCGATGTTCGCCGGGCTGGCCTTCGCCGCCACCCGCACCGCCGCCGCCCACTCCATCTCCTACCCGCTGACGCTGCGCCTGGGGATCCCCCACGGCATCGCCTGCGCCATGACCCTGCCGGCGCTGTGGCGCGTCAACGCCCCGCGCATGGCGGCCAAGGCCGAGCGCCTGCGCCAACGGCTGGACGGGGAGGACCCGGCCGCCATGCTGGAGCGCCTGCGGCGCTTCGCCGCCGCCCGCGTCCCCTTCACCCTCTCCGCTTACGGCGCCCGTCCGCAGGACATCGGCGAGCTGGCCCAGGCGTCCTTCACCAAGGGGCGCATGGACAACAACCTCGTCGATCTGGACGAGGCCGCCGTGCGCGCCATCCTGGCGGAGATCCTCGGCTAGGCCTTCCGGCGCTTTGACTTTTCGCGCCGGCGGCTATATAATGCAGTCTGACCAGGACGGACGCAAACGCGATGAACAAGAACGACCCATTTTACCAGTCTCAGCTGAAGAAAGGCCGCACGAACTTCTGGGCGCGCTACCTGAATTTCGAGACCTGGATCAGCCGGCCGCTGGCCTCGCTGCTGGTGCGCCTGGCCTATCCCACCGCCGTCACCCCTAACCAGCTCACGGTCATCGCGCTGTGCCTCTCCCTCGTCTCCGCCGTCCTGTTCTCCCTGGGTCGCCCCGTCCCGTCCCTGCTGGCTTCCGTGCTGTGCCAGTTCTCCCTCATCTTCGACTGCGCCGACGGCATGCTCGCCCGGGCGCGGGGGGCGTGCAGCCGCTTCGGCTCCTACCTGGACCTCTTCCTGGACCGCATATCCGATTTCTGCGTGCTGCTCGGCATCGTCACCGGGTATTTCCGCGCCGGCGCCGGCGACAAGAACCGCCTGGTCCTGGGGCTGTTCATCATCTCCCTCTACATGCTGCAGGTGATCCTGTACTACATCTCCAACCGCTTCAGCGGCACGGAGAACGGCGACAGCGGCGAGGGGCGCGCCGTGGCCATCATGTGGGTCACGGTCATGGGAGCGCTGAACCGCCTCGACCTCATCGTCTACGGCCTGGCGGCAGAGGTGGCGATCAACCTGGTCTTCCGCGTCAGCAAGTTCCTGCTGATGGGCTGGCGGGCCGAGCGCGAGCGGCCCGTTTCCTGAACACCCGAACCACCGTAAATCCTCGGTCTTCGTGTTCGTGTTCGTGTTTGTGTTCGTAACCGCAATGAAATGAACTAGAGAACAAGTTCGTTATGCTTCAGTTCCGGATAACGAATCACGAATTACGAATCACGAGGGATCGTTTCAATGCGGTTACTCGTCACGCGT
>JAEAMF010000780.1_pt1 | contig 31698 bp, 34 predicted proteins | sample 8958721 | NCBI WGS metagenome assembly JAEAMF01 (sample SAMN16933255, study PRJNA681124) | bioreactor sludge metagenome | isolation source: anaerobic bioreactor treating anionic surfactant - SDBS | place: India: Bengaluru | collected 2019-02-28 | reverse complement strand
CCTACAGCTGGCGCGGGCTCTGTTGGAGCTGGCTTGCCTGCGATGGCGTCGGTGGGGTGTCAGTGCGTTCGCGGCGTCTGTATCGCGGGCAAGCCCGGCTCCTACAGGCTGGCGCGGGCTCTGTTGGAGCTGGCTTGCCTGCGATGGCGTCTGCATCGTTGGCAAGCCAACTCACACAGCGATTACGCTAGAAGGTGACGCTGGCGCTGAGCCTGGCCGTACGGGGTTCGCCCACATTGACCTGCAACGCACTGCCGGTGCTCGATGGGTAGTAGTGTTTGTCAAAGAGGTTGTCGACGTTCAGTTGCAGGCGCGTCTTGTACCCCGCCATCGGTACGTCCCAGCGCAAGAACGCATCCGCCACGGTGTAGCTGCTCATGTAGAACGTGTTTTCGTTGTTTCCGGCGCGGTCACCGACATAGCGAGCACCGCCGCCCGCATGCCAGTCACCCAGCCCCGCAGGCACCTGCAAGTGGTGGCTCAGGTAGAGGCTGGCGACGTGTTCAGGCGCCTGACCCAGACGATTACCTTCATTCTTCGGGTCGTCAAGAATCTCGGTTCGGGTGTAGGCATAGGTACCGATCATGTCCCAGCGCTCGGCAATGCGCCCGGTTACATCCAGCTCCAGACCACGGGAGCCCACCTTGCCCGCCGCCTCGTTGATACCGGTTACTGCCGAAGGGGTCACAACGTTTTTCTTCTCGATGTCGAACAGCGCCAGGTTCAGGTTGAGGCCAGGCGCGAGGTCATACTTGGCACCGACTTCGTAACTACGCCCCTCTTCAGGATCAAAGGTATTGCCATTGTCGTCCACATCGTCATTGGGCACGAATGAACGGCTGTAGTTACCGTAAAGCGACAGGTCGTCGTTGACCTTGAAAACCACCCCCAGCATCGGCAGGAAGGTGGCGCCATTGCTGTCACGGTTCAACTTCCGCTTGCTGCCCAGCCCCTGTTCGCTGAACTGGTCGTAATGCTGATAACGGCCACCCAAGACCAGAATCCACTGATCGTTCAGGTGCCAATTGTCTTTCAGGTAGAGCGACGTGGAGGTCAGCTGATTGCTCAGGTTGCTGTCGGCCTGGCTGATGAGGCTTGGCTTATCCATGCCACCGTAAACCGGCAAATAGATATTGAAGTCTTTGTCCACGGCATTGCGGTAGGTCTTGCCGCGGAACTTGTCAGAGTCTTCCTGCTCGGCACCGACCAGCAGGTCGTGCTGTTGCCCCAGAAATACCTGTTGGCCAATGAAGTCCAGGCTGGCATAGCGGGTTTCGTAATCGTAGAGCCCACCATTGGCCCGGCGCTGCAGTACACCGCTGGCAGACAGTGCCGAGGGTTGGGCAATCGCCAGGCTGTAGCGGTCGTTATTCCAGCCGTAGGTCAGGCGGGTCTTCCAGGCATCGCTCAGTTGGTACTCAAACCGCGCCGTGGCAGTTTCGCTGATCCCCTCGGTTTTTGCCCAATGCTCATCCAGCCGCTTGTCATAGTCGACGCTGGCGGGATGCCCATCGACAAACACGGTGCCACGGTCAAACGGGCTCGTGTAATCGTTGTATTCGTAGGCCAGTGTGAGGCTGGCGCGCTCACCGGTCCAACTGAGCGATGGCGCAATGAGGGTATGCTGGTCGACCCCGTAGTTACGCCAGTAGTCCTCACTCTGCCGCTCGGCTACCAGGCGATAGGCCAGGCCGGTATCACCCAGCGGGCCGGTGGTGTCCACCCCAAAGCTGCCACCACCTTCACTGAAGGCTGAGCCACTGAGCGTGGTGCTGCGCACGTATTGGGGTTGTTTGCTGATCACATTGATCACGCCGCCAGGCTCCATGGCGCCATACAGCAGCGAGGCCGGCCCCTTGAGGACTTCGACGCGCTCGGTGGTGGCGCTGAGGTTGTGCGAGACCACCGAGCGTACCCCGTCACGCAGGATGGAGCCGTCGTCGTTGGTGCCAAACCCGCGCTTGACCAGCGAGTCCTTGGTGTTGCCCAGGGTATTGCCCTGGCTGACACCACTGACGAACTTCATGGCATCGTCCAGCGAGCGAACGTTGTAGTCGGCAATGGTTTGCGGTGTCACCACGTTGACCGACTGTGCTTCGTCCTTGAGGGGAACGTCGCTCTTGCTCGCAGTACTGGCGCTGCTGGCACGGTAACCTTCTGCCGTATCGGAAGCCTCGGCGGCGATCTGCGTCGCAGGCAGTGTGGTCTGTGCAGGTTCGGCAGCAGCCGGAACAGACAGCATGGCGCTGGTCAGCGCACAGAGCAGGAAGGGAGCGGAAGGTGAACGAGAAAACAGGTTGGATACGGCGTTCAAAGGCGATGCTCAAAGGGGTGTGAATGGCATCGATTTTAATTTGGCAATGATTCTCATGTAAATATTGCAAATGATTCAATGTGTTCATCGACAGCAAACCTGGCCCCTACAACAGGGTAGAAACCAGGCTCGGTAGTACTTGCACTCAGGCGCGGGCGGCATCCAGCATGCCTTTCTCGACGATGAAGTCGATCACGGTATGCAGCCCATGCCCGGTCTTGAGGTTGGTGAACGCCCAAGGTCGCGCAGGGCGCATGCGCTGGGTATCACGCTCCATCACTTCCAGTGAAGCCCCCACGTAGGGCGCCAGGTCGATCTTGTTGATAACCAGAAAGTCCGATTTGGTGATACCCGGGCCACCCTTGCGCGGGATTTTTTCGCCCTCGGCCACGTCGATCACGTACACCGTAAGGTCGGCCAGTTCCGGGCTGAAAGTGGCACTGAGGTTATCGCCACCACTCTCGACGAAGATCACTTCCAGGTTGCCAAACTTACGCGCCAGCTCTTCCACTGCGGCAAGGTTCATCGAAGCATCTTCGCGGATGGCGGTATGCGGACAGCCACCGGTTTCCACACCAACAATACGCTCGGGCGCCAGGGCGCCCGCTTCAGTAAGGATGCGCTGGTCTTCCTTGGTGTAGATGTCGTTGGTCACCACGGCGATTTCGTAATGGTCGCGCATCGCTTTGCACAGGGCTTCGAGCAATGCGGTCTTGCCGGAGCCGACCGGACCGCCGACACCAACGCGCAGGGGTTGCTTGTAGCTTTGCATGGCAGTTTCCTCAGGAGCGGAATAATCGGGTGTATTGGGTTTCGTGACGAGCCGAGGCGATGGCCAGCAACGGCAGGCCACCCCCGAGTTGCGCGTCAGGGAGTGTCAGGGCCGTGTCCAGCACGCCAGGCAGCTCGCCGCACAGGTCGCGTAGCAGGCTCTGGGCAGCCTGTTGACCGAAGGGCACCAGCTTGACCCCCGCCATCACCGCGCCTTCCAGCCAGGCGAAGCCGTGGCCGAGGGCAAGGTCACGTAACGGGATGCCCCAGTGCGCGGCCAGCCAGGCCATGCCGCCCAGTTGGGTCAGTTCCAGGCTCGGGCGCCATGCCGGCGCCTGACACAGTTGCCAGCCATCCAGCAACCGGGCCAGAGCCATGCCACGCTGGCGCTCTTCCAGGCGCAGCTCAGCGGTTTCGCGGTTGGCCAGCAGGAACTGGCTCCAGCGGGCGAACGCCGAGGCGTCGTCGTCACAGCAGGCCTGATACAGGCGCGCCAGCAGTGGCCAGTCGAGGTGGCCGAGGGTGTCTTCGAGCTGCTCACGCTGCCAGGCGCGAAAGCCTTCGGCACCGCATACCCAGCCCGCCTCCACCGCCCACTCCAGGCCTTGCGAGTAGGTGAAGCCACCCACCGGCAGGTTGGGGCTGGCCAACTGCAGCAGGCGCAGCAGCTTGAGATCGGTACTCATCAGCCGGCCAGCACCAATGCTGCACCCGCCAGCAAGCCTCCACCGAAGAGGTGTTGCAAGCGGCGATGGCGACGCAGCAGGCAACCGCCGACGAAGCCCACCCACAACAGCATGGCGCTGACGGCCACGAAACCGGCACTGAATACCCAGAATGCACCAGGGCTGGCCTCGACCCCGTGGGCCCAGCCGTGGAACAGGGCAAACAGTGGCATGGCCAGGGCCAGCAAGCCCTGACGGCTCGGCAACAGCAGTGCGCCAGCCGCAACCAGCAACGAGCCGATGATCATGACTTCCATACCCGGCACACCACCCAGCAGATGGCCAAGCACGGCGCCACCCAACATGGCACTCAGGGTCAACAACGGCAGTGCCAGGGTGCGGCCGGTCAATGCGGCCAAGACACCGGTACCCAGCAGCATCAGCAGGTGGTCAAGGCCGGTCAGCGGGTGCAGCAGGCCGTCCTGCAGCGGGTGGGTGTCATGCCCCGGATGGGCGAAGGCCGGTAACGCTATCAGCAACGGTGCAAGGGCCAGGGTCTTTTTCATGATGGTGTCTCCAGGTCGAATTCAGGGGTGAGCGTGGCCGGGCACACGCACGAAGGGGTGGTCGTGGGCATGGCTATGGCTATGGCTATGCGGTGCGCTCTGGTAAGCGCCCGCCTCTGGCTCGAACGGCGCCGGCTCCCGGGCAACCTGCAAGCCCAGGCCTCGCACCATGTCGTCCAGCACATGGTCGTGCTGGTAGCGCAGCAAACCGGCTTCGATCTGCAATGGCACATGGCGGTTACCCAGGTGATAGGCCGCACGCGCCAACAGCAACGGGTCGTCGCTACGCACCGTTGACACCTGCTCGGCAGCCGCCTGCACCCGAATCACTTCTGTGCCCTGCTCGTTTGCCAGCAGCTCGCCACCGCGAATCAGTTGGCCACGTTCCAGCATCAGGCCAGCCTCTCGGCCATCGTCCAGGGTGATGCGCACACGGCTCTTGATGCGGGTGTCGAGAGCGAGGGTGACGGTGCCGCTGATTCGCGGCGCATCCGTTACCCGGTGGGTTAAGACAATCATGCTTGCTCCTTCAAAACAGGAAGTAACGCTGCGCCATTGGCAGCACACTGGCCGGTTCACACACCAGCAATTCGCCGTCGGCGCGTACTTCGTAGGTCTGTGAGTCCACCTCGATCGTTGGCTGCAGGCCGTTGTGCACCATGTCGCCCTTGCGCACACGACGACAGCCGCTCACCACGCCAATCAGGCTGCGCAGGCCCAGCGCCTGATGCACGCCTCGGCTTACCGCCGCCTGGGACAAAAAGGTCATGCGCGTGGCATGTCGGGCAGCCCCCAGGGCGCCAAACATCGGCCGGTAGTGAACCGGTTGCGGGGTCGGGATCGAACCGTTGATGTCCCCCATCGGCGCCATGGCAATCATCCCGCCCTTGATTACCAGCGACGGCTTGACGCCAAAGAACGCCGGCGACCAGAGCACCAGGTCGGCAAGCTTGCCAGCCTCGACCGAGCCCACCTCATGGGCGATGCCATGGGTGAGTGCCGGGTTGATGGTGTACTTGGCGATGTAGCGCTTGACCCGGAAGTTGTCGTTGCGGGCGGTGTCCGGTGCCAGTGGGCCGCGCCGCCGTTTCATCTGGTGGGCGACCTGCCAGGTACGCAACACCACTTCACCGACGCGACCCATGGCCTGGGAGTCGGACGACGTCATGGAGAAGGCCCCCATGTCGTGCAGGATGTCTTCGGCAGCGATGGTCTCGCGGCGAATCCGCGATTCGGCGAAGGCCACATCCTCGGGAATGCTCGGGTCAAGGTGGTGGCAGACCATCAGCATGTCGAGGTGCTCATCCACCGTGTTGACGGTGTACGGCAAAGTCGGGTTGGTCGAGGATGGCAGCACGTTGCCGAAGGCAGCGGCACGGATGATGTCCGGTGCATGTCCACCGCCCGCCCCTTCGGTATGAAAGGTATGGATGGTGCGATCACCGATGGCCGCCAGGGTGTCCTCGACGCAACCGGATTCGTTGAGGGTGTCACTGTGGATCGCCACCTGCACGTCGGTTTCTTCCGCCACGTTCAGGCAGCAATCGATGGCTGCAGGCGTCGAGCCCCAGTCTTCGTGCAGCTTGAGGCCCACAGCACCGGCCTCGATCTGTTCGCGCAGGGCTTCGGGCCGCGAAGCGTTGCCCTTGCCCAACAGGCCGATATTGATCGGCAACGCATCAGCGGCCTGCAACATGCGCGACAGGTACCAAGGGCCCGGCGTGCAGGTGGTGGCATTGGTGCCCGTGGCCGGCCCCGTGCCGCCACCAATGAAGGTGGTGACGCCAGAGGTCAGCGCCTCCTCGACCTGCTGCGGGCAGATAAAGTGAATGTGCGAATCGATGCCACCGGCCGTGACAATCTTGCCCTCGGCCGCGATGACTTCAGTGCCAGGCCCTACGGGCACGGTTACCCCCGGCTGCACGTCAGGGTTGCCCGCCTTGCCGATGCGCGCGATGCGGCCGTGCTTGACGCCGATGTCGGCCTTGACGATGCCCCAGTGGTCGATGATCAGCGCATTGGTCAACACCAGGTCCATTGCGTCTGCTGCGAGCATCTGGCCCTGGCCCATGCCGTCGCGGATCACCTTGCCACCGCCAAACTTCACCTCTTCACCGTAGATTGTGAAGTCCTTCTCGACTTCCACCCACAGGTCGGTGTCGGCCAGACGCACGCGGTCGCCGACGGTGGGGCCAAACATGTCGGCGTAGGCCTGACGAGAAATTCGGCTCATGCGCCTGTCTCCAGCTTGCCCATCACCCGCCCCTGAAAACCGTAGACCTCCCGTTTGCCGGCATATGCCACCAGGTTGACGGTACGCGACTGACCGGGCTCAAAGCGCACGGCTGTACCGGCGGCGATGTCCAGGCGGAAACCGCGGGTGGCTTCACGGTCGAATACCAAGGCGTTGTTGACCTCATAAAAGTGGTAGTGCGACCCGACCTGAATTGGCCGGTCGCCGTGGTTCGCGACGCTGACACGCAGCGCTTCGCGGCCTGTATTGAGTTCGAGGTCGCCGTCGGCGACCAGTACTTCTCCGGGGATCATGGCGTTCTCCAGCAGCGACAGTCAGACGATCGGGTCATGGACGGTGACCAGCTTGGTCCCATCGGGGAAGGTCGCTTCCACCTGCACGTCGTGGATCATTTCTGCGACCCCTTCCATCACCTGCTCACGACCCACGACTTCACGGCCCAGGCTCATCAGCTCGGCGACCGTACGGCCATCCCGGGCACCCTCCATTACGGCGGCGCTGATCAGCGCCACGGCCTCGGGGTAGTTGAGTTTCAGCCCTCGGTCGCGGCGCCGCTCGGCGAGCAACGCCGCGGTGAACAGCAGCAACTTGTCTTTTTCTCTTGGCGTCAGTTCCATGGTGTGTTTTCTCAGGTAGCCCAGATGCGTGGCGGGCACGGCGACAGGCCGACAACAGCCGGTCGCAAGGCATGCCACAGCCGTTGCAGGGTGGATTGCAGGCGTTGGTTGTCGTGGTCCAGCAGGCGGACCACCAGCAGTTGCCCCAGCAGGGTTGCCCCGGCGGGAGCGGCAAGGTCGTCGATCAGGGCGCGGACCTGTTCCAACAGCTCCGGGTCAGCCGGAGCGGCGCAGAACGTCGCCAGCAGCGGGTAGCCGCCGAGTTTGCCGAGGCGCCCGCCCTCGAGGCGCAAGCGTTCATGCAGGCCTGGGTCATCAGGCATGTCGATGTGCAAGCAGCTGTCCAGCGCACCATGGCTAAAGATCTCGCCCATCACCGGACGCCCAAGGCACAGGGTTTCCCACGCCAGCAGACGGGCACCGGGGGCCAGGCTGAAGCAGGTCTGCAACGACACACGGGCGCCGGGAAAGCAGATGCTGTCCTGAGGTAGCCACTCCAGGATGCTGTCTTCTGCCAGATGAAAATGCTGCTTGAGGATCGAAGTCGGGCCGGCACTGCGGTAGAACTTGGTGGCGCCGGGCATGGTCATCAGCGCGTGGCTGCCTGGCTCCAGGTGGATATCCAGCGCCAGGCGGTCTCCCCCCACCACGCCGCCCGGCGGGTGCAACACATACACGTGGCACGGCGCGCCCTCCGGGTAGAACGGACGTTGCACCAAAAGAGGTCCGAAGTGACGCCGCGCACCAATACAGGTCTTCGTGTCACGACGAACAAAACGCAGCGTGAGCTCGGCGCTCCAGCCTGCAGGGATGCAAGCGGCGTCGAGTGGTTCAGCAACAGACATGCATCCCGCCCCGGTGAACACTGGGCACTGCGTGCCCAAAGGGCGAGCAGACCACAGGTACAGTTGAACAACCCTCACCTCATGCACGACAACAGCGCACAACGTGCTTGACCAATCGATCAGCTATCGATGCAGGGGCCAATGCAGGTTGTGGGCCAATTACCGACGTGCGTGGTTGTGGCGCTGCAGGCCATGCACCAAACACAGGCTGCGCGGCGAACTACCCTTGAGGTGGATAGGCGCACGAGGGCGATGCCATGAAGGTCGACAAACGACAAGCCCGATTGATCGACGCATTGGCACGGCTCGGCTTTGTCATTGGTGGTATTGGTTTCGTCAGCGTGCTGGCGATCATCACCGGGTTCGACGTGTTCAACAGGCTGTGGCTGGCACTGCTGGCAGTGATTCTGATTTTTACCACGGGCTGCTGGCTGGTCGGCCTGGCTTGCGCGCGAGCGTCCAGTACACCAGCCGATACATCACCCAAAGCGCCGGAGAGAGCCGTCCCTGTGCGCCGTCGACGACCTCACGAGCTGATCCTGCTCACGCTTATCATGCTGCTGTTCGTCGGCGGATACACCGCAACGGCCTATCTGGCAGCGCGCGCTGGCGCAGCAATTGTCGCCACCTGCGTTACCCAATTAACCAGCACCTTGGTCGCCAACGAGCAGGAACAGGCACTGGCCTACCTGGTGGGCCCGGTATGCCAGTGCATCTCCCAACGCTTTATGGAGAAAAACGGGGTTGTCCGCCTCGCCCTGCTACACAGCCAGTGGTTCAACATTGCCACCTATTCAGCAGTGACCGACGCTGAGCAAATGGCCTGCATGGAACGATTTCTGAACCGCGCCCCGCCACCCACTCACAGCCTGCAGCCCAACCGCACGAAGGACTGAAGACTTGATGTAAATCAGACGCAACGCGGCTGATCGTCGTACACCTTCCAACAGGCCTCCACCCTCCTTGCCATCTGGGAGCATCACTATGTCGACTGATCCAAGCCAGCACAAAGCCCTGTCCGCGCTATGCCAGGGTGAAACCGAAGAGCATTGGATAGAAGCCTTGAATGACGGCACCCATGTGCTGATCCGGTCGTTACAGGAGCGTGATCGCCTGCGCGAATTCCAGTTTGTCAGGCACTTGTCGGCCGAAGCCCGTCGCGCTCGTTTCATGGGCGGATTCAACCGAGAAGACCTCACCCTGCTCGACCAGTTGATGGACCTGGATGGCCACGACCGTGTCGCCTACGTCGCGCTGGCGCATGTCGACGGCGAGTTGCACGAAGTCGGTGTGAGCCGCTATGCGGCCATACCAGGGGAGAAACACTGCGAATGCGCCGTAGCGGTTGCCGACGACTGGCAACGCCGGGGTTTGGGCACACTATTGATGCAGCACCTGATCGAGGCTGCCCGCCGCAATGGGTTCAAGCAGATGATCTCACTGGATCAGGCCAGTAACTACGGCATGCATCGGCTGGCGAAAAGGCTGGGGTTTACCAGTCGCTATGACAACGGCCAGTTCAGCGAGCTGACCCATGAACTCGACCTGAGCCACTAACCGTCACGCACACGCCCCGGCTCACCGGGGCGCGCCATACCGGGTGGCCCTTAACCGTCGAAGTCCTCAGGGGTGACCACCAGCACGCTGCTGGGCATCCGGTACAAGACATCTTCCACCGTGCTGCCGAATCCTTTGCTCACCCCTCGCCGATGCACACGCCCCATGACAATGACATCGATATCGCGGGTTTCGGAAAAGCTGGACAAGACCTTTGCCGGGTTACCGACAATCATGTGCCGATTTTCAGGGGGGATACCATTGCGTTCGGCCAGCTCATTGAAGCTTTCCCCCTGAATGTCGTAGACCTTCTGCGCCAGGCTTGAAGAAAACAGCATCGAACCGGTGGAAAAACCGTACTCCCCCGTCCCCATCGACGAAAGGTCATGGGCATACACGAGATGCACTTCAGCCTTGCACTGCATCGCCAGTTTCAGCGCCTCATAAATGATCCGGTCATTGAAACCCTTGTACTGGTCGTCTGGGTGGAAGGGATCAACAGCAGCCACAATCCTGCGCGGCAACGCATTGCGGGTTTTGCACACAAAGTGCAATGGCGCCTTGCACTCGCGCAGCAAATGAACATCCAGGGTAGTGAACATCGCGCGCATGAGGCGTGACTCGTGCTCGACCTCCTTGATCACCAAGTCAATCGGCTCCTCACGCAGGTGCGCCAGAATTTCTGGCAACACCTGCTCGGCCCACACCACTTCGGTCGTGACCTCGATACCCAACTTGCGCATTGGCCGGGCCTGGTCCTCAAGCCAGGCATGGTGTCGCTCCACATAACCCTCGCGCATCTGCTGCAGTGCCTCAGCATTGACCAGTCCCGCTGTTGCGAGCCCCTCCACATAGTCGAAGGCGACAATGTGCAGCGGCTCATCCCGTGCCTTTGCCAAGGCAGAGGCTCTGTCAAAGGCCGGGCCGGCTTTCATCAACGGCGAGGACACCAACATAAGATGTTTTTGCATGGTCATGACGCACCTCTCATCAGACGGAAGTTGGCCTGCAGCCCTTCAAGCAGGAAGCGTGCTGCCCAAAGGCAATTCAAGCCCTATCCTGCGGCCACCTGCCCCCTGCGGCTTGATGTGGGTCAGAGTCCGCATTTCTTTTACCGGCAAAACGACACACGGTCGCGGATCCACGATTTCAGGGCCATACTCATTGATCCAGATCAACCTTTCAGCCCCTCACCAGGAGCAGCCTGTTGAGAGTGATCAGAACCGATGCGCTGCGCTTAGGAGACACAGCCATGGCGAAAATGAAAGCGGCAATCTTCGTTGAAAAAGGCCGTATTGTTCTGGATGAAAAGCCAATTCCAGAGATTGGACCGCTGGATGCACTGCTGCGCATTACCACCACCACCATCTGCGGCACCGATGTCCACATCCTGCGCGGTGAATACCCGGTCGCCAAAGGGCTGACCATTGGTCACGAACCCGTCGGGGTCATCGAGAAACTCGGCTCACAAGTCTTGGGGTTCAGCGAAGGACAGCGGGTAATCGCTGGCGCAATCACGCCCAGTGGCCACAGCTACGCCTGCCTGTGCGGCTGCGCATCCCAGGATGGCCCCGGCACACGGCATGGCTTCCGCGCTACGGGAGGCTGGAAGTTCGGCAACATCATCGATGGTTGCCAGGCCGAGTATGTGCGGGTACCGGACGCCATGGTCAACCTCTCCCCGATACCCGACACCCTCACCGATGAGCAGGTGCTGATGTGCCCCGACATCATGTCCACCGGCTTTTCCGGTGCGGAGCGCGGCGGCGTGCAAATCGGTGATAGCGTTGCGGTGTTCGCCCTGGGCCCGATTGGATTATGCGCGGCGGCCGGCGCCCGGCTGATGGGCGCCACCACCGTCATCGGCGTTGACACCGTCGCTGCACGCCTGCAGGTCGCTACACAGCTGGGCGTTACCCACACCGTCGACTTCAAGGCCGGCAATGTAGTCGATCAGATCATGGCGCTCACCGATGGACGCGGTGTCGATGTCGCCATCGAGGCACTGGGTACGCAGGCCACCTTTGAGTCGGCACTGCGGGTTCTGCGCCCCGGTGGCGTACTTTCGAGCCTGGGCGTGTACTCGAGCGACTTGCGCATACCGGTCGATGCATTCGCTGCCGGCCTTGGCGACTACCGTATCGTTACCACCCTGTGCCCTGGCGGCAAGGAACGGATGCGCCGCCTGATGAACGTCGTCGCCAGTGGTCGCGTCGACCTCAAGCCGCTGGTCACCCATCATTTCAAACTTGACGATATCGAAGCCGCTTATGACCTGTTCGCCCACCAACGTGACGGGGTCATGAAAGTCGCCATTACGCCTTGAGCAGTAGCTAAACGCATAGAGCACCAAACCGTATAGTTTCAGGCATGGAGGCTGTTCCCCCTACAGTGACCGGGAGCATGCGAAATGTTTTCAACCCTGATGAGCAAGCCACGATTACCGGACATGGCGGCCTTGCGACGCCGCGAAGTGGAGCTGCCCTGCAACCCGGAATTGGCGGCCGCCAACAGCAGGACGAACTTTACGATTTACGCCCACCTGCAGGGTTTGAATATTGAAGACCTGCACCTGGACCTGAGCCCTAAACACCTGGTGCTCAGTGGCTGGGCCGTTCAACGGCGTGCCGACGCATCACTGTGCGCCGGGCCGTTTCGCTCCTCACACCGCCTTCCTGCCTCGGTATCGCTGAACAACTTCAGCCTCACCTTCAACGAAGGCCTTTTTACACTCAGGCTCTTGAAAAAAGGACATTTGAAACACGCCTTGTAACCGTCGACATCCGTCGACAGGAGAGTCGTCATGCTGATCGAACTCGAAAAGGACACACCAACCAGCCGCTGGCTGGTTCATCTGGACACATGGGTCGTGGCCTTTCGGAGCGAAGCAGAAGCCACCTGTTTCGTGCAGCGTCTGGAAGACCGAATCAAAGCACCACACGTACTGCCACCTTGCGCGCCGCCCACCCGTTGGCACGGCACATCCTCCAGCCCTGCTCCCAGGCAGCGCATCACTCACCCACTGCACGTCGACTTCCAGCGATGACTCCACTGCAAGGTCTTAGTGCCAAGTGGTCTCTCCTTCAGAAGTTCACCGCGTCCCCATGGAGCAAGACGCTATGCAACCTAACAATAACGCAGTCGCTCTAGAACACGCAGAACTGCAAACAACGCCCACCGTTTCACGCACCAGGCTGTTCTCGTTAGGCGCTTCCTGTGCTCAATGCGCAGTACGCGCCTTTTGTTTGCCGGGTGGCTGCTCACATGCCGAGCGCGACACCTTCAATTCATTGATCTCACAGCGCATGCGCATCAAGAAAGGCGCTGCCCTTTACCATTCCAATGATCCGCTAACCTACCTCTACGCCGTACGCATGGGCTGTTTCAAGATTTCCTTGATCGACGCCCACGGCCGCGGCATGGTTGCCGACTTCATGATGGCCGGTGAAGTGATGGGGCTTGATGCCATCAGCACCTCGCGCTATGCCTGCAGCGCATTGGCGCTGGAAGACAGCGAAGTGTGCCCGATCCCCTATCACCAGATCGAGCAACTGGCCCGCAACTGCCCCGCTCTGCAACAAGCCCTGAACCGCCTGATGAGCCGGCAGATCGTCCGGGACAATGAGCGGCTGCTGATGATGTGCAACATGAACGCCGATGAGCGCTTCGCCGCTTTTCTTCTACAGTTATCCCAACGCTATGCCATGCGTGGCTATTCGGCACTGGGTTTTGTTTTGCGTATGACCCGCGAAGACATTGCCTCATACCTGGGGTTGAGGCTCGAAACCATCTGCCGGTGCATGGCACGCCTGCGCGATTTGCAGATCGTTCGCTTTGCGGGGCGCGAGGTGGAAATTCTGGACATGCCCGCACTCATGGCGATGGAGCATCACTGGAGTACGTGACGCGTCGCCCATGCCAAGGCCCGACAACGAACTGCCGGGCGGGCACGCGGGAACAACCAGCCTGGCCACAGCGCGTGGTATCAGCCTGTTGGCAGGGTTGTTGAGGAGACACGCCATGCACGTCACGTTTCTCGGCGCCGCCGGTACGGTTACCGGCAGCAAGTACCTACTGGAACATAACGGTCAGCGCGTACTGGTCGACTGCGGGCTGTTTCAGGGCTACAAACATTTGCGGGTACGCAACTGGGCCCCGTTCCCCATACCACCGCGCAGCCTGGACGCCATCGTCCTGACCCACGCTCACCTGGACCACAGCGGCTACATCCCGGCACTGGTGAGGGACGGTTACCGCGGGCCCATCTACGCCACAGAGGCCACCTGTGAACTGGCCAGGATCCTGTTGCTCGACAGCGGTCGCCTGCAAGAGGAACAGGCCGAATACGCCAATCGACGAGGCTTCTCCAAACACCATCCGGCGCTGCCGCTGTACACCGAGGACGACGCCAAGCGCGCCCTCAAGCACTTTCGCCCCATTGCCCTGCACCATCCACAAGACATTCTCGCCGACGTCCGGATACACCTGAGGTCTGCCGGTCACATCCTTGGGGCGGCAACCGTGGAGATCATCGCCGACGGTTCTACCTGGGTATTTTCCGGTGATCTGGGCCGTTTCAACGACCCGATCATGCTCGCCCCGGAGCTCATCGAAGAGGCCGACTACCTGTTCGTTGAATCCACCTACGGTGATCGCCTGCACCCACCCGAAGACACCGAAAAGCAATTGGCTGACGTAATCACCCGCACAGCCCTGCGCCATGGCATTACTCTGGTTCCGTCCTTTGCCGTGGGCCGTGCCCAACTGCTGATGTATCACCTCTCGCGCCTTAAACAGAGCGGCGCGATTCCTGACCTGCCGATCTATTTGAACAGCCCCATGGCGACAGATGCGACGGTGCTGTATCAGCGATTTTGCAGTGAACACCGGCTGTCCCCACGCGAATGCGAGTCGATGTGTCGCGTCACCCACATCGTGCGCACCGTTGAAGAATCCAAACGCCTGGACCAACAGCGTGGCCCAGCCGTGATTATCGCCGCCAGCGGAATGGCCACTGGTGGACGAGTGCTGTTCCACCTCAAGACCTTGGCGCCCAACCCGCATAACACCCTGTTGTTTTCCGGCTATCAGGCAGGCGGCACCCGGGGTGCACAGATCATCGCCGGTGCGCCCTCCGTTCGACTGCACGGCGAAGATGTTCCGGTGCGAGCCGAAGTGGTGTCCCTGGAGAGCCTGTCGGCACATGCCGACGCCGATGAAATCATGCAATGGCTGCGTGGCTTCAAGCGCCCGCCAAAACACACCTATGTAGTGCATGGTGAACCGGCGGCAGCCGATACCCTGCGCCGCCGCATCAGCCTTGAGCTCGGCTGGTCCGTCTCGGTACCGGAACATCTGGAACAGGCCGAGATAGCGGCTGCAAGCCCCAACACCGCCACAGCACCCAACGCAAAATAGGCTTGTACATGAAAATATATTTGTACAATATAACTCGACAACCATTGCGCCGACGCCCTCCCTGAACACGAACGCGTTACCGGCAGGAGCTCCCATGAACCGCTTCAATCCACGAAAGCTGGCCTTGTCCAAATGGACAGCCTGCACACCACTCAATCGAGAGAAACACTTTCTGGTAACCGATCTGCTGCATGACGAACAAGGCACATTGCTGAAGATCGAACTCCAAGCCATCTACAGCGGTCGTAGCGAATGGCTGGACTGGCGCGAGCTTCGCGACAGCGAGCGCTGGAGGACAGGCTGGCAATGACTCCAAATTGATACAAAAAATATCTATACAAAAAAATTGACTTGTACAGATATTGCCTTAGCCTTAACTTGTACAAATTCCTACAGATGTACAAGTTAGAGGCCTATGGATGTCGACCTTCCTGCAGCAGTTCGCCGAGCGATTCGCCGCCCTGGATCGCGACCACCTGGAGCACCTTTCAAGCCTCTACAGCACTGACGTGTGCTTTATCGACCCGCTGCATCAGATCAATGGGCTGAACGCCCTGCAGCGTTATTTTTCCGAGCTGTATGCCAATGTCGAGGACTTGAGCTTCCAGTTCCACGGCCATGACACCGTCGCCGAAGGTTCAGGCTACCTGCGCTGGACCATGACCTACCGTCACCCCCGCCTGCGCGGTGGAGCGCCTGTCAGCGTTACCGGGTGCTCCCATGTGCGGTGGGCAGACAAGGTCTACTATCACCGCGACTACTTCGATGCCGGCGCACTGCTCTACGAACACCTGCCGTTGCTGGGTAGCGTGATCCGCGGGCTCAAGCGGAGGCTGGCATGAAGCGGATCTGGCTTACCGGCGCCAGCAGCGGGATTGGCGCAGCCTTGGCCGAAGTGCTGCTTGAGCAAGGCCATCAGCTTGCACTGACCGCACGCAGCACGGCCCCACTGCAACAACTCGCGACACGCTTCCCCGGGCAGGTTCTGCTCGTGCCAGGCGACCTGCTCGACAGCAATCAGGTCAGGCAAATTGGCGAGCGCATCACTCAACACTGGGGCGCGCTGGATCAAGTCATCGCCAATGCCGGTACCTGCGAATATCTGACGCCCGACCACTTCGAGGCCGCGCTGGTGATGCGCGTGGTTCAAGCCAACCTGTTTACCGCCAGCCTGACCATCGAGACCGCACTGCCCCTGCTGCAACGCGGCCATGAGCCGCACCTGGTGGCCATAGGCAGTTCAGTGACCTTTCTGCCCCTCCCGCGAGCAGGTGCCTACGGTGCCTCCAAAGCGGCCCTGCGCTACCTGATCGATTCACTGCGGATCGACCTGGATGCCCAAGGCATCGCGGTCACGCTGGTCAGCCCGGGTTTTGTCGACACGCCCCTGACACGACGCAACGACTTCCCCATGCCGTTGCGCTGGTCGGCGGAAAAAGCCGCTCGCCACATCGCCCGAAAACTGGAGCGCCGTCCTTATGAAGTGGCGTTTCCAGCACTGTTTATCGCCTGCCTGAAGCTGTTCGGCCACCTGCCAAAACACTGGCAACTGGCACTGGGCAAGCGGCTTGCACGGCCTGGCCAGGAGTCCTGACCCCATGCGTATTGCAATCGTCGGCAGCGGAATTGCCGGCCTGACGGCAGCCTACCTGCTGCAGCGTAACCACGACATCACCGTATTCGAGGCCGAAGGGCGAGTAGGCGGCCATACCCATACCGTAAACGTTCAATTGAACGAGCAGAACTATGCGGTCGACACCGGCTTCATCGTCTTCAACAACTGGACCTACCCGAATTTCATCGCCCTGATGGACCATCTGGGCGTGACCTCACGCCCCACCGAGATGAGCTTTTCGGTACATGAGCCAAAGACCGGCCTGGAGTACAACGGCAATAACCTCAACAGCCTCTTCGCTCAACGCAGCAACCTGATTTCACCGGCGTTCTGGGGAATGCTGCGGGACATTCTGCGCTTCAACCGCGAAGCACCACTGGACCTCGACCGCCAGCACATCGACGCCAGCACGACCCTCGGCAGCTACCTGCAACAGCGTGGCTACGGCAATCGCTTCATCGAACACTACATCGTGCCGATGGGGGCGGCGATCTGGTCGATGTCGCTGGCCGATATGCTCGGCTTTCCCTTGGCGTTCTTCGTACGGTTTTTTCGCAACCATGGCCTGCTCTCCGTCACCAACCGCCCGCAATGGCGAGTTATCCAGGGCGGCTCCAGTGCCTACATCAAGCCGCTGACAGCCAGCTTCGCCAAGCACATCCGCCTGAACTGCCCGGTGCAACGCGTACGCCGTGACACCGAGGGCGTCAGCATCACAAGCGCTGTCGGCACCGAGCGCTTCGACAAGGTGGTATTTGCCTGTCACAGCGACCAGGCACTGGCGTTGCTGGAAACGCCTACTGAACAGGAACAACAGATACTCGGCGCCATCCGTTATGCGCAAAACGATGTCGTGCTGCATACCGACACGCGCCTGCTCCCCGACCGTCGCCTGGCCTGGGCGAGCTGGAACTACCGCCTGGGTGGCCCCGAGCACAGCCCAGCGGCCGTGACCTACAACATGAACATCCTGCAAGGCCTGGACGCACCACGCACCCTCTGCGTAAGCCTCAACCAGAGTGACGCCATTGACCCGGCACAGGTGCTCGGTCGCTATCGCTACGCGCACCCCCAGTACAGCCTCGAAGCCCTTGCGGCCCAGGCTCGTCACGCTGAACTGATGGGCCCGCAGCACAGCTATTACTGCGGCGCCTACTGGGCCAACGGCTTCCATGAGGATGGCGTGGTCAGTGCACTGAAGGTGGCTCAGCACTTCGGTGAACGATTATGAACAGCGCCTTGTATGAAGGCTGGGTCAGCCACCGGCGACTGTCTCCGCGCGCGCATGCCTTTCGCTACCGCATGAGCATGTTGTACCTGGACCTGGCCGAGCAGGATGCATTGTTTGCATTAAGCCCGTTTGCCGGGCGCGAGCGGTTTTCGGCGTTCAGCTTCCGCGAACAGGATTACTTGCCACGCTACACACGCAACGGCATGGCGCTTGCCGATGCGGTCAATCTGCTGCTCATGGAGGCCCTGGGTTACGCCCCGGGTGGCGCCATACGCCTGTTGACCCAGGCGCGGAACTGGGGATTGGCCTTCAACCCGGTGAGTTTCTTCTTCTGTTTCGACGAGCATGACACGCTCGCGGCGATTCTGTGCGAAGTCACCAATACGCCCTGGCGCGAGCGCTTCCACTATGTGCTGCCGTGCAATGAACACGGCGTGCAGCAGTTCAGCGTCGCCAAAGCCTTTCACGTCTCGCCATTTTTGCCACCCGACCTGGAGTACCGCATGCGCTTCACCGCGCCCGGGCAACACCTGAACATCACCATGCAGGACTGGCATGGGCCACAGAAGGTGTTTGAAGCCGGTCTTGGTCTGAACCGCATAGCACTGACCCGCAGCACCCTGCACCGCCAAATGCTCACCTTCCCCTGGATGTCGGCGAAAACCGTTACTGCCATCTATTGGCAAGCCCTGCGCCTGCTGCTCAAGCGCACGCCGATCTTTTCCCATTACAACACCCAGCGACATTTACGTGTCGCCCGTAACCGTAGCGAGGACGTTGACCATGAAGAGCCCTAACCTGGCCGTTGCCAAAAGCGGAGCCCTCGCCGCCGGTAGCACAGGCTTGCTCAAGCGCCTGGTGCTGCGCCAACTGGCGCAACTGCGCAAAGGCCAACTGACCGTCGTGGTAGACGGCCAGCGCCTGATGTTCGGCGAACCCCATGCCAGCCTGATGGCCGAGCTTCAGGTGCTGGATGATGCACTGTGGGGGCTGATCGCCACCAACGGTTCGATCGGCGCCGGGGAAGCTTACGTACATGGTCATTGGACCAGCCCTGACCTGACCGCAGTGGTTCGCCTGTTCGTCGCCAACCTTGACGTACTCGACGCCATGGAAGGCGGCCTGGCGCGCCTTGGTCGCCCCTTGGTTCAAGGCCTGCATTGGCTGAACCGAAATACCCGAAGGGGCTCAAAGCGCAACATTGCCGCACACTACGACCTGGGCAATGAACTGTTCGAGCACCTGCTGGACCCGACCATGATGTACTCGGCGGCAATGTTCCGCAGCTCAGAAGACAGCCTCGAACAGGCACAGTTGAACAAACTGGAGCGCATCTGTCGCAAGCTTGACCTGCAAGCCAGCGATCATTTGCTGGAAATCGGCACCGGCTGGGGCAGCATGGCGCTCTACGCCGCCATTCATTACGGCTGCCGTGTGACCACCACGACATTGTCCGAAGAGCAGTACGCCTACACCTGCAAGCGTGTTGCCGAGCAAGGCCTGCAAGCGCGCATTACCGTGCTGCGCAAGGACTACCGTGACCTTGAGGGGCGCTACGACAAGCTGGTTTCGATCGAAATGATCGAAGCGGTGGGCCACCGTTTCCTGCCCAACTACTTCCAACAGTGCGCACGCCTGCTCAAGGACGATGGTCTGATGCTGTTGCAAGCCATTACCATCCGTGACCAGCGCTATGAACAGGCCAGACGCTCGGTGGACTTCATCCAGCGCTACATTTTCCCCGGTGGTGCCCTACCCTCGCTGAGCCGCATGCTGGAGGTTGCCAGCCGTAACACTGACCTGAACGTCCATCACCTGGAAGACTTCGGCCTGCATTACGCGCGGACCCTGCGCCACTGGCACGAAAACCTCTGCCGTGGGCGCCATGCATTGCAGCTGTTGGGCTACGACGAAACCTTTCAACGTATGTGGGAGTTCTACTTCTGCTACTGCGAGGGTGGCTTCCTGGAACGCGGTATCGGCGTGGCCCAATTGGTCCTGGCCAAACCTGATGCCCGTCCCGCGCCGCTGCTGGAGGCACTGGAAGCCTGAGGATGAACCGACGCCTGATTGGCAATGCCGTGCTGTTCCAGATCGGCTGGGCAGCCTGTATCTTTGGCGCACGGCACCCGGCCTGGCTATTGCTGGCACTGGGATGCCTGGCCTTGCACGTGGCGTGGGCTCCGGTACGGATACGCGAATGTCGCCAACTGCTGAAAATCGCTGCCTGTGGCTGGGCGCTGGATAGCCTGTTACTGAACCTGAGCGTGTTCGATTTCGGTGAGCCGCGCTGGGTACTGCCGGGATGGCTGGCGATGCTCTGGCTGCTGTTCGCCAGCACCTTGCGCCAGAGCCTGGCCTGGACGGCATCCCGCCTCTGGCTGGCGGCACTTGTCGGCGCCTTGGGCGGGCCGTTGTCTTACTATGCCGGTGCACGCCTGGCAGACGTCGGCCTACCCTATGGGCTTTGGCCATCCTTGACCCTGCTGGCGCTACTCTGGGCGCTGTTGTTGCCCGCCTTGCACCGCGTGGCTAGAAGCACGACATAAGCGGTGCCAAGGGCACCGCTTCGGGCCACGCGCCGCTTCCTTGCGACTACCAGATAGAGCGTATGGAGAACGGCAGTTTCAGCGGCGCATCAGCACTGTTACCCAGCCCGCACATTTCGTCATGCACCACCTTCTGCACCAGCAGGCAGGGGATTTCAGGTAAATGCTGCAACACCTCTCGAGCGTGAGTCGTCGAGCGCAGGCAGAGGTTGTGTCCCTGCTCGTCAAGCAACGGGTGCAGCTTTCCCTCCATCAGTGCCTGCAAGACATAGATACCGCCTTCAAGAGAAACCAGATTGAGCTCGTCAATGCGCCCGGCATCGGCAAAGCCTGACAGTTGCTGAAGGTTCATGCTTGACGCTCCCAGGGGCATAGCCCCGTCTAGAGGTGCCACAGTGGAACTACCAGGGCAAACGTTCGCCCTGGTAGCTGAAAAAACTGCCGCTGTCGGCGGCGGTGACTCCGTCAAGCACGGCCAGCATGTCCGCCACGGCGTCACGCGGAGCCCGCGCTTCCGGACGAAAAGGTCGCGACAAGGCTGAAGCAACAGTGCCAGGATGCAGCGCAACCAGGCGCTTGCCGGGCCAACGCCGCGCAGCTTCGATCGCTGCCGTTTTAAGGAGCATGTTCAACGCCGCCTTCGAGGCCCGGTAGCTGTACCAGCCACCCAGGTGATTGTCCGCGATGCTACCGACCTTGGCCGACAGTACCGCCAGCAGACCGTTGCTCCCGAGCAGGGGCAAAAAGTGCCGCAACACCAGTGCAGGGCCAATGGCATTGATCTGAAACGTTGCCAACAGTTGCGCCTGGTTCAGTGACTCCAGCGCCTTCTCCGGCATGAAGCCCTCACCGTACAGAACACCGGCAGCCAAGACGATCAGATCAAACGGTGGCTGGCCTTCATAAAACTGTGCGGCCATGGCGATGCTCTGAGGGTCGGTCAAATCCAGTACCGGGTGTGTTCCACGCCCCAGGCCATGCACGGCGGCACACCGGGGATCCTCACGCAGCGTATCAACGAAAGCACCACCGATCGCCCCACTCGCACCGATCACCAATGCCCGATAGCCCTCCGGCAGGCTGTTCATGGTTCACCCCCGCCGCGCCGGAAGAACAGGGTCACCTGCCCCAACTCCAGGCCAAACTTAGACATGAACGAGCGATTGATCAGTGTGTTGTCATCCATCAGGTACATCCAGTCATCGAACTGCACCGGATAAAACGCGCCGTCCACCTCCAGGTTGAGGGTGTAACGCCAACGCAGTGCATTACCGGCCACCTGACCTTCAGCTTCGCCGATCACGTCGCCCGCCGTACCGCTCCAGCGCCCCGGCCCCTTCGGCGTCAGGCGCCAAACGCGTTGCTGACGGGTGCCATCGCTGTAAACGAAGCGCTCATCGAGGATCAGCACGCGCCCTTCCATCCGCCCTTCAATGGTCACGTGGAAACGCTTGACCACCTCGCCCGAACGCTTCTGGAACATGCCCCAGGCCTGGACCGGCACCGAAAAGAACCGTGGCAAGTCCAAAGCGGGCGACTCGTTGCGGTAATGATCGACTTCGACGTTGCCGCAACTGCTCAACAGCAAGCAGCACGCCAGCAGACAGGACTTCCACATCATGCTTACCCTCATCGTCATTGCCCGCCCAGCAAGCGCTGGCGTAACTCAGGGTTACGTGTACGCGGGTCAAACCAGATATCAAAGAACGCCCGCGAAAACGCAGGGTCTGCGACCTCGTAATGCAAACGATCATCAACGTAGAACCGCGCACCGGCACCGGGCAAGAACACCCCGATGATCCGCTGCCCCGGTTCGACATCGACAAAGGCCCGCGCCATCTGTGCCTGCCACAGCTTGAGTTGCGCTTCATCGACCGACCCGCCCCGTAGTCGACGTATTTCATCAACGCTGACGTCTACCAGTTGGGCACGGGTAATCGACCGGTGATAGGTCAGCTCAAGCGCAAAGGGTTGCTGATAGTCCACCTGGGCCGAAGCGCCCCACAGGCTCGCGTTGTACACACGAAAACCATAGAGCCGAAACTCGGCGCTACCGATCAAACGACCACCGGGCAGCAGCGCCTGCCAACTGGCGAAAGCACCGGGGCTGCACAGCAACAGGGCGCTGAACAACAAGCCCAAGGTCCTGCGTTCGACCACGTGCGTCAGATACTGACGCAGCAAGGGCAATGATGGTCTGTCCATGGCATGGCTCTACCTTTTCTGACAACGCCGAAATGTTGGTTTCTCTGGCATTCGGTACTGCATGCACAGCGGCATTTCAAAATAGTTGTACATAAAAATAATTTTGTACAGCTTAATGCGACGCCGCGACGCTTTTTGTACAACTTATTGTCAAAAGGTCAGGACGAATCAAGCCCGGAGCAGGTCCCGCAGCAAGAAACCTTGGCACCCTGTGATTGCCTTGCCCTGACAGGCACTAGACTGATGCGCACGTTTATTTCCAAACACAGGTTTTGGCGATTGCCGAACCGTCGACAGGGAACACCTCATGCAGTTTCTTGAAAATGCTCCGCGCTTTCTGTTTTTCACTGGCAAAGGCGGTGTGGGTAAAACCTCGATTGCCTGCGCCACGGCATTGCAGCTCACCGCACAAGGTCGACGCGTACTGCTGGTGAGTACCGACCCGGCGTCTAACGTTGGACAAGTGTTTGGCATCAGCATTGGCAACCACATCACCCCGGTGCCCTCGGTGGCCAATTTGTCAGCGCTCGAAATTGACCCACAGGCTGCAGCGCAGGCCTACCGAGACCGCATTGTCGGCCCTGCCCGAGGCGTGCTTGAGGCCAGTATCGTGAAGAACATGGAAGAGCAGTTGTCTGGCGCCTGCACCACAGAAATTGCGGCCTTCGACGAGTTCACAGCACTACTGGTCGGCTCCCGACAAACCGACACCTATGAACACATCATCTTTGACACCGCCCCTACCGGGCATACCATTCGCCTGCTGCAGCTCCCTGGTGCCTGGAGTGGCTTTCTCGATACCGGCAAGGGCGACGCCTCCTGCCTTGGACCGCTGGCGGGCCTCGACAAACAGCATGACCAGTACCGCAAGGCCGTTGAGGCGCTCTGCGACCCGGCACGCACGCGGCTGGTACTGGTCGCTCGGGCACAAAATGCCGCGTTACGCGAGGCCGCCCACACCCATGAAGAACTCGCCGCCCTCGGCCTTCGCGAGCAGTACCTGGTGGTCAACGGCGTGCTGCCCGGCAGTGAAGCCGAAAAAGACCCACTGGCTGCAGCGGTGTATGCACGGGAGCAGTTGGCGCTTGCCCAAATGCCTGACGTACTCAAGCCACTTCCGCTGGATCAACTGCCGCTGAAAGCCTTCGACCTGGTCGGCATTGAAGCCTTGAAACAGTTGTTGCGTGATAAGGGTGACGCTGAAGGCCTTCAGCCCCCCGCCGTTCGCATTGATGCGCCAAGCCTGAGCGACCTCGTCGATGACATCGCCGCGGATGGCCACGGGCTGGTCATGATCATGGGCAAAGGTGGCGTAGGTAAAACCACCCTGGCGGCGGCGGTGGCCGTGGAACTGGCCCACCGGGGCTTGCCGGTTCACCTCACCACCTCGGACCCGGCAGCGCATCTGGCCGACACCCTGAGCGGTTCAATGAGCAACCTGACCCTCAGCCGCATTGATCCCAAGGTTGAAACCCAACGGTATCGCGATCACGTGATGGCCACCAAAGGCGCGGCCCTGGATGAACAGGGAAAAGCCCTTTTGGCCGAAGACCTGCGCTCGCCCTGCACTGAAGAGATCGCCGTCTTCCAGGCGTTTTCCAGAGTCATTCGGGAGGCCGGCAGGCGGTTTGTGGTCATGGACACAGCCCCCACCGGGCACACCCTGTTGTTGCTGGATGCCACGGGCGCCTACCACCGCGATATCGCCCGACAAATGGAAGGCAGCAACATGCACTTCAGTACCCCGATGATGCAGTTGCAAGACCCGAAGAAAACCAAGGTATTGCTGGTAACACTGGCTGAAACGACACCGGTACTTGAAGCGGCCAACCTGCAGGCCGACCTGCGGCGTGCTGGCATTGAGCCTTGGGCATGGGTGATCAACAACAGCATCGCGGCCACCACAACCCAATCGCCCCTGCTTCGTAGACGGGCAAAGAATGAGCTCAGGGAAATCGAGCACGTGGCCAGTGAGCACGCCAGACGCTATGCAGTGATCCCCCTGATGGCCGAGGAGCCCATCGGGGTAGAACGCCTGCTCAAACTGAGCAAGAAACAACCCCGAGACTGGTAAGGGCAATTGGTGCATGGCTGATGAGCCTGGGACATGATCGGCGCATCAGCCCCACGACCTTAGTCGAACACCGGGCGCGGATTGCCGAGACCGTGCAGCAAGAGACACCTATGCACGTCCAATATGCACGTCTAGGCGTTTCCGATCTGCACGGGATGTATTATCGTGGCTGCCTGCGCAAGATGCGTCGCCTGACCAACCAGGCATTTGCCAACCGATCGAGGGTGCCATGAGTAACGAAAGCATTAACTGGGACAAGCTGGGCTTCGACTACATCAAGACCGACAAGCGCTACCTGTCACACTGGCGCAACGGTGAGTGGGACCAGGGCACCCTGACCGAAGACAACACCCTGCACATCAGCGAAGGCTCCACCGCGCTGCATTACGGCCAGCAGTGTTTCGAAGGCCTGAAGGCCTACCGCTGCAAGGACGGTTCGATCAACCTGTTCCGCCCTGACCAGAACGCCCAGCGCATGCAGCGCAGCTGCGCGCGCCTGCTGATGCCGCAGGTACCGACCGAAGCCTTCATCGAAGCCTGCAAGCAAGTGGTCAAGGCCAACGAGCGCTTCATTCCGCCCTACGGCAAGGGTGCGCTGTACCTGCGCCCGTTCGTCATTGGTGTAGGCGACAACATCGGCGTGCGTACCGCGCCCGAGTTCATCTTCTCGATCTTCGCGATCCCGGTTGGCTCGTACTTCAAGGGCGGCATGAAGCCGCACAACTTCCTGATCTCCAGTTATGACCGCGCCGCGCCACAAGGCACCGGTGCAGCCAAGGTCGGTGGTAACTACGCCGCCAGCCTGATGCCAGGTGCCGAAGCCAAGAAAGCCCACTTCGCCGACTGCATCTACCTTGACCCACTGACCCACAAGAAGATCGAGGAAGTCGGCTCGGCCAACTTCTTTGGCATTACCAAGAACAACGAATTCGTCACGCCGAAGTCCGCCTCGGTGCTGCCTGGCATCACCCGCCTGTCGCTGATCGAACTGGCGAAATCGCGCCTGGGCCTGAACGTGATCGAAGGCGACGTACTGATCGACGAGCTCGACCGCTTTACCGAAGCAGGCGCCTGCGGCACCGCTGCGGTGATCACCCCGATTGGTGGCATCGAGTACAACGGCAAGCTGCACGTGTTCTACAGCGAGACCGATGTCGGCCCGGTAACCCAGAAGCTCTACAACGAGCTGACCGGCATCCAGAGTGGCGATGTCGAAGCGCCGGAAGGCTGGATCGTCAAGGTCGCCTGATTCCGAACCCCGCCTCCCGGCGGGGTTTCTTTTTCTGGCCTGAAGCGCTCGGCCGTACCGGCAATCGGCTAGATGAATTTTTCTTTAACCCGAGCACCGCCTATTCTTTGGCACAATCGAGCTTCCACTCGCCGCCCAGGTAAAAGCATGCCTCGCGTACTGACTATCGAAGACGACGCTGTCACCGCCCAGGAGATCGTCGCCGAACTTTCCAGCCATGGCCTGGAGGTTGACTGGGCCAACAACGGCCGTGAAGGCCTGGCCAAGGCCATCGCCGGTAGCTATGACCTCATCACGCTGGACCGCATGCTGCCTGAGCTCGACGGCCTGACGATCGTCACCACGCTGCGCAACCTGAAGATCACCACGCCGATCCTGATGATCAGCGCCCTCTCCGATGTCGATGAGCGGGTACGTGGCCTGCGCGCCGGCGGCGACGACTACCTGACCAAGCCATTTGCGTCCGATGAGATGGCCGCCAGGGTCGAAGTGCTGCTGCGCCGAAACAACACCGGCATCACACAGACTCGCCTGCAGGTCGCCGACCTGGAACTGGACCTGATCAGCCACGAAGCCCGACGCGGCGAACTGGCACTCAACCTGTTACCGACCGAGTACAAGCTGCTGGAGTTCCTCATGCGCCATGCCGGCCAGGTCATCACCCGCATGATGATTTTCGAGGAAGTCTGGGGCTACCACTTTGATCCCGGCACCAACCTGATCGACGTGCATATCGGTCGCCTGCGCAAGAAAATCGACGCCCCGGGCCAAGTGCCGCTGATTCGCACTGTGCGGGGCTCCGGCTATGCCATTGCCGAACCCGTCTAAGGGCTGGAGCTCATCCACAAGTCGCCTGCTGGCGCTGTACAGCTTCCTTTTCGTGGCCTGGAGCAGCATCCTCATGGGGGTGTTGTACTTTGAGGTGTCCGGCTACCTGAACAAACTCACCCGGCACTCGCTGCAACAACGCCAGCACCTGTTTGCACACATGAGCGGCAAACAACTGGATGATGCGCTGATTGCCAGCCAGGCCTTCGAGGAGCGCAGCTTCGATGCCTACGGCCTGTTCGATGCAGCCTTCAACCCACTCAGTGGCGAGATTCGCAAGATTCCCCCGGAGCTGGGCCTGGATGGCAGAATCCATGAGCTTGGCCGCTGCCTGGATGAAGATGCGCCCCACTTGCCCAAGGACAGTTGCGATGCCGTGGCCTTGAGGGTCCCTGACGGCCGCTGGCTGGTTCTGGTACGTGACAATGGCTCGCTATTCGTAGTCACCCGGATCATTCTGCATGCCCTGCTCTGGGGGCTTTCACTGACGATCATTCCAGGCATCGCAGGTTGGTACCTGCTGCGCCGTCGCCCGCTCAAACGCATCCGGGCGATCCAGGCCAGCGCCGAACAGATCGTCGCCGGCGACCTGACCCACCGCCTGCCACTGTCCTCGCGGCGTGACGAGCTGGACATGCTGGCGGCCATCGTCAACGCCATGCTCGACCGTATCGAACGGTTGATGCACGAGGTCAAGGGTGTCTGCGACAACATTGCCCACGACCTGCGTACCCCCCTCACTCGCCTGCGCGCCCAGCTGTACCGCATTCGCCAACAGGCGGGCGACGACTCCGCACAAACCCAGCAACTGGACCACGCCATCGCGGAAACCGACACGCTGATGGCGCGCTTTCGCGGCCTGCTGCGCATCAGCGAACTGGAAGACCGTCAACGCCGTGCCGGGTTCGTCGAACTGGACCCGCATGCACTGCTGCTGGAGCTGTACGACTTCTACCTTCCATTGGCTGAAGACGGCGAAATCAACCTGAGCCTGCAGCTACCCAACCAACTGCCCAGCCTGCACGGCGACCGCGAATTGCTGTTCGAGGCACTGGCCAACCTTCTGAGCAATGCGATCAAGTTCACCCCGGCCCACGGCCAGGTCGCACTGAGCGCCCACAGCGATGCACAGGGCGTGCATATCGAGGTACAGGACAGCGGCCCCGGCATTCCGGAAGACGAGCGCCAGGCGGTGTTAAAACGGTTTTATCGCAGCGAGGAAGGTCATCGGCACCCAGGGTTTGGCCTGGGCCTGTCGATCGTTGCAGCGATCGTCGACCTGCATGGGTTCGATCTGGAGATAGGAGAAAGCGCGCTGGGTGGCGCCAAGCTCGTGCTGCATTGTCGCCGGTAGCACTGGCGAGGGCATCGGTGGGGTGCCCATGAGTTTGCGGCGCCTGCATCGCGGGCAAGACCCGCTCCCACAGCTAGCGCGGGCTCTGTTGGAGCTGGCTTGCCTGCGATGGCGTCGGAGCGGTGTCCATGAGTGCGCGGCATTTGCATCGCGGGCAAGACCCGCTCCCACAGTGGGAGCAGGCTTGCCTGCGAGGGCGCAGCTGGTCAGTCAGCCAGGCGCCAGGTAGTGCCGCCCTTGCTGTCTTCAAGCACCACGCCCATGGCGGTCAGCTGATCACGGATACGGTCGGACTCGGCCCAATCCTTGTTGGTCCGCGCCTGCAGACGCGCCTGGATCAGTGCTTCAACCTCGGCGGCATCGACACGACCCTCGGCGCCCGCACGCAGGAAGTCATCGGCATCCAGCTGCAACACACCCAGCAGCCCCGCCAGCTCGCGCAGGCGAGCAGCAAGACCGGCAGCGATCTGCGGCTCAGCTTCACGCACACGGTTGATCTCGCGTACCAGGTCGAACAGCACCGCACAGGCTTCAGGCGTGCCAAAGTCGTCGTTCATCGCGACCTTGAAGCGCTCGACATACTCTTCGCCACCCTGCGCCGGAACCAGCGGCAGGCCACGCAGTGCATGATAGAAGCGCTCCAGCGCACCCTTGGACTCACGCAGGCTGTCTTCGGAGTAGTTGATCGAGCTGCGGTAGTGGCTCGATACCAGCAGGTAACGGACCACTTCCGGGTGATACTTCTCAAGCACATCGCGAATGGTGAAGAAGTTGTTCAAGGACTTGGACATCTTCTCGCCATTGATGCGAATCATCCCGCAGTGCATCCAGGCCTTGGCGTATGGCTTGCCGGTTGCCGCTTCGCTCTGGGCGATTTCGTTCTCGTGGTGCGGGAACTCCAGGTCGTTGCCGCCACCATGAATGTCGAAGCTCTCGCCCAGGCAGCAGGTGGACATCACCGAGCACTCGATGTGCCAGCCTGGACGCCCTGGGCCCCATGGCGACGGCCAGCTCGGCTCACCCGGCTTGACGCCTTTCCAGAGGACGAAGTCCAGCGGGTCCTGCTTGGCTTCGTCAACCTCGATTCGTGCGCCGATACGCAGGTCTTCGATCTTCTTGCGCGACAGCTTGCCGTAGCCGACAAACTTGCCGACCCGGTAGTACACGTCACCATTACCCGGCGCGTAGGCATAGCCCTTGTCGATCAGGGTCTGGATCATCGCGTGCATGCCGGCGATATGATCGGTGGCACGCGGCTCCTGGTCTGGAGGCAGGATGTTCAGCCGGCGCTCGTCTTCATGCATCGCGTCGATCATGCGTGCGGTCAAGGCGTCGAACGACTCGCCGTTCTCGTTGGCACGGTTGATGATCTTGTCGTCGATGTCGGTGATGTTGCGCACGTAGGTCAGGTCGTAGCCGCTATAACGCAGCCAGCGGGTGACCAGATCGAACGCGACCATGCTGCGACCATGGCCCAGGTGGCAGAAGTCGTACACGGTCATGCCGCAGACGTACATCCGTACCTTGTTGCCTTCCAGCGGGGTGAAGACTTCCTTGCTCTTGGTCAGGGTGTTGTAGATGGTAAGCACGAGGATTCCTTAGCTGCCCCACGAATCGCGCAGGGTCACGGTGCGGTTGAACACCGGGCGGCCCGGTTGGGAGTCTTTCATGTCGACGCAGAAGTAACCTTCGCGCTCGAACTGGAAGCGGTCTTCAGCCTGGGCCTTGCCCAGAGAAGGTTCCGCCCGACAACCACTCAGCACCTGCAGCGAATCGGGATTGATGTTGTCCAGGAAGCTGCCGCCCTCCTCGGTTTTCTCCGGGTTGGCGGAGCGGAACAGACGATCGTAAAGGCGTACTTCACACTCGACGCTCTCAGCCGCCGGCACCCAGTGGATGACGCCTTTGACCTTGCGGCCTTCCGGGTTCTTGCCGAGGGTGTCCGGGTCGTACGAGCAACGCAGCTCGACGATGTTGCCGTCGGCGTCCTTGATGGCCTCGTCGGCACGAATCACGTAGCTGCCACGCAGGCGCACTTCACCGGCAGGCTCCAGGCGCTTGTAACCTTTTGGCGGCTCTTCCATGAAATCGTCGCGGTCGATGTAGAGCTCGCGAGCGAACGGCAGGACACGAACGCCCATGTCTTCCTTCGGATGGCATGGCAGTTCGAGCTGCTCGACCTGGCCTTCCGGGTAGTTGGTAATGACCACTTTCAACGGGCGCAGCACGCACATCGCACGTGGCGCGGTACGGTCGAGGTCATCACGGATGCTGAATTCGAGCATGGCCATGTCGACGACACCGTCGGAACGGTTGGTACCGATCATGTCGCAGAAGTTGCGGATCGAAGCCGGGGTGTAGCCACGACGACGGAAACCGGACAGCGTCGACATGCGCGGGTCATCCCAGCCGTTGACGTGCTGCTCGTCGACCAACTGCTTGAGCTTGCGCTTGCTGGTAATGGTGTAGTTCAGGTTCAGGCGGCTGAACTCGTACTGGCGCGGCTTGGCCGGCACCGGCAGGTTGTCCAGGAACCACTCGTACAACGGGCGGTGGCCTTCGAATTCGAGGGTGCAGATCGAATGGGTAATGCCTTCGATGGCGTCGGACTGGCCATGAGTGAAGTCATAGTTCGGGTAGATGCACCACGTGTCACCTGTCTGGTGGTGATGGGCGTGTCGAATACGATAGAGGATCGGGTCGCGCATGTTCATGTTCGGCGAAGCCATGTCGATCTTGGCCCGCAGTACACGCTCGCCGTCCTTGAACTCGCCAGCCTTCATGCGGGCGAACAGGTCCAGGTTTTCCTCGACCGAACGCTCACGGAACGGGCTGTTCTTGCCTGGCTCGGTCAGGTTGCCACGGTACTCGCGGGCCTGCTCCGGGGTCAGGTCGCAGACATAGGCCTTGCCGGCCTTGATCAGCTCGACGGCCCACGCATGGAGTTGGCCGAAGTAGTCGGAGGCATAACGCACCGGACCGGTCCACTGAAAGCCCAGCCACTTGACGTCGCTCTGGATCGCATCGATGTACTCCTGGTCCTCTTTGGCCGGGTTGGTGTCATCGAAACGCAGGTGACAGGCACCACCGAACTCCTCGGCCAGGCCAAAGTTCACACAGATCGACTTGGCGTGGCCGATGTGCAGGTAACCATTGGGCTCTGGCGGGAAACGGGTGACGATGCTGCTGTGCTTGCCCGAGTCCAGGTCAGCCTGCACGATCGGTCGCAAGAAGTTCGCAGGGACAGCGGGGGCGCCTTTGGCAGCGGCGTTGGGAGCGGTGTCAGCAGTGGGCTTGCTCATAGGATCCTTGAATACGGGTACACGGCCAGGGTAGGCCGACTAAATCAAAGCGCTTATCATAGCCGAAGCAGTCAAGCTGCCGACAGGTCAGCACCGACAAACAGGCGCGAATATTGACCGCCATTGCAAAAAAACAGCCGCGAACCGCGTATCGCCGCCTGTAGACTGAGCGTCAGGGTTATTACGCGATCCTGCGCAACCTATTTCAATTGCCTTGAAAAGAGCGAATCTCAGCATGTCCAAAGTCAAACTGAGCACCAACCACGGCGATATCGTCCTGCAAC